>Ga0315273_10001064_pt1 | contig 30424 bp, 26 predicted proteins | sample YL17G02_0_MG_FD_205753 | JGI IMG/M metagenome (GOLD analysis project Ga0315273, IMG submission 205753) | Sediment microbial communities from Yellowstone Lake, YNP, Wyoming, USA - YL17G02_0 | ecosystem: Environmental > Aquatic > Freshwater > Lake > Sediment | place: USA: Wyoming | collected... | reverse complement strand
CGGCGAGAAGTTCCTCCCCGCCTCCGACGCCTTCCTGGTCCAACGCAACCTCCCTCACGGTCACGTCCAGGCCGTACTCGGCACCATGCGCCGTCTCGGACTGGACTCCTTGCTCGCATCCAAGCCCGGCTCTCAGCGCGACCTCGTGATGGCCATGATCGCCGAACGCCTGCTCGATCCCCGCTCCAAGCTGGCCGCCACACGCCTCTGGCACACCACCACCCTGGCCGAGGAATTGCATGTCGCCGAGGCCACCGAGGACGACCTGTACCAGGCCATGGACTGGTTGCCGGCACGGCAATCCCACATCCAGAAGAAACTCGCCGCGCGCCACCTGTGCGAAAGAAGCGGAAAGTTCAGTGGGCGCCGTCGTCTCTATCGGGAGGTGAGCCGATGATCGACTGGCTGGATTTCAAATCGATCAAGCGAGAGGTGAAACGAGAGGTGAAACTGGAGTCGGTGCTCCGGCACTATCGTGTAGAGTTTCGGCGCAGCGGCAAAGATCAGCAGCGGGGGTGCTGCCCAATTCACCGCGCCGAAGGGCGCGAAGCCTTCCACGTGAACCTGGCTCGCCATGTCTTCCACTGCTTCGCCTGCGGCGCGGGCGGAACCGTTCTGGACCTGGTCGCCGCGATGGAGCGCTGCTCGTTGTACGAGGCGGCCCAAAAGCCGCGGACGATGGCCGGCTCGTCAAGCCGGTCCAGGCCGTCGCCGAATGAGAAGGAACTGGTTACGAAAAGAAGAAAGGTTTCGTTGCCGCTGACTTTCACGCTGCGAGAAGTCGATTCCGCACATTCATACCTGGCTGATCGAGGGATCAGCCAAGAGACGGCGGCCGCAATCCCGGCGATTCGCCGGGCGACATCCGCGGGCGAACCGTCGTCGCCCACGATCACTTCATCGGGCGCCCGCTGCGAACGCGCGATCGCCGACAGACAATCCGACAATTGCTCCGCCGTGTTGTAGACCGGGATAACTACCGTTAACGACATCACGCTGCGATCCAAACGCAATCCACAACAGCAACTGAGTAGCGTCTCGTTCTTCCTCTCATTGCTGAATCCGAGAGCCGTCCTCCTTGCAGTCTTCGTCCGCGGCGACCGGTCAAGGGGCGGATTGAGCGCCGAAAACACTCTGAACTGAACACTCGGAGGCAGACACCGATTTGCGGTGGTTGTTGTTGCGGTGCATATGATCCGCTCTCCTCCGTTCCACTAGTCACAACGAGAGAAGCTCCTGGTCCACGCTAGCACTTCACCCAGCCCTTTCGCCATCGTAGAGACCAGCCTTTTGCGGAGCGGAGGGGAGTCAAGGCCAGGCGAGGCTCTTCGCTGACTCCCAGCTCTCGCGCGATCTCTCGCGCCTTCCGCCCCGCCTCCGTCTGCTTCACCGCCCCGGTCACCTGCTCTTCGCTATACCCGCTCTTCTTTATGCTCTGCCTGAACTACAGCAAGGGTGTTCAGAAGAAGTGGGAGCAGGACATCCGGACCCATCCGGGTCCGTTCCGCCTTGGTCGCAATGCCAGCGATCTCTACGCGCCGTGCGGACAGGTCGATCAGAAAGAGCACGATGAACCTTGTCAGGCCCGACCGTGTCCACACCTCGACGGCGAAGAAGTCCACCGCGACGATCGCCTCTCAATGCCGGCTCGGGAACTCTTTCCATGTCGTCTTCCGGTTGCGCGCCGGCGCCGGCTCCAAACCGTGCTCCTTGAGAATGTTCGCGATGGCGCCGCGCGCAACCTCGTGGCCCGGATTGGCCAACGCTCCCTGGATCGTCCGGCAGCCCCAATCCCGCTTCTCCGTGGCCAGGCGAACGATCAGGTTCTCAATCTCACCGCGGGTTTGGGGTCGGCCGGGACCACGGTGTTTGCTCCCATCGTACTTCTGGGCGATCAGCCTCCGGTGTCAGGCCAGGCGGGTTTCAGGCGTGACGATTGTCGCGACTTCCCGCGGGATGCGACGGCCCAGCTTTTTGGCCTTGGCTGCCAGACGCCGGCGCTGGTCGTCGTTCAGCCGGAGACGCTTGTTTCCGAGTTGCTCCCGGAGCACCCGGTTCTCTTCGCAGAGGTAATCGATCGCCTCGCGCTGCTGTTGACCCAACCATCGGGCGACAGAAATCAGCAGCAGTCGAAACGGGTCGAAGGTCCGGCGCATGGGGCCCGGATAGCAGCCAAGACCGCTGCACCGGGCTCTCGAACCTGCACGATCCGAGGCAGATCGAGTTCTTGGACACTACGCGATCAGCCCCGGCGTATCTCCTGTGCGGTAAAATTGGCCCGCCGGACGGATTCCGCGCTTCTCTTGTGACTGATTGTAACCAACAGAACCGCCACGAGTTGATCTGTCACGTTCGCCGTGGGGACAGGCTGCTGGGATTCCTGGCGATCCATTCTCTCTTTCGGGGCTCGGCCCGCGGTGGCATCCGCATGGCCCCCGATATCGACGAAGAAGAAGTGCGGATACTGGCTGAAGGCATGACCCTCAAGTTCGGTCTGCTCGGGTTGCCCCAGGGTGGAGCCAAAGCGGGGATTCGGGCCGACCCGGATGCGCCGGAGGAAGAACGCTTCCAGATCCTCCAGGAATTCGGCGCCGCGATCGCGCCCTTTCTCCAAAACCGGATCTACCTGCCGGGACCGGACATGGGAACCAGCAACGAGATGGTCCGGCGAATGCTGGTCCGGCAGGGCGTGCCTGTCCGCCACCGCGAGTTGCGCGGCGTGCGGTCGGGCTACTTCACGGCGCTAAGCGTGTTCCATTGCGCCGTACATGCTGCCGACGCGATCGGATTGCCGCTGGCCGGTTCCACGATTGCCATCGAAGGATTCGGCAAAGTCGGATCCAGCCTCGCCGATTTGTTCTCCGGGGTGTCGGCGCGAGTGATCGCCGTCTCCACCTCGCACGGTGCGGTCTATCACCCGTCCGGGCTGGATGTGCGGGATCTGCTTCGCGCTTATCGCGAACTCGGCAGCCGGTTCGTCCTCGACTACGACAAAGCGGAACGCTGCCCGCGGGAACAGGTTTTCCAGGCGCCAGTGGACATCCTCTGCCCCTGCGCGCGCCACAACACAATCCCTGCCGCCGGTGCGGGCGGCATTCGGGCCAGGATCATCTCACCCGGATCGAACCACCCCTACGATCTCGAGGCGGAGAGATCGCTGGTCCGAAGAGGAATCCTCTGCCTCCCCTACTGGGTCGCCAACTGCGGCGGCACACTGGGCGAGACCCTGGAGTTCGCGGGGTGGACCGACGCGGAGATCGCCTCTTTCATCCGCCGGCGTCTGGAACCGCACATCCGGTGGATCGTCGATCAGTCCCGAAGAAGCCACCTGACGCCGACCGAGATCGTCATGCCGAGGACCCTGGCGCGTTTCGCGCGGTTGTCGGAGCAGGCCGCCCGGCCAGGACTGAGGGAAAGAATCATGGGTGCCGGTCTGGAGTGCTATCGCCGCGGCCTGATTCCATCCGCGGTGGTCCGCTCATTGTCACGAGGATACTTCGAGAACGGCGTGCTTCTGCCTTTCGACCGGGAAACCTGAAACTCGCCCGGCCTCCCGCGGGTCAGTGATGGTCCGCCCCGCCCGGCCTCACCGCCTTCACCGCGATGTAATGTCCCGTCCAGTTCGCGGTGGGCAACCTCGATAGATGGTCGAACGCCAGCACGGCCCGGCAGAAGAACTGCTTTGCCCGCCGGCCCGCGATTCCATCCAGAAGCTTCGAAAGCGCCACGGCAAGCGCTCTGGGCACGTGCATCAAAGTCCCGGCACTCTGGACTTGGAACCCGGCGTCCTCCAGAGCGATTCGCAACTCGCCCGGACGCAGTGTTTGGCCTACCCGGTAGGGCACCAGTCCCGTCTTGGCGAGCAGCCGCCAGTCGATGGAGTTGCGGATGCGCACCGCCGGGTTGCTCAGGTTGTCAAGCGTAATCAGCAGGCATCCGCCGGGCCGGAGCGCCTCGTAGAGCGACTTCAGGGCCTTCTCGATGTCGGAAACCGCGGCGAAATGGTCCAGCGTCGATAGGGAGAGGATGAGGTCGAAAGTTCCGCCGCCGAATGGGAAGTCACGCACATCGCAGGCGGCCGTGGCCAGATCGAGGTAACGGTTCCTTGCGAGCCGGCAGGTCACGGCAGCGACGTCGATCCCATACACGCGATCGGCCCTCGCGCTGAGGAAGGGGAACGCGCCTTCCCCGGCCGCCTCGTCGAACATGTCCGTCTTCAGCGCTGCCTCGAACCGGTCTTCCCGGAGTTGTCTCACCAGCCAGCGCCGGTTCAGGCTGTCGCAGCACATTCGCCAGAGGGGGCAGTGGGAATCATGCGCAAGCCCGCGGCCGACTTGCTGCCAGTAGTCGTTGGCCGTCCGGTTCCGTTCGATTTCCGCGCCGGTCCTAGCCGATCCCATCAGTCGTGCCCGTTTCAGGGCCGCCTCTCGTCAAAGTTTCGAATTTTCCGCTCGCCGCCGGAGCGATGTCATCCACGAACTCGACGTCCGCCTCGACCGACGCGCCGAACACCGTCCGGCACCTTTCCAGGAGCCGCGCTCGAAACGCGCTCCTCTCGATGCCGCGGCCGGGCACAACCTTCCAGCAAAGGCGGCCGGGCCCCAGAGATACCGCCTGGGCCTTGAGCACGGACTGCAGCTCATTGCTGAACTGCATGAGGAAAGCGCCCGAGGTGATTGCTCTGCCGTCGGCGAGCACGATGGTTTGGGAAACGCGGCCGTGCAACTCGCGCAACAGCGGCAGGCGCCGGCCGCACGAACATCCGCCCGGCTGCATCTCACCGACATCGCCGAGCCGGTAATTCAACAGCACGGTCGCAAAATTGCTAAGACACGAAACCGTCACCTCGCCCTGCTGGCCGTCCTCCACGTCGTTGCCGCCGCCATCCACAAGGCGGACGGCGACGAAGTCGATGTTCAGATGGTACCCCCTCCGGTTCTCGCACTCGAATCCCAACCGGCCTGTTTCGGTGGCCGCGTAGTTGGAGTATATCTTGACGCCGAACTTCTCTTCCACCAGGTCCCGCCACTCGCGGAACAGCGTGTCCGCACCGTAGTACCAGACGCGAGGAAGGTGCGGCTGCCGGCCGGAGTCGAGGAGATACTTGAAGAAATGCTCGATATACGAGCCGTAAGAGAAAGCGACATGCGGCCGTATGAGATTCATCTTGTCGACGATCTCTTCGTATGGCAGAAAGGGGTCCGCGTAGTACTTGCGCGAGATCCAGCCTGGGGTGACGACTCTCTCGTTCCAGAAGGCGCGAACGGACAAACTGGAGGAACCGGGCGCCAGAATCTGAAGCTGCCGGCAGCCGGCGCGCGCGCCCGCCAGAGGCTTCCAGACGGCCCGCTCGCGCTCCGCGATAGCAAGCCCCCGCAAGGCGGCATCGGCGCTCCATCGCGTGACGGTCCCGCTGCCGGACTTCAGGATCAGGCAGGCGGCCGGGTCCACGGTAGTGGATTGGAACTGCTCCGGGTTTTCCTGAACGGTCCGCTTGTCAATCAACGGCAAACGCTTCAAGTCGGAGACGCTCCGGAAATCGTCCGGATGGAAGCCGCGTTGGTCCATCACCCGCCTGTAGAAAGGCACGCTCGCGTAGGCGTGCCGGACGATCCGCCGCAGCCGCTCCGCGCCGATCCGCTGCAGCCGCTCCGCGCTATGGAAGGGCACCCTGCTCTGACGCCTCGAATCGAGAAACAACCGCGCGGATCTCCAAAACCTGGTCAGCATAATCCCCCGTTTAGCTTCCGCTCGGCAGATGCCTCCGCCGGTGGTACGACGCTTCGGAACTTGCCGTGCGGCGTGGCGGCGATGTCCTCCACGTAGTGCACGTCCGCGAGAGTAGTCTCGCCGAAGACCTCGCCACACCGCCCGAGCAAGCGGATGCGGAACGCGTCCCGGTCGAGGTTCCGTGACGGAACGATCCTCCATAGAATCCGGCCCGGGGCCAGGGATACCACCTGCACCTTGAGCGCACTCTGCAGTTGCTCGGCGAACTTACCGAGCAAGGTGGTCGACGAGTATGTCCTTCCATCTGGTGTTTGCAGGGTTTCGGCAACCCTTCCATGAAGGTTCCGCAGCAGCCCTTGCTGATGTCGAAGATGATCTCCGCGGAGCCGGATTGGGAAGGGCTGAACACGTACCTGGCCGCCGAGTTCGTTCCCGCGCCCCGAACCTGCTTCCGTGGAATACGACGGATGCGGGCGGGCGAGTTCCTCTCGCTGACACCGGGAAAAGAGACATCCGGCAAGTTCTGGACCATGCGCTTCGATAACTCCCGGCCCAGGCGATCCGACCAGGAGTACGCCGAGGAACTCGATCGGCTTCTGGAGCAGGCGGTTGCGTCGCACCTGGCGGCGGACGTCCCCGTCGGCGCTTTCATCAGCGGTGGCTGGGACTCGTCCCTGACGGCCTGGTTCGCATCACGGCTTCTGTCCAGGCCGCTGAAGACCTTCTCGATCGTCTTCCCGGAGCAGCCCGAGGAAAACGAAGCGAAGTATTCCAGGCTGCTGGCGAAACACATCGGGTCCGAGCACCACGAGGTGGAGTTTAGAACGGACCAGGTTCCGGACCTCATGCGAAAAGTCGTGGAGGCGGTGGAAGAGCCCTGCACCGCCGCGCCCTCGCCTTTGCTGTACCAGCTTGCAGCGGCCGCGGGGAAAGAACTCAAGGTCGTTGTAAGCGGCGAGGGGTCGGACGAACTTTTCGGAGGCTACCCCTGGCTGCGCGGGGAGTGGTTATACCGTGTCCGGCCGTTTGTACCCAGGCCCCTGGTGCGGCCGCTGGCGGATCGTGTCCTGGATCCGCGCTGGGGACGTTTTTGGCGAATCCTGGCCGCGGACTCCGACCGGACTGCCGATAGGGAGTGGCTGCGCGGTTACACGCAGCATCAGAAACGGCGTCTGCTGAACCCCGATCTGCCGTTTGCGGAGGGGCCCGATCTCGAACCGTTGACGCTGCCGTCTGAAACGCTGGAAAGCTGCGTGGACCGGCAGCAGGAACGGCTGAGCCTGGATTTCATGCGCCGGCTCAGCGACGGCTTGCTGCTCATCAATGACAAGGTGAGCATGGCGCACTCCCTCGAAGTACGTATGCCGTTTCTGGACCGGAACATCATCGAGTTCGCGCTCTCGCTGCCCTCCTCCATGAAAATGAGAAGCGGGCAGGAGAAGTACATCCTGTCCAAGCTCACTGGTCGCCTGCCACCGGAAATCGCCCGGCGGCGTAAGTACGGACTTCACTTCCCCATGCTCGCGACGCCGTCCGGGCGGTTCCCCTCGTTCGTTCGCGACACGCTTCTGAACTCCTCCAGACAGCCGGGGCTCTTCCGTCGCGCGCGACTGGAGCCGTGGCTCGATGACGTCCTGGCAGGCCGGAGGAAGGGCATGAGGCAACTCTGGATTCTGACCTTCCTCGCGATCTGGTGGGATGGGTTTATGGCGGGATAGCTGCTAGCGGCTGTCCTCCAACCTTCGAATCACCGCTGCCAACACTTGCCCCACCGCCTCCAGATTTGCCGCGCTCAGCTTGTCCAGCGTGTCCTTCTCGGTGCGCCAACAGGGGTTGTCGGGGCCGTCGATCCGCAATCCCGCTACGTCCTCCTCACTCTGGAAAAACTGGAAGTCGCCTGCGAGCATCCCCACCGAAGAGGAGGAGGCCGCGCCGGTGATGCGAAACCGGAAGCCGTGCACGTCAAAGCCGCGCGAGATGGCCGGTGCCGAGGGACTTTCGATTGGCATGATGTGTCAAGTATGTTGTTACCAACATCTTCGAGTGCTTCGGCGGGTGGCCAAAAACCTTAGGCGAACCGGTCTTCCCGGAGGTCCGTTTTCGCACCACTTTCGGTTAACGCTCCCGCATGGCCAGAGACTATTCTTTCCGGCCACGCGGGATTCATCATACTCTACCCGGAATCCACACCGGACCCGGCGCGCTCGAGCATCTCGCGGCAGTTCCAGGGCATCCACTCCGACGGGGCCCGCGCCAGCTCACCGGCGTGGCGCTGCAGCTCGGTCAGATAGTCGAACGGATTGGCGCCGCACAACTCCACGGTGTGGATCAGGCTCATGTACAGGTCGCCCACGCGAGCTCCGTTCTCGGTCTTATAGAACAGGGAGTTCTTTCGATGGAGGATGGCTTTTTTCAATGCCCGCTCACAGATGTTGTTGTCCAGTGGCGCTCCCGGCTGCCGCAGAAACAAGGTGAGCCTGTTCCAGTGCTTGAGCAGGTAAGAAATCGCCGTCCCCAGACCGGAGTTCGGTTCCACTTGCCTTTCGTCGAACTGGGCGTTGAGCCAGGCGTGCAGTTTTTCCATCACCGGGCCGCTATGATCCTGGTGGAAGCCGAGGCGCTCTTCCGGGGACAGACCCCGTGCCTGTGCGTCATGGCCGTAAACTTCGCCCAGGCTTTCCAGCACGTGCCGGCATGGCTCGGGGAAGTTGGTCGTCACCTCCACGAACCGCCGGCGGGCATGGGCCAGGCAGTGGCCCACGATGATTTCCAGCTTTTCGGGTAGTTTGGGCAGGTTGCGTGAGAGCGCGTCGCACATCTGGATGGGAGGACGCGGGGCGCCCTCTGGGCCCGCCGCCCGCTGCTTCAACACCTCTCCCAGGTTTTCCCCGGCATGCTTCCGCCCAGTGAAGAACAGCGCGATCCGGCGCCCCTCGTCGGTGGACACAATCCCGCTGGTGAACGGGGCGCCCTCTGGGCCCGGTAGCGGGATGCCCAGGCTCTCTTCCAGACCTTCCAGCCGAGTCCAAGGGAATCCGCTTCCGTAACGGGGCAGCGCGATCATGCTCGCCGCCGTCTCATCGTACTTCTCTTCGCCCACGCCTTGCGGAGCCTCGGCCGTGAACACCTCTCCGCACAGATTGCACCTCAGCTTCTCGAGCTCATACACCGTCGCTTCGATCGGCGCCTGCCCTTTGATCCGCACCAGCACGCCGGGATCGCGCTGCGGATAGACTTTGCCGCGCTGGCACTCCGGACACTGGGCCCCGCTGGTTAACGACGCATGCGGAACCTCAACCTTCCGTCGACGGCCTCGATCGCGACCAGGATGCGCATCTGCGGCGTGATCTGGATCATGCCGACTCCCACAACGCCCGGCTCAGCCCGCCCAGGTCAGGCGCCGTGGTCCCTTTCCACTGGATGCGCATCTTGCCGCGCGGCCCTTCCAGCTCGATGAGACACTCCGATAAACCGGCCGCCTGTGGCGCCGCCAGTTCCACAAACGCAGGCGGCGGCACTTTGCGTTGCGTATCAGGATCTGCCGCGTCCACCCGCCGCTTGAGCTTGCCGTATTCCAGGCGCAGAATCTGTGCGGTTCGGAAAACACCGTGCTGCCGAGCTGCTTCCACAGCCGCGGCCCACACCTTTTCTGGAATCGGCGCCCGCGGCCTGCGTGTGCTCCTCCACCGCCGCAAACGCTGATAAACCCTCCGCATACCCGCCGGAACATCAGGCGTGGCAGTAGCCATCGTCGGTCCTCCTTGCCCTTGACGGGCGTCAGTCCGACCTTAACAACTACCGCCAGTTGGAATCATGCATGCTTGCCGAAAGCTCACGATACAACAGCGGGTGAACGCTTGGATTGCGGTTCTGGCGCAACTGCCGCACCTGCTTCTCCCGCGCCAGCAGACGGTCAATCGTCTTGGGCGAGATGTGCCGCAGTTTCGCCGCCACCTCCGCGCTGCACACCAACTCCTTGGCCTTGCGCAAACGCTCGACTTCCTGCCGCAGCGCCGGCGCCAGCCGCTGGCCGCACGGGTAATCGAAGATCTCCCAAACCTTCACCAACGCCCCCAGCACCTCCGGGGTATAGGTCCGCTTGCGCGGCCCTCGCTTCTTCTTCCTCCTTTTCGGTACTGGCGCATGCGCCAGCTTGCCGATCAGAACCTTGCGGTTCAGCCTGGTCCGCTTTCGGGCTTCGTTCAGCAGCCTGGTCTTGCCCTTCTTGTCCGCTTTCCGATACTCTTCCCGGACCCGCTCGATATATTGTTCGCGTGAGTGCATGTCCATTCCCGAGGCTCAAACGGCCTCATCGCACTCGCGCGCTCGGTCATATTTTTAAATGACCCAACCGATGGTCTCTTGGTCATATTTTAAGTGACCCAATTCGGGCACTTGCCGTGGGATCCAACGATCGAGTATCATGTCTTTCGGACTGCCGTAAACTTGAGTTGAGGGAGGAGCATCCATGAATTCGGTGAAACTCTGCGCTAACCGGCTCCAAGAAATTTCCGCAGGCGGACATCCCCGGCACGTGACTTCTTCTGAGCCTTCCCGGCGGGACTGTCTCCGTGCCGCCACTTCGAACGCGATGGGTATTGCGGCATCGTGCGCCATTCGCTCCGGTGTGCTGGCTGCCCAGGAACGGCGCGGATTGAAGATCTTCATCAACTGGGACATGGAAGGCTCCAGCGGGATCTTCAGTCGGGAACAGGCCTGGTACTGGGAGAACGGCGTTCGAGAGCAAGTCGCCGCCGAGGCCCATGAGCTTCTCACCGCCGACGTCAACTCGGCTAGTGCGGCGGCGTTGGCGGCCGGCGTGACCGAGCTGATCGTCTGTGACACGCACCACGGCGGCGGCAACGTGATAAAGGAAAAACTGTTGTCGGACTCCCGCATCACGTACTTACATCGAAGCGTCGGGATCGCGGATGGCAAGCGCCGCTGGATGCCGGGGCTGGATCAAACCGTCGCCGGACTGATGCTGCCGGGGCACCACGCCAAGGCGTCCACGGAAGCGGCGTTTCTGCCGCATGCGTGGAGCTTTGAATGGCTGGACTTCACGATCAATGGGCAAAGCGTGGGCGAGATTGGGATCGAGACGTGCTATGCCGGTCATTGGGACGTGCCGCTGGTTTTTGTGCAAGGCGACGAGGCAGCCTGCTACGAGGCGCGGCAACAGTTCCCGGGAGTCGTCACGGCGGCGGTCAAGCGGGGAGGGAAGAATCCTGAATTGTCTACAGGCATGGACCCCGACTCCGCCCGCCGGGAGACGGCGAGGAGAATTACCGAAGCCATCGAGAACCTCCGAGCCGGCAAGATGCGCCCTTACAAACCCGCCCTGCCTATGACCATCACCCTGAGGATGAGAACTGTGGACGCCGCGGCCAAGGCCGCTCAACGGCCGGGCGTCCAGCGGATCGACGATCACACCGTGGAAGCTCGTGTGGGCAGGCAAGCGGACGTGGTGAAGTGGCTCCTGGGCACCGGGCTGGACATGGCGCCGTGAACGAATTGTGCAGCCAACTGTGGTCCTCGGAAATCCGGACCTGACTGATGAAGTGGGAGTTGTGCATCTTCCGTCGATTCTCCCCCGGCGCCGTGTTATCAGCAGTACTCGCATCCCGTATGATCCAAAAACTCAAATGTGGCGGATGTAACATGTTACGCGCCAACCCCGGTTTCCAATTTCAGGCCTACGGCACTCCGCTGGCGTCATCCACAAATGCCTACGGGAGAGCAACTTAGACCGCAGTTGAGTTTTTGCACGTTACGGGATGGCACGCTCCGTGGCTTTCCGCCCGAATGTGGTCCTTACTACCGCCATGGAGATGGCGTTGCGAATCTGGGCCCGCTGGCAGCACTCGGCGCCGCGCCTGATTTCCAGCGAGTGGGAGTGCGAATCCCGGAGAGCTTTCACCAGCGCATCCAATCCGAGTGCCTGCGGCGCGATCTGTCGTTGCAGGAAATGGTCGTCGACGCCCTCAAGCTCTATTTCCGGACGCCGCTGGAATGGGACTACGCGACGACGACCTGCGTGCGGCACGGCGAAGAAGAAGGCCAGCCGCTGCCCGAGGAGGAAGTGGCCCGGCGGAACTCCTGGATCGGGCTGTGGGCGAAGTACGTCAATGCGATGCCCGAGGAGAAGATCGAAGTGCTGACACGCGCGATGGAGTGGGACTTGCGGGCGTAAAAAAGCTCGCGGCGGAAATGCATCCGGCGAAAGCCGCAGCCGGCGAAGCGGAAGGAGTAACGAGATGTCACGGCCAAGAAGGCGGGCACGGCGGGGGAACGGCGAAGGCTCCATCTTCTTCCGGCGCCAGGACGCGCGCTGGGCAGCCTCGATCACCGTCGGCTACGACGGCACGGGGCGCCAGATCCGCAAGGATCTTTTGCGGCCGGACGAGGGCCGACGCCTCCCACAAGTCTTTGGACGCTCAGAAGAAGCTCGAAGAGGGGCGCCCGGCGACGCCCGAGAAGCAAACCGTCGCGCAGTTCCTGACGCGGTGGCTCGACGACGTGGCCCGGCCCAACGTGGCCCCCAAGACCCATCGCACCTATTCCGATCTGATCAAGAAGCATTTGGCGCCGGGCCTGGGCGCCATCCAACTCGCCAAACTGGACCCGCGGCAGGTCCAGCATTTCCTGAATACCTTGAGCCCCGCGGGGCTTTCGGCGACCACCGTGAAGCACTGCCGGGACTGCCTGCGAGCTGCACTACACGTGGCCATGGGGTGGAACCTGTTGGTGCGCAACCCGGCCGCAGTAGTAAAACTGCCGCGGCGGATCCGGCCGAAACCGCAGGTCTACAATCGGGCGCAGGCTCAGGTCTTCCTGCGCACCATCCAAGGTCACCGCCTGGAGCCGCTCTTTCTGGTGGCGCGGTGTCTGGGCATGCGGGAAGGCGAGGTGCTCGGCCTCGGTCCGGCGGACCTGGATCTCGACAACCGGCGGCTCCAGATCCGGCACGCGCTGCAGCGGGTGGACGGCGAACTGAAACTGGTTCCGACCAAGACGCAGGAAAGCCAGCGCGTGGTGCGGCTGCCCGATGTGGCGGTGGTTTCCTTGCGCGAGCACCTGGCGCGCCGGGAGCAGGAAGAAGCCCGGGCCTGCGGCGACTGGGTCGAGACCGGGCGCGTGTTCACCACCGGGCGGGGCACGATGCTGGAGGCGCGCAACATGCTTCGCGAGTATTACAAATTGCGGGAAGCTTCAGGTCTTCCGAAAATTCGGTTCCAGGATCTGCGCCACTCGGCGGCCACGCTGTTGCACGAGGCCGGCGTTCCCTCGCAGGCGATCAGAAAGTTACTGGGGCACGCCTCGGTGCGCACGACCGAAGAGATCTACACGCACTGCACCACCGACATGGAGTCGGAAGCGGCCGAAACGATGAACGGAATTATTTCCGGGTAGCTGTCATTGTAGCTGTCAAATCGAGTCAGACGAGGGTGCAGAGGATGCTAAGTGGAAGAAAAGAATGGTGCGCCCGGCACGACTCGAACGTGCGACCTTCTGGTTCGTAGCCAGACGCTCTATCCAACTGAGCTACGGGCGCAAAAAGGCTTACTTGAATTCAATTTAGCGGGTTTTCGGGCGCAAAGTCAACCGCGCGGGACTTCACCGCAGCCGCCGGCCGAAGCGGTTTGCGTTGGCCACTTTCTCGAAATGACGGAAAATCAGTTCGGTCACTTCCGCCACGGGGTTGCGGCCGCGGTCGAGATAGGCGGTCATGATGGCCAGCGCAAAGGGGCGGCGATCGAGGAAGACAATGCCAGTCTCGCAGCGCACGCCGTCGAGTACGCCGGGCTTGGCCGCCACCTCGACGCCGTCGGGCACGGCGCCCTTCATCTCCTTGCCGGGGAGCTTCAGGATCTCGATTATCTCGCGGCAGGATTCGGCGTCGGCGGCCTGGTTGCTCCAGATCGACTCCATCAACCGCGCCATCTCCATCGGCGTCGAGACGTTCTCTTCGTCGCGCGCGGCCGCGGCCGAATCCATCATCACCCTCATCAGGCGCGTTTTGGGGAACCCCAGCTCATCCATCGTGCGATTGACGCGTTCCCTGCCCAGCATCGCGATCAGGCGGTTAGTGGCCGTGTTGTCGCTCCACTCGATCATCGCGGCGGTCAGCTCGCGCACGGTCACTGTAAGCGGACCGCTCTCGAGACGTTTCGCGTAACGCCCGCTGCCGCCGACGGCGTCCTTCTCCGTCAGTGCGATGGCGTCGGTCAGCCGGAACGCTCCCGCGCGCGCGGCGCGAAAGACCGTCACCAGGATCGGAATCTTGATGGAGCTGGCCTGTGGAAAGACGGTGTCGGCATCCAGGGTCAGCGTCCGTCCCGTGGTCAGGTCGATAGCCGCGACGCCCAGCACGCCGTCCAGCCGGCCGGCCACGGCGCGAATTTCGGCGAGCGTCTTCCGCTCGAGCAATTCGGTGACCGGCGGCTGCGCGGCCGCAAGCGCGCCGGCGAACAGACAACACCCAAGCAACCGCATCATGAGTCGATTGTAGACTAGGTGGTATGCAGGATTTCGAAAAGCTGGGCGCCTTCTACCTGGGCCGCGCCTATGATCTGGCCGCCGGACGGGGCCGCGATGAACTGGTGCTGTACGATTCGCGCGACCTGGTCACTCACGCCGTCTGCGTGGGCATGACCGGCAGCGGCAAGACCGGCCTTTGCATCGGCCTGCTCGAGGAAGCGGCGATCGACGGCATTCCCGCCATTGTGATCGATCCCAAGGGCGATCTGGCCAATCTGCTGCTGGCTTTCCCGGATTTGCGCCCGGAGGATTTCGCTCCCTGGGTGAGCGAGGACGACGCGCGGCGCAAGGGCGTTCCCCACGAGGACCACGCGGCGCAGCAGGCGGCGCTGTGGCGCGACGGGCTGGCCCGGTGGGGACAGGACGGCGCGCGCATCCGGCGCATGCTCGACGCGGCCGACTTCGCCGTCTACACGCCGGCCAGCGACGCCGGCATTCCGGTGTCGGTGCTCAAGTCGTTCGCGCCGCCGGCCGAGGCCGTCCTGAACGACCGCGAACTGCTGCGCGAGCGCATCAACGCCACGGTCACGGCGCTGCTGGCGCTGGTAGGTATCGAAGCCGACCCCATCCAGAGCCGCGAGCACATCCTGGTCTCGACGCTGCTCGATCGAGCCTGGGGCGCGGGGCGCGAACTGGACCTGGCGGCGATCATCCGCGACATTCAGGCGCCGCCGGTGAGCCGCATCGGCGTGCTCGATCTGGAATCGTTTTACCCGGCCAAGGAGCGTTTCGCCCTGGCCATGGCGTTCAACAATCTGCTCGCCTCACCCGGTTTCGAGGCCTGGATGGAAGGCGTGCCGCTGGATATCGCCAGTCTGCTGCACACGCCGAAGGGAAAACCGCGCGTGGCGATTTTCTCGATCGCGCACCTGTCCGACGCCGAACGGATGTTCTTCGTCTCGCTGCTGCTCAACCAGGTGGTGAGCTGGATGCGCGCGCAATCGGGCGCCACCAGCCTGCGCGCCATCCTCTACATGGACGAGATTTTCGGTTACTTCCCGCCCACCGCGAACCCGCCCTCGAAGCTGCCGCTGCTGACTCTGTTGAAGCAGGCGCGCGCTTTCGGACTCGGCGTCGTGCTGGCGACGCAGAACCCGGTGGACCTGGACTACAAAGGCCTGGCCAACGCCGGCACCTGGTTCATCGGGCGGCTGCAAACCGAGCGCGATAAGGCGAGGGTATTGGATGGCCTGGAAGGCGCGGCCTCGGGCGCGGGCGCCCGATTCGACCGCGCCCAACTGGACCGCACTCTTTCCGCGCTCGGCAACCGCGTCTTTCTGATGAACAACGTCCACGAGGATCATCCCGAGGTGTTCGAAACGCGCTGGACGCTTTCGTATCTGCGCGGTCCGCTGACACGAACCGACATCCGCACTTTGATGGAACCGCGGAAAGAGCAAGCGCCGGCTGCGAACATTCCGGCGCCCGAGATTCGCGGCCAGGCCGTGCGCCCGGTTCTGCCCCCCGAAGTCCGCCAGTGTTTCCTGCCGGCTCGCGGCGCGGGGCCGGTGGTCTGGCGGCCGGGTCTGATCGGCGCGGCGCAGGTGCGATTCACCGACGCCAAGCTCAAGGTCGATGAGACCCGCGAGGTCACGGTTCTGGTTCCCTTCGGCGACGACCTGACGCCGGTGCGGTGGGAGGCGGCCGAGGAAGTCGAGGTCAGCCTGGACGCGCTCGAAAGCGAACCCCCGGCGGAAGGAGAGTACGCGCCCGTGCCCGCCGCCGCCTCGAAGGCCCGCGGCTACGCGGCCTGGTCCAAGGAGTTCGTGAACTGGGTTTACTCGAACCGGGGGATCGAGGTTTACCGCAGCGCGGCGCTCAAGCAGGCCTCCGCGCCGGGCGAGTCGGAGCGCGATTTCCGCGTTCGCCTGGCGCAGGCGGCGCGGGAGGAACGCGATCGCGCCGCGGAAGATCTGCGCCGGAGGTACGCGCCCAGGATCACGGTTCTCGAAGATCGCATCCGGCGCGCGCGGCAGGCCGCCGAGCGGGAGGCGCAGGAGGCGCAGTCGCAGGGTTTGGGCGCCGCGGTCTCGATCGGCGCGACGCTGCTCGGCGCGTTTCTGGGGCGCAAGATGGTGAGCGCGGCGACTCTCGGCCGCGCCGGCACGGCGGTGCGGTCCATGGGCCGCGCTTATAAGGAGAGCCAGGACGTCGCACGCGCCTCGGAGACGCTCGAGGCGATGGAACAGCAGCGGGCCGGCCTCGAGGCCGAGTTCCAGGCGGAGGCGGTCGCGCTTCAGTCCTCGCTCGACCCGGTGTCGGCGGCGCTCGAGACGATCGTCGTCCGCCCGAAGAAAACCGCCATCGCGGTGCGCCTGGTGGCGCTGGCCTGGGCGCCGTACCGCGACAACCAGCCGGCGTGGTCGTGACACGTCGGTGTTGATTCGCAGGCCGTGGCCAAGGGTGGCCGGGCAGGCAGGCGCAACGGCGTATACTGACATTTGCGAACGCGCTCGACGACACCTTCTCGACGACGTTTCCCGACACGGACCATTCCAGCCTCGTTGAGCCGAGATTCTTGACAATAGGAATGTCCAACCGTGGACGTATTCTCGTGGTGGCTCACACCGAGCAGGACGACACGATGCGGATCATTACGGCCAGGCGTGCAACACGCCACGAACGAAGGTTCTATGAAGAAAGCTAACCAGGAATTGAAAGATGCCATTCGCCCTGAGTATGACTTCGCCTCGATGAAGGGAGGCGTGCGAGGTAAGTACGTCAATAAGTACCGCGCGGGGACCAACCTGGTTCTCCTGGACCCTGAGGTGGCTCGGGCGTTTCCTACCGATGCCGCCGTCAATCAAGCCTTACGGGCAGTCCTGAGCGTTACTAAAGTCGTGAGACGGCCTAACAAGGCGCTGCAACCGACGCCGCGAAAAGCGCGGCGCGGCTAAGCGCCCGAGCCGTTAGGCTGCCGAAGGATATGATCGAGTGCGGACCCAACGTGCGAACTTCCTGACGGAGGGATGCCGCGAACCATGGTAGAACGGACCAAAACGAATCACACCGCTATGCGTCCGCGCGTCGATCGCCAGGTCGTCGGTGCGGCGGGCGAGTTCCTCACCGCTGGCAAGCTTTTCAAGCGCGGCTACCAAGTCTCTGTAACGTACGGGAATGCCAAGGCCATCGACTTGTTCGTCTACAACCCTCAGACCGGTCGTACCTTTAAGGTGCAGGTGAAATCGCAGCATCGAAAGAACTGCTTCCCGGTTCGGCGGGAGGCTTTCGATCCCGACAGCATTTATGTGTTCGTGCGTTTGAATGGGCCCAGCGATCCCGAGGAGTTCTTCGTCGTGCCGGGCGCGACGATACTGGCGGACATCCCCAGATACTTCGGTAGTTCATTCCGTGATCCGGAGCACCCAAGCTCCTTCCCGGCGGTGAACTACGGACCGCTCGAAAAGCACCGGAACAACTGGGGCGAGTTCGATGTGCCGTAGGCTGCAGTGCCGCCCAACACCCGCATGCAGCCGACGGCGCCCTGGGAAATCGTGAGGCGCCGCGGCTGATGCGGAGACGTTAGCTCCAGGAAGATCGTCGCCAAGAACGACCAGTCCAGACGACCATCGGCGACCAGAGTTCGCCCACTGAGTCGTCGAACGCCCTTCCCGGAGAGTGGGACCGCGCGGCGTGGGAAAGCCGCCCGAAGGTACCGGGTGCGGTACGATGGTCTGGCGGCGAACGCCGCCCGGATCATCGAGGGACACCGGCGCGTCCAAGATCTCAAGGTCGTGGCCGCCGGATTCGGCATTGTGATCAGGCAACATGGCACGAGTCAGGTGGCTTTCTATCGACCCGGCCTGGGCTCGCTGCTTTCAGTTCCAGCGCGGCGGCCCATCAAGCCGGCTTAGATCCGTGGGTTCCTGCAATTGATTGAGGCGGAGGAAGCGAGTGGCTGGCAAACGCATGGACACCAGCGCGTACCCGTTCACGATTCGGCCGCTGAGCGAGGAGGAAGGCGGCGGGTACCTGATCGAATTCCCCGACGTCCCAGGCTGCATTTCGGATGGAGAGACGCCAGAGGAGGCCATCCGGAATGGCCGGGACGCCCTGAAGGCGTGTCTGGCGACCATGCGGGAGTTTGGCGCTCGCTAGCTCGCCGCCGCCGCGCCGGCTTTTCCGCGACGCCGCGTTCGCAGGGCCACGCGGGCGGCGTCCGCGTAGCTGGCGGCAAGCTCCGGGCTGATACGTTCCAGCGCGGCGAGTTCGCCGCGCGCGGCCACGCCGGTCCAGATCTTCCTGCCCCCTTTCAGATGGGCGCGCAGCGTCAGCGCGCCCAGGCGCTCGATCACCTGCGCCGCCAGTTGCGAGTTCAGACCGGCGAAGCGGAAGCAGTCGTTGGCGGCGATGAGCAGCGGCGCCGACAGGGCGGTGAGAAAAGTGATCCCGGCAAGGTAAGCGGTCTTGGTCTGAGGGCAAAGTTCCACCAGCCGGATGTCCCCATGCGCCAGCAGGCGGCGCGCGGCCAGCAGGGCCGCCGGGTCGCCCTCGATCAGAAACTGTTTCTCGTCGAAGCCTTCCAGCGGCGCCAGCGATGCCGTCGCCGCCCCGCGGGACGCCAGAGCGGCCAGAACGGCGCTGTCGCGTTCGGCGTCGCAAAGAATGACCGTCTTGCGGGACCAGTCGAGGGGCGCCGCGGCGAGTTCCGACACGACGCGAAACAGAGACCGGGCCGGCAGGGAGACCAGAACGATACGGGAGCGGTCTAGTTCCTGGTAGCCGGCGACCGGAAAACCGGAACGCAAGGCGTTGGCAATCCGGCTCGCCAGCCGCAGCGAGAGGCTCATCACGGGACCCAGGTGTTCTGCCACGGCGGGCAGGCGCGCCAGGAAGGAGCGGCTAACCGGCCCGGCTCCCACCAACGCCAATGATCGGGTTTTTCTCATACAGCGAAACCATCCTTAGCGTCTTTATGCGATCGCGGAACTGGGCTGCCCGTTCGAATTCGAACTGGCGGGCGGCCTCCCGCATGGCCTGCTCGAGCTCGCCGATGAGCCGCTGGCGCTCTTCGGGCGTGAGTTCCACGGCCGGATCTTCGACGTCGATCGGCACCGTCACATAATCGGCTTCCGCGATCGCCACCAGGCTCATGTCGATCGGTTTGACGATCGATTGGGGCGTGATGTCGTGCTCGATATTGTAAGCGTGCTGGACCGCGCGCCGGCGGGTGGTTTCGCCGATGGCCCGGCGCATACTGTCGGTCATCACCTCAGCATAAAGGATCGCGCGCCCGTTGAGGTGGCGCGCCGCGCGGCCCATGGTCTGGATCAGCGCGCCGCTGGAGCGCAGAAACCCTTCCTTGTCGGCGTCCAGAATCGCCACCAGCGAGACTTCGGGCAGGTCCAGCCCTTCCCGCAGGAGATTCACGCCGATCAGCGCGTCGAACTCGCCGCGGCGCAGGTCGCGCAGGATCTTCACGCGGTCCAGCGTGCTTATCTCCGAATGCAGGTAGCGGCAGCGCACGCCGACCTCGGAGTAATACTCGCTCAGGTCCTCGGCCATGCGCTTGGTGAGCGTGGTCACCAGCACGCGCTCGTTCAGCTCTTCGCGCTTGCGGATCTCGGCCAGCAGATCGTCCACCTGGCCCTTGATGGGCCGGACCTCGACCGCGGGATCGAGCAACCCCGTGGGCCGCAGGATCTGCTCGACCATCGCGCCGGAGGTCTTGGTCAGCTCGTACGGGCCAGGCGTCGCCGAGACGTAGATCACCTGGCTGACGCGGTTCTCGAACTCCTCGAAAGTCAGCGGACGGTTGTCGAGAGCGCTCGGCAGGCGGAAGCCGAACGAGACCAGCGTCTCCTTGCGCGAGCGGTCCCCGTGATACATCCCCCGCAACTGCGGCGCCGTCTGGTGGCTTTCGTCGAGGAACACCAGGGCATCCTGCGGCAGGTAGTCGAGCAACGTCGGCGGCGCCTCGCCCGGCAGGCGTCCCGAGAAGTGGCGCGAGTAGTTCTCGATGCCGTGGCAGTAGCCGATCTCGCGGATCATTTCGAGATCGAACATGGTCCGCTGCCACAGCCGCTGCGCCTCGATCAACTTGCCCTGCTTTTCCAGCTCCCCGTGCCACCACTGCAATTCGTTTTCGATCGACTGGAGCGCCTGCTCGCGCGTCTCGGCGCTCATGACGTAGTGCGATTTGGGATAGATCGGCAACCGCTGGTAGGTCTGACGGACCTGGCCGGTCAGCGCGTCGAACTGCGAGAGGCTGTCGATCTGGTCGCCCCACAACTCGATGCGGAACGCGTGATCGTCGTAGGTCGGGTAGACCTCGATCACGTCGCCGCGGACGCGAAACGTGCCGCGGCGGAAGTCCGCATCGCTGCGTTCGTAGAGGATCTCGACCAGGCGCTTCAGGATCTGCCGGCGCTCGATCTTCTGGCCCTTTTCCAGCATCAGCAACATGCCGTAGTAGGCTTCCGGCGAACCCAGGCCGTAAATGCAGCTCACGCTCGCCACGATGACGCAGTCGCGCCGTTCGAACAGGCTGCGCGTGGCCGCCATGCGCAGCTTGTCCAGCTCTTCGTTGACCGTGGCTTCCTTCTCGATGTAGACGTCGCCGGAGGGGATGTAGGCTTCCGGCTGGTAGTAGTCGTAGTAGCTGACGAAGTACTCGACGGCGTTGGATGGGAAGAAACTGCGGAACTCGTGGTAAAGCTGCGCGGCGAGCGTCTTGTTGTGCGCCATCACCAGCGTGGGACGGTCGGCCTGCTCGATGACCTTCGCCATGGTGAAGGTCTTGCCCGAGCCGGTCACGCCCATCAGCACCTGGTGGCTCTCGCCGTCGCGGACGCCGCGCGACAGTTGCTCGATAGCCGAAGCCTGGTCTCCTTGCGGCGAATAGCTGACGGCCAGCCGGAAGCTCACCCCTCCAGTGTAAACGTGGTGCCAGGCACCACGTTTAGGGCGCGGGGAAATAGCACGTTGTTCTCCAGATGGATGTGCATGTGCAGGTCGGCCTCGAGTTCCTCCAGGCTGGCCATCACGGCGCGATAGGTGTTGCAGACCCCTTCCGGAACCTCGAAGTGGTTGGTGGCGGCGCGCAGTCGGCGCAGCGCGTTCCCGGCGCTGTCGTGCTCCATCTCCATCATCCGGATTGGGCCGCGCACTTCTTCCAGCCGTTGGATGCGAGGGAACAAGATCGTCTCCTCCTTGAGCAGGTGCTCGTCCAGTTCCGCCTTCAGGCCGAGAAAGATTTCGAGCGCCGGCGCAAGCTGGTGGTAGCGTTTGTTGACGATCTTGGTGAGCAGTTGATCCAGACGCGGCAGTTCTTCCTTCAGGAAGGAGTGGTGCTTTGCCACGATATGGGAAATCAGTTCGCCCAGCGCCGCCCTGCTCCAGTCGCGCGAATTGTCCACCGGCGCGGCGATGGCTTCCAGCCCCGCGCGAATCTCGTCCAACGAAATCCCCTTCTCCGCGCAGGCTTCGCCCACCGGACGCTTGCCGCCGCAGCAATAGTCGATCTTGTACCTCTCGAAAAGGCGCGCGGCCGCCGGCATTTCGGCGACGATCTCGGCCACGTGCTTCTGCTCCGTTACGTACATACTTCCATTGTGGCGGGTTCGGCGCCCTCCCACAGTGACCCCAGTCACACAGTGGTCTTATTCGACGGCGAATTCGACGGATGCGCGCAGGTCCGCGACGCCGGCGGTGTAGCGCGCGCCGGCGACGGAGAAGGCCAGGGCGTCTTCGGCCCAGTCGTGCCAGACGCCGTCGGGATCGTGCGAGGCGGCGGTGAGCGTGTACTCGCGGGGGCAAAGGTCGCAGCGGAAACGGAAGTCGGCGCGAACCGTTTCACCGGCCTGGCGCGGGCCCAGCTTCAGTCCCTCGAGCTCCGTGTTGGTGCCGTAGACCTCCATTCCGATGCGCGTGCGGATCAGGATGCCCACCACCGGGTCGGCGACATCCTGCTGGAAGCGCACCCTGACCCGAACCGTCGCATTCTCGCCGGCGCGCAGGACCAGCGTGGGGCCCCCGTCTTCGCCGATCACTTCGATGCCGGCCAGTTCGGCGCGCCCGTCGCCCCGGCGCATCGAAGGATGCAACGGAGGGGTCCCGGCCGCGGCATTCTCTTCGCGGAACTGCTCCGCGACGCGGCGGTTGTAGGCCTCGAGCACCTCGCGCGGGTCGCCCTTGGCGGCCAGCTTCCCCTGGTCCAGCCACCAGATCTCGTCGCACAGCCGGAGCAGGAGTTCCTGTTCGTTGGAGGCGATGAGGATGGTCGCGCCGTTGCGCCGCAGGCGTTCCAGTTCGGCGAACGCGCGCATCCGCGTCAGCGCGTCCTGCATGCCCATGGTGTGCTCGATGAAGAAGGAATCGGCGGGCGACAGGTCGAGATCGTCCAACGAATTGAGGTAGCGGCGCGCCGAGCCCGCCACCACTTCCCCTTCCTCGATCCACTCCCAGCCGGCGCCCACCTTCAGAAGGCAGCGGATGCCGGCGCCGGCCCCTCCGATCACGCCGGCAATGGACCCATCCGGCGCCGCGGCGCTGAAATCCACCAGCGGCGGAAAATTGACGTTGCGAAATTCGATCGCCATGCCAGATAGAATAGCTGTTTCATGCTCTGGGCTGCCGCACTCTTGTTGAACCTGGCCGTGCCGGCGGCGACCGAGGCGGACGTCCGCGCGCTGCTTCGGACGAAAACCGGCGCCATCGCCCTGCCGCCGGGCGCAATCGACATCTCGGCCGAAATCGTCCTGCCCGACGGCGCCCGCGATCTGATTATTTCCGGCGCGCCGGAGGGCACCGTGCTTCGCGCCGCCTCCGGTTTTCGCGGACGCGCGCTGCTGGTGGCGCGCAAGGCGCGCGGCGTGCGGTTTCGCTCCTTCACCATCGATGGAAATCGCGCCGCGCTCGAGGTCCGCGGCGGGCTGCCGCCCTACGACACTCCGTTCGCGCGATTCACTCCCAACAACGGCCTGCTGATCGAGAACTCGGAAGACATTGCCGTCGAGCGGGTGGTGTTGCGCAACGTGGCCGGTTTCGCCGTGCTGGTGGCTCGCTCGAGCCGCATCGAGATCCGAGGCGCGCGCATTTCCGACAGCGGCTCGCGGAATGAGAAGGGCCGCAACAACACCACCGGAGGCATCTTGCTCGAAGAGGGCGTGGTTGGGTTTAGCGTCAGCGAGTGCGTGATCGAGCGCCTGCGCGGAAACGGCGTCTGGACGCACTCGCTCTACTCCTCGCCCCGCAACCGCGACGGGTCGATCGCGCGCAATCGCTTCTTCGAGATTGGCCGCGACGCCATCCAGGTGGGCCACGCCATCCAGGTGCGCGTCGAGAACAACACTGGAACGCGCATCGGATTCCCGGCCGGGGAAGTGGATGTCGAGGGCGGCGGCACGCCGGTCGCCATCGATACGGCGGGCAACGTCGAGCGCAGCGTGTACGCCCGCAACCGCTTCCAGGAGATCAACGGAAAGTGCATCGACCTGGACGGGTTTCATCACGGCGAAGTGCGCGAGAACACCTGCGTGAATCGCGGGCGCGCCGAAGACTACCCGTTCGGCCACTACGGGATCGTCATGAACAACACCAACCCGGACATGCAGTCCGAGCACATCGCCATCCTCGGGAACCTCGTTCGCGGCATGAAATTCGGCGGCATCTTCGTCATCGGGACGGATCACCGCATCCAGGGCAACCGGCTGCTAGACCTGAACACGGCGGGCTGCAACGAAAGCAGCGCGCGTTTCGGCTGTTCTCACTTTCCCGGCGAGCCGGACCTGTTGCAGGCGGGCATCTATCTCGGCCGGCGCGCCGAGCGCCCGGCCATCGCGCGGCGCAACCTGATTCGCGGCAACACCATCACCGGGCATAAGATGGCCACGCGATGCATTGGCTCGGCGCCGGAGGTGTTGCTGAAAGACAACACCATCGACGCCAACGTCTGCCGCGACGCACCCAAATAAAACCCGTCAGCCTGGTATGGCCCCTTTTTCCGGGAACCGAAAATGGACCATACCAGGCTGACGCATTTTAGCGGATCGGGATCTGCGTTCCGTTGGCGTATACCATGTTGCCGTCGGCGCCCTGGACCCCGAAGCCCAGCGACTGACCCGCGCCGGCGGCCGTCGTCATCGGGACTTCAATGGCGATCACGTAGATGCCGATCGCCCCCTGCAAGTACTCCGCCGAGACGATCGGCACACCGGCGTTGTTCAAGCCCGCAACCAAGGGCGCCAGGACGGCCTGACCCGGAACGCCGGTGCGATTGGTGGCCGTCGCCGGGGTCGTCTGGCCGAGGCCGGTGGCGAAGAAGCGGATGGTTTCGCCCCGCGCCGCCGGATTGTCGGGTCCGATGAAACTGCCGTCGGGCCGCGTGGCGACCGCAAACCGCCGGCCGCCGATGGCGGTTTCGAAGACACCCGGTTGCACCGGCAGAACCTGAACGTTCGGCACGGTCGACGAACCGCCGCCCGCGGAGCGGATCGACACGGTGGACGGGCCGGGCGGCGTCTCAAACGGAACCTGGACGGCGATCTCCTCGATCCCGCCCTGGCTCGACACCCAGAAGATCGGCGCTGGAACGCCGCCGAACTGGATCTCGATGCCCAGGAACTGCGTCGGCAGTTGACCCGGGATCAAGCTGGCGACCTGCAGGCCCTGAATTCCGGGCGCCATTCCGGAGCCACGGACGATCGCGATGCCCCCCGGCGTCACGCCCGGCGAATTGCCGGCCGCGCTGCGGAAATCGCCCGAGGCCACCACCGGGCCGGGCAGCCGCGAGCTGAGCGTGAACGTCTCGGACAAAGTCCCAGCGGTCGCGCGGATTTGAGTCGTGCCCGCCTGCGATCCCGCCGTAACCGCCACCGAAACCCTGCCGTTCACATCCGTGGTCGCCACCGCCGGATTGATCGCCGCGTTGCCGCTGAGAACGTTGAAAGCCACCGGCGTCCCCGGCACCGGGCGGTTCTGGTCGTCAAGGACCTGAAGGCCCAGCGGCTGAGCGTAAGGCTGATTCACGAGCGCCTGCTGCCCGTCCCCGCCGGTCTTCACGAGTCTCGTGATCTTGACGTTCACCGTGAAATTGAACGTGATGGTGACGGCGCCCGACTTCACACGCAGCGCGGCCAAGCCCGGAGCCTGGCCCAGAGTGACGTCGGCCCGCGCGCGGCCATTCGCGTCGGTGACCGTTTGCGCGTTGGCGAGCGTCAGCATCCCCGGCACCACTATTTCCCAGCTCACCGGCGCGCCCGTCAGGACGTTGCCCCCAGAGTCGGAAACCTCGACGTAGGCCGCCAGCGGAAGCTTTTGCCCCGAATTTCCGGACTGGTTGTTGCCCTGCACGATGCGCATCTGCGCGGGCGGCCCGACTTTGACTGTCACCCTGCTGGTAAAAACCCTGTACCCGCCGCCAATACTGATTGTGAACGTCGCTGGACCACCGATCTTGCCGCTGAATTTCAGGTCGCAGCTAATGTTGCCGGCCGCGTCGGAAAGGAGATTCGGCGGGCAGCTCACTACCGGGCCATCCGCCGCCTCCACACCGGTGGCGGCCGCCAAACCTACGTTCTGTATCGGCGCGTTGCTCCCCGACGCCACGAAAGCCTGAATCGCCCCTGGGATGGTTTCTCCGACGCCCCCGGTGATGATCTCGCCCAGCACCGGCTTGATGAGCATGACACTCGGCGGAGAAGCGAAATTCGAGCCGAACATGCCTCCCATGCCGATTTGGTAAACCACAATGTTGAACGGGACGCCCACTCCGTTGTCCAGCCGCGCCGTGACAACCGCCTGGGAGATGGAACCGCCGCCGCTGACCGACGTGGTAAAGCCGGTGCCGGTCTTGCCGTTAACGTCGGTCGTGCAAACGGATCCCGAGCAAGCGTAAAGGGCCGATCCGGAAAGCGACAGCGAACCCTGCGTCAATTCGAACGTTACCTGTCTTCCGGAGGCGGGCGAACCGTCCGGGTTCTTCACCAGGACGACCAAAGGCTCGTTCGACATCGATTGTTCCGGCACCAACTGGCCGTTGCCGGAGAAGGGGGAGATGACGACGCCGCCTGGAGTAACGGCCCCGCCGCCGGCGCCGGCCGTGGTCGCCAGGAAGTCGAAGTCGACCTTCGCGGCGCCACTAGTAGCGGTGACCTTGTAGGTGCCCGACACAACCGGCGCGGTCACCAGCGCCTGAACGAAGCCCTCCTTCGTGGTGAGGGACCCGCGCTCCCCGAACACAACGTCCGGCGCGGGCGAAGCCCAACTCACGGGGACGCCCGCGACAGGCTTGCCGTTGATGTCCAGGAACCGCGCAATCAGGGGGAGAAGCGCCGTGCCTGGCGGCACGTTCTGGCTGGCGTTATAACCCAGGCCGGACACGGCGGGCCCGAGGCTGGCCGGCCCGGCGAAAGAGACCTTGCCGGTCAGCGACCCGAGCGTCACGCGTCCGAACTCGACGCCATTGGCGAGGTCCACGCGGCTCACCGCGCTCGACGCGGCGAGGTAGAGATACCTGGCCGAGGGCAATTCGTCGGACAGGGCGAACCCGGTCACTCCGGAGAAACTCGCAAGCCCCGCGAAGGACGCCTGGGAGATCGCGGGCGGGCCAAGCGTGATGTCCCACAATAACCGGCCGTTGGACGTCGCGAAGGCGCGGTTGTTCCCCGCCACGGCGATCTCCTCGAGCGTCTGGCCCATCCCGGGCAAGATGTTCACCACGCGGTTGGCCAGGTCGAAAACAAAGGCCGAGGAGCCCGTCACGATCTGCCGGTTGACGGCCACGGCGCGCTGCCCGTCAGCCGTGAATGCAAGCCGTCCTGGAAGGCCGTTTACGCCAAAAGCCGGACCCAGGAGTGTGACGGTCGCCGGGTCGATGACCACCACCTGGTTCGTCAGACTCGCGTACACCAGCCCGTTGGGGCCGACTGCGATGCCCAGGTACTCGCCTCCGCCAAGAAACACCGCTCCGGCTGTCGGAAGCGAGGAACTCGAGATGTCGATGGCGATCACGCGTTGCGCGCTGGGGCTCAGGATGAACGCCCGTCTCGAGTCCTGGCTCACGGCCATGTCCACCGGCAGGGCGCCGACGTCGGGCGAAGAACGTGGAACAATCTCTTCGCCGGTCTCCGTGTCGAAGACCCGCAGGGTCGCCGTCAGCACTAGAAGTTTGCGCCCGTCCGGAGTGATCAAGGCGGCGCGAATGTCGTCGCCCAGACTCTTTCCGGAAAGTCGATTGAAGTTCGAGTCGAGAATCAGCAGCGAGTCGGACGCCTCGCGCGCCAACACATAGTAGCGCCCGCCATCGGGCCGCGCCAGGGCGATGAACGACCCCGAAGGACCGGCGACCGCGGCCGGCGTGCCGAGCGGGTCGCCGCTGAAGATGTGGATGGTCTGGCCACTTGTGCCGGGCATCACGAACACGTTGCGGGCGTCAAGCGCCCCGGCCCCAACGGCGAGACACACCGCGGCAAGAAGCATACGTTTTGTCAATGGCATGGATACCTCGTCGAAATTTATCCCTTTGGATCGGTTGGACGCGGGAAGAGGGTGCGGCAAATGCCAGTTTACCACCAATGCGTCCGGCGCGGGTAGACGGAAAATGAAAAAACAAGGTGGCAGGGCCTTCGGGCCAATGCCGCATAGTTTTGCCTTCTTGTGGGGCAGGCGGTTTCGCCTGCCTCTTGTGGGTTTGATGCCTTGGCAGGCCAAAGGGCCTGCCCCACAGGGGGTTTGATGACTTGGCAGGCCAAAGGGCCCATAGGCGCTAACCTAAGCGCCACGGGGCTGTGGGTGGGGCGGCCTTTAGGCCGCGGCCGGGCTTCAGCCCGGCCATTGCGAGGCCTGAAGGCCTCGCGCGGGCTGAAAGCCCGCCCCACTTCGATGGTCCGACACCTTATGTTAACGCTTATGGGCCAAAGGGCCTGCCACGGCCTGAAGGCCCACCCAAAAAAAAAGAGGGGGGCCGAAGCCCCCCTCTGTACAAACCGCGGACTGCCAGACTACATACCCAAGTTCTCGGACGAGGAAACATCGGCCCTGTTCATGGGTGTGTCCATGACCAGAGCGAGGTAACCGTGCGCGGTCTTGGTGTTGCCGTAGTCGCTGATGAAAGCGAACCCGTGAGCAAACCGGAACTTGCACTGGGCAATGATGTAGCCCTGGAAGCCCTGGGTAGCCGCTACGCCGAACGTACCGCCACTCGACAGACCCCAGATGAGGTGCTCGCCGGCGGGTATCGCAGCGGAGGTCTGCGCCGGAGGAGCAGCGCCGCCGTTGGTGTTGCCGTAGTAGCTCAGCTTGCACACGCCGGATTCCAGGGGATGACTCCACGGATCCTTCGAGGTATTGGAGATCACCAAACCGGTGTCGAAGCCGGCCTGGTTGCTGACGAACGGGAACAGCAGATTCGTCACGCACGCTTCGATCGTGAATACCGTCTTAGCGGACGAGGTGTCGGCGAACCGCGGAACCGGAGCAACCGAGCTCATCGTGATTGTGGTGCTGATCGGGGCGAACATGCCGTTGATGGTCGCCGTGCCGACGCCGGGCAGGTTGTTCGCGGTGTTGGCCGCATAGGTCATCATGTAGCCGAACTCCATCCTCTGAATCGCCTGGAAATCGGTCTTGGTGACTTCCCATGTCGCGTAGCCCGTGCCGCCAAAGAGCGTCACTTCGGCGAACGGATTTTCATTTGCGGCAAGGCCTTCAGTGTCAGAGCCACCATCAATGCTCCGCGTCACAGCCTTCCAGGCGTCGCAGGGTTCGCCGGTGCCAATGTCGTGCTTGGTGGTACCGGTGCCGGGGATTGTCGAATATCCGCCCGAGCCATCGATGGTCGAGACGTTGACCAGTTCCGCCTTATTGGTAGTGGTAACGGGGATGACCATAGTCGACACGTACAGGCGCGTACCAGCCGGGACATTGTTGAACACCACCCGGAGGCGCGTACCCTGCGACGCCTGTCCAGCCGGAGTACCTAACGCCTGCGGCCAGTTACTGACAACAGAAGCGTCCGTCCAGAAACCGCTCTCGGACTGGTTGAAGATCTGCCCGGGATAGTTCTGGTAGTCCGAAGCCGTAGGCGGCCCCGGACCACTCACCGCGAAACGCGTCTTCCAGGCACTCGCGAAGCCCTCTTCAAACCGAAGCCGGCCGGTGTAGCAATACGCGTTGGTCTTGTTCGGGCTCTTGTAAGTGTCGATGGCCGTATCGACGCACTGGAGCAGTTTCGCCGCGCCGCTGTCGCCGTTCAGAAGTCTGACGCTGAAGCTCAAGCCGGTCTGGATCCAGGCAACCGTCTGCTGCGGGTTGTTGATCGGAACCGACGTGCTGCCCGTGATGGAGATGTAAGCGATGATCTGGTTCGGAACCAGCGTCGAGGACGTACCAAGGCTGGTGGCGTTGGCGCGCACGTTGGTGATGCGGATGATGCGCGTATGCTGCGTGCCCGGCGCGTCGATCGGAACGCCTAGCCAGACGATCGAGTTATCGCCGCCCTTGCGGCCCTGAAAAATGTTGTAGGGCCTCAAGCCGCTGTGCGGCTTGTAAACGAAAGCCGGCTCGTAAACCGATCCAGTCGCCAGATCGTCCGGCCAGGCCGCGACCACGCAGCCACCCGGAGCCTGATCCTTACTCGCCCCGCAGACCTTCTGGTCAGCGGGAGCCGGCTCGTCGATCATCAACAGAGCTTCACTCTTGTTGTCTCCATCGACCTTGCTGGTAATGTTGGTGTTCAGGAAGATCTGAACGTTAACCTGGGGAACGTTTAAGCCAGATGCCGTCGGAATGCCATTGTTGCAGTTCAGAACCAGGTCGCCAGTCAGCTCGGCGATACCTTCAGCGCGCACGATGGGCGGAACGCCCGCGTTCGCGACGCACTGAAACGCCGGCTGGGCGCTGGCCGCGGCCACGGTGAGCGTCACCAGGGCCAGCGCCAGAAACCATTTGCGAAAAGCTAGCATATTTCCTTCTCCTTGTGAATTGTGGAATCGAATCGATGGGAGTAATCTTCAACCTGAGCCTCAAACAACGAAGCGACGGTTGTCGTCAGGAGACTGCTGCATCCCGTTCCCGGCTCCAATGAACCCGGAAACGTTCGGCATTCCCCGACAACAAGCGCGCTCGCAAGCCCTATTGTTTTTATCGTTCTCTACCTGTGCTCGCGGGATTCACGCCAAATGAATGCCGCTTACGCCTCGGGACGCGGTCAACT
>Ga0315273_10001063_pt1 | contig 30447 bp, 17 predicted proteins | sample YL17G02_0_MG_FD_205753 | JGI IMG/M metagenome (GOLD analysis project Ga0315273, IMG submission 205753) | Sediment microbial communities from Yellowstone Lake, YNP, Wyoming, USA - YL17G02_0 | ecosystem: Environmental > Aquatic > Freshwater > Lake > Sediment | place: USA: Wyoming | collected... | reverse complement strand
AGGCCGGAGATGCGCTTGAAGAAGGCACGCAACTCCTCCTCGTCGACAATCTTGGCCAGGCTGAGCATGGGCCGTCGGTGCTCGACCTTGCGGAACCGCTCCTGCGGTTCGGCGCCCACGCGCTGGGTGGGGGAATCGGCCGAGGCGAGTTCGGGAAATTCGCGCTCCAGATCCTGCAGTTCCCGGAACAGGCGGTCGTATTCCTCGTCCGGGATGACAGGATCATCCAGGCTGTAGTAGCGGTAATTGTGATCTTCGATTTCCTTGCGCAGCTCCGCAATGCGCGCTGCGGCCCGGTCGCCATTTCTATCCACGGTTCTTGAATATACCATATCGAATTCCATCGGGAGGTTAAGGAGTTCGAGGCCCCTCAGATGCCTTCGACCGGTCATCGATCAACAAACCCTGAACATCTCAAAGAGCGTGAAGAAACCTGGGCGCCTCGCTTCATAAGTTCGCGCTCCCATCCGGATACCGACAGGCGACAAAGTCTGTGAACAGCCGCCGCGGAGTCATGTCGTCAATCTTGTCCCCGTCTTTTAACATGGGAGGCGGTTGATTGCCGAAATACTTCATTTCACGCCGCATTTAGCGAAATAATTCTTGTGCTCCCGAAACTAGCAGGTGTAGGTTGGCAAAAAGTCAATTCAAGGGCTGCTGGGGCATGGCACCGTCAGCACGACGATGATTTACGCGCATGTTTTAAATCGAAGCGGTCGCGGGGTTCGAAGCCCTTTAAACAGCGGGCCGTAAAGTTTCGGCTGACAGCCACGCGTACCCGTGAAGAGAGTCCAGGAGAGGATGCGAGCAAAAGGCCTGGAGTTCGCTCTTGTTATCCGGTTAAGTGGGTGTGGCTTGCGGCATATCTGGATAAGCCGCCAAGCGGATCACGCATAACCAGTTGATTGATAATGAAATTGCCATTTTGAGAATCCAGTATTGATGGGATAAGCAGGCGCCAACTGGCCGCCTATCCAGTTAACGAGACCCGTATAATTTAAGTTAGGCGGCGCCTGCTAAGACGGCTTATCCGCTCGCCGTTCGGGTCAGCTCCGGCTGTGCCTCGCCAAAATCCTGGCCGACCGGTTTTTGGCATCCCGGGGTTCTTCAGGCCCTCCCAGTTGACAACCTGGGCATGGGAGATTAGACAGAGCCATTAGCCTGCGGCTACCGAACCGGCATTTGCAGGCAAGACGTGTCTGGAGCATGGTCCCGGGAAGGTCGGAACTGCAGGGCGGGAGCGTCGATTCTGCGGGGCGGGAATTGTGAGATCGTAGCGTCGAATGGCCGGAACTGCGCTGCGCGTCTCTCATACCGCTGGTGGAGACCCCCGATTTCCGAGATCTCGAACACCTTGCCCCGTCCTAGAGGTTGCACGGAACGAGGTTGCGGCGGGTCCTTGTCCAACACCAGGTGTATCCTGGACCCGAGATAGTAGCTGATGAGGAAAGCCCGGACCTCCCGCCGGATCAAAATCCATAGCGCAAAGCCACCTCGATTTCCCGGGCGCGACGCGCACCGAAAATCTTCCCGAACACTGAGGTCCCGAATACCGGCGAGGGTGCTTCGAAGTTCACCTGATTGAAGGCATTGAAAAGCTCGATTCGCAGTTCGACCAGGCGACCATCGCGGATTCGGGTCTGCTTGATCACGCTCAGATCCCAGTTTGCATAGGGCGGCGCGGTCAGGATGTTCCGTCCGGAATTGCCGTAGGAATAATCAGCAGGAGCGGCAAAATCGTTGATGGCAAACCACTGGTCGATGCTGCGTTTCGATTCCTCCAATACACCGCTTCCCCGCCGGTCCGGACGATCATCCGCCACCCCGTCGTTGTTGGGATCACCTGCCGAAATGACCGAAAACCGGGCCCCGTCCTGGAAATGAGTGATTCCGGAAAGACGCCATCCTGCAACGATCGGCTGCAGCCAGGTTTGTGTATCCTTTAAAAAACGACCGCCTTTGCCGAACGGGAGGTCGAGGATGTAGCTCAGGTAGAATTGTCGCGCCGGCGTTTCGCTGCGTGCGCGCTCTGCCGCAAGATTCCTCGGGTTGGAAGGATTGCCGTAATTGAGGTCGTTCATTCCGAGCGTCCAGCTCGCGCCGGTTTTGAATGAAATTCCATCAGCCAGCCGCCGCTCAGCGTCAAGGCTGAACGCATTCCGGGTATAGGCGCCGCTGCCGGTCAGAATGTTAAAGTGCCCGTACTCGGGATTGGGACGCCGCGGCTGAACCGGATCCGGGCCGGGCAGCGGCACATTCGCAACCAGGTTCCGGGCCAGGCGCGTTCCCTTGTTTCCGGAATAGGCCGCCTGGATATGCCATTGGCGGAAAATCTCGGTCTGCAGAGTCGAACCCCAGCTGCCGACATAGCCGGTGCGCAGATGCGGATCGATGCCTCGAACCCCTAATGCAGTGACGGCAGCCGAAACAAAAGGCGCATCCATGCTGATCCCAGGAGTGGTTGGCGAAGAAATGGCGCTTTCGGTATAGAAGAAAGGGTAATTCCGGGTCAGGTTGTTGACGAAATTGCCAACCCCGAGCGGGGCGTAGGAGATCGAATAGTAACTCCGCAGTACGAGCCGGTTGCTGCCGAAGGGACGATAGGCAACACCGGTGCTGGGCGCCCAATCCGTCCGGTCCGGGAAGAGCATTCCTCCATCCTCGGCCGGGCCGAGTCCCAGCTGAACGGCCCGTTCGCTGCCTGCGATCACCATTTCTCCCGATAGCGGGGGTTCAAAAAGCAGGGGGTGGAACATTGCCACGTTCCGGCGCACCGAATAAAAAGGCTGGTAATAGTTGTAAGTCAATCCCCAGGACAGGTTCAGTTTCGGGTTAAGTTTCCATTCGTCACGGGCGAAGAAATACCACGTCCGCCGGCGCAGATCGGCGCGGTCGGTACCCACTGCCCGGGTCGCCGAATCGGGGAAGCCCAGAAGAAAATCCGCGAACGCATCTCCACTGTAGTAGCCATTGAAGGTAAACCGGCCCTTTTTCAGCCCATCCGACCGGTTGTTGTTGCTCTGGTAAGCGGAGATTCCGCCACCCGCACGAAATGTGTGTTTCTGGGGGGTAATAGTGATCGACCCGTCAATTCCGAAGCGGTTGTTCGTGGACATGTAAGGAAATCCGGAATCACCGAACGAGGCATAGCCTGAAAGACTGAATCCCGGATACCCTTCTTCCGCCGGGTCGACCGGGGACAAACCCGGGATTCCCAGGGATTCCAGAAGGCCGGCCTGGCCGGCGTTCTCCGAACCCGTAACATCCACGTTCCGGCCGAAGGAGAACTGCCAACTCGCCAGGAGCCGGGGGCTGATTTTCTGGTTGTAGGTGCCTACAAAATCCTGGTCCCTGCCCTGGTGCCGGTAGCCGAACGACGGCAGCGCACTGACACCGATATCGTCTTCGGACACTTTGGAATAGCGGGTAACAAAGCTGGATCTGTTCCTGAACTGATAGTCGCCTCTGAGAGCAAGCGTATCGCGCCGGTGTTCAATCGGATCGTTATTCACAAAATTGCGGTCTGGATCATCCCGATTCGGATCCGGCAGCACCCCCAGAAGACGCTTCGAAGTCTCGTTGATTCGGGATTCGGGAATCTTGTTGCCCTCAAACGGCGAGTGCGTTGATGGATCCACCAGTTGGACGGGAGACCGGCTGAAATCTCCACGCTTCATATCCGCTGTCGCCACATGCGAGAGCAGGGTGGAACCCTGAACAATTCGGAGACCGTCATAGGACCCCAGCAGATTCAAGCTCCGGCCGACCGCGGCGCCGATACTTACTCCGAACTGGTTTCGCTTGTATTCCGGCAGAGCCACACCCACGGGATCGAAGAAGTTGCGGGCGTCGAAGTTATCATTGCGATGAAATTCGTAGATCGATCCGTGAAGACGGCCGCGCTTCTGCGCCGGAAAAGGATTCACCAGTTCAGCCATCCGGCGAAGCTCGTTCGATTCTGCGGCTTCCGACGGCAGTACCTGGACCCGGTAATCGCGGATCGCCCGCAGATAGGGATCCTCGACCTCCTCCTGCCCTGCGTCCCGCGGTTTCTCCCCGGCCTGCGGCGCAAAACGGACCTGCCCGTCCTCACCAACCAGAAGCACTATGTTCCGGGATTCATCCACCCCCAGCGGGAAGGAGGCCATGGCACCCGCATCGGAGCAGCCGGCAGCCAGAACCCGGTAGCGGCCTTCTTTCACTGTGAGAGAGAACCGGCCGTTCTGGCCGGTCGACAGGGGAATCTTCTCAGCGGAATCCTCCGCCAAAACCAGGAGCCGGTAATGGGCAACAGGATTGCCGCGGACATCCAGCACGCTGCCGGTCAAAACAGCGGCGTCGCATTCGCCTGCAAAAAAAATCCATTGGAATAGCACGCTCAGAATCGAGGTCAAAATAAGGCGAGGGGCGCAATTGCGCCGGCCGTAGGAATAGAGGGAGGCCCGCATTGTCACAAAACCGGTTCACCTTTCAAAAGCATCTGCGGCACGTCAAACTTGATCCTCAGAGCACGATCAAAACCAGGGACATCGAGCTCGAAAATGACCGAATCATCTTCGGGAAAAACCACGGGAATACCGACAATGCGGCGGGCGAAGACAAACCGGGCGCCTACAATATCCTCCTCCGGAGGGAAATAGGCGGCAATTTCGATCTGCTGAAAGTGGGTTGTCGAAAGGAATGCCCGGCTCTTCATCGTCTGCGTCGTTTGGGCTTCCAGCGCCTGGCGGACTCGCATCTCAACAGCGGAATCATTGGAGCGGAAACCAAGGGTCAGAACAATCCAGCGATGGACATCCAACTGAAGTCCGGGCTCGAGGGTTGAATCCATGTTTTTTTTCCCTGCCCGGTCGAGCCGGTCGTACCCTGTTTGAATCTGACGCACCCGGGCCAGCGCCTCTCGAACCGGCTGGGCTGACAGGAAGCGTATGAAAAAAGTGTTGTAAATCTCCTTCTCGCCGGAAATTCCGCTTCCCACGCCTCCCACAACCTGGGTGAACGTTTCCTGGCGCGACCAGGGCGATTGGGTCAAAATCTCAAGCGCTTCCTGCAGGGTCCACTTCTGGAACGGCTTGCCGGCGAACGGTGCCTCCGAACCATATAGGCTTGCCGCCAATACGGTCGACGCAAGCAGGACGCCAAGCATGCTGCTGAGCCTTAAAAACCTGAACGGAACAAGTGGTGGATTAGGCATGTACAGTCTTCGATTCGCCAGCTCTTGCCTAGCCGGGCGGAGTCTTCGATAACGGACTGCAGGCTCCTCCACTCCTTATTCTTGGCCTGTCAGTCCTTTCCAGAGGTTTCACATCCAATAGCCTGCTGAAGTAATCACGAAATATAGCTCATTGTCGAACTAGTATATAAGTATTTTTGCGACTCGGACGGGTCGCAGTGAGCCATCGACCCGTTATGAGGCCGACACGTGGCCAAGGCATCTCTACTCTTAGATAAAGAATTCTCAGGGATTCACCGAATACGGTTCCATGATTTTGAGGAATCCCTATGCATGGCAGGGCGGCGATGCAGGAAAGCTTCGCAACACCTGATTTTGCTGTCGAGAGACGTGTGTGAAAATTTCCTATCCGTCCGCATCGTTTCCGCATAATATCTCGTTTGTGTCGGGGAGATTGGCGAGGCTTACAGAACGCCCCCTATCGGAAGCTGGTTTCGTACCGGGGCATGCGAGGAAATCTGCAGCTTATTCGGATTATCAGCGCTCCCTGCGATTTTTCGCCGATGAAAGCGTCCTCAGGGTCGGCATCCGGGCGATGTCGAATCTGATAGTGGATTATCTGAGTCAAAATCAGAAATGACCCCTTGGAAGACCGCCCGCTGAAAAGCCGCCTTGGCGCTCATTCCATGAACACGGCAGAATAATTAAAAGGGACGAGAACAAACGCGGATCGCACAGGAAGAACCCGTGTGCGGAAAAGACCTAAAAGAATTAATGATTCAGGCTGTTTAGCCAATATGAATTGAATCCGGGAGGAAGGCAATGGCTCGTAAACTCAGCAAGATCGCCCCTGACTGGTGGGATTATACAACCCTTGATCCGGCCATCCTGCAGGACGCCGCGAGGCTGACCCCGAAGCAGATGCTTGGCCTGTCGCGCGACGGTTTCAAGGTCGTGTTTTATGACACGCTCGACGAGTTCTACCTCGCCGAAGCGCTGGAATACATCGACGCATGGCGCAAGGCTACTCCGGATAATCCCGCCGGGATTTGCGGACCCATTGGTCCTACCGAGCAGCTGCCGCTGGTCGCACGTCTGGTCAACGCCTTCGATTTGAACCTCAAAAACGCCCACTTCTGGGGAATGGACGAGTGGGTGATCGATGGGAAGGAAGTCCCCAAGCACCACCCGCTCTCCTTTGCCCGGGCAGACCGCGAGCTTTGCTTCAAGCGGATCCGGAAAGAGCTGGCGATGCCCGAATCGAACCTTCATTTTCCCCAGGCCGACGCCTGCGCCTATATCCAGAGCTGGGATAATGTCCGTTGCGCCATAATGCAGGGCGGCCAGGGAGACATCAAACACTGGGCCTTCAACGATCCGCTTCCCCGCCGCGGAAAATACAAATCGGAACCGCCGAAGCCGGAGGAATATTTAAAACTTACCACGCGAGTGGTTGACCTTCACCCCGTGACCATCATGCAGAATGCGAGAACTTCCGGCGGCGGACAACTGGACCTCGTCCCAACCCAGGCCGTATCGGTGGGCCCGCTGCAGACCTGGAAAGCCGAAAAAGTATCGATCTGGCACGCCGGCATGCACGACAATCCGTTCGGAATGCGGCTGACCACTCTCATGATCGGAAAACAGATACCGGACTCTTCAGTGCCGATGTCGCTCCTGGCTTTGCATCCCGATGTGCAGTTTAACTTCTATAGGCCGGCAATCGGGGCCTGCGCGGTAGAAATGCACTAGCTTCGTGTATTCCTGAAGCGGATTTCCCCATCATTTAGCCCGGCACTCTGAATTAACGATAAAATCGGCACAAACCGCCTGGAGTTTCCTTGTTGAAGCGATGCTTCCGGAGTCCCTCCGGATTACATTTCACAACGCTGCGGAGAGCACGATGCAAGATGACCGAATCCCGAGTGAGATGAGAGCGCTGATGCTCGACGGCACAGGATTTGACCATGCCCGAGTGCGTGTAGTCCCGACCCCTCGCCCTGGGCCGAACCAGTTACTGGCACGGGTGGATGCCGCCGGCATCTGCACTTCGCTCATCAAGCTGATTGAACAGGGACCAGCGCACAAGCAGGTTTACGGATGGGATATCGCCCGCTGGCAGCTCATTCTGGGCGATGAGGGATCCGTGACGATCGTGGAGGCTGGTGACAATCTGAAGGACCGCTATCACGTCGGTTTTCGCCATGTCATTCAGCCCGCCGTAGATCATTCGCCGATCAACCACCGCGAGCGCTATCGCAATAGTGCACGAGGGGTCGAAAAGGTTGCAGTAGGCTACACCCTCCCGGGCCATCTGGCGGAGTACATGCTGGTGGGCGAGGAGGTCCTCGCCGCCGGTTGCCTGCTGCCGCTGCCGGATCCATTGCTCCCTTGCGCCCAGGCTGCCATGGCCGAACCGTTTTCGTGTGTCATCTCGGCCCAGGACCACCACGTTCACCTGAACCAGGAGAATCCGTTGGGCCCAAGGTCGGCTGCAAAGGGATTGAAATCCGGCGGGATTACCGTGATTGTGGGCGCGGGCGCCATGGGTCGCATGCACGTCGATGCGGCTCTGAGCGCCGGCCCCCGTGCCATCGTCGTATCCGATCCGGTCGAGCCGCGTCTTAAACTTGTCAAGGAACTGTTCGGCGCGCGAGCGGAAAGGACGGGCATATCGTTGTGCGTGGTCAATCCGGCCATCGCTGACCTGTCCAAAGTTGTTGACGAACTCACGGATGGTTCCGGCGCTGACGACGTCATCGTAGCGGTCGGTGTGCGCAAGGCTATTGAGGACTCGCAGAAACTGGTGGGCCGAGGCGCGGTGCTGAACCTCTTCGGAGGTCTGAAGAAGGGGGAAGATGTGATCGGGTTGGACAGCGGCATCGTTCATTACAGGGAAATAAACGTCACAGGATCCAGCGGCGGTGCGCCTTGGGATGTGGCTCGGACACTGGAGTTGATGTGCACGGGACTGATCGACACGAGTGCACACATCACTCGAATCGGAGATCTGGAACATGCCATGGACTTTCTTCGGATGATCCATGCGCAAGCCATCGATGGGAAGGCAGTCGTTTATCCTCACCGCAGGTCATCCGAAATCCTCTCGGTCCAGCGCTGGACCGCAGACGACGAGCGAGCATACCTCAAGACTTCCGGGACATGATTCATGGCGCTCAATGGCAAGCGAACATTTGTAGGCTTCGGCTTCGGTCCGATCCAGGCCGGACTCTTTCTGCACGAGGCTTATCATTCGAATGGATTCGGCCGCATGATTGTCGCAGAAGTGATGGAGGAAACGGTCCGTACAGTCCGGCAGGCTGGCGGCAGGATCTCGATCAACGTCGCATGTTTCGATCGCGTGGAACCCGTACTTATGGGGCCGGTGGAAATGGAAGATCCCGCCTGCCCGGCCGATCGAATCCGCCTGGTCGAGGCCATTGCAGCAGCTGAGGAGATTGCCACGGCCCTTCCCAGCGTCCGCCATTACGTTTCCGAAAGTGCCGGGAGCGTTCACCGGCTGCTCGCCGAGGGACTGCGGCTTAAGGCAAAGCGCTGCGGGCCGCGATCGATTGTCTACGCCGCCGAAAACCACAACCATGCGGCTGAGATCCTGGAAGAGAAAGTGCTGGAAGAGATCCCGTCGGAGGAGCACGAGGCCGTCAGGCGTCAAGTCCGTTTCCTGAACACCGTCATCGGAAAAATGAGCGGGATAATTTATTATCCGGCGGAAATTGAGGGGCGGGAACTCATACCGATCGTGAAGACACTCAATCGGGCTTTCCTGGTCGAGAAGTTCAATCGCATCTTTATCTCTGCGATACATTTCGATTCTCCCGGCACGCAGCCGGCCTTCCGGCGAGGAATTGAGGTGTTCGAGGAGAAGGAAGACCTGTTGCCTTTCGAGGAAGCCAAGCTTTACGGACACAATGCTACGCATGCACTGGCCGCCTATGTCGGCGCGGTGCGCGGCGTTCGGCGGATTGCCGACTTTAGGGATTTTCCCGACATCATGAGATTTCTAAGGGCGGCGTTTATCGAAGAGTCGGGCGCCGCGCTGATCCGGCGCCATGCCGGTGTGGATTTCCTGTTCACCGAGGATGGCTACCGGGATTATGCCGATGATCTCCTGGCGCGCATGGTCAACCCATATCTGCAGGACTCGGTTGAGCGCGTGGGACGCGATGCCGAGCGCAAGCTGGGGTGGGATGACAGGCTGGCCGGGACAGTGCGCCTTGCCATGCGCCAGGGGGTCACGCCGCGCCGATTCGCATTCGGGATTGCTGCCGCGATTGCGGAAAAAGAAGGTCCTGCGCACCTTGCTCTCGAACCGATCTGGAAGGGCGCCAACCCGGACCCATTCGAACAAAAGGCCGTGTTGCGGCTGGTAGAGGATGCCAGGTTGCACGTGCGGGAATGGGTGGCCGCAGGCTTTCCAGACCTGGAGCCCGAATGAAACAGCCGGTCGCGCGGTGATCCTCGGACTTCGATCCCGGGGTGCCATACCGTCTCGAGGAGGCGGGCGCCTCCGCATCTTCTGATTTGCACAACTCCAAGTGTTTGATGGGTGAGCTCTAATCCTCCGGCTTGTTGGGAGACGTGTGTGAAAATTTCCTATCCGCCAATATCGTTTCCGCATAATATCCCGTTTGTGCCGGAGAGATTGGCAAGGTTAAAATAATACCCACTCTCGGAAGCTGGTTCCGTACCGGGGCATGCGGGAAAATTTGCAGCTTATGTTCTGAGTTTTATTATGTTCTGAGTTTGAAAGAAAAAAGATAGGGCTTTTACCTTTTACTTCAGTGTTTTCTATTTTCTTATTGATATGCATGTGCTTCACTGAGATGACTCCATCTCGTTAGACGGCCTCATCAGTACGCTGAGGCGCAAGAGATGGATCGAAGTCAGTATCCAGGTCGCCTGGCGTTTGCTCGGCTCGTTAGAGCCAGCGATCCTGAGCCTGGCGGAGTGTCAAATAGACCTGAAAATAATGTGCTGGGTTTTTTGGCTGAAATCGCTTACCGATTGATTCCACAAGAGTTAACGCAAAACGCGAAATATCCCCATAACCCATGTGATTACAGCTACTTATAGAAACTCAGAACATTATGCAGCTTATTTGGACTGTCAGCAGGCGGCCCGCCTGGTGAAGAACGGTTGAATGCCTCTATTCACTGTCGATGAATAAAAGTGTGACCTTTGCCAAGTCTGTATCTCCGCGTGCCCAGCGGGACTGGTCGGTATGACCGCCGACAAGTCGACACCAACGCCCATCGGCCATCTGGCGTCTCAGTACGCTCGCATACCATCTCGCAAAGAACTGCGAGTTGCCTGGCAATAGGCTTGAATTCCGGATCACCGAAAAGGAGATCCCTGGATGTATCGCTCGAATGTGCCTTCCCGCCGTGCATTTCTGCTCGGCTTCCTGCTCATCGCCGTGGGGCTATGTTTCCATACGGATTCGCGACCCGCCGCAGAGGAAAAACGCGTGTTGCGGGCGGGCGCCTACGCGGCCGATATCACGCCGACCTATTTCCCCGTGTCGACGACACCGCATCGCGATTATCAGGTCTCCGAAGTCCACGATCGTTTGTACGCACGATGTGTCGTGCTGGACGACGGACAGACCCGAATAGCGATCGTCATTTGCGACAACAATATGATCCCGCGAGAGTTCCTGGATGCGGCCAAAGCGAAAGCGGCGGCGGTCACGGGCATCCCCAGCGAAAACATGTTGGTGGCCGCCACTCATACGCACGCTGTCGTGACGGTGGCCGGCATTTTTCAGAGCAAGCGGGAAACGAAGTACATTCCGTTTCTCATTGAACAAATCGCCCGCGGCATCGAGAAGGCGGTAGCGCACCTGGAGCCAGCCCGGGTGGGCTGGGCGGTGGGCCGGAATCCCGAGCAGGTGTTCAATCGTCGCTGGTTCATGAAAGCGGGCTTCGAGTTGAAAGATCCGTTGGGCCTGGGCACGGACAAGGTTCGCATGAACCCGCCGCCCGGCCATCCGGCACTCGATCGGCCTGTTGGCCCGGTAGATCCTGAAGTCTGCCTGTTGTCGATCCAGGCGCGCAGCGGCCGCCCCATCGCCGTGCTGGCGAATTATGCGCTGCATTACGTGGGAGGCGAGCCGCAAGGAACACTGTCGGCGGACTACTTCGGCGAGTTCGCCCGCTGTATCACTCGCCGCATCGGAGCCGAAAATGTCGAGCCACCGTTCGTGGGCATCATGTCCAACGGGACCAGCGGGGATGTGAATAACATCAATGTTAAGGAGCCGAGGCCGCCCCGAAAACCCTTCGAACAGATTCAGATCGTCGCGGCTGACGTGGCAGACACCGCTTACGAAGCGTATCAGCGGATCGAGTACCAGGAGTGGATTCCCCTGATGATGCGGGAAAGGGAGATCGAGCTGGGTGTCCGCTTGCCGACCGCGGCGGATGTGGCCCAAGCCAGAAAACACCTGGAAAACGCCGGACCGGAGCTGCCTCTCCTGTCAGCGCTGGAATATTCGCGGGAGACGATTCTCCTGGCTGAGTACCCGGCGCGCGTGGCGCTGAAACTCCAGGCCATCCGCATCGGCGGCTTGGGGATTGTCAGCAGTCCCTGCGAGACCTTCGTGGAGACGGGATTGGCGATCAAGCGCACCAGCCCGCTGAAGCCGACATTCGTCATAGAATTGGCCAACGGGTACAATGGCTACCTGCCCACGCCGGAGCAACACCGGCTGGGCGGGTATGAAACGTGGCGAGCACGCTCCAGCTACCTCGAAGTGGATGCGGCCACCAAGATTCAGAGCACACTGCTGAGCCTCTTGGGCGAGGTGGCTTCCGGCGGCGAGTCGGTCGCGGCGGGTCAGCCACCCAGCAAGGCGCCCCCCGCGCCGGCCCCTCCGCTCTGCGGCGAGGCCCGACCGGACGAACCGTTGCGGGGTGAGTTCTCCTTGGACGCGGCAGTCGCTTGTCTCGATGACGCGGCGCTTACTTGGTAGAAGGACCGAAACTGTTTCGCGTGTCACTCCAATTATGCGTTTCTGGAAACCCGCCCCCTGGTCTCTTGGAAGACGCCGGCCCACGACGAGCTTCGGGCCAGGCTGGAAGAGCTGGCTGCGAACCCGCGACAGGTCGAATTTCGAGTCATGGAAGGCGTGATGGCGGCGTGCGTGTTGGCGCAAAACGATGCTCTGACCACCGGTAAGCTTCACCGGGTTACCCGCCAGGCACTTGACTTCATGTGGACGTTGCAGAGCGAAAACGGCCGCTTCGACTGGGAAAAAAGCGACCAGCCGCCGTCGGAGGTCGACGATCATTTCGGCGCGACGATGGCCGTGCTTGGCGTCGGCGTGGCCCCGGACGGCTACGCGGAAACGCCGGCGGCAAAAGCCGGGTTAAATAAAATCCGTCAGTACCTGAAGAACACGCCTCCGGTCAACCTGCATCAGCGGGCGATGCTGTTTCTGGGCTCGCTGCACGTCGACGGCATAATGACGGAGGCGGAACGTAAAACGTTGGTCGCCGACCTGTTCGCGGTCCAGAAGCGAGACGGAGGATGGGGCGTCGTTTCGCTGGGCAATTGGAAACGGCACGACGGGAAACCGGACGACACTCAATCCAGCGACGGCTACGGAACCGGATTCTCGATCCATGTGCTCCGCCAGGCCGGAGTGCCCGCCGACGACCCCAGGATTCAAGCCGGCATTGCCTGGTTGAAGGCCAATCAGCGAGTCAGCGGCCGCTGGTTCACACGCAGCCAATGGGAAGACCGCCGGCATTACCTAAGCCGACAAGGAACGGCGTTTGCTATTCGAGCGCTCGTGGCGTGCGGAGAACGTTCGAAGCAGCCTGTTGCAGCCGCGCCGTAGCCAAACGCAGTCCTGCCTGAGCAAGGGATGCAAAGGCGGCCTCGTTCTGCACATAAGGATTCTGCAGGAGTTGACATGAGCACGGGCTGTGATGCGATAGTTGCCGGACACATCTGCCTGGACATCATACCCACCATCAGAGAAGGCGGATTCGGCTTTTCGCCCGGCCGCCTGCTCGAGGTTGGACCCCCGATCCTCAGTACGGGTGGTCCCGTATCGAACACCGGCCTGGCCCTGCACAAACTCGGAATTCGGACCCGGCTTATGGGCAAGATCGGGGCTGATTCCTTCGGTCAATCGATCAAGGACGTAGTCTCCGGGCATGATCCGGCTCTGGCAAAGGGCATGATCGAGATTCCAGGAGAAGTAAGCTCCTACAGCATCATACTTAGCCCACCCGATGCCGACCGCATGTTCCTCCACTGTCCGGGAGCCAACAACACTTTTGGCGCGGAGGATATCGATTACTCCATGCTGAAAGAAGCTCGGCTGTTTCACTTCGGTTACCCGCCCCTGGTACGGCGGGTGATAGAAAACAACGGGGCGGAACTGGCTGAGATCTTTTCCCGCGCAAAAAGGACGGGAATCACCACATCGCTCGACATGAGCATGCCCGATCCGCGATCTTTTTCGGGACAGGTGGACTGGCGCGTCATACTCGCGGCAACACTCCCTTATGTGGACGTTTATCTGCCGAGCCTTGAAGAAAACCTCTTCACAATGTACCCGGAACTATTCCGCGAACTTGCTTCCCGGGGAGAGCTTGCGATGGGGTTCATTTCTCCAAGCCTCTTGAGTTCATTCGGCGCGGATCTGCTGGCCATGGGACCGGCCGTTGTCGGCCTGAAATTGGGGCCATCAGGTCTTTACTTGAGAACCGGCAATGAAAAGGCATGGGGAAAAACCGGCCGGGCCTGCCCGCAAGATATGAGCTCCTGGATATGCCGCGAGCTGTGGTCACCTTGCTTCCAGGTCAATGTGGTCGGGACAACCGGGGCGGGAGATGCGACGATCGCAGGATTCCTTGGCGCTCTCCTGCGCGGCTGTTCTCCGGAGGATTGCGCAAGCATGGCCTGTGCTGTCGGAGGCTGCAACGTCGAAGCCGCAGACGCCTTGGGAGGCCTGCAAGGCTGGCAGCAAACATGGAAACGGCTGAAGGATGGGTGGCCGCGCCGGGGCCTCGGATTCAACCTGCCCGGATGGCGCCCGGCGGCCGAGCCCGGAATATGGTTGGGCCCCAATGACGGGAAGGATACATCGTGAGCCCGATAATGAAGCCGCGGGAGACATGGTCAGTCAGCTGCTATGGGAGGATCAGTTCCCTGGAAACCTCAGCTCGGCCGCCGGCAGCTCAGAGTCTAATGATGAAGGAAGGCCTCGAGAGGCTCATCGACACAGGAGTCAGCACCGATTAAGCACTTTCGATAGACGGCGAATCCACAAATGATGAAAATAGAATCTCAATATTGAAGGATTGGCATGACTGAAAACCCTGTTCACCTTCGACGCGTTCTCGGTTTATGGGACCTGATCTTTTACGGAATCGTGCTCATCCAGCCGATTGCGCCGGTGGGGATATTCGGTGTGGCGGCCGGAATCTCTCGCGGACATGTATCGACCACGCTCGTGATCGCGATGTTCGCGATGATGCTGACGGCCTACAGCTACGGGCGGATGTCGATTCTGTACCCGGCGGCGGGTTCGGCCTATACCTATGTGGGACGAGGGCTGAACCTGCATCTCGGGTTCCTGACCGGCTGGGTGATGATTCTCGACTATCTCGTAATCCCGGTGATCAATGTCATATACCTCGCCCTGACCATCCAGCGCCTGGTGCCGGAGATCCCTTACGTCGTCTGGGTGGCGGTAACCGCCGTCGTCATGACCTTCCTGAATATCCAACGCGTGCGTTTTACCGCACGCACCAACGAGGCGATGCTTGCCATCATGAGCGCGGTCATCCTCGCATTTGTTGTGCTCGCGGTTCGCTACCTTTTCCGCAGCGCCGGTTGGACGGGTCTGTTCGAGAGCCGCCCGTTCTACGATCCGGCGACCTTTGATCCGCAGTCCATCGCGACCGCAACTTCTCTCGCCGCGCTCACGTACATCGGTTTCGATGGTGTGACAACGCTCGCTGAGGAGGTGAGAGATCCGAAGCGGAATGTCCCCCGCGCGACTGTTCTGGTCTGCTTGTTTACGGGGGTGCTCAGCATGCTCGAGATCTACCTGGCCCAGTGCGTTTGGCCGGACTATACAACATTTTCAAACCCTGAAACCGCCTTCCTCGACGTCTGCGGCCGCATCGGCGGCCCCCTGCTGTTCCAGGCCATGGCCGTGATTCTCATCGTGGCCTGCCTCGGGAGCGGATTGGCCGGTCAGGTCGGAGCCGCACGCCTGTTGTACGGCATGGGCCGGGATGGCGTGATTCCGCGCATGTTCGGAAAACTGGGGATCCGCTCCGGCATTCCCGTCTGGAACGTCGTTTTCATCGGCGTGTTGACGCTGGCCGGTGCGATCCTGGTCAGTTATGAAAGGGCTGTGGCGCTGCTGAATTTCGGCGCTTTTCTGGCCTTCATGGGAGTGAACCTGTCGACCATGCGAAAGTACTATTTTGATGCTCCGGCCGGCCGGCGAAAACTGTGGAGTTCGTTTTTGATGCCCGGGGCGGGCTTCCTGTTCTGCGCCGCGATATGGGTTTTCCTGCCGGTGCCGGCTAAGATCGCGGGCGGGGGATGGCTGCTCGTGGGGATCATCTACCAGGCTGCGAAGACGCGTGGATTCAGGCTCCAGCCTCCTGCTGTGGATTTCAACGAAGGATGATAGAAGCTATGCGAGGGATGTATGAGTGAGCGGAACGGATTGGTCGTCAAAAACGGGAAAGTGCTGATGCCGGATGGCGGGACTTGCCACGGGGACGTTCAGCTGCAGGATGGGAAAATCCGGCGAGTCGGCCCGAACCTCCAGGCGGAGCTTGAAATCAATGCTGCCGGGGGATGGATCCTGCCGGGACTGATCGATTTACACACACACGGAATTCACACGACATCGGCTGAGGGCGGCTCACTGATCGAATTTGCCAATTTCCAGGGATCTCACGGAACAACAACCTTCTACCCGACTCTATTCTGCTCACCGGCCGAGAGCGCGAGGCAGATGGAGCGCCATCGTCGGGAGACAGATGAACTGCGCCTGACCCCGCAGGTGGGAGGCTTCCGCCTCGAGGGACCCTATCTGGCCATAGCCAGCGGTGGATCGGCTGGCGCCCTCGCCCCCATCACAGCGGAAACAACCAAGATGATGCTCCGTGCAGGAGGGGGGCATATCAAGATCTGGGACGTCTCGCCCGAACTGCCCGATTCGCCGGGTCTCGTCCGCCGCCTTGCCGATGAGGGGATCATCTGCAGCATTGCCCATACGAAGGCGACCATGGCGCAGGCACGCTCCGTAGTGGCTGCCGGCGCCCGCCTGGTAACGCATCTTTTTGACGTCTTCTTCTACATGCCGGAAGTGAGCGATCCCGACCCGGACATATTCGGCGCCTGCATGCTGGACTATCTTCTGGTGGAAGACCGGGTGACCTGCGAGATCATCGGGGACGGGCTCCACGTGGATCCACTGAATGTGGAGAAGACTTTCCGCTGCAAGCCCCCGGAGAAACTCGTCTTCGTCACCGACAGCAATACAGGAGCCGGGCTCCCGCCTGGAAAATACAAATTGCCGGGCGATTGGGGCAACGTCCAGATCGACGGTCCGAACGGCGGAGTACGGCTTCTGGACCGTGAGATGATCCTCGGAGGGAGCGCACTCACTCCCATGGACAGTTTTCGAAATGTCATCCGGCTGTTCCACAAGGATATCCGCACCGCCAGCCATTTGTGGTCGCGCAATCCTGCGCGCCTGATGGGATTGAACAAGGGCGAGATCCTGGCGGGCAAGGACGCGGATTTAATCGTCTTGGATGACGAACTTAATCTGATGTATACCATTGTCTCCGGCACAGTCGTTTATAAGGGGCTGTAGCCTGGAATGTCGGCAGGATGGTCAAAACAGGGGCGCGGATGGGCTTGCGTTCATCGGCGTCCACATTCGAGTTTCATTTGTATCTGAGGCCTTATTACGAGTTAATGGCTTTTTATATGGAGAGCAAAAAATCTGGAGGAAGTGATGGTCGAAAAACTGGCAATTGCCGACGGGCTGCCCGTCCTGAAACGAAGCGACTATAAGAACTGGCCCATTATCGCCGAGGATGACAGGCGTTTGATCAACGAAGTCCTGGACAGCGGCATCGTTGCCGGCGGTACCGCGCCGCAGGTTTCGGCGCTGGAGCGGGAGTGGGCAGCCTATGTAGGCAGCAAGCACTGCCTGACTACCACCAGCGGAACAGCGGCGCTGCATATGGCTCTGGCAGCCGTGGGTGCCGGGCCTGGAGATGAAGTGATCACCTCCGCCTTCACGTTCCTGGCCTCGGCCTCGTGCGCGCTGCATCAGAATGCCATTCCCGTGTTCGTGGACATTGACCCTCGAACTTACAACATGGATCCCGCCAAACTGGAGGCGGCGATCACACAGCGCACCAAGGTCATCATCCCCGTCCACATCCAGGGGCTGCCGGCGGATTTGGATCCGATCATGCAGATCGCCAGGAAGCACAACCTGTTCGTGATCGAGGATGCCTGCCAGTCGCACGGCGCCATGTATAAGGGCAGGAAAGTGGGTTCCATGGGCGATGTGGGGACGTTCAGCCTGAACAACTTCAAGAATCTGTGCGGCGGCGAAGGGGGCCTTTTCACCACCGACAGCGAAACTTACCTGCAAAAAGGGACGCTCATCCGGTGCTTCGGCGATGAAGTGGACGAGGTCAGCCACCGGCGCATTTACAACGCTTCTATCCTGGGTTACATGTATCGCAACCAGGAACTGCCCGCGGCCCTGGCACGGGCGCAGCTGATGCATCTCGACGAGCGCAATGCAGTGCGCATCGCCAACGCCAATTATCTGACGCAGGAACTGAGCAAGATTCCCGGTGTGATCCCGCCTTATTGTCCGCCCGACTGCAAACACGTCTACTTCATGTACAACGTCCGCTTTGATCCCAAAGCGGCCGGCGTGGACTGCGATCCTAGGCGTTTCCGCATTGCCGTCGAGAAAGCACTCTACAAGGAAGGCATGCTGGTAGGGCAGTGGCAGACGATGCCGGTACCGGCACAGGACATTTTCCAGAGCCAACTGGGCTATGGCCAATCGAATTATCCCTGGGCAGTGAACAAAGCCAAAGGGATCGTGTACGATTACAACGTCGAAAATTATCCTGTCGCAAAGATGCTCTGCGATACCTATACGGTCGTCCATGGCGTCCATGCACCGAACGGTCCGGAGCTCATGAAGAAGATTGTAACAGCGTTTCACAAGGTGTTCGGCAACCTGGGCCAGGTCCTTTATCATGTCGACGATGCGATTTATCCCGGCGCCGATGGCAAACTGTACGGTGCTGCATAGAAGGAGGGAATTGTGAAGAGTCGAGGGCTATGGGGCAAAAAACTCCTGGATATCCAGGAGCGAGAAACGGAGATCGCCCCTCCGGAGGAAAACAATGTCATCGTCAAGATTCATGCCTGCGGTGTGTGCGGGACCGATCTGAACTTCGTACGCGACTGGGCCGACGATCCAATGCCCCTGGGGCACGAAATTGCCGCAGAGGTGGTTGAAGTCGGCAAAAGCGTCACCAGCGTCCGGCCGGGAGACCGCGTGATCGTCGAAGACTGCACCATGTGCGGCAGCTGCGACGACTGCAAAGCGGGCCATCCGGAGTTTTGCCGCAACATGTTCAACATGTCGGGACAACCCGGCATGGGGCAGTACCTGTCGCTGCGGTACAACTCCCTCGTCAAGTTCGAGGGGTTGGACTATGTCTCAGCCTGTCTGACCGAGCCGCTGGCGGTGAGTCTGACCGCGGTTCTGGGTGCCGAAATTCCGCTGGGGGGCAGTGTTGTCGTTCTTGGCTGGGGCCCGCTGGGACTGATGAGCGCCAAGCTGGCCAAACTCCGGGGAGCAGGCTTCGTGGCCATAACCGGAATGCCCGCTGACAATGCTCGCGAAAAAGCACGGAAGGCCCTGGCTGCCGAGTTCGGCTGTGAGCTTTCCATCGAGGCCGGCAAGCAGGATGTGGAGGAAGAAGTCAAGAAACGCTTTCCCGCCGGTGTTGATCGAGTGATCGTCAGCTCTCCTCCCCAGAGCCTCTATGATGCGCTCAAGATCATCCGCTTCGGAGGCATTATCAATTTCTTCGGCCTGCACTTTGGCGGCAAGAGTGTTGTCAATATCGACGTGAACGACCTGGTTTTTCGGAAGATCACCTTGCGGCCGACCTTCGCGGAGCCGGCCATTAATTTCCCGATTTCCTGCCGATTGTTGAGGGATGGGCTTGTGGATGCCCGCGCGCTCGTAACGCACACATTCGGTTTCGAGGACGCGAGGAAGATCCTGAACGCGGCTTTGGAGGGGAGCGAGCCGATCATCAAGGCCGTGATGATGCCGAACGGGTAACGCGCCTCAGGGGGCCCAACATCCAAGATGGCCCGTCCAAAATTTACTTTTTGGGAGGGACCAAAAATCTGGACAGTTTTCGCTGCCAAAGGTGGAGGTCCGGAAACAATTAGCTGTTCGAAGATCCCGCGAAACGGGGGGGCAAGTCCCGCTGCGCGGGATCTTCGACGCGCATAATCACCAGGCAGCCTTTCCTTAGGGGATTTCAGTCAGGAAGCGCTGTACTGCTCGACGGTCTGAATGTAGTAGTCGTAAGATTCGGGCGAAATATCGTCGCCTATGGAGGCGGAGCCGATCACGAGCCCACCGTCCCTCCCCAGTTCCACGAGCCCCTTGACCATCCTTTCGATGTCTGCACGGTTTCCGCTCGGCAGGACCCTTGTATTGCACATGCCGCCGAAGAGCACCATTCGGTTCCCAAAGCGCTTCCGCAGTTCGAAGATGTCCATGCAGCGGGGTTCGAGGGGATTGAATCCCTCGAATCCCGCCTCCAGCATCAAGGGGAGGAAAGGCGCGATGTTGCCGTCGCTGTGAAGATAGAAATGGCGGCACCCCGCAATCCGCAGCTCGGAAATCATCTTGCTGTACAAAGGCAGGAGATACCGCTCCCAAAGGGAAGGCGAGAACATCGGGGCGCGCAAGCTGGCTGAATCATCGTAGAACCAGATGCCGACATCCCAGGAATTGCTCCGGCGCAGCTCCTCAAGGGCAACCTGCGTCAGGTGTTCGGACACGCGCTGAAAGAGAGCGTGACAGAAGTCCCTGTCTTCCAGCATGTCAAGAAGCAGCTGCTCTTCTCGTCGCATGAACTGAGAGCGGCAATACAGGCCCCCTACTTTTACGAAGACTGTTCGCCCGGCCGCCCGCTCCCGCTCCACATCCTGAAGGAAGCCGACATAGCGCCGGTCGTCATATGGATCCTCGAAATGCAGGCGTTCCAGGTCGCCTTTGTCATCAAGGGGAGCGCTTTCGGTCTGCATAAACCAGGTGTCGCCCGGATTCTGTCGGACAGTCCGGCCCCATCCATCGCGGTAGATTTCGTATCCGGAATCTCTGCCCACGACTTGCGCCCGAGAGAAAAATGGACCTTCTTCGCAACTGGCGACAAAGACATCGATCTGGTAATAGTCCTCAGGCCTCACCTCAGGAGGGAGCCTCTTCCACTTTCTCCAACGCTCAGGAAAATTCCCGAACACCGAAAAATTATCCCAACGGGGGATTCGATCGGGCCGCTGGAAATTCACGGCGGCTTGAATGCGCTCCCGGGAATTCATCTCCAGCTTTCTCCTGTGCTCTATGGGATTTCTGCCTTCGGCGCCCGATGGACCGCTTCAAGCTACCTGGCTGTGGCTCCTGGCCCCGGACGCTTGCCGTCAGGTTGATCGTATCCAGTTCTCACACATCTGCCAGTCTCCTTCGCTGCGGATGATGTAGGCTATGCACACCCCTGCAGGGTCGAATGCATCCTGGCACCACTCGGCCCATTCACGATCCCACACGCAGAGCAAGACCGGTCTCTTCGTCAGCACATTCTGGATCATGCTCCGCATTTTCGGGCGCGGTGGGCCGTTTGGATCGAGAGTGATCTGGATTGAAGACAAGCCAGGCAGATCGGCAATCAGGTCCAGAAGATGAGCGGAAGTGGAGTGCGAGTGATAGGTGTGGCAGGGAAAGGCCCGGACTATCTTCTCTTCGCATCCCTTCACGAATTCCGAGTAGGATGGCGGCGACAGCAAGGCGGTCGCATCGTCCTGCAGTGTCACGGCCGGGCCGGGGAGCCAGATCTTCATCCGCGAGCACATGCCCCCGTCAAAAACAGGAGTCACAGCCAGAAGTTCGTGAGCCGCGGCAATCCATACCTGGGTCACCCGGGCCAGAGCCCCCTTGACCTCTGCCGGGCGGTCCAGCAGGTCCAGGCAGACCTGCTCCGGGCCCATTACGGCGCTCAGCAAGTCGAACGGCCCATGCATTACCGGAAGACTGACAGGGAAGCGGCCGGCGGCGAACCGGCCCAGGGCGCGCTGGCTTGCGAGCCACTTCTGGAACCAGGGATTCCTGGGATCAAAGGTCAGGCGCGCGAGAGTGTCGTAATCGACTCCGGAGGCTTCCGCCCAGATCGTATCGCCCTGAATGCGGGCACTGCAGCCGCATAGCAGTTCGAGCCAGGGGACATTGAAAGAGGCAGAGACGGACTGCGGAAGGTCGCCCAGGTCGTGTCCGTTACTCCGTGAGATTATTTCTTCGGCGCGCGAGATGATCTCCGGAACGGAGATCATGCCCGGGGTCAGATACTCTCCCGTCTTCTCCCGTAAGCTCGGCAGCATCTCTATATCAGCTTCCCAAAGCGCCCCCTTGAGCGCCGCCGAGTTTGCTCGCGCCAGGAACCGGGTCATTTGCTGTCGATCCATCGTGTTCTAGGCTCACTTGAAAAAGGACTGTAGGAAACTGTGCTACCTTCACGATCACAACTCGAGCGCGATCCTGGATAGGATTGCAGCATAACTCGAACCGAAACCCAATTGAGCCAGAGCGTAAGGGTGCTGTCAAACAGATTCCTGTTGGACCGACCGAGCGGTGATATCCCGAACCGGATCCGGAACCGACAGGCCAAGATGAACAAAACCGTCCAGCATTCTGCAGCCTCCTTCACACTCTAGTGAGCGGCAACACAACTAAGTACCCATGAGCCTATGGCTCACAACGGCGAGTGAAAAAGCGGGGACAACCACCGAATTTCCGGCAGAGTGTGTGGAAGTTGGAGTGGATACAGGGAAATTCGGTGGTGGTCCCCGTTTTTTTTCATAAGAGACATTCTGGACTCGGACGCAATGGATTCGATTCGACAATTGTACTGGACATTTGAAACTGTTTGTGAAGTCAATATATCAGAAAGCAGAACCGAAGGAGTTTGCACGCCGGCCCGGCATGAAAATAAGGAGATCAGGATGTTGGCTTGTTTGAGTCCCAATTATTTGCGGGTGCTTTTGTCTGTGCTGCTGCTGTTTTCAAACGCTCAGATCCTGTCCGCCGACAGTAATGTTTCGGCGAGCGGCCCGGTCATAAGCCACGACTATGACCCGATAGCCGATGCGGTGGTCAGCTGGCGCCTGCGGACCGGTCATGCTCTCGCCCAATCCTTTACGACTCCGGGCCACGAGATCCGAATGACGGGTTTTCGGATGAAGGTGCTGCGTCTCGGCAAACCGGGTGACCTGGAGTTCGCACTCCTGGACAGCACCGGACAGACAGAGCTTGACGCGGGCAAAATCCCGGTGGATCAGATCAGCCCCTTTTTTGAAGGGTGGGTCGGCGCCGATCTGAAATCGAGTCAGCGACTGAAACCCAACACCTTCTACCGCCTTCGGCTGAGATTCCCCGCCGGGCAGAAGTCCGAAGACTGCTACGAGGTGTTCGGGACTGCTTCAGATAGCGTGGAATCGGCCGATTTCAGGCCTCAGTTTCAATATATCGCTGCCTGGGGCGCGAACGCGAAACAACTGAAAGAGTTTGAGAATCCCCTGAATGTAGACTACGGGGCGCACACTCCGGTTTATCGCGGTGGTGTCGCCTTTGTCGACGGCTCCGCAGTGGCCCCCCTGGACTTCGCCTTTCGTGTTCTGGCCGAGGGGACTCCACCGGACAGCACAGAGGAACCGTTTGCTTTCATCCGCGAACTGGACAGTCCTCTTCATGCAAAGCTGATCCGAGATGCATCGGTTCGTCCTGAGAAGGGTGAGATCACTCTGAATGCGGACTGGGTGCTTGAGTATCCGGACCGCCCGAGCGAAGTCGTCAAGACCGCAGTTCAGGACTTCTCCCGGTACATGGAAAAAGGAATGGGGGTCAGGATCAAGGTCAGGGCACAGAAACCGGAACTCTCGGCTTCTCGAACCCTGATCCTTGGCACCAGGGCCGATTTACCGGCCTTCGCGGCCGATCTCGATCGCCCGGAGGCTTTCCTTCTTGATTCGTCGTCAGGTCAACGGATCATCATCTGCGGGTACGATGAGCGCGGTATCATGAGGGGACTGCAGTCGCTCGAGGACAGGATGAGTCTGCGCTGGAGCCCGGTGATTCCGGCTGTCCGGCAGATACACCGCCCGCTCTACTCGCCGCGCATCACCTCGACTCCTTTTTACGCCAAATCTGAGCTGGAGGTACCGGTTGATCCCTACACCGACAATTTCCTTTCGCGCATTTCTCACTATGGTTTCAATACCATATGGATTTGGGGGGAACTGGTGCGGGTGGGGAAATCGTCGGTTTACCCCGAGCTGGGAAACGAGGTCGAGAGGCGACAGGCTCGACTTCGGGAAATTGCCGCCAGGGCGGCAAAGTATGGATTGGATGTCCACATTTATATGGGCAGCCAGCCGCTTCCGGCCAGTTTCTTTGATCGCCATCCGAATGTTAAGGGAACTCCGATCAAAGCCTACGGGGGTGATTTCGTCCTCTGCACGAGCACGGAAGAATCCCGCAGATTCATCAAAGAGGCGACGCAAGATCTCCTGCGCAGCGTGCCCCAGGTCACCGGGATCAGCTTCATCATTGGGGTAGAGGGCCTGCTCCACTGTTATTCGCGCGGCAATGTCGACTGCCCTCGCTGCTCCAGGCGGAGTCCGCAGGATGTAGTGACGGAAGTTTCGCGCACTGTCTTTGAAGCTGCTCAGGCCGTCAACCGGAAAGTGGACGTGGCCGTATGGCCTTACAGCGCGAACAATACCTGGTCCATGGGGGACACTCTGCAATCCCAGGTCATTGCCGCGCTGCCGCCCGGACTCACGTGGTTAACCGAATTCGATAAGGAGAGCGCAGTCAGTTTTGGCGGCATCACCATCCCTGCCTACGATTACAGCATCAGCCACCCGGGCCCGTCCGAGCGTTTTGCACAGCAGAGTCGCCTCGCAGCCGAGCGGGGGCTGCCGCTGTGGGCTAAAAGTGAGCACGCGATTTCCCTGGAACTCGTACAGACTCCTTACATCCCCGTTTACTCCACCTGGGTGGAACGCTATTTGCGCCTCCAGGAGTTCAAGTCGCTCAAGGGGTTGTTCACCAACTGGCAGCACTATGGCTTCACGCCATCCATTGCAGCCGAGATCTGCAAGTGGGGCACATGGGCCTCGCCTTCATCCATTCATGACGCGGCATCCGGGCATGCCCTGCTCGAGAGCATAGCTGCGCGGGACTATGGCGCGGCGGCCGCGGTGCATGCAGTCCGGGCCTGGCAGACGTGGAGCACAACTTTCAAGGAATACCCGTTCTCAGGCCAGATGGCCCTCGGCATCATTCAGAAGGGTCCGGCCCATCCGTTCTTTTTTGATTCCAGCTACCGGCCGCTCCAGGCCGCCGGCCGTCAATTCAAAAATGACCTGTCCTGGACTCGACCCTGGGGTCCGGAGCTTGCTTTGCAGCAGCTCAAGAAGGTCGAGAGTGGATGGAGTGAGGGATCCGGCTACTGGGACAAAGTCGTTGAGAATGCCGATCCCGCGCTGCGCCAGGCTGCGGTCCGGGAGAAGGGAGTCTCCCAGGCGATTCTTTTCTGTTTGCGGAGTGCGATTAGTCTGGGAAGGTTTTATCAGCTGCGTGAGGCTCTTGACAAGCAGACGCACCCGGCCGAATCGCTTCGCCTGCTCGACGACATGCAATCGCTTCTCAAGGCCGAATTGGAGAACAGCCGACAGGCTCTGGCAGTCGTACGGACGGATTCGCGACTAGGATATGCGAACAGCGGCAAAGGGGAGCAGATCGGGGTGCCGCGGGCGGGCATTTACTCGCCCGGCAGCATTGCGAAAAAGATCGTTCAAGTAGAGAGGGTACTCAACGAGGAGATACCGAAGCGCCGCGACCACTATCGGGAATCGAAGTGAACAAAAGTCAGGCCACTGAGGTCAAGCCGATGTCCTTTTCCACTGTAGTGACTACCCCATGAATGTGAAGATGCCTCTGAAGCTAAAAGTGCTCATAGGACCGGTTTTGATCGTATCGCTGGTCGCCTTCGGCCGGGGTTCAATCTCACGCGAAGAGAACTCCCCGGCAGGGACCGTTCTCCCGACTCCCATGACGGATCCTGCCGCGGAAATGGTGGATGGACTTCACCGTTTCCTGGACGCGCAGCTTGAGGCTTTGGTCCAACAGAGAGAGTCACGCGTCGTTGCCCGCGAGTACGCCCTGGTCCAGGCGTTCTAGGCGCGTCTGGGGATTCCCGAGAAGACCGCGATCGAGCTTTTTATGGGTGGTCATGAAATCAACTCCAAGGGAACTTTCGGATTCCTGGAGAAGTTATTGAACTGGCAGCCGCGCTTAGAGGACTTTGCGATCGCTTCCATGCCGGAGAAAAGGAGACTCACTTGAAACGGATTTCAACCGCGGCGCTCCTCCTGTTATCCACTCTTTTTCTGCCCGTTTTCGCGCAGCAGGCGCAGGAGACACTTCCCGGGACCGAAACGCTGCGAACGGAGGGCGACCTCGCCCTGCAAATGCAGGCCGCGGTGGACGGCTTTCTGGTAAAGCTGACGGCTGAATCCGCACAGTCCCGGGAAAAGCTCTGGAATCGGGATTATTCCAATGCTAAGGCCTATGAAAAGTCTGTCGACGAAAACCGGAAACGTTTCCGACGCTACATCGGGCTCTCCGACGATAGGATCCGGCCGCAGAACCTGACGCTCGTCTCGACTCTTGGGACGTCGTCCCTGGTGGCGGAAACTGAGACACTGCGGGTCTTTTCAGTCTGCTGGCCGGTCTTGGACGGAGTCGATGCCGAGGGCTTGCTGCTCGAACCCCGCCGGGGCGTAAAAGCGCAGCTGGTCGCCTTGACGGACGCAGATTCGACTCCCGAAAAAATCACGGGACTGCTGGGGCCGGATCCCGACCAGTCGCACTTCGCCCGGCGGCTGGCTGAGGCCGGATGCCTGGTGCTCATTCCCACCCTGATCAACCGCGATTGCTTATACTCGGGCAATCCGCGTGTCCGATTTTCCAATCAGCCGCACCGCGAATTCATCGGGCGCCAGGCCTATTTCATGGGCCGGCACATGATCGGTTTCGAAATCCAGAAAATTCTGTCGGCCCTGGACTACTTCGAAAAGCGTTCCTCCCCCGATCGTCTGCCGGTCGGTGTGGCCGGATATGGAGAAGGCGGCCTGCTGGCTTTGTATGCGGCGGCGGTGGATGCCCGGGTCGAGGCGGTCCTGGTAAGCGGCTATTTCGACCGTCGCGAGGAACTGTGGCAGGAACCGATTTACCGGAATGTCTGGGGCCTGCTGCAAGAGTTTGGTGATGCCGGGATCGCCAGCCTTGTGGCGCCGCGAGTGTTGATTGTGGAAGCAGCCCGGGCGCCGGAGGTCACCGGTCCGCCTCCCCCGCGCAACGGGATCAACCACGCGGCATCGGGAGTAATCCGGACGCCGGGAATCGAATCCGTAAAAGCGGAGTTTGGGCGGGCACGGGAGCACTTTCAAAAGCTGAAACTCGGCGACCGAATGCAACTTGTCGTCAGCGGCGGAGGAAAAGGACCGGCGGGATCGCAGGAAGCCGTTGAGGCGATGGCAGCGGCCCTGGGAATCGCGCGAATCCAGGTTCCGAAGGCCTGCGCTCTTCTGACCGACCAGCGGACGGACTTCGACCCAGCCCGGCGGCAGGAGCGGCAGGTGAAGCAGTTGGTCGATTATTGCCAGAAACTAATGTACCTGAATCCCTATCCGCGCGCAGCTTTTTGGAAAGATGCCGATCGCTCCTCCGTCGAACTATGGCAGGCAAGCACCAGGAAGTACCGGGAGTATTTTTGGAAGGAGATCGTCGGCTGGTTGCCGCCTGCCAGTCTTCCGCCACATCCGCGCAGCCGCCTCATTTACGACCAGCCGCGCTGGCGGGGATACGAGGTCGTTCTCGACGTCTGGCCTGATGTAGGCGCCTACGGAATTCTCCTGGTCCCCAAGGATCTTCAGCCCGGCCAGAAGCGCCCTGTCGTAGTCACCCAGCACGGCCGGGCAGGACGACCCCAGGATGTGTGTGACCCGCGGAACAGGGACAACGCCTATCACGCATTCGGAGCGGCGCTGGCTGATCTGGGCTTTGTCGTTTTTGCACCGCAAAACCTCTATATAGGGGAAGAAAGCTATCGGATTCTGCAGCGTAAGGCCAACCCTCTGAAACAGACGTTTTTCGCGGTGATGGTCCGTCAGCATGAGCAGATTCTGAAATGGCTGTCGACGCTCTCTTATGTCGATTCCGGACGAATCGGCTTTTACGGACTCTCCTATGGGGGCAAGTCCGCGATGTTTCTGCCCGCCATCATCGAGGGTTATGCTCTTTCAATCTGTTCGGGTGATTTTAATGAGGAGGTTTGGAAGCACGTCAGCATCGAACAGCCTTTCAGCTTCCTGCTTACGGGCGAGTACGAGCACACGGAGTTTGATTTCGGGACGAAATTCAATTACGCGGAGCTCGCGGGGCTGATCGCTCCCCGGCCCTTCATGGTGGAACGGGGACACGACGACGGGGTGTCGATCGACGAGTGGGTCGCCTATGAATACGCCCCGGTTCGCCGGCTTTATGCAAAACTGGGAATCGGAAACCGGACTGAGATCGAGTATTTCAACGGCCCGCACGAAATCAACGGACGGGGTGCTTTTCTCTTCCTTCAAAAGTATCTCGACTGGAACAAGGGCAAAGAAAGGATGCTCCGCTAGAAGATCGTGGGGCGGGCAGAGACCACGAACGAGGCGAATTTGAGAACTTGTTGGATCCTTCACGTTGTTCGTCGACCTTTCGCTGCGGTCCCCGGACAGATCTCAGGTCCGGGCATCCTGTGGATCAGGGGCGTGATTTTCGGTTCATTCGAAGGAACCAGGAACCTGAATGCTGTTGCTGAATTCACAAATCAAGATTCTCCTGGAATTTTATTTTTTTCGAATTATGCGCTTGACCTGCCTTGCGATATGATGATAAAAAAACAATGGGTGTATGTTGCCTCGCCTGAATGTCTAAATCGGAATTGATTTTGCCTAGTCCTTGCCGGACTTCGGGGTCCCGATGGTTTTATTGGCATCCCAGGTCGTTGGTTCCATAGCAGGGTCGATGGCTACAAAGTAGGAGGTCTTGAGATGAGATCGAGATTCTTGTTTGTGTCTCTTATGGCGATGCTCGTTCTGGTGGGATTGAGCACACGGTCCCTGGCACAGGTGCAGACCACAGCAAGTATTGCAGGAACTGTTACGGATCCGTCGGGGGCGGTGGTGCCGGGAGTTGAGATTACAGCCACCGATCAGAACACCGGCACTCTCCGTCGCGCGGTCACCAATGCTGGGGGACTCTACATATTCCAGTCCCTGCAGCCGGGCACCTATATCGTCTCGGCAAGTCTCGCCGGATTTAAGACTGCTGTGGTGAAGGACCGGAAAATTCTGGTCGGGATTCCCGCACAGGTCAACATCGTCATGCAGATCGGAGAACGGACGGATACCGTCACGGTGTCCGCAGCCGGTGAGGAGCTGGTCAACAAGACCACCGCCCAGCTGGGTACGACGATCAGCGAGAATCTCGTGAGCAACCTTCCGAACGAGACCCGCAACTACTTCGATCTTATGGCGCTGGCCCCGAACACCTCGCCCCAGTATTTGAGCATGAGTAACATGTCCTTCGGGCAGCATTCCATGAGACGCGTAAATGCGGCGAATAGTTTTGAGTCTTCGGGTGTATTCGCGGCAGGTGAACGTGACTCGTCTTCGAATGTTTCGATTGACGGGGCGAATACTCAGATCGCCAATTACAACCAGACCGTGACGATTCAGTCATCTTCCAGCATCAGGGAACTGAGGCTTGAAACCGCCGCCGGCAATGCCGAGTTTGGTAATGGCTCCAACGCGGTCAACATAATCACGAAGAGTGGATCCAACCAGTTTCACGGCGAGGCTTTCGAGGAGCTTCGAAATAACAACATTGATGCGGTCCCCTTCTTCACGAATCTGGCCGGTCGTACGCTTCCGGAATACAAGAGGAACAAGTTCGGAGCTACCATAGGTGGTCCGATCATCAAAAACAAGCTTCTCTTTTTCGGGAATTATGAGGGGTCTCGACTGCGACAGGCCGTGCAGGGAAATGCCCGGACTCCGACAGCTCTGGAGCGCAGCGGGGATTTCTCGCAGACTCAGATGTATACCTCAGGCACGACGTTGGGACCGCCGAGAGAGATCTATAATCCCTATGACTACGACAAGACCACTGGGTTGCGCAAACCGTTTCCCAACAAGAAGATTCCATCCAGTCTGCTGGATCCTTCAATGCAGACTCTCCTTAAGTACACTCTTTTGCCGAACACGGTCATAGACGGTGTGCCCCAGTATTCAGGGTTGAACCGGACCGAAATGGACGAAAACCAGTTTACGACCCGTGTCGACTGGCAGAAGAGTGACAAGACGTTTGTGTACGGGCGCTATACGTGGGCAGAGAGAAAGGCCATTAACCAGGGACTTATGCCGCCCCTGCTGGGGGAAAGCACGCCGGCTTCCTCAAAGACAATAGTCGTCAATTGGAACCAGGTGGTCAAGCCGAACATGATCAACGATCTCTCCCTTTCGTACGTGCGTCCGAGGTGGGGCATTGGTCGACCCACTAATGTTCCGGATGTCGCGACCGAGATGGGCCTGAAAAACATGTCCACGCTAGGGGGCTCGCCTAACTATGGTGTTACCGATTTTTCAGTGGCCTCGTCAGGTCAATTCTTCTGGGATCCCACCCAGAACACCTACCAGGGCAAAGACGACTTCAGCTTTACCCGTGGCCGTCACTCGTTCAAAACCGGGTTTCACTATACCGACAAGCGCCTGTACTACAAGATTCAGTCGACGGACAAGGGTCGCTTTTCTTTCCT
>Ga0315273_10001062_pt1 | contig 30458 bp, 21 predicted proteins | sample YL17G02_0_MG_FD_205753 | JGI IMG/M metagenome (GOLD analysis project Ga0315273, IMG submission 205753) | Sediment microbial communities from Yellowstone Lake, YNP, Wyoming, USA - YL17G02_0 | ecosystem: Environmental > Aquatic > Freshwater > Lake > Sediment | place: USA: Wyoming | collected... | reverse complement strand
TTCATCCCCGTCCTCGAGGAAGGTCCGCGTCTCCCCTGAGGGGAGCGCGATCGGCTCCTTCCCCCGCCAGCTGAGCTCAAGCAGGCAGCCTCGCTCCTCCCGGCTGGGGCCCGAGACCGTCCCGCTCCCCAGCAGATCGCCGGGCCGCAGGTTACAGCCCCCGCTGGTGTGATGGCTCAGGAGCTGTGCCATCGTCCAGTACATGCGGCGGAAGTCGGCCCGGGAGAGGAGCGCCGGTGCAATCCCCTGCTCGCGCATCCGCGCGCTCTGCAGCCGGACTTCCAGCGTCAGCGCCAGTCCGCCGACGCGCCGGTTCTCTTCTGAATCCAGATAGGGCAGCGGTGACGGATCGCCTGCCGGCCGGGCCCAAGCAGGCACCCGGAATGGGGCGAGCGCCTCCATGGAAACCACCCACGGCGAGACCGTGGTGGCGAAGTTCTTTCCGAGAAACGGCCCGAGGGGCTGGTATTCCCAGGCCTGGATGTCCCTCGCCGACCAGTCATTCAGCAGGCTCACGCCGAAGAGATGCCCCTCGGCGGCCTCCATCGGCACCCGGCTGCCGAGGTCATTCCCCTCGGCGATCCAGGCCCCCAGCTCCAACTCATAGTCCAGCTGCCGGGATGGGCCGAAGGTGGGCTCGGCTGCCTCGGGGGCCTTGGCCTGTCCCTGCGGCCGCCGCACAGCCGTGCCGCTCGATACCACCGAGGAGGCCCGCCCGTGGTAGCCGATCGGCACCCACTTGTAGTTGGGGAGGAGCGGGTTGTCCGGCCGGAACATCGAGCCCACGTTGCTCGCGTGATCGATCGAAGCGTAGAAGTCGGTGTAGTCGCCGACCTCCGCCGGCACCAGCAGGTGGACCTCGTGTATCGGCCGGAACAGGCGCTCGTGCAGGGGGCGATCCCCGGCCAGTCGGCTGCCTTCGGTAAGGAGCACCGAGAGCGCCTCGCGCAATGCCCGGCGCCCCTCCATCGGCTGTCCCATCAACCCGTTGAGGCGCGGCAGGTGGCACGCCGAGGCGACCCGCTCGGAGACCTCAAGACACCCTACCTCGAGGGCGGCGACGACGTCCAGTACGCGGTCACCGATCGCGACACCGATCCGCGGACGGCCCGAGGTGGTCGCCCGGAATACGCCGAAGGGCAGGTTCTGCACCGGGAAATCCGCACCGGGGACGTTGGCAGCAGGGAGCCAGCTCCGCCGGGCCGGATCGTGAGTGGCATCAAGCGCTGGCATGCTCATGACGACTCGATCTCCTCGACCGGCTCGGTGAAGGAACAGGAGCCTACGGCGAGCACGAACTCACGCCGTGCCCGCGCAATTTCCGGCAGCGCCACGGTCACACCCTCCCAGCCGATGCCCTCCTCGCCGAGCGCGAGATTCTCGCGTCCCTCGGCGAGGAGCAGTCGCCTGGCCTCCTCGACCGGGCGCCCGTGCCAGAGCAGTGCCGCCGCGAGGATCACGTTCAGGTAGCCATGCATCGTGGCACACGGACTCGCCCGCTCGTAGGTCAGCCGGGCGGCTCCGCGCACCGGGTGATGGAGACCGGCCGTCGCCTTGAACGGGACCCGCGCCCGGGCGGCGACCGCCAGAAATTCGAGCACGTCCTCCGGCGGTGGGATCTCCGCCGGTTGGACGCCACCGGTCCGGATCTTGGCGCGGGCGCCCGCTCGCCCGACCTCCTCCATTAGAACGGGCAGCGAGGCGCTCAGCGGCAGCTCGAAGAACAGCTCGAGACCGGCCGGCATGATGCCGAGCATCGCCCCGATCGCGGCGGCTTCAGGCGCGCGGGTTTCGAGCGCCTCCACCTCGGGGCCGGCGTGGACGTGGCGTTCGTTGAACACGAGGACCTGGTCGAGATCCGCGCGGGGTTCGGCGCCGAGCAGCGCGGACAGCGGCCAGCGACTGCCGAGACGCTCGCTCTCCGGTAGCAGTTCAAGGGCGCGCTCGAACTCGGCCAGCCGCGACACTGGTACGACGAACCGGCCGAGCGCCCAGGCATCTTCCCGGCGCTGGTAAGCGGCGAAGTTGCGGACCGCCTCCGGCATGGAGAGGCCCGCCGGGGGGAACAGGCCGGCGTAGTCGATCAGGCCGTTCAGGACCGCCCGGGCCCCTGCCTTCATGTGTTCAACTCCGCGAGGTCCCGGAACAGCTCCAGCGACTCGGGATTGGCGAGGGCAGCGACGTTTGCGACGGGGCGGCGATGCACTACCGCACGGACTGCCAGTTCCGAGAGCTTGCCATTGATCGTCCGGGGGAGGTCGGCAACCTGGATGATCTTCTTCGGCACATGATGGCGACTGGCGTGGGCCCGAATCTGGGTCCGGATGCGCCGACGCAGATCCTCGTCCAGCGTCAGCCCCGGGCGAAGCCGCAGGAAGAGAACGATCCGGACGTCGTCCTCCCAATCCTGCGCCACGACGAGGCCCTCGACGACTTCGGGCAACTGCTCGATCTGCCGATAGATCTCCGCCGTCCCGATCCGGATGCCGCCGGGATTGAGCGTCGCATCGCTGCGACCGTGGATGATCAGCCCGTCGTGTTCCGTGCGCTCGGCCCAGTCCCCGTGCCGCCAGACGTTGGGGAAGTGCTCGAAGTACGCCGCCCGGTACTTGCTCCCCTGCGGATCGTCCCAGAAGGCGACGGGCATGCTGGGAAACGGCCGGGTGCAGACCAGCTCTCCCGGCATTCCGGTAATGCTCCTCCCCTGGGCGTCGAAGACGTCAACGGCCATCCCCAGGCCGCGGCATTGCAGCTCTCCCTTCCACACCGGAACGGTTGGATTGCCAAGCGCGAAACAGGAGATGATGTCGGTCCCGCCACTGATGCTCGCCAGATGCAGGTCGGGCCTGATCTTGCCGTAGACGTACTCATAGCTGTGCGCCGCCAGCGGACTCCCGGTGGAGAGGATGGCTCGGAGCCCCGACAGGTCCCGCTCGCGTCCGGGAGCCTGGCTTCCCTTTTCGCACAACGCCAGGTACTTGGCGCTGGTACCGAACACAGTGATTCGTTCCGCCTCGGCCATCTTCCAGAGGATGCTTTTGTCAGGCGCGAGCGGCGCGCCATCGTACAGAACCACCGTCGCGCCGACGGCCAGGCTCGCGACCAACCAGTTCCACATCATCCACCCGCAGGTGGTGTAATAGAAGATCCGGTCGTCCCTAGTGACATCGGTGTGGAGCGCCAGTTCCTTGCACTGCTGCAGCAGCGTGCCGCCGGCGCCGTGCACGATGCACTTGGGCAGCCCGGTGGTACCGCTCGAGTACATGATGTAGAGCGGATGGTCGAAGGGGAGGCGGAGGGGCGGCTCGGGGGCTCGGCGGCTGGACGGCTTTGCCCTGGCGAGCCACTGATCGAGGCTGACGCCCCGGTCGATTCCCTCGAGACGCCGAGCCGCCGAGCCGCCGTGATAGGGAACGACCACCACCAGTTCCACCCCGGGCAGGCCCGCGACCACGGCGCGCAGCCGGTCCGCCAGATCGATGACCCTGCCGGCATAGCGGTACTGATCGGCGGCAATCAGGACCTTGGGTCGGATCTGTCCAAAGCGGTCGAGGACAGCGCGGTCACCGAAGTCCGGGGAGCAGCTCGACCAGATCGCGCCAAGACTTGCCGTCGCCAGCATGGCGATGACGGTTTCCGGCAGATTGGGCAGCCAGCCGGCCACCCGGTCCCCCACCCCGACGCCGGAAACCCGGAGGGCGGCGGCATAGCGGTCGACTTCGCGACGCAGTTCGGCGAAGCTGCAGGCGCGCTGCCGACCCTCCTCATTCCAGAAGACCAGCGCCTCGCGAGCGTCGTCGAACCGGAGGAGGTTCTCGGCGAAATTCAGCCGCGCGCCCCGGAACCACCGGGGGCCCAGCACCGGATCGGGCGGCGCCATCCGTCCACCGCCATCGAGGACCGCCTCCCACGGGGGGCCCCCGGGGCGCGGCTCGGCGATGACCCCGCAGAACTCCCATACCGCTGGCCAGAATTCCTCGGGACGCTCCACGGACCAGCGCCACAGCTGGGCGTAGTCCGCGCCAGGCCGGTACCGCGCCGTGAAACGGGTCAGATTGGAGCGGGCGACACGCTCAGGGGAGGGGGTCCAGAGGGGGGAGGACATGGATTGGGGCAAGGAGGGATTGGGGGATTGGGGCCGGCAGTTCACTCTATCAATCCCCAATTCCCCCGATCCCGCGATCCTACGTAGTGGGCGGGTTGAACTGCCCGTGCTGCGCGTCCAGCCAGCTCTTGTGGTAGTTCGGGTCTTCGATCCCCAGTGCTGGCCGGGCAACTTTGAGCGGCCGGAACGAGTCCATCATGACGGCGAGCTCGTTGGTGGCCTTCGCGCCGATCGATGCCTCGGCACGCCCCGGATGCGGACCGTGCGGCAGACCATCGGGATGATGGGTGATCGAGCCGTATTCGATGCCCTTGCGGCTCATGAACTCGCTCGAGGCGTAGAACAGCACCTCGTCGGAATCCACGTTGCTGTGGTTGTAGGGGGCCGGGAGAGCGTTGGGGTCGAAGTCGTACGGCCGGGGGCAGAAGGAGCAGATCACGAACCCGTCGCCCTGAAAGGTCTGGTGCACCGGTGGCGGCTGGTGGATCCGGCCCACGATCGGCTCGAAGTCATGAATGTTGAAGATCCACGGGTAGAAGTACCCGTCCCACCCCACCACGTCGAAGGGATGATGATCGAGCACCAGCTCGTTGATCGCGTTGTACTGCTTGACCAGCAGCGGGAAATCGCCGCGCTCGTCGCGGGGGGCGAGCGCCAGGGGCCGCCGGACGTCGCGCTCGCAGAAGGGCGCCCCTTCCAGCAGCTGGCCGAATTCATTCCGGTAGCGTTTGGGGAAGCGGATGTGCCCCCGGCTCTCGAACACCACGAACTTCGCCGGGCCCGCGCCGAAGTCCATCCGCCACCGGTGCAGGATGTTCCGGTGGATCACCACGTAGTCACCCGGTATCACCGGCAGGTCCCCGAAGACCGTCTCCAGCGTCCCCTTCCCTTCCACCACGTACACGCACTCGTCCGCCTGCGAGTTGCGGTAGAAGTGCGCGTCGTTCTGGTCGGGCTCGACGTACAGCATTCCGATCTCGCTGTTGAACAGGAGGGGAATGCGGTCGAGCGTCGGACTGCCACCCTTCCGCGCCCGGCTGGTCAGGAAGTGCCGATGCCGGAGTGAGGTATCGTCGTCGGCTTCCCACACGATGTCGCGGAGCCTGCGGGCCGACTTGATGGTGGTGGGCGGATGGGTGTGGTACAGCAGCGACGAGGTGCCGACGAAACCCTCATGCCCCATCAGTTCTTCAGCGTACAGCCCGCCGTCCGGACGCCGGAACACGATGTGGCGCTTGCGGGGGATTTCGCCCAGGGTGTGGTAGAACGGCATGACGCCTCCAAGAAACGACGACTGACGATTGTCGATTGACGCGGTGAGAGTCCCCGGCCGATCGACAATCGTCAATCAGCAATCGTCGATCACAAATTGCCCCGCGCCGCCTGCTCCCGCTCGATGGCCTCGAACAGGGCCTTGAAGTTTCCCTTCCCGAAGCTCCGGGCGCCCTTCCGCTGGATGATCTCGTAGAACAGCGTGGGCCGGTCCTGCACCGGCTTGGTGAAAATCTGCAGCAGGTAGCCCTCGTCATCACGGTCAATGAGGATCCCGAGCTCGCGCAGCGGCTCCAGCTGCTCGTCGATCTGACCGACCCGGTCGAGCACGGTGTCGTAGTAGGCGTCCGGCACCGTCAGGAATTCGACGCCGCGCTCCCGGAGGGCGGTCACCGTCGCGATGATGTTGTCGGTGGTGATGGCGACATGCTGCACCCCCGGTCCGCCGTAGAACTCCAGGTACTCCTCGATCTGGGACTTCTTCTTCCCCTGGGCCGGTTCGTTGATCGGGAACTTGATCCGCTCATTACCGTTGGCCATCACCTTCGACATGAGCGCGGAGTACTCGGTCGAGATGTCCTTGTCGTCGAACGACACCAGGTTCTTGAATCCCATCACCCGCTCGTAGAACCCGACCCAGGTGTTCATCTGGCCCAGTTGCACATTGCCCACGCAATGGTCGACGTAGCGGAGCCCCACCGCGGCCGGCTGGTACCGTGGCGTGACCGGCCGGAACCCGGGGAGGAACAGCCCGCGGTAGTTTCGCCGCTCCACCAGACTGTGGATGGTGTCGCCGTAGGTACGGATGGCGGCGATTACCACTTCGCCGTGCTCGTCCTCCTCGGCCCGCGGCTCCCCAACGGCCACCGCCCCGTGCGCCATCGCATAGCTGAACGACTGCCGGCAATCATCGACCCAGAGCGCGAGGTCGCGCACCCCGTCCCCATGCTTCAGGTGATGCTGAGCGATGGGAGAGTCCGGCCCGAGGGCGGAGGTGAGGAGAAACCGGACCCGGTCCTGCACCAGCAGGTAGCTCACCCGGTCGCGCACGCCCGTTTCCGGCCCGCGGTACCCCACCAACTGGAAGCCGAAGGCGGCACGATAGAAGTGGCTCGCCTGCTTGGCGTTGCCGCAATAGAACTCGACGTAGTCGGTGCCGTTGATCGGGAACGGGTCGGCCCCCGAGGCAGTGGAGGAGGAGAGGACCTGGGTGGCCATGCGCAGCTCCGGCAGATCGGGCGATCGTGGAGGAATCCTCACCAAGCTAGCGTTCGCCAACCGATATGTCCAATATTATGATGACTGCTCATCAATATCTATATCATATGAATCAGCACTTCGAATTGCGCCATCTCCGGTACTTCGTCGCCGTCGCCGATGAGCTCCACTTCGGCCGTGCCGCCGCACGCCTGGGGATCGCCCAGCCACCGCTCTCGCAGCAGATCCAGCGATTGGAACAGATGCTGGGGACCCGCCTACTGGAGCGCACCAGCCGCCGGGTGCAGCTCACCGCGGCCGGCGAGGCGCTGCTGGTGGAGGCCCGACGGGTCCTCCAAGCCGCCGACACTGCCGTCGAGGTGGCACGCCGGGCGGGCCGTGGGGAAATGGGCGAATTGCGGGTAGCCTTCGCCGCGACCGTGATGTTCCTCGACCTGCCCCGGATGATCCGGGAGTTCCGGCAGCGCTACCCGGCCGTCCACCTCGATCTCCGGGAAATGCCGACCGGACCGCAGCTGCAGGCGCTCCGCCAGGGGGACATCGACATCGGTTTCGTCCGGGAGCCCAGTCCGGACCCGACGCTCGAAATGGTCACGGTGATGCGCGAGCCGCTGCGCATCGCGGTGAACAAGAGCCATCCGCTCGCGGCCCGCCCGACGCTCGCCGTGCGCGACCTGGCCGGCGAGCCCTTCGTCCTCTTCCCAGAGGGATTGGCCCCCGGGTTGTACGCTCAGGTCATCGGTCTGTGCCGAGCGGCGGGATTCGTTCCCGATATCATCGAGGAGAGTCGCGAGCTGTACACCAGCGTGAGCCTGGTGGAGGCTGGCGTCGGCGTCTCCATCCTGCCGGCCTCGGTCGAGAAGCTCGGTTGGCGCGGGGTGCGCTACCGCGCCATCCCCTCCGCGGCCGCCGAGACCCGAATCGCCGCCGCCTGGCGGAAGGACCGGGCGCGGCCGGTGGTGGAGGCCTTCATGGGGGTGGTCCGGGCGCTGGTGCGTTGACGCCACCAGAAGTCAATCACGCGAGAGGTCCGCCGGGGGACGGGGCGGGTGGCCGCGCGGCTACTGCCCCCCGCAGTATTCGTCGATCTGGTCGATACCGATCAGCACTTCCCGGGGCTTGCTCGAACCCAACATCTGCGGCCCGAGGATCCCCGCCATGTGGAGCTGGTCGATGATGCGCGCGGCCCGGCCGTACCCGATCGAGAGCCGCCGCTGCAGCAGCGAGGTCGAGCCGCCCTGGTGCTGGACGCACACCTCGGCCGCATCCCGGAACAGCTGGTCGCGCTCGCCGTCGAATCCCGCACTGCCACCACCCTCTTCCTCTGCCTCCCTCGCCCGTACGTGGGCCAGGATGTCGGGCTCCAGAGGCGTTGGGGCGCCGACCGCCGCCGCCACGCGGGCCTCGCGCCGCGCCTCAAACCAGCCCATGACGCGCTCCGTCTCTTCGGTCGCGATGAACGCACCCTGCAATCGCATCGGCTCGCTCTTCCCCGGAGGAAGGAACAGCATGTCGCCGTTGCCCAGCAGCGCCTCGGCACCATTCTGATCCAGGATGGTCCGGCTGTCCACCTTCGAGGCGACTCGAAAGGCAATCCGGCTCGGGAAGTTGGCCTTGATGAGGCCGGTGAGCACGTTCACCGAGGGCCGTTGGGTCGCCAGGATGATGTGGATGCCGATCGCGCGGGCCTTCTGCGCCAGCATCGCGAGGGGAGTCTCCACCTCTCCCTGGACCGTCATCATCAGGTCCGCCAGTTCGTCCACGATCATCACGATCAGCGGCAGCGGCCCTTCGTTGTAGACCTGGTCCTCGGTGGCCTCCGGCGGTGTGGTCTCGGCCTGGGCACTGATACTCTGCAGTGTCGGCTTCGGCTTCGGTGGATGCCGCAGCGGCTTCCCCTCCTCCGCCTTGCGGTTGAAGTCCGCGAGATTCCGCGCCCCGTTGGCGTGCAGCAGCTCATAGCGGCGCTGCATTTCCATGACCCCCCACTTGAGGAGCGTCGCGGCGTCGTTGTTGTTGGTGACCACCTTGTGGCGCAAGTGGGGGAGAGCGTTGTACATCGACAGCTCCACCATCTTCGGGTCCACCATCAGCAAGCGGAGCTGCTTGGGCGTGTAGCGATAGACCAGGCTGGTGATGATCGTGTTGATCGCGACGGACTTCCCCGAGCCGGTGGCACCGGCGATCAGCAGATGCGGCATCTTGGCCAGGTCGGCAATCACCGGCTTCCCCTCCAAGTCGCGACCTAGCACGATGGGGAGCACGGCCCGTGAGGTCTCCCACTCCACCGCCTCCAGCAGCTCCCGGAGCGTGACCATCCGGGCCGTCGGGTTGGGGATCTCCACCCCCACGGCGCCCCGGCCGGGAATGGGGGCGACCCGGATCGACTGGGCCCGCATGGTAATGGCCATATCGTCGGCGAGCGCCGCGATCCGGCCCACCTTTACTCCCGGCGCGGGCACCACCTCGAACTGGGTTACCACCGGACCCGTCGTCCGGCCGGCGATGCTGCCGTCCACCTTGAAGGTCTTGAGCGTCTCGAGCAGGACCTGGCCGAGCCGGTCGAGTTCCGCCTGCCCGGCGTCCCGATCCTGCGGGGGCGGCGGCGTGAGCAGTTCGATGGGGGGCAGGACGTTGTCGTCCGCCGGATCCCCGATGGGCGCGTCGGTGGACTTGGCGGCCTGCCGCGGCTTCTTCTCCCGCCGGGGCAGCGTGGCCGGTGGCAGTTCGTCAGGTTCCAGCACCGGTTCCGGCATTCTGGACCCTCGACCAGTTTCCGTCTCCGCCCCAGCGCGGGGGAGGGCCGCCGTGGCGGAGGCCTCGGACCTCACCAGCCGGACCAGCGGATGCCAGGCAATCGTCATGATCGTGAGGGCTGAAAGTAGGGCGAATGCCAATAGCAGCCCACCCGCGAGCCCAATCTCCCGTACCACATGGTAGGAGATGAAGCCCGGGATCACACCGGTCATCCGCGGGGCAAGGGCCCCGGAGTCGTAGGTCTCCGGACGAACGTCGGTCACGACGCCGATGAGGAACGGCGCCAGCACCGCGAGACCTCCGACCAGGATCGCCACCCGCTTCATGTCCAGGCGAGGCAGGTGGTCGAAGCCCGCCAAGGCGAGTCCCAGACCGAGCAGCGGAAAACCTACCGCGCCGACGCCGAGCGCCCGCCACAGACTTGCCCCCAGCCAGTCGCCGATCGGCCCGGTCAGGTCCAGCGGCAGCAGGGTCAAACCGATGAAGCTGCCAACGACGAGCGCGATGATCGCGCCCAGGTGACGACGGCCTTCTTCGCTCATGTGGTGGAAGATGCCTAGTTGGGCGCCGAGGCGGGAGCGGCGGTCACTCGGCGGTTGGCGAAGGTGGCGAGCACCGGATAGGCGTCCACCCGGGCGGCGTCGATGATGTCGTCCTTCAGGCCGAGTTCGGCGAGATCCCGCCCGCCCTGACTCGCAGCCAGAGGGCGATCCCAGCGGCGGCCATAGCGCCGCATCAGATCGAGCGTGGCGAGGGCGGCATCATTGAGCCCCTTGCGTCCCCGGCCACCACCGAGCGCCGCCTCCACCAACCGGCCCGCGGTGTAGGCGTCATCCAGCGCAAAGCGCTGTTCTCGGCCGGCGCAGACAATCAGGATCGCTTCCCGCCGGCTCCAGGCATCCCGGATCCGGGCCGACACCAGCGAAAAGTTGGCCGCGGCCCCGATGTAGACCTGATTCGCCCCCGCGACCGCCAACAGCGCCCCCGTCCCGTTGCTCGTGGTCATGATCACCGTCTTCCCGCGCACCACCTCGGGTGCCATCTCCCGAGGCGAGTTGCCCAGGGCGAAGCCGGGAATCCGCAGGCACTGACGCTCGCCAGCCAGGACGGTCTCCTCCGGTCCGAGGGTCTGGGCCAGCCGCAGCGCCTCCTCGGTGCTCGCGACCGGAACGATGGCCCGGGCACCGTTGGCGAGCGCCGCGCAGATGGTCGTGCCGGCGCGCAGGATGTCGATTACGAAGGTCACCCGACCGTGGACCTCGCTGGCCGCGAGACCGGCGGGCGTGAAGACGACGTCCAGCGTCATACTTCGGGGCGGAGCAGTTCCGGATGGCGCTCGAGAAACTTGGTGTCCACGTGCCCGGCGGTGAACTCCGGATGTCGGATGATGCGGGCAAGGAAGGGGATCGTGGTCGTCACACCCTCGATGATGAAGCTGTCGAGGGCCTGGCCCATACGGGCCAGCGCCTCCTCCCGGTCGTTTCCATGGACGATGACCTTGGCGAGGAGGGAATCGTAATACGGCGGAACCGTGTACCCGGCGTAGACGTGCGTATCCAGGCGCACACCGGGGCCGCCGGGCGGATGGTAGGCGGTGATGAGCCCAGGGGACGGCTGGAAGTTGCGGTACGGGTCCTCGGCGTTGATCCGGCATTCGATCGCGTGACCCCGCAGGCGGCCCCCCTCCCCCCGGAAGCTGATCGGCTCGCCCGCCGCGACCCGGATCTGCTCCTTCACCAGATCGAAACTGGTGACCATCTCGGTTACCGGGTGCTCCACCTGGATCCGGGTGTTCATCTCCATGAAAAAGAAGCTGCCGTCTTCGTCCAGCAGGAACTCGATCGTGCCGGCGCCGACGTACTGGATGGCGGCGGCAAGCCGAACGGCCGCTTCACCCATCTGGGCACGGAGTTCCGGTGAGAGCGCCGGGCTGGGGCTCTCCTCGATCAGCTTCTGGTGCCGGCGCTGCACGGAGCAATCGCGCTCCCCGAAGTGGACCACCTTGCCATGAGTGTCACCCATGACCTGGATTTCGACATGCCGCGGCCGCGCGAGGTACTTCTCGACATAGACCTCGCCATTCCCGAAAGCCGCGAGCGCTTCGTTCTGGGCCAGGGAGAACGACTGGGCGAACTGCTCCACGTCGAGCGCCACCCGCATTCCTTTCCCGCCCCCGCCGGCGGTGGCCTTGATGATCACCGGAAAGCCGATCCGCTCGACGTGACCGAGAGCCTCCTCGATGTCCTGGATGGTGCCCGGCGTCCCCGGGACTGTAGGCACGCCGGCCGCCTGCGCCAGCTTCTTCGCGGTCGCCTTGTCGCCCATGGCCCGGATCTGGTCGCCGGAGGGGCCGATGAACGCGATGTTGGAGGCCTTGCAGGTATCGGAGAACTCGGCATTCTCGGCCAGGAACCCGTACCCCGGATGGATGGCATCCGCACCGGTGATCTCGGCGGCGGCGATGAGATGGGGAATGCGCAGGTAGGACTGGCGGCTGGGCGGGGGACCGACACAGACGTCGTCGTCCGCGAAGCGCACGTGCAGCGACTCCCGGTCCGCCTCGCTGTACACCGCCACGGTCTCGATGCCCAACTCGCGGCAGGCGCGGATGACCCGCAGGGCGATCTCCCCACGGTTGGCGATGAGCACCTTCTTGAACATCAGGGCGTGAAATCCTGGGAGTGGTCGGCGGCACCGCTGGTCCGGAGTCCGCTGCTGAACGTGCGGTCCGAGGCGGAGCTGATACCTGATGCGCGGAGCGCGAACTCGCTCGGGTTGGTGGAGTAGAACAGCGCGCTCTCGTAGGTGATCACGCCATCCTGGTACCATTTCATGAGGGACTGGTCGAAGCTCTGCATGCCATACGCCTCGGTCCCCTCGGCGATCAGGTCGGGGATGTTCAGCTGCTTCTCGATGTCGCGGATGTTGTCCGCGACCGCCGCAGTGTTGATCAGCACCTCCGCGGCGGGCACCCGGCCCCGTCCGTCCTTCCGCGGCACCAGCCGGAGGCAGATCACCGCGGCGAGCGCGGTGGAAATCAGCGAGCGGATCTCCTGATGCTGGTGCGGCGGATAGAACGAGATCACCCGGTTGATCGTCTGGGTCGCGTCGGTGGTGTGCAGCGTGGAGAAGACCAGGTGCCCCGTGTCGGCGGCCTTGAGGGCAACGTCCAGCGTCTCCTGGTCGCGGATCTCGCCGATGAGGATGACGTCCGGGTCCTGGCGCAGCACGTGCCGGAGCGCCGTTCCGAAGGCAAGGGTGTCGCTGCCGACCTCCCGTTGGGAGATGTTGGCCTGCACATCACGGTGCAGGAACTCGATCGGGTCCTCAATCGTGATGATATTCACCCGCCGATTCTGATTGACGTGGTTGACCATCGCGGCCAGCGAGGTGGACTTGCCCGACCCCGTCACGCCCGTCACCAGCACCAGCCCGCGCGGCCGGATGGCAATCTCCTCCAGCACTTCGGGCAGCATCAGCTCGCGGACGGTCTTGACCTCATAGGGAATGGCACGGAAGGCGAACGCCAGCGTGCCGCGCTGCTGGTAGATGTTGGTCCGGAACCGCCCCACGCCCGGAACGCCGATAGCGAAGTCCGCCTCCTTCTTCTCGGCGAACTCCTTCACCTGCCGGGGCGTCATGATCTGTTCGGCGAGCAGCTTCAGGTCTTCGGGCTTCAGCGGCTGCATCTCCAGCGCCGCGAGATCGCCATTCACGCGGATGGTCGGCGGTCGACCGACCTTGAGGTGCAAGTCGGAGCCGTTGCGTTGCACCATCAGGGAGATGGCCTGCTTGAAGTTGAACGGCGGCTGGATGGCCGCCGGTGCGGTAGCGTCAGCCATTGGGATCGACCCGGAAGAGGACGGTGCCGAATTCGACCGGCTGCATGTCCTCGACCTGTACTTCGCGGACCACGCCGGTCACCTCGGCCTCGATCTCGTTCATGATCTTCATCGCTTCGATGATGCACACCGTCTGCCCCGTGGTCACCCGCGTGCCAACCTTGACATACGGTTCGGCGCCGGGTTCGGGGGACCTGTAGAACGTCCCGACCATGGGGGACTTGATGTCCTTGAGACTGGAGGGCACTGGAGCCGGCGCGGCCGGAGCGGCAGCTGCCGGGGAGGAAGCAACAGGAGCGTGAAGGCCCAGCGGCAGCGCGATTGGCGCCATGCCCGGCGCCGCGACGGAGCTTCCGGTCCGGGTGACCACTACCCCCGTCTCGAAGAACCCTTTCACCTCGATGGATCCGAGTTCGGGGAACTCCCGCAGCAGCTCCGCGAGCTTCCGCACGTCCTTCAGCTCGACCGACTTGATGCCGGGCATCTTGGCCAGCAGCCGGGCAAGTTCCTGCGCTTCTTTGGAAGTCATGAGAGAATGGGTTCAGGGTTCAGCGTGCAGCGGTCGGGAGTTGCCACGGTCGGGTGAGGGAACCTCGCCCTGAACCCCCAACGCCGCCCGCTTCACACCAGCTCCAGCAGTTCCACTCGATTGTCCGAGAGCAGGGCCGGCCCGTCCGCGCCGAGATGCACGTCGTCCTCCAGCCGCACACCACCCCAGCCGGGAAGATAGATCCCGGGTTCCACCGTCACCACCGCGCCTGCCGGGAGGGGGGCCTCCGCCGTGGTCGAGAGCCGGGGGGCCTCGTGCACCTCCAGGCCCAGCCCGTGGCCCAGCGAATGCCCGAAGGCCTCCCCGTACCCCTGCCGCGCGATGACTTCCCGCGCCAGTGCGTCCGCTTCCCGACCCGTCATGCCGGCGCGCAGGCCCTCAAGGCCGCGCCGCTGAGCTTGGCGGACGATCTCGTAGACCGCACGCTGACGGTCATCGGCCCGTGCCCCGACCACCACCGTCCGGGTCAGATCGGCACAGTATCCGTCCACCTGCGCGCCGAAGTCCAGCAACAGCCAGTCGCCCGGCACAATGGTCCGACCGCTGGTCCGCGCGTGGGGGAGCGCCGCTCGCGACCCGGCAGCGACGATGGTCTGGAACGGGTGCCACTCACTGCCCCGGCACCGGAGCGCCGCCTCCAGCCGGGCCGCGATTTCGAGCTCGGTTTCCCCGGCCTGCACCCCCGGCAACACGCTCGCGAGCGCCTCCTGCGCCAGCTCGGCAGCCGCCGTGATCGCCGCCACCTCCGCGGGGTCCTTCGCGACGCGAAGCCGCTCCACCAGATCGCTGGTCGGTTCGAAGCGGGTGGCGCCTGCCAATCCCTCCAGCCGCTCCCGCTCCCGCACCGTGGCGATGTGGGCCTCGAAGCCGACCGTGCCCGCGGCCCGCTCGGCCAGCACCCGCCGCAGCCGCTCCCAGACGTTCACCTGGTCGATCTCGACCCGCGCCACGCTGCCGACTTCCTTCGGCGCCTGAACCGCATACCGGAAGTCGCTGACCAGCACGGTATCGTGAGCGCGGACCAGCAGCAGCGCGGAGGAGCCCGTGAATCCCGTGAGGTAGCGGATGTTCGGCAACGACTGAATCAGAAGTGCATCGAGACCCTGAGCGACCAACCGCTCCCGGAGCGACGTCTGCCGCGCCTCCCGGCGATCAGCTCCCACGCAGCTTGGCCACCAGGGCGCGCAGCCCCATACCGTACCCCGCTGCGCCGAACCCGGCGATGACGCCCACTGCCAGATCGGCGAGTCGCGAGTGTCGCCGCTCCGGCTCGCGGGCGAAGATGTTCGAGAGATGAACCTCGACGAACGGGACCTTCACGGCCAGGAAGGCATCCCGGATCGCAAGGCTGGTGTGCGTAAAGGCGGCTGCGTTGACGAGCGCCCCATCCGCCTGCCCCCGAAGGGCCTGGACGGCCTCCACGAAGGCCCCCTCGTGGTTGGTCTGGAGCCAGGAGAGCTCGACCCCGAGGCTTGCCGCCTCGGACCGCACCTGCTGCTCCACCTCCGACAGCGTGGCACCGCCGTAGACTTCAGGCTCGCGCGTCCCCAGCAGGTTGAGGTTCGGGCCGTTCAGGACCGCGATGCGCATCAACGCTTGAGGCTCTTGAGCCAGTTCTGGAACTGATCGATATCCTCGTCGGACGGGGTGGCCGCCCGCGGTTCCCTGCCCGTCGGTGAAGCCCCCCCGGCGCCGAAGAACTGGTCGAAGGAGAATGAGTCCGCCGAGGACGGCGAGCGGGGCCCCTCGCCCGATCCCGGGGACGGGCTCGCCGCCGAATCCTCTCCAAAGATTGCGCTGAGCGAAACCGGGTCGTTCGCGGGCCGCGTCGGGGCGGCCGCAGCCGACGACTCCGTTCCCGGGCCTGCGGTCGGCGATGCCTTGGCACTCCCTGCTCCGGCCGGACGGGCGTCGGTCAGTGAGCGGAAGAACGACTCGACCGACTCGCCCCCGGTGTCGACCGCCACGTATGACATGCGCCGGCTGCCGGCCGCCTGGGCAGCCTCCAACTCCCGGATCCGCTGCGCCAGCCGAGGATCGTTCGGTGTCCGGATTGCCAGCCCCCGGTACACGTTCAGCGCCTCGGCGAGGTGACCCTGCCGGGCGTAGAGCTCGGCCATCGTCTCGGTGAGCACCGGTGCCGGCTCGCCAGAGGTCGGCTCCACCGTCTCCGGCTCCCCTCCCGGCCCGATCTCGTCGGAAATCCGTCGCACCTTCGGCGGCTCCGGTTCCGCTGCATCGTCAGGGAAGATGAGGTGGAGGTCCTGGGAAGGTGCGGACCCCGCCGGCTCGGTGATCTCGCCCTCCGCCGTGGCCGATTCGGCCGCGCCGGGCGGCGCGGGAGATTCCCCTGCGGGCACCCCGGCGGCGCTGGCGCCAGCGGCGGCCAGCATCTCCACCACGGTCACGGTGTCGGTCGGCTCGGCCTCCTCCAGAGGGGCCGTGGTCCTCCCCGCCACCTCTTCGGGCCGGGTCGGGAGCTCCTCGGTGGTCATCAGACTGATCGCGGCAAATCCGCTGGTCGCCAGTGGCGGCGGCGCAGGAGGCTCGGTCACCCGTCCTTCGGGCGAGAGCAGGGCGCCTGTCTCGACCGCTTTGAGCAACTCCTCCGCCCCGCTCGGAGTCTGGTATTCGGAGCCTCTTCCGGTCGACAGCCGGAGCTCCTGCGAGGCATCCGGCTGTTGAAACTCGCTCGATGGGGAGAGCGAGAGATCCAGCAGCGCGGCGCTGTCGTCTGGCGACTGAAACTCGGTGTGCCCCGAAGAGCGCAGATCGATCGCCGAGGGCTCCTCCAGACCGAGCGAAAACGGGTCCGACCGCGGCCCACGCGGAACCACGTCAGCCGGGGGCTGGAACGGCTCGTCCGGCGACAGATCGGGAATCGACTGCGTCTCGATGTCCGAAATAGCGGCCAGGTCCAGGCCACCGGGGATGATCTCCAGCACCTGGGGCGGTGGCACCGGCTCCGGCCGAGGCCGCACAGCGACCCGTTCGGTCGCCTCGGAGCCGCTCAGTTCGGACCGGGGCGGTGGCGTGGCCGGCTGACCGAAGTGACCGAGGGCCGCCTCGACGGCGGCGTCGGCATCGACGGGAAACCCCACTTCGCCACCGACCTCCCCTGCCGCGATTTCGGTCTCCGGCACTTCGAGCGCCTTGGGGGTCGGCGGCTGGATGACCGCGAGGACCTCGGTCGTTGCCGCCCTCTGAGGCTCGGCGACCGGGGGCGCGACCAGGGCCGCAGATGCCGCCTCCCGGGCCGCCGCGACGCGGGTGAGCTGTTCCCGGGCTTCATCGTTGCTCGGATCGACGGAGATCAGTCGACTGAGCCAGGAGGCAGCCTCCATCAGCCGGCCCTGACGCTCGGTGATGTCCGCCAGTGCCTTGAGGGCGATCACGTTCTCGGCGTCCAGGTCCAGCACATGCACGAAGGCTGCTTCTGCCGGGCCTTCCTCGCCCAGATCCAGGCAGCAGCGGCCGAGGACGATGTTCCCAGGGATATGGTCGGGGTGCTGTTCCAGCCCGGCGCGAAGGATGTCCTTCGCCATCGGGTAGTCACCATGCTTGCGGAGCACCTCCGCATACGGCGCGAAGACGGTCCCCTTGGGATTTTCCTTCCAACGGCGCTCGAGCTTCTCGATTTCGCTGTTTGGTGGCATCCCGGGCTCGGTACCTAAGTCGTTGTGGGAATTGGATAAAGATTAGGCCCACCCGGCGAGACTGTCAACGGGTCAATCGGCGGCTCGGCTTGAGATTCCCCGTTGCCGGGCTTAGACTTAGCCCTCTTTTTCCGGTCGTCCCCTCAGCCGCAGGGCAGCACCCTATGATGCAAGTTTTCCGCAGCATCGCCGGCAAGGTTGCCGCCGCGGTGTTCACCGTCCTGATGCTCCTCTTCCTGTGGACCAGCGTGGACTGGAGCCAGGTTCGCGGCGGATCGCGCACCAGTGTGGGGGAGATCAACGGGGTTGGGATCCCCCTTCGGAGCTACCAGCAGATCGTCCAGAATCAGATGGAGGTCCGCCAGCGGCAGAGCGGCCACTCGCTCAGCGCCGAGGAAGTCGAGGAAGTCCGCAACGCGGTTTGGGACGACCTGGTGCAACAGCAGACCCTGGAGCGGGAATACCGGAGCCGGGGTATCGAGGTGACGCCGGACGAGATCGCCACCGCGATCGCGGAGAACCCGCTTCCTGATTTCCTCCAGCGCCCCGAGTTCCAGACCGATGGCAAGTTCGATCTCACGAAGTACCAGCGTTGGCTTCGGTCCAGCGCAGCCATTCAGTACGTCCCGCTGCTGGAAGCGCAGTACGCCGATCAGATCCGCCAGGCCAAGCTGCTCCGGGTCATCACCGGCGACGTCTACCTCTCCGACGCGGCGCTGTGGGAAAGCTGGAAGGATGCCAACGAGAAGGTGACGTTGCAGCTGGCAGCGATTGTTCCCCGGAACGCCGTGCCCGATTCCGCGGTCAGCCTCTCTGAGGCCGAACTGAAACAGTACTTCGACTCGCACCGCGACGACTTCAAGCGGCCCGCGACCGCCTATCTCAGCTACGTGCAGCTATTTCGCCTGGCGGACGCGAGCGACAGCGCTGCCGCCCGGCAGCGCACGCTCGATCTCCGCAAGGAGATCCTCGGCGGGGCACCCTTCGACGAGGTTGCCAAGCGCGAATCGTCCGATTCGGTGTCCGCGAAATCGGGGGGCAGCCTGGGCGAGTTTGGCAGGGGGACGATGGATCCGGCCTTCGAGCGTGCGGCCTTCAGCCTGCCCATCGGGACGGTCTCCGAGCCGGTCCTCTCCGCTTTCGGCTATCACCTGATCAAGGTGGAGAAGCGGAACGGCGTCAAAGTCACAGCCAGCCACATCCTCATCCCGATCGAAATCACCGGACAGCACCGCGATGAACTCGATGCTCGTGCCGACAGCCTGGAGTCGCTCGCCGCGGAGAAGCTGGACCCGGCGGCACTGGACACGGCGGCGCGCGCCCTGGGACTTCGGGTCGGCCAGGCCAATCCGCTCCAGAAGGGCAGCAGGGTCCAAGTGGGCCTGCAGATGGTCCCTGACGCGGGCATCTGGGCCTTCCAGGCCAAGCCGGGTGAAACCGGCCGGATCGTCGAGGTCTCGTACGCCTACTTCCTTTTCCGTCTGGATAGCCTGCAGCAGGAGGGTGTCCCGCCCTTCGAGACGATCAAGGATGCAGTGACATACGCCGTGCGGGACGCCAAGAAGTTTGAAGTGGCTCGCACCATTGGCGCCGACCTGGTGCAGCGGATCAGCCACGGCAGCACGCTCGCCCAGGCCGCCTCGGCACTGCATCTGCCGCACCAGGAGTTTCCCCCGTTCACGCGGACCAATCCGCCGCTGACCAACCCGAAGCTCGTGGGGACCGCCTTCGGCCTCGCCGTGTCACAGACCAGCGGCCTGATCGATACCAACGAGGGGCTGTACCTGATCCAGGTGGTAAAGCGGGAGCCGGCGGACTCAGCCGAGTTTGTCAAGAAGATAGATGAGCTCCGGCCCCGCCAGATCAACCTGGCCCGACAGGATCGGGTTCGTAACTACCTGGCCGCCCTCAGGACTACCGCCGAGGTGGTTGACCGGCGGGCCCAAGTCTTCCGGACGGACGCGCAGAGTCAGCAGCAGCAAGCGCGGCAAAGGAGCTAGACGGCGGCAGGACGGCAGGACGGCAGGACGGCAGGAACGAAGAAACCCTCCGGCAGATCGCGGAGGGTTCTTCTTTACCACCGCGCCGTCCTGCCGCCGTGCCGCCCTACTGCGACAGCCGCTTGGGCTCCCCACCTGATGGCGGAGTGGCTCCGGTCCGCTGATCGATCTGGCGGGAGGGCGGTGTGCTGCTGTCGTTGCCGGTGACCGCCTCACCGGCGTCGGTCAGGCTCCGCTTGAATTCCCGGATGCCCTTGCCGAAGGAGGCACCGATTTCCGGCAGGCGCTTGGAGCCGAACAACAGCAGACAGATGACGAGAATGCCGATGATTTCGCCGAATCCGAGATTACCGAACATAGCTGCCCCAGCCGTTTAGAAGAGTGAGCGCGCGATGAGATAGGCGACCAGAACGCCCAGGATCGCGAGCGGCGAGACGTTCACCGCGAACGGCCCCAGGGTGAAGCTGAACACCAGCAGATCGAGCGACACGGGGCCCACGCTCGCACTAGCTGTGTAGGTGAAGACCTGTTTCGCGACGCTGTCCGGCATCACGGCTGTCACCAGTGCGTTGAGAAACCCGCCCAGGATGAACCCTGCAACCAGGACACCAAGGTGAAACATGGGCCGACGGGGTCCGCTTGCCATCTAGCGCCGCCTGTCAAGGACATAGGTGACGCTGTCGCGCAGCGTCTCCCGGGCCGGGCTGTGAGGAAGCGCATCCAGTTCCCGCTCCGCCTGTGTCGCGAGCCGAAGGGCCCGTTCCCGGGCGTACTCCAGTCCACCCGACTGCGCGACGAGCTGGATGACTCCGGAGATCTGCGGCTCCGACGGCGCGGGGGAGGCCATCAATGCGGCCACCTCGCGACGCGCGTCCGGAGTGAACTGGCCCAGCGCGTGAATCAGCGGGAGCGTCACTTTGTGCTCCCGCAGGTCATTGCCTGACGGCTTACCGGTGACGGTCTCTTCCCCGGTGTAATCGAGAAGATCGTCCACGATCTGGAAGGCCATGCCGAGCGCCTCGCCGAAGCGCCGGAGCGCCTCCCGCACCCCGGGCGCCGCCCGTAACGCCCCCACTTCGCAGGCACCGGAGAGCAGCGAGGCGGTCTTCGCCCGAATGAGCAGGTCGTATTCGGCCTCGGAGAACGCCAGCGGCTCGTGCGCCATCAACTGCCGCATTTCCCCCACCGTCATCTCGTTAGTGACCCGGGAGAGCACCCGGAGCGGTTCGATATCGCCCAGCCGGGTCAGCTCGACCACCGCCCGCGAGTACAGGTAGTCACCCATGATCACCGAGACCTGGTGGCTGAACAGGGCGTTGATGGTGGGCATGCCCCGGCGCAGCACCGAGTGGTCCACCGAGTCGTCGTGGACGAGGGTCGCGAGATGGATCAGTTCCACCACCGCGGCAAGGGTCTCCGCCCGTTCATCCCGCGCCCCGCTCGCCTCTTGGGCGAGCAGCAGCAGGGTCGGCCGGAACATCTTCCCCTGCATCTGCAGCAGATGGGCATTCACCTCGGCGATGAGGCCGAAGTCGCTGCGGATGATTCGACGCAGTTCGCCCTGCACCGTCTCCAGTCGTGACGTGACCGACGCCTGCAGTGAGGCAAGGGTGATCCCGGCGGCGGAGGAGGTCACGGTGCCCGCCTCTGAGCCAGCTTGGCCATCCGGCCGCTGGCGTCCATGAAATGGATCTCCACGGCCATCACCCGTTCGTAGGTGGTGATCGCGGCCTCCGACTTTCCCTGGGCCTCCTGTGCCCGCCCCAGCCAGTAGATCAGCCCGATCTGCTCATCGTCCGTGGCGCCGAGACTCTCGACCGCCCGTTTGAGGATCGCCTCGGCGATGGCGAACTGGCCCTTCTCGAAGAAGGCACCGCCCAGCGCCTCGGAGGTCTTCAGCCGGCCCTCTGGCGAGCGCAGGGCCTTCTGGAATTCGGAAATCGCCTCGTCCAGAAGACCCATCTCCTTGAATGCGACACCGAGGTCGTAATGCGCCTGGAAGTCCTCGGCATCGATGTTCTCGTCGATGCCGCGTTTGAACTGCTGCAACATCTCCTGGAAGTCCTGCTGTTCGTCGCCACTTGGCTCCTCGTCTTCGACCCGCATCCGGGTGTCCTTGACCCGGTCCTCATCGAGGATCAGCGCCCCAAGATCAATGAATTCACCTGCCGCTTCAGGCACCTTGGGCCTGCCGACCGGCACCGATTTGCGGGCTTGCCGCGCGGTCGGGGGCGGTGGCACCTCGGGGGCCTCGAACATCGCATCCACCACGTCCCCAGCCGCGTCCGCCACATCCGAGATCACCGCCGGTGGCGGGGCGGGCGGAATGGGAGGCAGCGACTCCTCGACGGGCGACAGCGCATCGAGTGCGGCCAGGGCGCGCTGGTTGCCGGGGTCGTGTTCCGAGACTCGCCGGTAGACCGCGACTGCCTTGTCCAGCGCGCCCACGCGCAGCAGCGCGTCCGCCAGCTCGAGGTAGGCTTCGATCAGGCGGCTGCGGTCGCCACTGCGAAACCCGATCTCGACCCGCTTCTGGTGGTAGCGGACGCCATTCGGGTCGAGTCGGATCAGCTCATTGACCAGATCCGACGCCCGCTGCCAGTCCTCGCGCCCCTCGTAGCCCGCCAGCGCCAGCTCCAGCTCCTCCTGGCCGCGGAGCTGTTCCCCCGTCGCGAGCAACGCCTCACCCAGGGTGCGATGGGCCTCGGGATCGTCCGGATCCTCGAGGACCCGGTCCTCGAGATCCATGATCGAGGCCTCGCCCGGAGCGCCCACGTCGAGGAAGGTGACCGGCTCCCCCTCGGCCGCCAGCCCACCCAGCGGTTCCGACTCGATGAGATCGAGCCCCAGTGATCCAGTGGGAGCCTCGGGCGGTGGCACGGCATCTCCGAGGGCCGTGTGCAGATCCGCCGCAAGCTCTGGCGAGGAATCCAGCGGGTCGATCGTCAGCAGCCCCTCCCTCAGGCTCGCCTCGATCCCGCCCATCGGCACCTCCTCAGTGGTCCGCTCGATATCCAGACTGGCGGAGGCGATGGAAAGCTCCACCTTGTCCGGAAGCGCCTGATCCAGTTCGAGACCCTCGAGCGGCGGGATCTCCGCCGCATCCCCGGTCCCCACCTCCGTCGGCTCGAAGCCCAGAGTCTTGGCGACCTCGGCAGAAGCCGCAGCCTCCAGATGGGCCTCGTCGGAGATCGGCTGGACGGAGTGCAGCTCCATCGAGGCATCGACGAGACTCGTGCTTTCGATCGTCAGCGGCGGCCCTTCAGGGGCCGGTGGCCCCGCCTGCCCCGTCCCCTCGGGCTGGATGAGCGGCAATCCCGCCGCCGGCTTTCCGGCGCGGGCCTCGGGCTGGACCGCTGCTGGGGCCGATACCGCCCGGGTCTTTCGAGAGCTGCGGTCCGGCGGTGGTGCCTTGGACGGCGCGCGACCAGGCTCAACCCCGGTATCGAGGAAGACCAGATCGCCGGAACGCGGCCGCAGCGGGGCCGGCGCCCCCTTGGAGGCCGGCTCCACCGTCACATTCCCCTCTGCATCGAGCGCCTGCAGCCGCATGAGGGTCTTTCGAGCGCCGATCGTGTCCCCGCGGGCCTCGAGGTCGCTGGCAAGCTTTTCGAGTTGCTCCCGGGCCTCATCGTTGCGCGACGATGCCCTCAGCAGCTCGCTCAGCATCAGGCGAATTTCCTTGTTGCCGGGAAACTGATCGGCGAAATCCTTCACGGCCTTGAAGGCCTCGTCGAGCTGGCTCAGCGCGTTCATGCGCTCCAGGTACTCGAGCAGGTTCTTCTTGGCCTCGATGACGACGTTCTTGCGGGCGTGGAGATGGGCGAGCTTGAGGTAGGTCTGGATCCGTCCGGGATTCACCCGCAGGATCTTGCCGCACAGTGCGATGGCGTTGTTGTAGAATCCCTGCTCCCCGTACAGGTCTGCCGCGCGCTCGTAGGCCTGGACCGCCGCCCCAGGTTCGTTCGCCTTGAGGTAGAGGTCACCGACCCGGTTGTAGACCGACAGATCGGGGACGGGATCGTTGCCGGCCTCGAACTCCCGGATCGCCTGCAGGTAGACCTCGATGGCCCGCCGCCACTCTTCCTTCTGCTCATACTTCCGGGCGGTTTCCTTCAGCTTCTCGAAGTTCATCCAGCGGGGCGGGTAAGAGTGGAGCCCTATGAAATACCGGAACTTAGAAGATACCGGCGCCCTCTACCCCTAGCAAGGCAAACCGGGCACTGGATCCAGGGCTCCCTGCGCGACTAGGGCGGCGAGACGAGCCAGGTCGGGGCCCGGGGGACGGTCACCGTCCAGTGCGGCCACCCCGTCCGAAGGTGCGCGGATCCGATCCCGCAAGGCCGCCACCCCCCGGCCGGGCCGCAGGGGACGCAGGAACTCGAGTCCCTGAGCCCCGCAGAGCAGTTCCGCGGCGACGACCTTCTGCGCGTTGGCCAGAATCCGGCGGGTCTTGAGCGCCGCCGCCATCCCCATCGGGACGAAATCCTCCTGATTCGCGTCGGTCGGAATCGAGCCGATGCTGGCCGGCATCGCGAATGACCGCGACTCCGCGACCAGCGAGGCCGCCGTGATCTGCACCATCATGAATCCGGACGAGAGTCCCGGATCGCGGGTGAGAAATGCCGGCAGCCCCTGGGACAGATCCGGATTGACCAGACGTTCCACCCGTCGCTCGGCGATCGCCTGTAGGGTCGTCAGAGCCACCCCGAGGAAGTCGAGCGCCTGTGCCACCGGTTGGCCGTGAAAGTTGCCGCCGGAGAGCACATCGCCGTTGTCGAAGACCAGCGGATTGTCGGTCGAGGCGTTGAGTTCCACCGCCGCCGTCTCGCGGGCGAACCGGATCGCGTCCGCGACCGCCCCCAGCACCTGCGGCGTGCAACGCAGGCTGTAGGCGTCCTGCACCCGGTCGTCGTTTTCGCGGTGCGATTCGCGGATCTCGCTGGCCTCGAGCAAGGTGCGCATCAGCTCCGCCGTCCGGCGCTGCCCGGGGTGGGGGCGGGCCTCGTGAATCCGCGGGTCGAGGGGGGTCGGTGTTCCGCGCAGGGCCTCCAGACTCATCGCCGCCGCGCCGACCGCGGTGCGCCACAGCACCTCCGCATCGTGCACCATCAGCGCCAGCAGCGCTGTCTGCGCCTGGGTACCGTTGATGAAGCTGATGCCTTCCTTCGGGGCGAAGCGAAAGGGCGCCAGCCCCGACGAGCGCAAGGCCTCGGCGGCCGGCCGGACGGGGAGACCGCGCACCTTTGCACCACTCCGCCCGCCCGCCAAGACGTCCCCTTCCCCGATCAACACCATCGCGATGTGACTGAGCGGCGCGAGGTCGCCACTCGCCCCCACGCTGCCCTGCTCGGGGACGGCGGGGACCAGCCCGGCATTGAACAGGGCGACGAGCGCCTGTACCAGGGTCGGCCGGACGCCGCTGGTGGGCCGGAGCAGCACGTTCGCCCGGAGCAGCATGGCGGCGCGGACCACGTCCTCCGGCAACAACTCCCCTACTCCAGCGGCGTGGCTCCGGATCAGGTTCACCTGAAGCTGGTCCAGCTGGTCGGCCGGGATCCGAACGTTGGCCAGCTTGCCGAACCCGGTGTTGATGCCGTAGATGGTCTGGCCGCGCGCGATGGCCCGATCCACGAGCGCGCGGCTCCGCTCCAGCGCGGCGAGGGCCTCCGGCTCAAGGGCGAGAGTGGCAGCGGTGTCACGCGCAACCGCGACGACCTCGGCGATCGTGAGTGAACTGCCGGTGAGCGTGAGAGTTGGGGATGCCATGACCAGAACGTAACGGCTGGGGGAACGGGACGACAGGCGACAGGGGAACGGGACCCTGCGCCCGTCCCCCCGTGCCTTACTTGCTTCCGCCCAGCCGTCCTCAGCCACCCGCGCGGAGCAGCTCGGGGTTGCCGAAATCCGTCTGAAAGGACCAGTCGAGGATCAGGAAACTCTGGCCCACGTGGGTGACCCGCACCGCGCCGTAGCGCGCGAAGCCGTCGCCACCATCGGTCTCAAAGACGTACCCCCAACCGGGCAGTGCCTCGATCCCCGCCCGGGCAAAGGGACCCACTGGGGCCACGTCGATGCTGGTCAGGTCCGCGATCGGCGCATTACCGTAGAGCAGCACCCCGGTGCCGATCCGGATCGGAGTCAGGAACAGCATGCCACCGGCGGCACGCTCGACCGAGAAATCGTTCAGGGTCGACGAGCCGTTCTGGATGAGTCCGAGTTCGTTGGGCTCCGCGTGGCCATTGTCATTCACGTCCCGCCAGAACCGGAAGCCGCTGCCAGCCTCCTGCGCCTGGCGCGCATACACGACGATGTTCCGGGCATCGGGGCGCGGCGTATCGTGCCGCAGGGGGGACCAGAGACTCTCCCAACCCTCCTGGCTGACTGCGGAGACGCCGAAGCAGCGCGATACCCCGTTGGGCAGCGCGGAAACGATGAACTCCGGCGCGATGGTAGTTCCCTCAAGCCACCAGGTCTGGCCGCAAAGATCCTGGTCCAGGTCGAAGGAGGCGCTGTAAACCCGGTAGATCTGGAACCGCTGCGGATCGTTGAGATAGGCGTTGTCCTGCCACACCAGAGCGACGGCACCGTTCAGGGTCGTCGTGGCAAGCGTCGTCGGCTTCTCGAGCGCCAGCCGTTCGTCCACGGTCACGACGGTGCTCGGCGCGCTTTCTCGGCCGTTCAGGTCTTCCGCCGTGACGTAGTACTGGAGATGGGGCGCCCCCGCGTCATGGAACGAGTTCGAGGTGGTAGATCCGCGCAGCCGATAGGGCTCGCCGGTCGAGCCGCGGGAATACACGTTCCACACCGCGAGATTGGCCTCGTTGCTGACATCCCAGTGGAGGATGACTGCACTCGGCGCCCCCGGCGTGCCACTCGCCTCAACGGTGTAGGTGAGATTGCTCGGCGGGAAGACCAGGCTACCGCCGTCCACGAACTGGGTCTCGCTGCACGCCGCCAGGACGAGCAGCACCGCGGCCGACCAGGACTGACGCATCGGGAACTCCGGAGTGGGGATGCGCCGCGTGAAATGCAGGAGGGATGCCAGCACCGCGCTGCGCCGCAAGCTCCTGCGCCCGAATGACTTGTCAGTTTGCCCGGCTTCCTCGGTGTCCCCCCCAATGGACAGCAGAGCGAGGGGAATCGTCCTCAGGCTACTGCTCGAAGGAAGATTGGCCGTAGTCGAGCTTGAGGTCCGGCAGGTCGGACAGATACACCGAGACGAAGAAAGCGAAGTTGCCGTTGGGGTTGCGCACGAAATTGAAACCGGCGCGCCACTCATGAAGGACGCGCTCGAGACGCACCACCTGCGACTCGAACTTGCTATCGGTGATGTTGTACTGCGAAGACCAGGAGACAGCCCAGAATGCCGTCGGGCCGAAACTAGTGCTGAAGCCAACGCTTTGCCGCGGCGATTGACTGGAGCCACCGGCCCCGGGGCGCTCACGCGAGAGGTTGTAATTGATATTGGCGGTAAATCCTCGTTGAGTGCTGAGCCCGAGCGTCTGATTGGAACTGTAGCCGTAGAAGGACGGCGGCCGCCCGTAGCGGCTCTGACTGGCCACGTATGAAGCCGGCGAAGCCTCGTGCGCCGCTGAGGTGTCCTTCTTGCCGCCGAGCCCGAAGAGACCCAGCACCGACCGGACCGTGCGACCTGAGATGGCGAAGCTCGCACTTACCGACTGCAGGAACGGATCGAACTTCGAGGTATCGACGCCAACCGCTCCTTTCCACAAGTCGTGGGTCAGACTCAGGTTGAACCCTGGCAGCAGATCGCTCTGGAACTGGTTGCTGATCGATTGGCTACGCCAACCGGTGCGGCCGGCCAGTTTCGCCTGCTCGAAGTCGTACTGGATCGAGCCGGTCTGGATCCCCAGGATGCGATAGCGGCGAGCATTGTCCACGGCGGAAGTATCGTCCGCGGCCCGCTGGGCCTTGCCCTCAATGTTCTGGGACAGTCCGACGCTGAGCTGCTGGGTGGCGTCGCTCTGCAGCTTGAGCGGCTGCCCCGGCTGCGCCAATGCACGGGCGTAGTCGGCGCTGATGGAGGCAGCCGGGCTGTAGCTCCACGTCACGATCGGCGAGACGCTGTGCCGAATCCGCGCGACGGGCCCGAATCCGGGGAAGAACCCGAAGAAGGTGGGCGAGACGGCCATCCCGATACTGTAGCGTTTCCCCTGGGCCACCCAGCGGCCCTGCGTGTTCCGATTGCGAATCACGAACGGGCCTGGCGTGGCGTTGGCAACGCCGAGACTGGGCTGCAGCTTCCAGGTGCTGCGAAATACCGTCGGCAGGTTGATTCCGGTCTCCCAAGTGATCTCGCTGGCGAAATCACCGTTAGCGACCTGGAGCACCGTGATCGAGTCAGTCGGGTCCGGGGTACTGGGATCGGGCACCTTCACACTGCCGCCGGCGATAACCGTGCGGCCATCAGTCTTGGTGTCACTGTATCCGAAGCTGTTGCGCCAGTTGAAACCACCGACGCGGAGCGGAGTATTGAACCCCACAGTCGTGGTCCGGGTGTCGCGGGTGAGGGTGTCGAGCACTCCGCCAGGCTGGATTGCCACCGCATTGAGCGGGAAGTTGTTCTCGAAGCTGTTGGTCACACTCAGCCCCGGGGACCAGGTGACGATGCGACCGATGTCGATGGGCTTGGGGCTCACAGCCAGCGACGGAAGCTGCATGGAAACGCTGTTATCCGAGAGATTCTGCCGCCGGTTCCCGCCCAGCGATACCGTCCCCCAGGCGTAGCGTTTGGAGAAGTTGGCCCCGCTGACGATCTGCTGGGTCGATTGCAGCGGGTCGATGGCGTTCCGTTGTTGCACAAAGCCGCTGCTGGTGTAGTTCAGACTCAGGTTGAGTGAGGTCGACAGGTCGAAGTTTTGGCGGTGGTCCCAGCGGATGTTGTTGGAACGGAGCCCGGTGCTCTCCACCATTCGCCGATAGCCGATGGCCCCGCTCATAAAGCGGTTCAGCCAGCGGTACTGCGCTGCCCCCCCGAACTCGAGGTAGCGATCGGAGAACCAGTCCAGCTTGGGGGTGACATCGAAGTAGTCATTGGGCGCCCAGTAGTAGCCGACGTTGGTGATCTGCCGGTTATAGCCCGGGTCCTGGCGCACGATGTCGTTCAAGCCGAAGTGCGGAATCAGGATCCCGGACCGTCGCCCTGCCCGGCCATCCTGGAACACAAATGGCAGCCACAGGATCGGCACATCGCGCACGTAGAGTACCGCAGGCCGAGCCACCATGATGGTTTTCGAAATCCACTTCACTTCCCGGGCGGAGAAGTGGTAATGGGGCACCGGGAGGTCACAGCTGGTGATTTCGCTCTCCGAGGCGTACAGCCGCGCCGCACTCGAGTCCTGTGCCAGGTTCCCCCGCAGCACCCAGTCCGTGCTGCCCTGTTTGAAGCTCGTCAGGGCATCGGTGACCACGCCCCGTCGGATACAGGTGTTGTAGCGGATCCCGCCGAAGCCGGTGAGCACCGTCTCCTTGTCGAACAACGCCGGGTCACCGGTCGCGTGGATGGTGCACTCCGACTCCTGGTACATGATCGAATCCGCCTCCAGGGTGGTCAGCTCCCGCTTGGTGCTCGCCTGACCGCGCAGAAACATCCGCCGTTCATCGGCAAAGACCATGGCCGAGTCGCTGCGGAACCGAGTCGCCTGAAACCCCGGACGATCGAGCAAGTCGCGCAGGACGGAGTCCTCAGGAGCGAAATTCCGCCGCGGCGCTGTGGGCAGCCCGAGGCGGCGTGCATCCGCAGTATCGAGGGCCTGCCCTGGACGGGGCCGGGTGGAGTCGGCGCGGAGTGAATCAGCACGGACCGAGTCCGCACCGGCCGCGAGGGCAGGGTTCCGAGCCGGCGTCGGGGGCGGCTGCTGGCCCCAGAGAGTCCCGGGCAGTCCCACCATGAGCAGGATCAGCGCCGTCGCGCCCGCTTTCCGGGCCTGGCGCTTGTGAATGAGCCAGGACCCGATGAACCCGATCTCGTAGAGCAACAGGATCGGGACCGTCATCAGAGTCATCGAGAGGATGTCGGTCCCGGGCGACAACACCGCCCCGGCGACGGCGGCGAGCACGACGGCGAAGCGGCGGAACCGGTTCAGCGTCGCGGGGGCCACCACACCAAGGGCGGTCAGCAACATGATCAGCAGGGGAATCTCGAAGGCGATCCCCATGGCGAGACACAGTTGCACCACGAAACTGAAATATTCAGAGAAGGTGATGAGGTTCTCGAGCCCCTCGCTCTGGAAGCTGAACAGGATGGGGAGGGACTGGGGTAGGAGCACCATGAACCCGAACGCTGCGCCCACCGTGAACATCAGGGTTCCCGCCAGCAGTGCAGGCACCACGAGTCGCTTCTCTCGGTCATACAGCGCCGGAGAGAGGAAGCCCCAGACCTGGAAGATGATGTAGGGGGAAACCAGGACCAGCCCTACGACGAGGGCCAGCTTGAGCGTGATCATGACCGCTTCGGTGGGGCTGGTCACCACCAGCTTCCCCCCGGTCACGCTGAGATAGGGGGCGATCGGCGCCTTCAGCAGGTTGACGGCCTGGAAATGCTGGACCAGCCAGTATCCAACCAGGAATCCGACGACCAGCGCGAGGAGCACACGAATCAGCCGGACGCGGAGCTCCTCGAGGTGCTCGAGGAAGGGCATTTCCGCGCCGGGGCCGGTCATGACTGCTCCCTGGGCCGGACTTAGCGGCCCAGCGTCTTCAGGCGATCGCGGGCGAGAGCCGCCTCGTCGGAGCGGGGATAGTCGCGCACCACCCGCTGATAGAATCCGCGCGCGACCTCGAGATCTTTCCGTCGCTCGGCCAGGAGACCGAGTTTGTACAATGCGCTCGAGGCCCGTGGCGACTTGGGGAAGCTCTCGACGACCTTGCCGTAATAGACCGCTGCGGAGTCGGGCGATTCGGCCGCGAAGGTCTCACCGACGAAGTAAGTCGCGTCGGGTACCCGGGCGTGCGCGGGGTAGAGCCGCAGCAGCTCGCGGAATCCGATGCGAGCGGTGCCCGGACTGCCGCGACGGAGCTGCTGCAGCGACGCCG
>Ga0315273_10001061_pt1 | contig 30462 bp, 23 predicted proteins | sample YL17G02_0_MG_FD_205753 | JGI IMG/M metagenome (GOLD analysis project Ga0315273, IMG submission 205753) | Sediment microbial communities from Yellowstone Lake, YNP, Wyoming, USA - YL17G02_0 | ecosystem: Environmental > Aquatic > Freshwater > Lake > Sediment | place: USA: Wyoming | collected... | reverse complement strand
CACGCGCCGTTGCGTGACCGTGCTTGCTCGCCCACGTGACCATGCACGGCCACGCAACGGCGCGTGACCGTGCCACCCGGCGATCTGGTATGGCGCCAAACACGTACCCTGACCCCCCGCGCAGGCAGGGCCCCGTCTCGGCCGCCGAGCGCACGCGCGGCAGGTCAGGGTACCTGTTTAGCGTGCGGACTTTCACTTGCAGGGTGGCATGCCCAGGCCGCCTTTGCCTGGGCATGTTCGCCGATGTCCGGCGTGCATACCCACGCGAACAGCGGCGTGGGCATGCCACCCGGCTTATCCGGAGCAACACGCTAAACACACACGGCGACCCGCCGCGCCAAGCGGCGCTTTGGCGCTAATCCTCGGTGGCGGGCGGATCGGGCGCCATGGCGGCGAGGCGCTTGGCCGCCAGGCCCCCCTTGTTCTCCAAGATCTTCTCGCGGATCTGGAGGGCCGCGTCGGGGTTCTGTTCGAGGAACGCCCGGGCCCCGTCGCGCCCCTGCCCCAGGCGGGTCTCGCCGAAGGAGAACCACGCGCCCGACTTGTCGACGATGCCCAGCTCGGCCCCGAGGTCCAGCAGGTCCCCCTCGGCGCTGATGCCGCGGTCGAACAGGATGTCGAACTCCGCGTTCTGGAACGGCGGAGCCACCTTGTTCTTGACCACCTTGGCCCGCGTGCGGCTGCCGGTCACGGTCTCGCCCGACTTGAGCGACTGGATGCGCCTCAGGTCGATCCGGACGCTGGCGTAGAACTTGAGGGCCCGGCCGCCGGGCGTCGTCTCCGGGTTCCCGTACATGACGCCGATCTTCTCGCGGAGCTGGTTGAGGAAGATGACGGCCGTGTTCGACTTGGAGATCGAGCCGGTGAGCTTGCGCAGGGCCTGGCTCATGAGGCGGGCCTGGAGGCCGACGTGGGTGTCGCCCATCTGGCCCTCGATCTCGGCCCTGGGCACGAGGGCGGCCACCGAGTCGATCACCACCACGTCGACGGCGCCGCTGCGTACAAGCATCTCGCATATCTCCATAGCCTGCTCGCCGGTGTCGGGCTGGCTGATGAGGAGCGACTCCAGGTGGATGCCGATGCGCTTGCCCCAGGAGGCGTCGAAGGCGTGCTCGGCGTCGATGAAGGCCGCCACGCCCCCCTCGCGCTGGGCGTTGGCGATGATCGTGAGGGCCAGGGTGGTCTTGCCCGACGCCTCCGGGCCGAAGAACTCGGCCACGCGGCCACGCGGCAGGCCCCGGCCGCCGAGGGCGAGGTCCAGCGACACGCTGCCGGTCGAGATGCACACGGCGTCGACGTGGATGTCGCCCGCGAGCTGCATGATCGCGCCCTTGCCGTACTGCTTCTCGATCTGCGAGATGACGCGGGCCAGCGTGGCCTCGCGCTCCTTCGTCTCGGTGACCTGCTCCACGGGTTCCCTCTCCGTCCTTTTCTTCGCCATAATCGAGGCTCCTTAGCTGTGGGCTTTCGCCCGATCTGTGCCCCGTGCCTTTTTCAAGTGGATCCGCAGCCGCGCGGCCGCGGGAACGCCCGCATATCCTACGCACTTTTACCCGATAAGGCAAACATCAGGCCGGCCAAAGCGATGCCGGCCACCAGCGATGCGACCATGGCGACCACGCCGATGATCCAGAGCTTCTTCCGATCCTTCACCAACCCCACCACCGTCAGGACCAGCCCGGCTGCAAAGATGGCGGCAAGGGGTACGCACAAACACAGGTGGATGAAGTCGGCAGGTCCCAAATGTCCGGCGACAAGCATAAACTGGCACCTCCCCCGCCCAGTCGAGCCCCAGGCTGCTCGCCCCTCACCAGATGATGGACGCTATGGCCGAGGCCCCGCGCACCATCCGGATTCGCGTACACGTCCCTCGCAAGCGAGGCGGCTAACCCGGTTGCCCGCCAAGCACAATCCGGGCCAAGGCCGTGTACGTCGGCCCGTCGGGGCCGAGGACGCTCTTGAAGATCACCACGTCGCCGGCCTCGAACGCCGGGCCGGTTTCGCGGGCCATGTCGGCGAGCGCCTCGGTGAGCGGGCGGGCGTTCTTGCCGCTGCGGACACGGCCGACCGTCAGGTGCGGCTCGTAGCGGCGGTCCTCGATCCTTTCGGCGAAACGCTCGGTGGCCTTGGCCGCGGCCTTCTGGAGGGCGAGGAGCCGCCCGGTGGTCTCCTGGAGGCCAACCCACACGACCCGCGGGAGGCCCTTCGGCGGGAAGTGGCCGAGGCCAACCGCCTGGATCGCCAGCGGCCCGAAGCCGGCGACGGCGCCGCGGGCGGCCTGCTCGAGGTCCGGGACCTTGTCCGCCGCCACCTCGCCGAGAAAGACCAGCGTCAGGTGGATGAGCTCGGGCCGGACCCAGCGGACGTCGGCGCCGGAGCGCTTCAAGCGTTCCTGGCACCGGGCCAGGAACTCGCGGACCTCCGGCGGCATCTCGATGGCAATGAACGTGCGCATGGTTTCGGACATGTTACAGCGTCCACCCCTTGCGATAGGGCGGGTCCACGAACTGGTTGGCCTCGGGGCAGTTCGTGAACTTCATGGCCTGGGCGTCCCACTCCAGTTTCGTGCCCGGCATCTTCAGGGCGATGACGCCCACCATGGCGATTTCGCTGAGCGGGCCGCCGTACGAGAAATCGGACCCGGCCTTCCGGCCTTCGCGGATGGCCCGCAGCCAATCGTCGTGATGCTCCTTGACCCGGGGGATCGTCTTGTCGGGCAACTTGTAGGCCTTCATCGCCGTCTCGGGGATGATGCGGACGCCGCCGGCCCCGTGCGAGCCATACATGATGACGCCCTTGTCGCCGTAGACGTAGGCCCCCGTATCGGCGCCTTTCCGCTCCGGCTCCAGTTCCTTCGCCCGCGGGATCTTCTCGGTGCCGCTGTGCCAGACCAGGGTAATGGGCCCTTGTTTGCCCTTGGCCGGGAACTCGAACGTGATGATGTCGCCCCTCGGATAGGCGTCGCCCTGGGTCTTCGGATCGTAGTCCTTGGCCTGGGCCTGGATCGTCTTCGGCGCGCCGAGATCGAGGGCCCAGAAGACGGGGTCGACCACGTGGCAGACCCAGTCGCCGATCGTGCCGTTGCCGAACGGCACCCAGCCGCGCCACGACCCCGGCAGGTAGACCGGGCAGTACGGCCGCTCCTGGGCCGGGCCGAGCCAGAGGTCCCACTCCAAGTCGGCCGGCACGTCGTAGGTCTCCTTCAGGCGCGGCAGCGCGCCGATGCCGGAGTTCACGGACCCGCAGCCGCAGTGGACCGTGTGGACGTTGCCGATGGCGCCGTCCCAGATCCACTCGCAGAGCAGGCGGATGGTCTCGAAAGAGTGGCCCTGGTTCCCGAGCTGGGTCACCACCTTGTGCTCCTGGGCGGCCTTCATGAGGGCGCGGATCTCGCCCACGGAATGGGCCAGGGGCTTCTCGCAGTAGACGTGCTTGCCCCGCTTGATGGCGGCCATGGCGGCCACCGCGTGGGTGTGGTCGGGCGTGCCGACGACCACCGCATCGATCTTCTTCTCCATCTCATCGAACATCTTGCGGAAGTCGCGGTACACCTTGGCGTCGGGGAACTTCTTGATGGTGGAGGCCCGCCGCAGGTCAACGTCGCAGAGGGCGACGATGTTGTTGCCGCCGGAGACGGCGTTGATGTCGCCGCCCCCCATGCCGCCGGCGCCGATGCCGGCGATGTTGAGCTTCTCGCTGGGCGGGGTGGTCCCGCTCTCGGCCAGCACGTGGCGCGGAACCACAAGGAACGTCGCGGCGGCCGCCGCCGCCCCGCCCAAGAGTTCGCGCCGCGAAAGGGTCATCTTCTTCTTGCTCATGAAAGCCTCCTCGCGTGCCTGTGCCTTACCCGAATCCGGGCCACCCGTCGACCCTGCAACCGGGGCATCTTACCGCCAAGTCGCGCCCGGAGGCAACAAGTAACCAAGGCGCGCGATTGGGTGGCCAACGTGTGCGTTTAGCGTTGTCATTCCGAGCGAGCGCAGCGAGTCGAGGAATCTCGCTGTGGTTGTTGCCGTTCGGACATTCGCACGGCGAGACCCCTCGACTCGGTCGCCGCGGCGACCTCGCTCGGGGTGACAGCCAAGAGAGACCACGCCAGACACATACCGGCCTCCCGCTGTTGGGTGGCCGTGCGTGAATCCGGGACAATGCACGGCCACGCAACGGCGCCCGCCGCGGCGGGCAGGCTGTGACCGTGCCACCCCGCCTGGGCACGCACGGCCACCCAACGCCGTAAACTAATTTGGGGTGGTCGCATGACGAAACGCCTGCGCCTGACGGATTTCCTCACGCGTGGCCATGTTGACGGTACAGGTCGGCCACCGCCCGGTTCGAAAGTTGAGCCGTCGTCAGGTTCGTCAGCATCGACGCCAGGTACTTCCCCGACCACACCCGCACCAGCCGCAGCACCAGCGGCGGCTGGTCTCGGTGACCCTGGGGCCACAGGTACACCTGCCCCTTCGTCTCCCGGACGGCGTACCCCAGTCCTTCCAGCAGGTGGACGTTGCAGCCCACCCGCACGATAAACGCATGGCCGGCCGTTCCCAACGCCTGAAGCATGGCGTACCCGACATAGCCGGCGTCGGCCAGCAGCCGCGTCAGGGCGGGCAACACCCCGAGCATCGCCGTCAGGTCGGCCCGTTCCGAGCCGTCGCCGCCACCCCGACGCCACGCCCACGGCAATCCCGTGGCGACGTGGAAGAGCGTCGTCAGGAGCATCTGCGGGGCGGTGCCGGTCTTGCCCGCGCAGCCCAACGCCTTCTCATTCGCCGTCGTCCGCGGGCAGTCGATCCGCGTGCCATCGACGCCCATCACGACCCATCCGCGGAAGGTCCAGTCGGCGCCGGCCACCTTCGGCACGGCCCGACGCAGGGCCGCGACGACCACCTCCAGCAACGCGTCCGAGGCCTTCGCCAGGGTCTCGAGAAATCCGGCGAGCGTCTCGCCCGGACGGCGGCGGCTGTCGTACATCGCCACCGTGGCCTCGCGGGCCGTGGCGAAGGCGTCGGCGAGGGCGGTCGCCGAGACCCAGGCCATCTGGACGGCCGTCATCACCAACAGCCGGGGAGTCCATCGCACCCGGCCATCGGCACTCTGCAGGGGCAGCCCCCGATGCGGGAGGTATTTTGTCATGGCCTCCCGCAGTTCCGTCGCATACACTATTCTTCCCGAAGCCGTGCGTCGCGCCATCGCGGTCTCCTTTCGGTTGCGTCGGGCAAACACAACCTTGCAAAGGAGACCGCTTTATGCGCGCGATTTGTGAAATATAACTTACTGTCATGGCACGACTTAGGGTCGGCCTCGTGACCGATTGATTTACGGCGTTGGGTGGCATGCCCACGCCGCTGTTCGCGTGGGCATGCTCCTCGGGGCACGGTCGAATCATGCCCACGGAACGACGCCGTGGGCATGCCACCCGGCTTCCGGAGCAACACGCTAAACAGGTACGGTTGCCGGACCCGCCGCGTGAGGCGCCGACAAGTGGCGATTCAGGGTTAGTGCAGCTTGCCCTTGATCTCCTTGGCGTCGACGAAGGGCATCAGGCGGCGGAGCTGGAGGCCCACCTTCTCGACCTGGTGGGCCCGCTCTTTCGCCTCGAGCGCCCGGAACCGCCTGGCGCCCGAGTTCCACTCGGCCACCCATTCCTTGGCGAACGCGCCGCTCTGGATGTCTTTCAGCAGCTTCTTCATGCGCCGGCGGACGGCCGCGTCGACCAGCACGTCGCCGCGCGTCAGGCCGCCGTACTCGGCCGTGTTCGACACCGAGTACCACATGTAGGAGAGGCCGCCCTGCACGAGGAGCTTGACGATGAGGTTCAGCTCGTGGAGGACCTCGAAGTACGCGAGCTCCGGCTGGTAGCCGGCCGCCACGAGCGTCTCGAAGCCCGCCTTGATGAGGCTCGTGACGCCGCCGCACAGGACCGCCTGCTCGCCGAAGAGGTCGGTCTCGGTCTCCTCGGCGAAGGTGGTGGCGAGGACGCCGGCCCGCGCCCCGCCGATCGCCTTGGCGTAGGCCATGGCCACCCGGCGGGCCTTGCCGGAGGCGTTCTGCTGGACGGCGAAGAGGCACGGCACGCCGCCGCCGCCCACGAATTCGCTGCGGACGGTGTGGCCGGGGCCCTTCGGCGCCACCATGATCACATCGACATTCTTTGGAGGCACGATCTGCTTGAAGTGGATGTTGAACCCGTGGCTGAACCCGAGGGTCTTGCCGGCCGTCAGCGCCGGGGCGATCTCCCGGGCGTAGACGATCCGCTGGATCTCGTCGGGCAGGAGGATCTGGAGGAGGTCGGCCCGGCGGGTCACCTCGGCGGCCGTCATCGGCTTGAAGCCGTGCTTGACGGCCAGCTTGTAGTTCGGCGAGCCCTTGACGTCCGACACGATGACCTTGACGCCCGAGTCGCGCAGGTTCTGGGCCTGGGCGTGGCCCTGGCTGCCGTAGCCGATGATGCCGACCGTCTTCGAGAGGATCGGCTTCAGGTCGATGTCTTTGTCGTGGTACACCTTGGCCATGACTGTCTCCTTGGCTTGTGCCTGTTCCCGACGTGGGTGGCATGCCCACGCCGTCGTTGCGTGGGCATGAGGCGCCCGCAAGACGGGACATGCCCACGGAAAAACGCCGTGGGCATGCCACCCATTATTCCTGCACGCTACTCGCCGCGCGCGATGGCGATCCGCCCCGTGCGGACTACCTCGCGGATGCCGTACGGCTTCATCAGGTCGACGAACGCCTCGATCTTCTTCTCGGGGCCCGAGATCTCCAGGGTCAGGTGCTTGGCGCCGATGTCGACGACCTTGCCGCGGAACACCTCGACGATCTCGAAGACCTCGCCCCGCTTCTCCGACTTGACGGTCACCTTCACGAGCGCCAGGTCCCGCTCCACGAAGTCCACGTCCGAGAAGTCCGAGACCTTGATCACGTCGATGATCTTGCCGAGCTGCTTGCGGACCTGCTCAAGGACGGCGTCGTCGCCCTTCACGACAACGGTCATGCGGCTGCGGCTCTCGTCCTCGGTCTCGCCGACCGCGAGCGAATCGATGTTGAAGCCCCGCCCGGCGAACAGGCCCGCGATGTGGGCCAGGACGCCCGGCTTGTTCTCGACGATGGCGCTGATGATGTGGCGCATGGCTTCTTCCCTGTTCTTGACCGGCGATTCTAGCTCTGACCCTGCCAGACGGCAAGCGCAAACGCGTTATCGAGTAACGGAGTCACTGCCTTTACGCCATGCCGCCGATCATGCGGTCGATGGCTTCGCCGGCGGGGACCATCGGGAAGACGTTCTCCTCGGGCTCGATCATGAAATCGAGGATGAAGACTTCCGGCGTGCCGAACGCCTGCTCGAGCGCCGGCCGCACCTCTTCGGGCTTGGTGATCCGCAGGCCGCGGGCCCCGTACGCCTCCGCCAGACGCACGAAGTCGGGGTTCCCGTTCAAGACCGACCCCGAGTATCGGCGCTTGTAGAACAGTTCCTGCCACTGGCGCACCATGCCGAGGTACCCGTTGTTGAGGATGCAGATCTTCACGGGGATCTTGTTGTAGACCGCGGTGGCCAGCTCCTGGATGTTCATCTGGATGGAGCCGTCGCCCGCGATGTCGACCACCAGCGCCTCCGGCCGGCCGACCTGGGCCCCGATGGCCGCGGGGAACCCGTAGCCCATCGTCCCGAGGCCGCCCGACGAGATGAAGTGCCGGGGATGCCGGTGCGTGTACCACTGGGCGGACCACATCTGGTTCTGGCCGACCTCGGTGCAGATGATCGCCTGGCCCTTCGAGACCTCGCAGATCTGCTGGATGACGTACTGGGGCTTCAGGCCGTCGGGCTTGTACGCGAGCGGGTGCTTGACCTTCCACGCGTTGACCTGGGCCAGCCACGGCTCGCGGCCGCGCGGCTCGATCAGCTCGAGGATGCCTTGGAGGATGTCCTTCGCGTCGCCCACCACGGGGATGTCGACGCGGATGTTCTTGGAGATCGAGCACGGATCGATGTCCACGTGGATGATGCGGGCGTGCGGGGCGAATTTCTTGATGTCGCCGGTGATGCGGTCGTCGAACCGGGCCCCGAGGGCCACGAGGAGGTCGCACTCCTGGACGGCGTAGTTCGCGTACGCCGTGCCGTGCATGCCGAGCATCTTGAGGGCCAGCGGATGGTCTTCCGGGAAGGCGCCAAGCGCCATCAGCGTGGTGGTGACGGGGATGTTGGCCTTGATCGCCAGGGCGCGCACGAGGTCCGAGGCGCCGGAGATGATGATGCCCCCGCCGACGTAAAGGAGGGGCTTCTCGGCGGCGTTGATCGCCTCGGCGGCCCGCTTGATCTGCCGGCGGTTGCCCTTGACGACCGGCCGGTAGCCGGGCAAATCGACGCCGTCGGGGATCGGCGCGTCGGTCATCGCGGTGGCCACGTCCACGGGGATGTCGACCAGAACCGGGCCGGGCCGGCCCGTGCGGGCGATGTGAAACGCCGCGCGCAGGCACTCGGCGAGTTTCGTCACGTCCTTGACCAGATAGTTGTGCTTGGTGATCGGGCGCGAGATGCCCGTGATGTCGGCCTCCTGGAACGCATCGTTGCCGATCAGGTGCGTCTTGACCTGGCCCGTGACGGCCACCACCGGCACGGAGTCGAAATTGGCGGTGGCCAGGGCGGTCACCAGGTTGGTCGCGCCGGGGCCGGAGGTGGCCAGGCACACGCCGACCCGCCCCGTGGCCCGGGCGTACCCGTCGGCCGCGTGGCCGGCGCCCTGTTCGTGCCGCGTGAGGATGAACCTCGGCGCGCCGGGATCGTGGAACGCGTCGAGAAGGGGGAGGACCACGCCGCCGGGGATGCCGAAGACGACCTCGACACCCTCAGCCTTGAGGACTTCCAAGAGAATGTGCGCGCCATTGCGCTCGGACATGGGACGGCTCCTTCCACAGTGGACGCTCCGCCGGTGCGACGGACGCCCGGTTCCTCACGAGTCGAGACCTGGCCCCGACTCCGCGGCGGCGAAACCGGCGAGGCCTCGCCACCCAGCCGCGGCCCTCCACAGGCCGCAACTGCCCTACCTGGCCGCCCCGGGGTATGAACCTTCGGGGAAAACCATGCCCCGCCGAAGCGAGGCGGAAACGTCAAGGGAAATATACAGCAAGACCCACGGCGAGTCCAGCGGATTTTCGGCGTGACCGTGCCACCCACGCTAAACACGTACTCGCCGGTACGGCGACGATCCTGCACTTGGCCCAGAGTCCTCGTCGCCGTACCGGCGACGGGTAAACGGGTGCGGCCTACTACACGATGCCCTCCCCGAAGCGCCGGGGCTTGTCACCGGCGTTCGCGGCGTGCGGCTCGTGGCCCGGTTCCGCCTCAGGGGCCGGCGGACGCTCGTGCCCTTCGGTGCCAGGCTCGGTCTGGCCGACCACGGCCGCGGCTTCCGTCTCGCGGCCGGCCTTGCGGAGCTCCTCGCGATAGGCCTCGAGGATCACGTCCTGGAGGCGCGCGCGGCACTCAGAGTTGATCGGATGGGCGATGTCCGCATGGAGCTTGCCCTGGATCTCCTCGTCCGAGACGCGTTTCTCCGGCAGCCGCGCGCCGCAGTCGTTGCAGAACTTGGCGCGCAGATGGTTCTTGCCGCCGCACTTCGGACAATGATCGGTCAGTTTTCTGGAAGGCATCGCGACGAACAGGCCGTTGGTGCCCTCGATGATCTTCAGGTCCCGCACGACAAACTCGCCATCCAGGGTCATCGTGCAGAAGGCTTTCAGACGGTCTCCGCTCTGGGCGGACACCTTCACGCTGACGTTGGTTACTCTCATGAGGATGCCTCCTTCTGCTCTGGAACGTCGACAATCGAAGTGGCTATCCACGTCTCCACGCCGGCGGCGCGGACATGCTCGGCCAAACGGCCCGCTTCGGCCTCCGTGTCGGCCAGCGCGAAGTACGCCGACCCGCTCCCCGTCATGCCCACGGCGGCCGCCCCGGCGTTCTCCAGAATCGCTCGCACATCGCGGCGCGCGCCGCGGACCACGCAAGCGGCGGGCTCCAGGTCGTTGACCAGCAGCGCCCGCGCCTCTCGCGCCGGCAGCGACAGGTGATGGAGGATCTCGGTGGCCGCCGGGCGCGGCGCCGCGGACCGTGCCAACCGATCGTAGGCGGCGTAAACCTCGGCGGTCGGCAGACCGAACTCCGGCCACGCCAGGACCATGCACCACCCCGGCGCGGCGTCCACGGGTTCGATGCGCTCGCCCCGCCCTCGCATGACGGCAACCGGCGGGCCGAGGAACAGCGGCACGTCGCTCCCAAGGGTCGCTCCCAGACGAGCCAGGTCGTCGTCGGCCAGGCCCGTCCGCCAAAGGATGTTGAGGCCAAGGAGCGCCGCGGCGGCGTCGCTGGAGCCGCCGCCGAAACCACGGCCCGCGGGAATGCGCTTCTTCAAGCGGATGTGAGCGCCCTTGCGGCAACCGGTTTGGGCGACGAGGCGCCGCGCGGCCTTCATCACGAGGTTCTCGTTGCCGGAGGGGACGACCTCGCCCTCGCAGGTAAGCTGGAGGTCGGGGGCGGCCTCGAACTCCAGCGTGTCGAAAAGACTGACGGCCACCACAACGCTCTCGAGGTCGTGGTAGCCGTCGCTCCGCGCACCCAGCACCCGGAGGGTCAAGTTGACCTTCGCAGGCGCCTCAAGGCTCAGCCGCTCGATCGAAGCTGTATCGTCACGCATGGGACCGCCCTCGTCGGACCGGAGTCGTCGCGCACACGGATGCCGTATGCCGACGCGGCAGTCGGTTACTTCCACATCATTTCATAATAGGCACGGCGTGCCCGCCAAGTCAATCCGCTGTGCATTTTGCCTTGCCGCTGCACCGCGGCGCCCGTAAACTGCCTCGCAGGCATTGTGCCTGTCCATTCGCCGAAGTCTAGCGGGGAGCCGCAGGCGACCGCGTGATCGCCGCGGCCTGACAGCAGAGTGAACAAGCCGCCGCACGTCGCTTGACTTAAGGCCGAGGACTTGGAAACGACCCCCACACCCGAAACGCCCACGGGCGTCACCGACGAGATCATCCAGGAGGAGATCCAGGCCCACTGGACCGCCCGGCTGATGAGTCCCGTGCGCCGCCTCTACCTGTGGATCCTCCACTGGGCCGAGACCCGGTACGCCGGCGTCGCGCTGGCTGCGGTGGCCTTCTCCGAGGCGGTCTGGTTCCCGATCCCGGCCGACCCGCTGCTGGTGGCCCTGTGCCTGGGCAAGCCCAAGCGGAGCTTCTGGTACGCCCTCAACTGCACGTTCTGGAGCACCTTCGGCGCCATGCTGGCCATGCTGGTCGGCACGATGGTGGGCGAAGAGCGGGTCCTGGCGGCCATGCAGTACGTTCACCTGCGTGAGGAAGCCCGGCAGGCGCTCGACCTCTTCCGCGACTACGGGTTCTGGGCGGTGGCGGTGGCGGCCCTGTCGCCGATTCCCTACAAGGTGTTCGCGTGGATCGCCGGCTTTGCGGGCGTCCACTGGCTGACGTTCCTGGCGGCCACGGTCATCTTCCGCAAGTTCCGGTACTTCGTCATCGGGGGTCTTATCTACAAGTATGGCGAGCGGGCCCGCCGCTTCATCGACAGGTACTTCAACCTGACCTGCACCGTCATCATGGTGCTGCTGGTCCTCGCGCTGGCGGCCGTCCGGTACAAGGCGGCCCTGGGGGGCACGTTGTCGAAACTGTTCGGAGGCTGACCATGCTCAGCGATAGCGACAAGAAGACGCTCCTGCGCATCGCGCGCGAGACCGTGCGGGCGGCCCTCACCGGCATGCCCCTGCCCATCGTCGCGGCCGACAGCCCCGGCCTGATCGAGCCGTGCGGCGCCTTCGTGACCCTCAAGAACGCCGGGCGCCTGCGCGGCTGCATCGGCACGTTCACCTCGCGCGGGCCGCTGTACCGGACCGTCCAGCAGATGGCCGTGGCCGCCACGCGCGACCCGCGGTTCCTCACCAACGCGGTGACCGCCGGCGAGTTCGACCGGATCGACATCGAGATCTCGGCCCTCTCGCCGCTCGAAAAGACGATGGACCCGCTGGCCGAGATCGAACTGGGGCGCCACGGCATCTGGATCGACGGCCCGTACGGCTCCGGCTGCTTCCTGCCCCAGGTGGCCACCGAGACAGGCTGGACGAAAGAGGAGTTCCTCTCCAACTGCGCCGCCCACAAGGCCGGCATGCCTCCCGACGCATGGAAAGACCCGAATGTGACGGTCTACCGCTTCGAGGCGGACGTGTTCGGAGAGGCGTAGGGTGGGTGCTCCGCACCCGCACCTGTTTAGCGTGCGGACGTTCGCTTGCAGGGTGGCATGCCCAGGCCGCCTTTGCCTGGGCATGTTCGCCGAGGTCCGGCGTGCATGCCCACGCGAACAGCAGCGTGGGCATGCCACCCGGCAATCCGGAGCAACACGCTATACACGCACCCGCACCCACCTCGTGCGCGGCGGGTCTCCTGACCCGCCGCGGTCAGGTGTCCCCCTGCGCCACTGGGCCGGCGCGCGGCGGCTCAGGAGAGCCGCCGCGCTACCACACGCGCCCAGCAAGCTGGACGGCTGATACTACAGCGCAACTTGACCCCGTGCGCGGTGGGTTTCTGGCCCCGGCCTACATGCGGCCCTTGATCTCCCCCACCAGGTACAGCGACCCGCAGGCGACGATGAGGGCGTCGGGCGCAGCCAATTCCGCGGCGCGACGGAGGGCGGCCGGCACGTCGGCGGTCATCTCGGCGGCCTGGCCGCCCAGCGAGGCGAAGCGGGAGGCGAGGTCGGCCGGGTCGGCGGCACGGGGGTTATCGGTCCGCGTGAAGACGACCGGCGTGCCCGGCATCCGCTCGGCCGGCACGGCCAGCATGCCGTCGACGTCCTTGTCGGCCGCCGAAGCGAAAACGATGACGATCCGCCGGCCGGGGAAGTGCTGCGCGAGGCCCTCGGCCAGGCGCTCCATGCTCGCCCGGTTGTGGGCCCCGTCGAGGACCATCTCGGGCGGCCCCGCCAGGTACTCCATCCGCCCCGGCCACTGGACACCCGCCAGCGCCCGGCGGACCGCCTCCGGCGTCAGACGCCCCCTCATCGGGCCGACGCACTCGGCGGCAGCGATGGCCGCCGCGGCGTTGAGCGCCTGGTGCTCGCCCATCAGCGGCACGAAGAGGTCCTCGTAGGCGGCCAGGGGCGTGCGGACCGACACGCGGATGCCCCGCCGGCCGCCGCCCGGCGCGGGCGACCACGCGTACGTCACGTCGCGGCCGACGAGCATCAGGGGCGAGCCGGCCGCGCGGCAGGCCCGCACGATCACCTCGAGCGCCTCGGGCGGCTGCGGCTGCGACACCACCGGCACGCCGGGCTTGACGATCCCCGCCTTCTCGCCGGCGATGGCCCAGAGGGTCCCGCCGAGCTGCTCGACGTGGTCGATGCTGATGGCCGTGAGGACCGACACGTCGGGCGTAAGGACGTTCGTGGCGTCGAGCCGACCGCCCAGGCCGACCTCTACCACCGCCAGGTCCACGCCCGAGGCGGCGAAGTGCGCGAAGGCCAGGGCCGTGAAGATCTCGAAGAACGTGGCGGGGTCGCCTTCCTCGCGCAGGCGCTCGACGTGGGGCCGCGCCGCATGGATCAGGCGTTCCAGGTCCTCCGGCGCAATCTCGTCGCGGCCGACGCGTATGCGTTCACGGATATCAATAAGATGTGGCGACGTGTAGAGGCCCGTCTTCAGGCCGCACGCCGCCGCAATGGCGTGCGCCAGGGCCGAGGTCGAGCCCTTCCCCTTCGTCCCCGCCACGTGGACGCTGCGCAGGCGCCGCTCGGGCGAGCCGAGCCGCTCGAGCAGCCGCCGCATGCGGTCCAGGCTGAACGTGTCGGCGTTGTAGCGCACGCGGCGCATCTTCTCGTAATCGGTGGCCGAGAAGAGGTAGTCGAGCGCCGCCTCGTAGCTCTCCTTCGACATCGGGGTCTCCGCCGGCGTAGGGGCTGGGTAATCCGCGCCCCTACGCTCCTTGCCATGTGCCACCCGAGCATGGTGCGCCGATTATAGCAACTTCGGCGGCGGCGCCCGAACATGAAAAAATGTGCGGCGGGGGGCTTGTCGAGAGGCCGCGCGACGCGAACAATACTGTGGCCGATGGGTGCGGCCAACCGATGCGTAAGAGTATGTGGGGCGGTCCGGGAGGACGGTTGTAGTAAGGTGGCGCGAGAGACGTCTGTGAGCTGCTGAGGGGCAGGGCTTACGGACGTGTACTCGACGCCGAACGGCACCTCGGAGCGGAGAGCTCCGGGGTGCTTTTTTGCGCACTCTTTGTGCAACGAACCGGCCGGGGCCACGTCTTTAAGATGCGGGGCGGGGCAACGCTCCGGCAACTGTTTAGCCGTCGCCGGTACGGCGACGCGGATTTCGCGTTCGCGCCCTCCCCGCGGCCGTACCGGCCGCGGCTAAACGCGGCGACGCCGCGGCCTGGGTGCAACGCCGGCGGATTAGCTTTGACCGCCCCTTGGCCCTGACCTAGAATTGACCGTTGGAGGAATTTCAATGATGAGCACACCCTGCGTCGAGGGACCCGGTGTCGCGCGACAAACGCGGCACATCGGCCTGCTCGTGCTCGGCCTTGCCGTCGCGCTCGCGGCCGGCCTTGCCGGCATCGCCTGGGCGGAGGCGGCGCCCGCCACCGGCGCGCCGGATGTAGGCCGGGGCAACGCCCCGGCTTCGGCAACACCCACCAGCCAGGATGCCGGCGCGTTGCCCCACCCTGCCGCGCCAGCCGCGAGCCAGGACGCCGGGGCTGCGCCCCGGCCTACCGCGCCGGCCGAAGCCGCCCCCGCCGCCAAGAAGCCTCGCAAGCCTCTCACCGAGGAGGAGGTCAAGGAGCTCCCGCCCCTCAAGCGGTTCGACATCCCGATCGAGAAGGGCGAGGAGCTGCTGAAGGACGTGAGGGACGATACCTTCGGCTACGACGAGTCGGCCTTCTACTACGTGCTCGACAAGGTCCTCAAGACGCCGGCCGACTTCTTCAAGCCCGACGCCCAGGTCACGCCCTACAAGGCGCTGCTGGCGATGCCGTCGAGTTACCGCGGCCAGGCGGTCACGATCCGCGGCGTGTACATGACGGCGTACCCCTTCAGCCCGCCGCCGCTGGCCGTCTGGAAAGATGTGCATACGGTCTATGAGTGCAGCATCCGGGAGCCCCCGCTGAACGAGCACCGGCCGATCGCCACGGTCATCGTGGTCGACGACCCGATGACATACCTGCGGGCGGGCGACGACGTGCTGGTGAAAGGTTACTTTTACAAGGTCCGCGCGTACGAGTTCCGCCGATCGGACGACGCAGGGGGCATCGTCACGGGGAAAGACGTCGCCCCGCTCCTGATCGCGCGCCGGCTGGAGCCGGAGGAGGCGGGGTCGCCGCTCGCGCGCCTCGGCCCCGCGCCGTCGCTCTTCGGCGGCGCCGGCGACTGGACCTGCGCGGGCCTCATGATCGCCGCCGTGCTCCTCCTGGGCGGCGCGTTCTTTTACCTTCTCTCGCGAATGAGAGCCAAGAGCCATGCACCCAGTGAACGTCCGGTTCACAAATTCCGCCTACGTCGTCCGGATCGGATCGAACCTCCTGCCCCAGGTGGGGCCGGAGACGCGAGCGGCAGCCCGAAGCCCTAGGGCCGCCGTCATCACCGATTCCGGCGTGGCCGCGCATTACCTCGACCCGGTGATGGCGAGCCTGCGCGCCGCCGGCCTCCAGGCCGAGGCGGTGGTGGTGCCGGCCGGCGAAGCCGCCAAGACCCTCGCCCAGGCGGGCGAGCTGTACGACCGCCTGCTCGGCGCCCGCCTCGACCGCGGGTCGGTCGTGGTGGCCCTCGGCGGAGGCGTCGTGACGGACCTCGCCGGCTTCGTCGCGGCCACGTACATGCGCGGCATCGCCTGGATCGCGGTCTCAACGACGCTCCTCGGCCAGGTCGATGCCAGCGTCGGCGGCAAGACCGGCGTCGACCATCCCCGCTGCAAGAACCTCATCGGCGCGTTTCACCAGCCCGCCGCCGTGCTGGCCGACGTCTCCACGCTCGCCACGCTGCCCGAGGAGGAGTTCCGCACCGGCCTGGCCGAGGTCGTCAAGCACGCCGTCATCCGCGACGCCGACCTGTTCAGCCTCCTGGAGGCGCAGGTGGACCGGCTGCTGGCGCGCGACCCGCAGGTCCTCGAGGACGTGGTGGCCCGCAACGTCGAGATCAAGGCCGACATCGTGATGGCCGACCCCCAGGAGAGCGGCCTGCGGCGGATCCTCAACTACGGTCACACAATCGGCCATGCCCTGGAGAGCGTGGCGATGGCGTCGGCCGGCAAGCTCGGCGGCCAGGTGGTGACCCACGGCCGGGCGGTCGCCCTGGGCATGATGGCCGAGGCCCACATCGGCCTGAAGCGCGGCCTCATGCATCGCGGCCCGCTGGAGCGCCAGAAACACCTGCTGAAGCGGTTCGGCCTGCCGGTGAGCCTCGACGCCGCGGTGGACCTCGACCAGTGCCTCGCCATCATGCAGCACGACAAGAAGGCGGTGGCCGGGCGGCTGCGGTTCGTCCTGCCCGAGGGCATCGGCGCCGTCCGCGACATCGACGACGTGACCGCCGAGGAGGTCTGCCGGGCGATCCAGTCGCTGACCGCCTAGCAAGTTCGCCGCCTCGCCGCCGTACCGGCATCGGCTAACACTCCAAAGCCACATCGCGCGGCGGGTCTCCCGACCCGCCGCGCTAGGTGGCCTTGTAGTCGTAAGCGCTCGGATTATGCGTCGTCGTCGTACGAACTTGCATGCGGCCGGATCGGTGTTATACTATCCACGAGCCGGCCAGACATTAACCGGGGGAAGCCATCAGGCCCGGCCCGAGGGGATATCGTGCTACACCTTCCGAAGTTTCCATACCTCACCTTCTGCGCGCTTGTCATGCTGGCTGTCACGCTGATTCCTGCGGCCGCGGCCATGGCGTGGGTCGCCAGCCCCATCACCGACACGGCCACCGGCCTGCCGGTCAAGTATCCGTCGTACATCACGGAGTACGACGGGATGCTCTACTTCCGCGGCAGCACGGATACCTCCACCCCCAGCACGTCGCTCTGGCGGTCCGACGGCACGGGCGCCCAGCAGATCCCGGGCACCGCCGGCCAGAACCCGGCCTACCTGGCGGTCCACAACAACAAGCTGTACTACAACAATAACGGCTCGAACCTGTGGCAGTACGACCCGGTCGGCGGCGCGGTCGGCGCCCCCGGCGGCGCGTCGCAGGCCCGGAACCCGGAGGAGATGACGAGCTACGGCAACACTCTCTACTACCGGGCTTTCCGCTTCAACAACCCCCCCGGCAACATCGGCATCGAGCTGTGGACATTCGACGGCGCCGCCCAGACCCCCATCGACATGTTCCCGGGGAGCGGCAGCTCCTACCCCCAGCACTTCATCCAGTACCAAGCGCAGCTTTACTTCAACGCCTGCGGCACGCCCGGCCAGGGCACCGAGCTGTGGCGCACCAACGGCGTCGGCGCGCCGACCGAGGCCGCGCGCATCTACCCGAACAACGGCTCCAGCCCGGAGAACTTCGCGGTCTATAGCAATCAACTCTACTTCTCGGCCTACGACGGCGTGCACGGCCGCGAGCTGTGGCGCTTCGACGGGGCGACCCCCGTGCTGGCGGCCGACATCGTGTCCGGCGGCCAGTACTCCTCGTCGAATCCCAGCAACCTGGCCGTCTACAACGGCAAGCTGTACTTCAGCGCCACCGACGGCGTCCACGGCTACGAGCTCTGGGCCTACGACGGCACGACCGCGCAGAGGGTCGCCGAGATCAATCCGACGCCCGACCCGATGAATGGCGATGACTGGATGATGGACTCCTCGCCGGCGGACCTGACCGTCTTCGATGGCCTCCTCTACTTCTCGGCCAATGACGGCGTGCACGGCCGCGAGCTGTGGTCCTTCGACGGCACGACCGCCCGGCTGGTCGAGGACATCAACCCTGGCCAGTACGGCTCGGAGGTGCAGGAACTGACCGTCTACAACGGCAAGCTTTACTTCGCCGCCGACAACGGCTACGTGCCCGGCCTGACGAATCTCGAACCGACGATGTTCGCGATCGTTCCGGAGCCGGCCACACTGGCGCTGGTGGTGCTGGGCGGTTTGGGCGTGCTGGGGCGGCGGAAGAAGTAGCTGTCGCACGAGCCCGCCGCGGAAGCGGCGGGAGAGGTCCGCCTCCCACGTCTCCCGCCGCTCCCGCGGCGGGCTCGGACTTACTGTTCAACCGGCGTAATCTTGAGCGTAATTGCCGCCGCCGTGACAGGCTTCGCCAGGCCGATGCCGATCCGCGTCGGCTTGACCGGCGCGTCCTCGACGATCTCCTCCGCCTGAATCGCCAGCTCGCCCCCGCCCGCGTCGAGGTCCACGCGAACCGCCGCCTTGCCGTCGGTCACCACCAGGCTTCCGTCGTCGAGGCGTTTCCACAACCCCAGCGTCAGGACCGCCGTGGCGAACGTCTGCGGGCTCTTGAACTCCACGCGGTCGGTCACCGTCAGGCTACCCGCCCCTTCGCGCGAGTAAATGAACGTGCGCCGCAGGGTCTTTAAGTCGGGCACCGCGTAGGCCGACGTCACGTCGAGCTCGAGCGTGTCGGCCCGGTTGGTGAAGTCGGCGCGGAGGACCTTCGCCTGGGCTTCGCGCCCGGTCCGCTGAAGCTGCCCCGCCACGACCGGCACCGGGTGGCCGAAGGAGTTGAGAAGCTTGCTGTCGTACCGCTTGGCGCTGAACGTGCGGGCGGTGTAGGTCTCGGCGCCGGGATCGAGAAGCACCGGCCGGTCGCCGACCACCACTACGTATGAACCTACATCGTTATGATTGTGATGCTCGGCGTTGTGCCCGCCCTTGAGCGCCACGCCCAGGCGGCACGCCGAACCGGCCGCCGGCCGGCCGATGAGGATGCCCGCCTGCTCGAACCAGTCGCGCAGCGCGGGCCGTGCCGCCGGCGCCGCGGACGGCGTGCCCGGGGCCGCTTCGGGAAACGCAGAGATCATCGCCTCCGGCAGGGCGCCGAGGCCGTTCTTGAGGTCCGGCTTCTCGTAATCCGCCAGCCCCAGGCCGAACCGCTGGTTGACGAAATGCATGATGGTGACCGCCGGCTTGGCGTCGACGTGGCAATCGGCAAAGGCGGGCGCCACGCCGCCGATGATCTGGATCCGCGCGCCGAAGGTGGCCGGGGCCTTGACCTCGGGCAGGGCCATCAGGTCCAGGGCGCCGCCGGTGGCGCGCCGGATCGTCTCGGCCAGGAGCACATAGTGGCCGAAGCCGTAGTTCCAGTACCCGAGGCCCTCGCTGCAATAGCCGTCGGGCGTGAAGCCCGCGAGGAAGTGACGCGAGAGCTTCTCGGCCGCCACGACGAAAGCCGCCCGGTCCTCGCGCGATTCCGCCTGCTCCAGGGCCGCCCCCGTCACCCCCGCCAGGCACACCGCGTTCCAGTTGTTCGTGGTGGTGAGCCACCCGTTCCTGTCGCGCGTGCCGGCCAGCATCGCCCGGTAAGGATCGAGGATGCGGCGGGCGACGTTCTCGCGGATCGTCCGCCGGGTCGCCGCGGCGAGCTTGTCGCCGAGCAGGTAGTCGGCCGTCGCCAGGTGCCACCCCACCGCCGAGGAGAAGAGGTCGATGTCGATCGTCTTACCGTTGAAGTTCTTCAGCGCCCCGTCGTGGGCGGGCAGCACCCAGGTCCGCTCGGCCGCGAGGGCGTCGACCAGTTCGGCGATCTTCGGCACGAAGCGGCCCTTGTTCTCCATGCACTCGGCCAGGACGAGGGGCGCGAGGCGGCCGCGCCGCTCGAACGCCACCCGCTCGAACCGCGTGCGGTTGCCGTTGCGCGAGTACTCGAGGTACAGGTCGTCGGGCTGCTCGGGCAGCGGTTTGGCGAGGAGCCCCTCGGCCCGCGCGAGGACCGCCTTGCCGGCTGGATCGGCGGCCAGGCGCTCCCAGGCGGCCCGGTCCGCGCTTGGGTGCCCGAGCCCCGCGGGACGCTCCGGCAACATCGCCGCCACCGCCTTGACGCGGGCGGGGTCCAGCGCCTCCCCTGCCGCACCGGCATCGGCGGCCAGCGAAAGAGCGGCCAGGAAGGCTGACAGGGCGATCAGGTGCGCAACGGCGTGCAGGTCGGCCATGAGATGCTACTCCTTTCAGCATGTAGGGTGGGTGCTATGCACCCACCTGGCAAGTAACGCGCGGAAGGATGGTGGGTGCAGAGCACCCACCCTACGGCTAAATGGGCGCGCGCCGGCGTCGAACAACGATAATTTAGCCGCCCAGCTTGCTGGGCGCGTCTCTTGTGCGGCGCGCGATGAGCCGCGGGAGACGCCCAACGTGAGAATCTCCCGCCGCTTCCGCGGCGGGCTCGGATCATGGCGAAGCGGCTACCTGCGCAGCGCCTCGATGGCGTCGGCCATCTTGCGGCGGAAGTCCTGCCAGTCGCCGGGTGCAAAGAGGGCGTCGTGGTCGCGCTGGCCCAGCTTGAACGCGCCGAGGCGCGCGGCGATCAGGTCCTCGGCGGCCTTGGCGGCCGGCGTCCCGGCCTTCTCCTGCGCCAAGCGGGCCAGCGTGAGCATATATCGATAGTCATCGAGGCCCTCGCGAAGCTGCTCGAAGTGGACGGCCGGCAGGAGCTCGCCGCCGGGCGTGGCGCTGCACCACGCGTAGTCGTCCTCGCGGCAATCGAGGGCGTAGTACGGATCGCCGGCCGCGGCGTTCCAGTGCCACGAAAGCCGGAACTTGACGTTGAACTGCCTGGCCGCCTTGTAGAGGTAGACGCCGTAGGTCCAGCGGTTGCCGCCGTTGTAGAACGCCCAGTCGCCGCCGGCCTCGTGGAGCAGGTTCACCGAGGCTTCATCGTGGCCGTTCCAGTTGGCGACGTGAAGCGCCTTGGAGAGGAGGAAGTGCGGGTTCGCCGGGTCCTTGCCCTCGAAGCTGCTGGCCGCCGTGAAGAACGGGGGGCCCTTGGGGAACGCCTTCCGGTAGGCCGCGGCGTTTTCGGCCGACCGCTTGAGGTCGTCGCCGATGGGCTCGTCGCCGAGGTTCCAGTACACGGGCAGCCATGCGTTTTCATCTGCATGCTTCTGAACTTCGGTGAAGACGGCCTTGACGAACGCGCTGTAATCGCCGAACCCCGCCTGCTTCATCGCGTCGGTGCTCGGGTAATAGAGGTTGAGGCCGTTGAACGAACAGTACGTGACGACCGGCATCGTGAAGCCGGCCTCCCGGGCCATCTTCATCTGGGCGTCGCCGACGCTGAAGTCGATCGCGGGCCTGCCGTCCTTGAAGCCCTTGTACGTCAGGATGGGCAGGCCGCTGAAGGTGGTGAAGCCGTACTCGCGCATCTTCCGCAGGCTCTTCAGGGCCATCCCGTTGTTGAACGCCGCGGCCGCGGCGTCCTCGCCGTGCCACGGCGTGCCGATGGTGTAGCTCCACGGGCCGGCGGGAACGTCGGCGGGGTCGAGCGTCCCATGTCGAACCGTGAATTCAATCGGGACCTCGGCCGGGCCGCCTTTCTCGGGCCGGATCGAGACCTTGCCCTTGTAGACGCCCGGCTTGGAGTCGGCGGGCGTCCGGACCGTCAGCCAGAATCGCCGCGCCACGTCCTTCGGCATATCCACAACATTGGTGGGCATGATCAGCCGCGGGCTGATCGTGTAGACCGTGCCTTCCATCGTCACGCGGCTGAGGCGGTACGAGACAAAGCCGACGTCGACGGCGCCGGCGGGGACGGTCCCGCCCGGCCCCGCCAGGTCGCTCACCGCCACCGTCACCGTGCCCAGGTCGCGCAGCGGCAGGACCGCCACGGTCACCGGCTCGTACTCGCCGGCGAAGGCCTCGGCCGCGAGGGGCTTGCCGATCTCGTCGCGGAAGGGCGTGTCATTGTAGTAGAGGTCCTTCATGGCGTCGCGCTGGAAGACCACGTAACCGCGCTTCGTGTCTTCGTCCGAGGACTGGAGCGGATCGCCCGTCGGCCGATGGAGGACGCGCTTGAAGTAGTTATCGAAATGGAAGCGGCGCTTGGCCTCGACGTACTTCAGGAACCGCTCGCCCTCGGCCGCCTTCTCGGCCGGGTAGATGACGACGGCCGAGACGCAGCACCCCCAGTTCTCGCCCGCGAAGCCGAGGTCCAGTTGCCCGCCGGTCACGTCAACGTCGAAGGTCTTCTCGTGGAAATACGCCTTCTGGTACTTGTCGAAGGTGTTATCGGCGGGCAGGTCCTCGACGTTCCAGAAGCGGAAGTACTTCTTCTTGAACACATCGAAATCCATGGTATCGACGGCCGCTTCCTTGCCCTGGGCCAGGACGGCCCGTTTCCGGTAGACCTGGTACTCGCCCCAGAAGCCCGAGGGGCTGTCGATGTTGACGAAGACGCGGTACCGGCCGTTGGGCACGTCGACCGCCAGGCCGCCGGACTCGATGCAGATGAAATCCTGGTACAACGGGTCGGGCTGGAGCGCGTCGAACGTCCGCCAGATCTTCGCGTTCTTCAGGCCGTAGCCGCGGCCCTTGCTGTAGAGCGTGGCCGGCGTGATCGGCGTGAACCCTTCCATCACGGGGCTGGTGCCCGTGCCGAAATCGAAGGCGTACAGGCCGTCGAAGAGCGCCTTCGCCGCCGACTCGTCGCGCTCGAGGCGCACGTTGTCGATGAAGACCGGCGCCGCGGGCTTGTCGCCGATGCTGAAGACCAGCCGCACGATGCCGCTGGCGATCAGCATCCGCCCCGGCCGCGACTTCTCACCCACATACATCTGTTTGACCGGAAGGATGAACGTGCTCTGGCCCGGCGGCACAACGGTCGTGTAGTTGACGCGGGTCCAGTAATCGCGCGTGGCCGTGTCGCGGATCTCGACGTAGAGCTCCACCGGGTCCTTGGCATCGGTGTACAGGTCGGCCTTGAGGTAATCGTACCCCGTCCAGTCCTGCGGGCCGTCCATGATGGCATACGACCGGTCGACGCGCAGCGCCTTCGTGCCCTCCGTGGCGTGGGCCTCGACGACCGTGCCGCCGCTGAAAGGATTCTTGTCCTCGAACGAGGTGACGAGCTTGGCCGGCGGCCCGACGGCGACCGCCTTCCCGGCCTCCAGGGCCGTGCCGCAGGCGTAGCACGTCTTCCACGGCGGCATGTTCCGGTAACCACACTCGGGGCAGCGGACGGCGCCCGGGCCGAGCTCGCCCGGCGGGGCGATGGGCGCCTCTTCCTTGTCGAGCACGGGTTTCTCGATGAGCGGCACGTCGTCGCCGACCTTCTCCATCGAGACGTCGTCGATCCAGAAGTAGCCGGGGGCCATGAGGCCGAACGACGGCCCGGCTTTCTTCTTCTCCTTGACCTCGCCGACATAGGTTAGCTTCGTCCAGCCGAAGGTGCCGTTCTTCGCCAACGGGATGTACTTGTTGTCGAACATGAACTCGGTCGTCATGTTCCAGGTGCCGGTGCCGATGTCCAGGCCGCGCAGGTAGGCCGTGATCCTGTACCGGCCCGGCTCGACAGCCACGTTCTGGGCCGCGCGGATCTTCGCCCCCGCGCCGCCGACGAGCAGACACGAGGCCTTGCCCGTTCTCGCCACGCGGCCGACCTCAAAGTTGCAGTCACCCTCATATTTCCACCCGCCCCATTTCGCGAAGACGCCGCCGAACTGGTCCCTGTCCTTGGGGATCTCGAAGGAGGGGTCCTCGAGCAGGTTCGGCTGCGCCAGCGCGGCGGCGGCCGAGATCAGTATCGCCAGTGCCGCCAGCCCGCTGAACGCGGCGGGCCTCCTGACCCGCCGCGGCCGTGCGTTGCTTCGTGCACAGTCGAGGCTCGTGACGCGGTGGGCCAGAAGACCCGCCGCGCGGAAGCCCAAGAGTCGCCGTCGCGCGTGGGGCATGGGTATGTCCTTTCCGAGTCCGCCGGAGATTCTCGCCGATACGGAGGCCGTTGTCCAGCCTTGCGCGCTTCTTTCGCTGTCACCCCGAGCGAGCGAAGCGAGCCGAGGGGTCTCGCCGTGGGAATGCACGAGCAGCGACGGCCACGGCGAGATTCCTCGACTCGGTCGCCGCGGCGACCTCGCTCGGAATGACAACGCTGAACAGCTACGCCTGGCCTGATCCGCCACCTGCCGCGGCATTGCCGCGGCCTTACAGCGAAGAAGAATCGTTGACCCCCCTGCCGCCGTGCCCTATCATCAAGTTCGCTAGTTTCTCGCATGGGCGCGGGGCAACGCGGATGGACCACGAAGACCGCCTGGCGGCGCTGCGGCTGCACCTCGTGACGGGGATCGGTCCGCGCCTGTTCGCCGCCCTCACCGAGCACTTCGGTTCCGCCCAGGCCGCCGCCGAAGCGAGCGCCGGCGCGCTGGCCCAGGTCCGCGGCATCGGACCCGACTCGGCCGCCAGGATGCGCGAGGGGCTCGGGCAGGCCGATCCCGAAGCGGAGTTCGAGAAGGCCCGCGCGCATGGCGTAAATATTTACATCCGTGGCGACCCGGAGTACCCGATCGCCCTGACCTACCTGACCGACGCCCCGCCGGTGCTCTACGTCAAGGGGACCGTGGTCGCCGAGGACGCGCAGGCGATGGGCGTCGTCGGGATGCGCAAGTGCAGCCTCTACGGCGAGGACCAGGCCCAGCGCCTGGCCGGCGGCCTCGCGCGGGTGGGGTTCACGATCGTGTCGGGCCTGGCCCGCGGCATCGACAGCGCGGCCCACAAGGCGGCCCTGGCGGCCGGCGGACGCACGCTGGCCGTCCTGGGCAACGGCCTGGCGACGGTCTACCCGCCGGAGAACAAGCCGTTGGCGGCGGCCGTGGCCGCGCGCGGGGCGCTCGTGAGTGAGTTTCCGATGGACGTCGGTCCGGTGGCCGAGAACTTCCCCCGCCGCAACCGCCTCCTGGCCGCCCTGTCGCTCGGCGTCATCGTCGTCGAGGCGGGCAAGCAGAGCGGGGCGCTCATCACGGCCCGGCTGGCCGCCGAGCTCGGCAAGGAAGTCTTCGCCGTGCCGAACCGCGTCGATGCGCCGGGGGCGGCGGGCGTCCACGCCCTTATCCGCGACGGGGCGAAGCTGGTCGAGTCAGTCGCCGACGTGCTCGACGAGTTCCCCGACCTCGGCGTCGCGGCCCCCGCGGGTGAGGACGCCGGCCGCCAGGGCACGCTCGCCCTCAAGGCCAACCTCTCGGCCGAAGAGGCGCGGCTGGTGGAGGTCCTCGACGGCGAGCCCACGCCGCTCGACGTGCTGGCCTCGCGGGCGGGCATCGAGGCCGCCAAGGCGGCGGGGGCGATGACGCTCCTGGAACTCAAGGGCCTGGTGCGCGCCCTGCCCGGCGGGCGGTTCATCCGGCGACAGCCCAACCGTTGAGCTTGGCGCGGCGGCTTTCGACAGGCGGAAGCAGCGGCAAACGGCCAACGGGGGGTCTCCTGCCGCTCCCGCGGCGGGCTCGGCACTGGGCCCGCCGCCCCGCAATCGCCGGCGTCGCGCATCAAGAGCATTGACACACGGTGAGATTTCTGGTTTAACATGGTTCGGTTCCAAGCAGGTTTGCGGCTCTTGTCATCAGGGAGGTGGATGCGTGGGTAAGCCCCGTCGACGCCGTAAGGTAGGCAGCAAGAAACGCCACATGCGATGGAAGCGGCGACACCATAAGCAGTAGGCCGCCGGAAGGGGACGGATCCGTTCAGGGTCGGTGGGCTGCCTTTCGCTTTTCACCGTGAAAGGGAGCAAGCATGGCCAGATTAGTTGAGGACCGTCGCAGTGGAAGAGACCGTCGCCGTGCGTCCGGCCCCGATTCCGAAGAGAAGGAGCGCCGGCGGGCGGATCGCCGTCAGTTTCCCCCACCGCTCGACCCCTCGGGCCTCTCGGCCGCCGGCCGGGAACTCCTCCAGGCCATCGACGCTTACAAGAAAGAGCGCGGCCTGGTGGATATCTCCATCGACGAGTTGCTGGGCCTGATGAGTGGCCTGGGCTACCGGCGGGCCTGAGGCCACAGCGCGAGGACCGTAACTGCTGTCGTTCCGCGCGAGGCCGCCGCGGCGACCGAGTCGAGGAATCTTGCTCGGGTCGTTGCCGTTCGGCCGCTGGCACGGCGAGACCCTTCGACTCGCTTCGCTCGCCCAGGGTGACAACACCAGAGAACCACGCTGGACAGGCATTGAGAGCGAGAGCCATGCCCCACCTGGGCGTGAACATCGACCATGTGGCCACCCTGCGCCAGGCGCGGGGCGGCGTTGAGCCGGACCCCGTCTGGGCCGCCGCCGAGGCCGAGCTGGGCGGGGCCACCTGCCTCACCCTGCACCTCCGCGAAGACCGCCGGCACATCCAGGACCGCGACCTGGAGATCCTGCGCCGGACGGTCCAGGTCAAGCTCAACCTCGAGATGGCCGTCACCGACCCGATGGTCGCCTTGGCCTGCCGCGTGAAGCCGAACCAGGCGACGCTGGTGCCCGAGGGCCGCCAGGAACTCACCACCGAGGGCGGCCTGTCCGTGGCAAGTCGCGAGAAGAAGATCGCCGCCGCGGTGCGAAAGCTCCGGGCCAAGGGCATCGTGGTGAGCCTCTTCATCGACCCGACGCCCGCCGAGATCGAGGCGTCGGCCAAGGTGGGCGCCGACGCGATCGAGTTTCACACCGGCGAGTACGCGAACGCCCTCGAAGGAAGCGAGCGCGACCGCCAGTTCGCCCGCGTGGCCGAGGGGGCGAAGCAGGCGCAGGACCTCGGCCTCGTGGTCCACGCGGGGCACGGACTCAACTACGTGAACGTCCGCCGGATCGCCGCCATCCCCGGCATGACGGAGCTCAACATCGGCCACAGCATCGTCAGCCGCGCGATCTTCATCGGCCTGCGCAAAGCCGTGCGCGAGATGGTGCGGCTGGTTGAATCGCCCGCGTAGGGCGGGTGCTCCGCACCCAGGCGGCTGGGGATCACCTTGACTCATCCCACGGAACAGGATGCGACTGTTGCGCTGCCACCGGGGATTGACCGCACCATTATTCGGCGGGCAGTCAGACTTCTCGAATGCCAACTGGCGGATTGTGCACAGGTTCATGAGCACCACCCGAGCGGCTTCGCCTCCGTGGTGCGCCACTTCGGGATCAAGGCACTTGCTGCCGTAAGCACCTATGAGAAGCATCCTCATCCGGCCACCGCGCAGCAGCGCTTCCCCGACCTGAGGCGGCGCGGCGCCGGGCCGAACCCGTCGCCGAACGAGTCGCTCGAAAGCAAGGCCAGCAAGCGTCCGTGGGCCATCCAGTCTCACTACGACCATCCCGGCTGGTACATCGTCTGGCGATACCTCGTGGACCCCACCGAAACGCTGGAGCGCGGACGGCCCGTCGTCATCTGGCGCGTAGACGTGGTGTTCCTTGAGAAGGCCGACTGGAAGTACGAGAAGAGCGGCGCGGGGAAGAGAGGCGGCGGCCGGACACACACCTTCGGCGTCAAGAACGTTGCCAGGAAACTTCAAGGCAAGGCCGTCTACCAGCGCCGAGATGTGGTCATCCGCGATCAGAAGCCGATCCCGCGCAACGGGTTTGACACGTAGCCCGGGCTTGGGCCTGATAGAAGCCTACCCGACAAGCCATCGCCCGCCGCGCCATCCTGCATACCAGGAGCACGGCCGGAAAGGTGCCTGCAAACCCGCACGGAGCCGCGGCCGACGTTCTCGGCGCGCCACGCGGGGCGGCGCACGCTCGCGGCGGGTCAGGAGACCCGCCGCGCACAACCTGATGTCTCCTGCCTCGCCCATGTTCATGTCTCCCGCCGCTTCCGCGGCGGGCTCGGTCACGCGGGCTCGACCGCGGCGGGCTCGACGCCAACGCCGCCCCTAAAGACTGGACACCGCACGGGGGGGCGGTAGAATGGTCCGCTTGGCAAGCCGCTCGCTCAGGAGATAACGGATGTTCTCTGGAAGTCTGGTGGCCCTGGTCACGCCGTTTGCGAACGGCAAGGTGGACTACGCCGCGCTCGAGCGCCTGGTGGACTGGCACGTCGAGCAGGGAACCGACGGCCTGGTGCCCGTCGGCACGACCGGCGAGAGCCCGACCGTCGACGTGGCGGAGCATGAGAAGATCATCGCGACGGTTGTCCGGCGCGCCGCGAAGCGCATCCCCGTCATTGCCGGGGCCGGCGGCAACGCCACGACCGAGGCCATCGAGCTGACGAAGTTCTCCAGGGACGCCGGCGCCGACGCCACGCTCCAGGTGATCCCCTACTACAACAAGCCGACGCAGGAAGGCCTGTACCGCCACTTTGCCGCCATCGCCGAGGCGGTGGACCTGCCGATGGTCCTCTACAACATTCCGACGCGCTGCGTCATCTCGCTGACGCCCGACACGGTGGCCCGGCTCGCCAGGCTGCCGCAGGTCGTCGCCATCAAGGAAGCGACCGGCTCGATGGACCAGACGAGCGAGATCCTGGCGCGGTGCGACCTGACAGTGCTCTCGGGCGACGACAGCCTGACGCTGCCGCTGATGGCCCTCGGCGCCAAGGGCGTGATCAGCGTGGCGGCGAACCTCGTGCCGAAGGACGTCAAGCGCCTCACCGACGCGATGCTGGCGGGGAACGTCTCGGCCGCCCAGGCGGCCCACCGCAAGCTCTTCCCCCTGTGCCGCGCCCTGTTCGTCGAGACCAACCCGATCCCCATCAAGACCGCCATGAAGTGGGCGGGCCTGATCGCGTCGGACGAGAAACGGCTGCCCCTGACGGACCTCTCGCCGGCGGCCGCGGCCACGCTCGAACGGGCGATGAAGGACTACGGCCTGCTGAAGTAGCACGTGAAGGCAGGGCACGTAAGCAGGTACCGCGGCATGCCGAAACGGCTCTTCCTCAGAACGACGCTGGAGCGCAAGGGCCGCCTCATCTTCGGCCTGTTCATCCTCCTGACGGTCGCCGCCTGCCTCTCGTGGCCGTGGTGGATGATGGAACAGCTCGTCCAGTCGGGCGACACGGACCGCGCTCAAACCCTGGCGCGGGCGTACCTCCAGACCGCCCATGCCATCGGCTTCGTGGCCAACGTGGGCGCCGAGAAGCCGCCCGCCGGCAAGGCGCCGCCGCCCGACACGCTGGCCGACAAGCGGGTGGAGCTCCTGACCCACTTCGGCAGCGCCGAGGGCGAGGGGAAGCTCCGCAAGATCAGCCTGGCGCCGGCGCCGCCGGGGCAGCCCCAGGCGGTTCCCGCCGGGCTCGGCGAGTTCGAGCAGCAGGCCGTCAAGGCGTTCCTCAAGCACCCCAAGGAGAACACCCGCTGGGAGAAGTCCGGCGATTCGTTCCTGTACGTCCAGGCGTTCCGGGCGGAGGGCGAGTGCCTGGACTGCCACCGCCTCAAGGGGTTCCAGCCCAAGGACGTCATCGGCGCCGTCGCCATCGAGTTGAACGTCAAGGAACGCCAGGCCACGATCCTGGCCAACCGCCTCGTGCTCGTGGTGGCGGCGCTGCTGGTGGTCGTCTTCTCGATGGCGGTGTTCTACGCGGTCTTCCGGTACATGGTGGTCAAGCCCATCCAGCACCTCAAGGACGTGGCCGACCGCGTCAGCGAGGGCGACCTCCAGGTGCGCAGCGAGATCGACACCGGCAACGAGCTCGAGGTACTCAGCGACGCCTTGAACCACATGCTCGACGAGACGGCCAGGGCGCAGGCCGATCTTCGGGCCGCCACCCAGGCCCGCGACGCCCAGCTCGACGAGCTGACGAAGGCGAACGTCGCCCTGTTCGAGTCCAACCAGGTGAAGAACAAGTTCCTGGCGACGATGAGCCACGAACTGCGGACCCCCCTGAACTCGATCCTCGGGTTCGCCCAGATCCTGAGCGACTCCCCCGCCCTGGCCGCGGACCCCAAGCTCAGCCGCTACGCCCGCAACATCCTGTCGAGCGGGCGGATGCTGCTCGACATGATCAACGACCTCCTGGACCTGGCGAAGATCGAAGCCGGGCGCCTCCAGGTGCGTTGCGAGAAGGTGACGCCTCAGGACGTCGCGGAGGTCGTCTGCAACATGGTCCGGCCGCTGCTGGCCGAGACGCCGCTGAAATTTTCGTATGAAGTCGACCCCGCCACTCCTATCATGGTGACCGACGCGACGAAGGTGCAGCAGATCCTCTATAATCTGCTTTCGAACGCCATCAAGTTCACGGCCGACGGCGAGGTGAGCCTGAGGATCCGGCCGGTCGCCGGCGCCAGCGACGGCGGGCGCGGCACGCAGGTGGCGTTCTCGGTCACCGACACGGGGTCGGGCATCGCCCGGGAGGAACAGCTCCGGATTTTCGAGCGCTTCGTGCAACTGGACTCCAGCTACACCCGCCGGTATCGCGGCACAGGTCTGGGGCTTTCAATCGTAAAGGAGTTGACGGACCTCCTGGGCGGAACGGTGTCGGTCGAGAGCGAAGTGGGCCACGGGTCGACGTTCACCGTGGTGCTGCCGGCGGACTCGAGCCCCGCCCAGGCCCGGGCGCCGGAGGCGCCCGCGGGCGCCGCCCAGGCGGTCGAGGGCGCC
>Ga0315273_10001060_pt1 | contig 30471 bp, 30 predicted proteins | sample YL17G02_0_MG_FD_205753 | JGI IMG/M metagenome (GOLD analysis project Ga0315273, IMG submission 205753) | Sediment microbial communities from Yellowstone Lake, YNP, Wyoming, USA - YL17G02_0 | ecosystem: Environmental > Aquatic > Freshwater > Lake > Sediment | place: USA: Wyoming | collected... | reverse complement strand
ATTAATATTTTCAAGAAAAAAATTGAACAATACCCTGCTGACGAAAAGGCAGAAATCTTAGGAGAGGACGAACTTCCTGAATTACCATCACTTGAAGAATTACCTGATTTACCAGAACTCCCAGAAGTGGGTATGGAAGAAGCACCAATGCCTGAAGAACCAGAACTCCCAGAAATGCCTATGGAAGATCTTTCAAGATTCGGGTCAGGATTCAGGTCTGCGGAAGATATGGCTCCGCCACCTTTAAGACCAAGAGCACCACAACCATTGCCTCCAACAAGATATCGCGAAGAGGCCCCTTCATTTTCTGAAGTCAGCATGAGAGCGCCTATCGGCCAAGCTCAGCCGCCACATATTTACATAAAGATAGGCAAGTACAAAGAAGTTCTTATTGCAATACAGGAATTAAACAGAAACATAATGCAGACAAAGGAAGATTTGGAAAATCTCCACGCATTGGGCAAACATGAAGAAGAACGGATAAAAGAGTCTGCAGAAGTTGTATTAAAAATAGAAGAGCTTCTTAAGAATCTTGAGACAACTTTCTCTTCACCAGAAAGCTAATATTCTTTTTTATTTTTAAATTTTAATAAAAATGGGCCTATAGTCTAGTGGTAGGACATTACCCTCACACGGTAAAAACCCCAGTCCGAATCTGGGTGGGCCCACTTTGTATTGTTAAACAGCTTTCGTATTGTTTAAAAATAAGAAAATCTTATATAATTTTGATAAAAATGGCAAGAGAATCTGATGAAGAAAAGAGTACGTACATAAGAATTGACAATTCAAATCTTAACAAATTAAACATAAGAAAAATGTCAATGCTTTACACAGACTATGCTAATCTTCTTATAGAGATAAATAGGCTTAAAAAAGAGAAGGTAAAAACAACGGCGAATGTCCAAAACGACTTAGAAAATCTAAAGGAAAATTTTAGAAAACTTTATGATTCGCTTCCAAAAGAGTCAGGTAGAGAGATTGCACCACACTTAAGAAAACTTGAGACATCTGTATCAGAAAAAAGATTTGAAATGTCCACTGGGCTTGAATCATTCGAATCCTTGAAGAAAGAATTTGAGCGAATCAGGACTCAGTTAGAAAATATAAAATAATTTTAAAAGGTAAGTTATGTTAGGAATTGGCGCCGGAAGTATTGAATTACAAGTGAACAATCTGAATTTTAGGCCTGGTGAAATTATCGAAGGCATACTTATTCTGAAATTAAAAAGTACAACAAAAGCTCGTGGTTTATTCATTAGACTAATTGGTGAACGTACTACTACACACGTTGAAGGCAATCATGTGAGCCAGCGTACTGGAAAAATTTTTGATCTTCCATTTCAGTTAGACGGGGAAAAAGATTATCCAGCGAGTCCGCAAGGTTTGTCTTATCCATTCAAAATAGTAATACCTACAAATATGTCAATTGGGGCTTCTCCAGGAGGAACATTGGGCACAATAGCAAATGTTGCACAAATGTTTTTGCCATTTGGTTCTGGTCAAACTAAATGGTTCATCTATGGGCATTTAGACATGCAACTTGCTTTTGATGTTTCAAAAAAATTACAAATAAATATTGCTTAAAAAGAAAACTTAAAAAAGCACTTGTTCTAATGTTTATTCATGCGGGGGTTCCGGAGCGGTCAAACGGGCTAGCCTCAAGAGCTAGTGGCTTAGTGCCTTCGGGGGTTCGAATCCCTTCCCCCGCATTTTAATGTTTATGGAAATAATAAATCTTCAACCAAGATTGTATCAAGAAAGAATATTTTATACTGCGACTAAAGACAATACTTTAGTAATTCTACCGACAGGTATGGGAAAAACCGCAATAGCACTTATGTTAGCTGTATATAGATTGAAGAATTTTCCAGAATCAAAAATTCTTTTCTTGGCTCCAACGAAGCCACTTTGCGAACAGCACATGAAAACTTTTGAAAAACATGTTGATGAAGCAATAGACACGTCTGCTTTGTTGATCGGAAGCATAAAACCTGACGAACGAAAGAAGTTATGGCATCGCTCTATCTTTATTTTTGCAACGCCACAAACTATTACTAATGATTTAATCAGCGGGAAGTTAAAACTTGACGATGTTTCTCTTATGGTAGTCGATGAGGCACATCGCGCAATCGGGGATTATGACTATGTCTTCCTTGCAAAAGCTTATATTGAGCATGCAAAGAATCCAAGAATCCTTGCTTTGACTGCTTCTCCAGGTAGCAATCGTGCGCATATAGAAGCTGTGCGCAAAAATTTGTTCATGACTAAAATCGAGATACGAGAAGAAGAAGACGAAGATGTACGCTCTTATGTACAAAGGAAAGAAATAGAAGAAATAAAAATAGAACTGCCAGATTCAATCAAAGAGTTAAAAGATCTTTTTGAATTATCGCTTAAAAAAAGATTGAATATGTTAAAGAACTGGCAATTAATCGAAAGTTCTGATTTATCTAAATTACATAAAAAAGATCTGTTAATGCTACAAACAAAGATTGCTATGAACATCGGAAAAAATTATGAAAAAATGATGCAAGTATCTGTCATAGCTGCATGCATAAAAGTCTACCATTGTCTTGAATTGCTTCAAACTCAGGGAATTTCTTCGCTTGTTAACTTTCTTTTTACATTAAAAGAACAATCACACAAAACAAAGGCTTCGCGTGCATTGATTGAAGATACAGAATTCCGCAAAGCTATGCAAAGAACTTTTGAGCTTGAAGAGAAAAAAATTGAGCATCCAAAATTTGAAACTTTAAAAAAATTGGTTGAGCAAAATGCCGGCAAAAAAATAATCATCTTCACAAATTATCGTAATACTGCAGACATTCTTGTACCGCTGCTTAAAAAAATAAAAGATGTGAAACCTGTGAAATTCATCGGCCAAAAATCAGGTTTAAGCCAAAAAGAACAATCAAGAATAATCAAAGATTTCAAGTATGGCGATTATAATGTTTTAATTGCAACCTCAATTGGCGAGGAAGGTCTTCACATTGAAAACGCTGACATTGGAATATTCTTTGAGCCAGTTCCTTCAGCCCTCCGTTCAATCCAACGACGTGGTAGAATTGGTAGAGTTAATATTGGCAAGGTCTATATGTTAATAACAAAGGATACCATTGATGAAAAATATTATTGGGTTGCTTTTCACAAAGAAAAAAATATGCACAAGGCATTAAGTGAAATACAAGAAGAATTAAATGGCCCTCAAAAGAAGTTAACTGGTTTTTAGATGGAAAATAAAATAAAAATTGTAATAGATACACGCGAACTGCGCTCAAGCGTAGCCAAAAAACTATTTGAGCTTGGTGCAGAAGTAGTCACAGAACCTCTTGAAGTTGCTGATTTTATACTTTCAGATCATGTCGCTATTGAACGAAAGACAACAGATGATTTTATCCAAAGTATTATTGACGGACGACTATTTGAACAAATGGAACATCTAAAGAAATGTTTTGAAAAACCAGTAGTAATAGTTGAAGGCGATGAAGATATTTACAGTATACGACAGATTCATCCAAACGCAATACGCGCTGCAATCTCTGCGATTGCAGTTGATTTCCGAGTACCTATTATCTATACGCAAAGCGAAGAAGATACAGCATTATTTTTATATACAATCGCCAAGCGAGAACAGATTGAAAATAAAAAGGAAGTAAACATTCGTGGCGAGAAAAAACCATTAACTGATAAATTCTTGCAGGAATATCTTGTTGCTGGACTTCCTGGTATTGGTGTAGGGATTGCACGAAACTTGCTTAAGCATTTCAAGACCGTTCAGAAAGTTTTCACAGCAACTGAAGACGACTTAAAAAAGGTTGAAAAGATCGGTAAGAAGAAAGCACAGAAAATAAAAGATATCCTAACAAAAGTTTATAGTGAAGACTCGTGAGCTAATATTTTTATATATGAGTAATGCAATTATTAGATTATGTTGCAAGACAAAGAAACAAAGGTTCTGCAGATAATAACATCTAGCGGACCAAAATTACCAACAGAATTAACTAAAGCAGTTGGTATTGAGAGCTATATTGCATCAGCGATTCTTTCTACGCTTGTAAAAAATGGGCATCTGCACAACTCAAGCAGAAAGATTGGCTCTTCTTTGATTTACTATATTGATGGACAAGAAGAAACTGTACGACAAATGCTGCTAAAGGAGCTTAATGTTACTGAGCTAAAAGCGCTTGAAACAATCAAAAAAATGCGTGTTGCGCTTGATAATGATCTATACCCCCAGGAAAGATACTTGATGAATGATTTAAAAGATTTTGTGACACAATTAAAATTGAAAACTGATGATAATCAAGAGATTACTTGTTGGAAATATTATGAGGTTTCTGATGCAGAATTGATGAACATAGTAAAATCAAAACTTGTTCCAAAGAAAGAGCCTGAAGCAGTAAAAGAAAAATTTGTTCCAATAAAAGAAGAGTTTATTCCAATAAAAGAAAAAACTTTACGAAAGAAAGCTGTAACTTTATCTGGATTTGGTGAAAAAGTTAATAAATACTTGCAAGGAATAGATGCTGACACAACAGCAGTTATTCGAAGCAAACCGAATGAGCTAGTTTCTTTAATAAAAATACCAACTATAATCGGAAGCCAAAGTTTCATGTTATTTGCATTAAACAAGAAATCAATTACAGAAACTGACCTTTCAAAGATCTATGTTGAAAGCTCAAAAGAAAGAAAACCTGTTTTATTAGTTGTTGTAAATGAACTTGGTTCTAAAGCAAAGAAATATGTTGAAAAACATTTTGGCGACGTTCTAAAAATTATAAGAATTTAATGCATTATTCAATACTTTGCGTTTTTCATAACCAAACCATGGACCAATCTTATTACTTTTACATACAAAAACATTTTTACTAAATCCAATTTTTTGATTGAATATTCTAAGATTTTCATAATTGCAAATTATCAATCCCAAATTATCATAATCTTCTTTTATCACAATACCTAATATTTTATGAAGCATTAGTAATTGTTTTCGGAGTAATTTATTAGAACATCTACCTCTCAGCTTTCTAGTAGACCCACAGTAACTAACAGTTCCTTCATCATCCCAAAAAGCTCTTAAAAATAGTTTAATTAAGTATTTTTTACGTTTAAGTATCCTAAAAAATGATTGTGTTAAACTCTTGTCATTTGAGATATAAACTCTAATATCATTATACATCTTTTTGCTAAAAAATTCTACTTCATATGTTGTACTTTTTCTTATTCTCTTACGTGGTTTTTTAAAAATGCCGTACAGTTCATTAATATCAGACACGAATTTATTCATCAAACTGGTATTCTTATTACAATATCCAATTGCATATTTACAATTAATAGAATACAACCATCCATCAAATATGCAATGTGCTATAATTCTTACTTTTTGTGGTGTAATCTTTAATGTTCTTTTAGAAAAATCATTCATAAATTAAAATAGGTTGACATAGATTATATTTTTTACGGGGTTATGTCCAATATTACCACTTTGTCAAGTATTAGTATGACTAGCGGGAGCTGGATTTGAACCAGCGACCTCTGGGTATCTCAGCAAAACCTATGAGCCCAGCGACCACTCCAGGCTGGTCTATCCCGCTATAAATTAAACATCTCTTGTGCACTTTAAAAATCTATCTAAATCATACTCAAAACATTTATATGTTATAGAATATATATCGTTTAATGATTAAAATTATGACAACCAAAATATCATATCTAGGCCCAAAGGGAACATATACTGAAGAACCTGCATTAGTTTTACAAAGAAAAACGGGTGGATTTCTTTCACCAGAACTCACAGCAACATTAGTAGCAAAAAAAGTAGCTTCGGGTGAGTCAGATCTTGGAGTTTTAGCTTATTACAATCTATTAGAAGGACTTGTACAAGAAAATCTTGATTTAATTTATGAAAATAATTTATACATCATAGATATAACGCGTGTTCCAATTGTACATTCAGCTGGGGTATACAAAGAAAGTAATGAAAACAACTTTGTTTATTCTCATCCTAAGGCGCTTGCACAATGTTCTGATTGGATAACTAAAAATCAATTAAAATGTGAGGAAACTGCTAGCACTGCAAAAGCAGCTGAAAAAGTAAATGAATTAAAATGTGGTATTGCAATTGCAAAAAAATCTGCACTTGAAAAAAATGAACTTGAAATAATTGCAGAGGATATCGGGAATATTACAACTAAAGGAAAAAATTATACTGATATGTATATCGTAAGTAAAAAACGAGATGAAAAATATTTACATGGTATAAAATACTCAACAATGATTGCAATAACACCTCATACTAATGAAGCTGGTCTTCTCGCAAGAAAAATATTGATGCCAATTTATTGGGATGGGGTAAACGTAGAAAAGATCCATTCAAGACCGTCATTAGCTGATATAACCTCCAGTAATTGTGAGTCACAAATGTTTTATCTCGAATTAAACGGACATATACAAGATAAAAATTTGATAGAAGCTGTATCAAAAATCAAAAGAAATCTAAAGCCTAACAAGGCTGATATTGAAATTGTAAGAATCTTGGGTTCTTACAAGAAACCTTCAATTTAAGAACCAATTATTTGAACACTATCAAAGCGCATCATTGGCGCAACAACTTCTTCTTCCTGGCGAAGTGTTTTACCGATAACCTGGACTTTTTTCAGCGCTTCGAATAAATTGAATGAAACCATTGCTTGTTTTATCGGATAAACTATAGCTCCATTCTTAACATAAAACGCGTTTGACAAACCAATTGACAAATCTCCTGTTAAAACATTAGCAACATGCGTTCCAAATGCAAATTTTGCTAAAACTCCTTCTTTTGTCTCAGAAATTATCTCTTCATTTTTATAATCGCCTGGTTTAATAATGAAGTTTGTTGGGCTTACATATGGAACTTTTACGATTCCTGAACAATTTCCTGTGCTCTTTACTTTGTCTTTTAGCGCAGAATAATTGTCATAAATATAATTCTTAACAATTCCATTCTCAACAAGTACTGTTCTTTGTCCTGGCGTTCCTTCTGAATCAAATGAACGTGAAAAAATGCCATTTTCCAAAAGCGCATCATCTATTACTGAAACTTTTTCTGAAAATATTTTCTGATTCAATTTTCCTTTAAGGAAGCTTCTATCTGTTTGCACATTGTCTGCCCCAAACGCAGGTATAAGAATTGTTTTTATTATGTCAGACAATGCAAAATAATCAAGAATCAAGTCTGCCTTCATTGTTTTGATTGATTTTGGTTTTAAGCTATCAAAACAAAGTTCTCCTGCATTTTTTCCAACTTTTGAAAAATCAAAATCATTATGCGAAACCTTGCTGTCTGAACCAGAAGATTCTCCAATGCTAGCCTCCATTGCAGCAGATAATAAATTCATTCGTTCGTTAATATTTATTCCGTTGGTGTTTGCAAAATTCTGCCCCATCGAACCCATAGAAACTTGTGCCATTGGTATATTCATTCTTTTATCAACTTCTTTTGCTGCATCAAACATATGTTTTGCTTTTTTGAATATCTCCTCTTCTGACATAGCTTTAATTTTTTTAGAGAATATTCCATCAACTTTTCGATATTTTATTTTTTCAGTTAAAATAAGGTCTTTTTCAAGAGGATTCGCAAGCTTCAATAAAGAATTTGCATTTTTCAGACATTTTTCCCAATTAGTCGGATTTGTTGTCTGCGAATATCCAAATCTGTTTCCTTTTGACAAACGTATCTGTAATGTTACCGTTGTTCCATTTTCTGTACGACTTATTTCGTTTTTTTCATAAGTCACAGATGTTTTTTCTGCATCTAGTAAAAGCACTTCAGCATTTCCATATTTCTCTGCTTTTTTCAAAATTTTATTTGTTAGATCCACCGACTATCGCCTCTGATATTTTAATTGACGGACATTTGCCGCAAACAGGAACAAGTTGTCCTTTCTTGCCACAATAACCGCCGACAAGACATGGAACTTGGTCTTTGCCTATTTTTTCTACATTTCTTAATGTATCAAGAATATTACCACCAAATGAAACATCTATTAATGGTTTTGTTAATTTACCATTTTCAATCAGAAATGCCTCTTGTGAATTGAATAAAAAGTTTCCATCAATTGGATTAACAACTCCGCCGCTTGAACCTTTTGCATAAACACCACATTTAATATTTTCGAATAATTCTTCAAATTTGTATTTGCCAGGATAAAGCACTGTATTACTCATTCTTGGACAAGGCATTGCTGATGGATTCTCTGCTCTGCCATGGCCGTTTGGTTCTGAATTCATTTTTGAAGCAGTCTCACGAGAATTCATAAATCCAGATAACACTCCTTTTTTTATCAGCATGGCTTCTTTGCCGCGTATTCCTTCGCTGTCATATTTGTAAAATCCGTTTTCCTCTGGAACATTTGGATCATCTGATAATGTCAAAAAATCTGGAGCGATATTTTTTCCGAGCTTGCCTCTTAGGACAGAAACTTTTTCAAGTATTGCATCTGCTTCGCATGCATGGCCGACTGCCTCATGGAAAAACACGTGGCACAATACTGGATCTATCACTATTGGCATTTTGCCTGCTGGAGCTTTTTCTGCACGAAGTAATCGCTTGACGGATTCTTTTAAATCAGAACAGAATTTATTCATGTCAATTTTTTCAAATCTTTCATAACCAGCCATCAATCCAAATCGTGCAAATGCTTTTTGCACTTTAGCGCCTTCTTTGGCTGCAATTTGTGCATAGAACCTTAGGGCAAATTTTTCTTCCTTTATGTCTGAACCGTCTGTATTATAGAATTCATTTGTTCCAGATATAAACGCGAGATTTATCGTCCTGCTTACAACTGGTTTTTCATTTAAGTTTTTGTCATACTCGATAACATGTTTAATCTTTTCTTCAACAGATATGTCCCTAGGGTCAATTTTTGCTTTGAATTTTACATTTTCTTTGTAAACTGGGAAATCTTTAAGATCAAACTTTTCATTTATTTTTAATGAGCTTAGTTTTGCAAGCTTAACTGCTGTTTTAATTGATTTTTCCAGATTAGTTATGTCATTTCCAAAAGAAGTGCCCCATGCTCCCTTTATGAATGCTCTTACACCGTATGAATAAAGGTCATTATTCTGGACAGAAGTTAAATTTGAATTTTCAGAAATGGTATTTTGAACATTGAAATCAGCTATTCTAATATCAGCATAATCAGCCCCGAGTTTTACTGCTTTTTTCAATAGGCTTTCGTATTCCATACAAAGGATTAGATTAAATGGGTTTAAATAATTTCTATTTACTTGATTGCTTTCTTGATTTTATCAAGAATTTTTTTCTGGTTACCAGTCCACTTAAGGGAATGCTCAAGAACCTGCGCCATGTTTTCAACTGGGATTACCTCTATTGATTTTCTGTCAACGAGAACATCTTTTTCATTTGCTTTTGGTATTAATATTCGTTTTATGCCAGCTTCTTTTGCAGCTTCAATCTTTGAATTGACCCCTCCTATCGGAAGAACCTCTCCTCTGATTGATAATGAACCTGTCATTGCAACCGATTGATTAACTGAAATATCTTCCATAGCTGAAATAACTGCTGTAGCAACTGAGATGGAAGCTGAGTCTCCTTCTACACCCTCGTAAACCTGTAAGAATTGAATGTGAATATCAAATGCTCTTAGTGATTTGTCTGAATATTTTTTGATTAGAGCGCTAACATTTGTTATTGCTTCTTTTGCAATCTCACCGAGTTTTCCAGTTGCAAAAATCATTCCGCCTTCTTTTGACATAGCTGGCACAACCGTAGCTTCGATTGGCAATAATATACCGGAGCCATGCTCATCTCCTATAACTGCGAGACCATTGACGCGTCCAATTCTTGCGCCTTCGACTTGTATTAATTGGTATTCTTTCTTTTCTTTTGTATACCTTTGTGAAAGTTGTTGTTCGAGTGTTGCTGCATACTCTCTTGCATGTTTGACATGTTCTACTGTGACAAGTTTTGCTTTGTTTTCTTTGGCTATATCTCCTGCAACTCTAACTAAGCCACCAAGATCTCTTAATTTTAAAGTTAAATAACCTCTACGTCCAGCGCGTTTTCTTGATTCATTTATTATTTCTTGGACTGCTTCACGTGAGAAATGTGGGATCTTTTTATCTTTTACAACTTCCTGCGCGATAAATCTTGCTATCTTTTGGACATTCTCTGGCGTATCAGGCATTTTATCGTTCACATAGACTTCATAACCAGCACCGCGGATTCTACTTCTCAATGCAACATGCATATGCTTCATTGTTTCCAGATTTCCTGCCGCCACTAAAATAAAATCAGTTGGAACAGGTTCTGTCTTTACCATTGCTCCTGCTGATTTTTCGCTTCTTCCTGTGATTGAATATCTTTTTTCCTGAATCGCGGACAGAAGCTCTATTTGCATTTCTGGTTTTAATGTTGCGATCTCATCAATAAACAAAACTCCGCCGTTTGCTTTCTGGATTGCTCCAGCAGAAACACGTTCATGTGGTGGGGTCCCTAATCCACCAGATTGGAATGGGTCATGGCTTACATCTCCAAGTAATGCTCCTTCGTGTAAACCAGTTGCATCAACGAATGGCGCATGTTTAAGTTCAGAATTATCAACTATTAATTTAGGTCCAACAATTTTCTTTCTTGCAATCTGGAGGTTCATTACAGTATAAAAAATAAATGCGCCGAATAACAAAAATATCAAGAACATTGTTCCCGAGATTCTATCTGCGGCTTTTAAAATGTCAGAGCTTTCAGTTCCAACTATCCAATCAAGAATTGTTGAAGCTGCAAATATTGCTACAAATATCAGTATGATATACACCCATGAGTTTCCACCCTTAGTAAGCGAACTGAGTTTTATTGAATCAATTATTCTCCTTCCTTGGCCCGCAGGAACAGTTTTAATTATTGGAGAATTTTCATCTTTTGGATTTGGATAACAAATAATGTCAGCCTGTTTTTCCATTGGTAGTTCTTCTGCTAATGCTTGTCCTATCAAAGATTTACCGGTTCCTGGTTCGCCGATTAAAAGAACATGCCTTCTCTGTTTTGCGGCTTTTTTGATGACTTCAACCGCAGACTCTTGTCCAATAACCTGATCAACTAGAGCCTTAGGTACTTGAATCTCCGCTGTCGACTTGAATTTTAGGTTATCTTCTCTATCTTTTACTACCATACCTATCCAAAAGATTAAAAAAAGAACTTTTTATTTATTGTGATTCTTCTGTTACTTCCCCTTCTCCGCTTGGAATTGCTGCTTTTGATATGATCATCACATCATCTGCTGCCTTTACAAGCTGGTGTGGGACAATAACGCCTTTTGCACCGGATATTGTTTTGTTAAGGTAAGAGTCTCTTGTTGCTTTGATTTTCCAACCATATATCTTGTTGTTTTGTATGATTACTTCCTCTACCTCTCCGAAATATTCGCCTAGGTCTGTATAAACCTTGACTCCATAGCATTTTGAGACTTCTTTAAGCTTCAACATATTAATACCTCCAACCCAATTATTCATGTATTTTTTAAAATTAAATACCTTTCCATTCTTTTAAACTTATTCTTCTTTAATCTGATGCTTTAGCTCTTTCTCGCTTACCTTGAAATAGTCAAAGAATTTCTGCGTTAAATCCAGTATCTGGGTATTACCTTTCTTATCCGATGTGATAAAGCCCGATTTTACAAGTTTCTTCACATGATCATACGCTTTGTTTCCTCTTATCTTTACAATAGTAGACTGTCTTACTGGTTTTTTAGCTGCGATTACTGCAAGCGTTTTGGTCAAACCTTTTGGCAATTCTGGGGGTAACAAATCTTTGATTTGTGGCGTCATCTCTGGTTTTATACCCATTTTCCATAATTTCCCTTCTTGTATAACATGAATCCCTCTTTCATCTTTTTCGTGTTCCAATTCAAGGTCTTCCAGAAGTTCTTCGGTGATTTTCTTGTCTATGCCTGTCCGCTCTGAGATTTCATCTAAAGTAAGTCCATTCGTGGCAAAGAGTAATGCTTCAATTTCCGCCTTGCTTCTCTTCTTCTCTTGTGACATATATCTCTCCAAAATTCTCTTCTTGTCTAAGTCGCACTTTACCTTTATTTGCGATATGTAACAATGGAATAAATGTCCATATTATATCTTCCCTAGTTTTCGAAGGTACAAGTTGTGAAAACTTCACTTCTGGAAGCTTCATACCTTCAAAGAACAACATTATTTTCTTGAATAACAAGTCTATTTTTGCGCCAATATCTATTTTTCGTCCTTTTACTTTTATTTTTACCTCGCGCTCTTTGTATTTAATTGTTCTACGCTCTTTAACAACCATTGCGCTTCTTAATGATTTCAACAATTCATCTAAAGTAACCTTTCTTTTCTTTGGAAGTGGCATATGCGGCTCAAGTTCTGCATCTGCATGTTCAAATATTGACGCATCAATTGCTTCTGGTTCTAACTCCTCTAATATTTTTGGCATTAGATGATCTGCTTTCATTTTTAATAGAACTGCCGCTGCAAGAAGAAATTGTCCGGATACATAAAGATTCAATTTTTTAAGAACCCTTACTGCATCAACAAATCTATCTGTTAATTTTATTATATCTATATCCCATGGATCAAGATTTTCCATATTAACAATATCTCTGATTACAGTCTCTACAGTAAGCTCTCTAGAAATCATCCGATCAAATAATTGTTCTTCTTTCATTTTACTAATATTAGTAGTTTTGAGGATAAATATATAACTATAAAACAAATAAGTCTGGGATATGGAATTATTCGGAAAACATACGCCTCCAATAATACAGAGAGAAGAAATGTTGTCTAAACAAGTAATGATAGATTTATCTCGTGTTAAACAATTAGCAGGACAAAATCTTCTAAGAGTAAAGTCTGATGCACATAATCATGTAATTCATGCCGCAGAAGCAGCAAGACAAGTTCAAGCGATGGCTTCTGGAATTTGTTATAGGAATAAAGCACCGATAACAGAGCAAGAATATTTGTTAGCCAGGAGAATATGGCATGAGCTTATTGAACTTGAACATATCACAAATCCTTTAGCGCGTGGCACACCGAAAATTTCCGATGTGGTAGTAAGAATAAATAATATACTACATCAAGAAAGACAACTAATAAGTATTGAAGAAAGATGTAAACCTTTCGTCAATACTTAAACTAAAAATTATCCCATGTATGGTATTTCTTTAACCATTTCTGCCTTTCTTGTGTTAAACTTATCTAGAAATCTCTGGTAAGCATCGGTGTCTGCTTTTGTTACACTTGCTCTAACAGCTTCCAAAGCTTCTTTTACATGTTTCATTGTAACTTCTGTTGCATTGATGTTTTCTCTAAGGGCAATTGTTCCTGCTTCTCTTGCTACTGCTTCAAGATCAGCTCCAGAATATCCTTCTGTCTCTTCTGCTAATTTTGAAATGCTTACATTTTTTGCAAGAGGCATTCCTTTCGTATGCACTTTTAGTATTTGCTCACGTGCTTCCATATCTGGTGGTGGAACTAAAATAATTCTGTCAAATCTTCCAGGCCTTAGTAAACCAGGGTCAACTATATCAGGTCTATTTGTAGCTCCAATTATTACTACGTCGGATAAATCTTCGAGCCCATCCATTTCTGTAAGCATTTGTGCAATAACTTGTTCAGTTACTCTAGCACCAGTATCTGAACTTCTTCTTGGGGCAATCGAATCAATTTCATCAAAAAATATTATGCATGGTGAAGATTGTCGTGCTCTTCTGAATATCTCTCTGATTGCTTTTTCGGATTCACCAACCCATTTTGACATTATCTCAGGTCCTTTAACTGAAATAAAGTTAGCTTCGCTTTCTTTTGCTACTGCTTTTGCTAATAGAGTTTTACCAGTTCCTGGTGGACCCATTAATAAAATTCCTTTTGGCGGTTTTATCCCCATTCTTACAAATGCTTTGGGATTTTTTATTGGCCATTCAACTGCTTCTTTTAATTTCTGTTTTACATCTTCAAGTCCACCGACATCATCCCAACTAACTCTCGGCGTTTCAATTAATACTTCTCTAAGCAATGACGGTCTTACTAAATTTAATGCATTCTTAAAGTCCTTCATTGTTACAATTAACTTTTCAAGTAATTCTTTTGGTAATGGTTCTCCTTCCTTCCATTTTAGATCCGGAACAAGTCTTCTAATCACACTCATTGCTGCTTCTTTTGCTAATGCTGCAAGATCTGCTCCAACAAACCCATGTGTTACGTCTGCTAATTTTTCTATTTCAACATCTTTTGCCAATGGCATGTTTCTTGTATGAATCTTAAGGATATCCAGTCTTCCCGCTCTGTCTGGAACTCCAATTTCTATCTCACGATCGAATCTTCCTGGTCTTCTTAATGCAGGATCAATATCATTTGGTCTGTTTGTTGCTGCAATCACTACAACTTTTCCACGTGATTTCATTCCATCCATTATTGCCAACAATTGCGCAACAACTCTTCGTTCTACTTCACCGACAGCCTCTTCACGTTTTGTCGCAATCGCATCTATTTCATCTATGAAAATTATTGCTGGAGCATTCTTTTCTGCGTCCTCAAATAATTGTCTAAGCTTCTTTTCTGCTTCCCCAACCCACTTGCTCATTATTTCTGGCCCAGCTATTGAAACAAAGTAAGCATCTGCTTCATTTGCTACAGCCTTAGCCATCAAAGTTTTACCAGTGCCAGGTGGACCATAAAGAAGAACTCCTTTTGGAGGTTCAACTCCCAAGCGTTCAAATATCTCTGGATGCTTTAATGGAATTTCAACAAGTTCTCTGACTTTATTTAATTCTTCTCTGACTCCACCAAGATCTTCATAAGAAACTTCTGGAACTTTCTTTTCTTCAAATTCAACAGCTTCTGCAGAAACATTAATGTCTGTCTCAGACGTAACTAAAACAGCCCCTTTCGGAGTTGTGCTTGTAACAACAAATTTTATGTCGCCCAAACCAAAACCAACATGTAAGTCTTCCTCAATCATTCTGAAAATATCTTCAAATGGGCTTCCTGAGAATGTTTTTCTTCTTCTTCTGGTTCCACCAAGAGTTATTATATCTCCTTTAACTACTGCGCGCCCTAAAAGTGCCTGACCAACCATCTCTGGAGCAATTTGAATCATCATCCCTTTCTGAGCTGGCGCAATAGAAACTTTTGCAGCTTTACTAATCGTTGCTTTTTTGATTATAACAAGTTCGCCTATTCCTGATTTTGCATTCCATCTGCTTAAACCATCCATTCTTATGATGCTAAGACCTAAATCTGCAGGATAAGCTCTATCTACTATGCCAACTGTTGTTTTTTCACCAATTATTTCAACAACATCGCCGGGGGCTATGCCTAGCTCCTTCATAACACCAGTATCAATTCTTACAATTCCCTTACCTACATCATCCTGAATTGCTTCAGCAACCTTTAGTTTCGAACTTTTTTCAATTGGTTTTGGATTCATTTTAATCACTCCTATTCTAATGATATAACTATCACTTTTTTCTTAATGATTGGTTGGACTTTACGTCCAGTTCTCACAAGAGTTATTATGTGCATCTTGTTGAGAATCTTAACATCGTCAAATACATTTTTGACATCGCGCTCTAACATGGTAGCTAATTCACGTATAGATGTTGGTTGTTGTTCGCGTACCTTGCGGACAAGCTCCATTCTCTTTTCAGTAAGCGCTTCGAACATCTGCAATTGCTTCTCCATAAAGAGCATATCTTCCATGTGCTTTTGTTGAATTATTTTTCTCAAATCATACATCATGTTATCGCCATGTGGGTATCGGATACCAACGATAAATTTAGAAGTTGTTTATATTTATAAAGGTTTGGTTTCAAACACCAACATAGACAAATGTAAAACTAATAAACTTCCTTCTATTACTGATTAATATGAAAGCGCAGATAAGTATTGAATTTATGATTGGCGTAATGTTTCTTCTAGTTGTTTATATCGCTGCCATAAGTGGTTTCAGCACATTTGCAAATACGAATATCATACAGGATGAAGCTGCCAAACAAGTTTGTTACACTGTCTCAAGCGCCATAAGTTCGGCTGACATTGGCGGTAGCGGATTCTCAATGAATGAATCAATACCTTACAAAATCGGCACATCATACGAATACTCAGTAACTGTACTGAATAAATCCAATGTTGACATAGACTGGCCTAACGGCTTCTTCTCATGCTCAATGGTAACTCAAAATGTTACTATCATAACCATGTACGCTGGAAAATTCTCATTAAATAATGTAAACGGGACGGTTTATATCTCAACAATAAATACTGATAAACTATCATACAATCTAAGTGAAACTGTTCATACCAACGGAATTTATTTCTTTAATAATGTATCACTCAAAGTTTACAATAACGGAGTACTAGTTTTGGGCTATCCAATTACAATTCAGAGTATGAATAATAATTTTTCATACAACTTTGTACCAACAATTGCTGGACATTATACGATTAAGGTAAATGATATAACTATGGTAACCTTTTATGCTGAAAGGGAGTTTGATGTAATATGAAGGGACAGATGCTTTCTATTGATCTCGTATTTTCCGTTATTATACTGTTAATCATAATAAGTGCTTTAACAATTGTACTTTTACAGTATACTTCATTTGAAGAACAACAATCACAAAATAGAGATATTGAAATAAAAACACAGGCTGCGCTAAATTCTCTGTTATTAACTCCTGGGGTACCTTTTAACTGGGAAGTTAATATGACTTGAACTAATATTTATTAAACATATTTGTTGCAAATATTTGATTGCTCATATCAACTACAGAAATAATCCATTTTCCATTATATCCAGATTCAGTTAAATTAAAACTACCATTATAGTTTCCGCTAGAAGTGTTTGTTGAAACTGTTGAACCGAACTGGGACCCATCTAATTTGTAGACTTTTATATTTATATTTGAATCAACGGCAGAATTATTAAAATCCTTAAGATAGATAGAATAATATACTGTTTCTCCCAAAGTAAAGTTGCTGTCTGGGTTCGTGCGTGCAGAATTATTAAATGTGTTTATTAACATATATGAAACCGGCGCATCGACAAATATAACTGCCGTCCTATTCGGCTCCATCTTGACATACAATGTCAACTTGCCGCCATAAAGTGGGATAGACCCCGTCATATTTACTGCAGCATTATTAAATACATCCTTGATGTTACTGCCATAATAAAATTCTATATTGATCTCATTTCCGCTTATGTAAGTCCTATTTAATATTATATTTGAGGGTATTGTAACAAATGTCTTTGTTTGCGCACTTACTCCTTGCGAATAAACTAGATTAGTTGCAGCAACAACATTGTCTACTGTTTGCTCAGCATTAATTGAGTTTATACTGTCAAAGTATGTAGTTATGTAGTCTGCTCCGAAAAACGAGCTTATTGCTATAAGCGCTAATCCTATAGCGACTACTGTAACAAATTCAAGCGCGCTTTGTGATTTCATGTTTTAACCTTCTGCATCTCAAGTCCTTGGTCTCTTATCGCAAGATAAGTTTGGTTGAATGTTATTTGCGAACTGAAATAATCATTAAATGTTGAATTAACAAAATAAATGTATTGATTTAATGTTTGGTTGTCTGCATTTTTAATAACAAGGTTGTTCATATCTTCAGTTATGGCATTATATGTTGAAGTTAGTCTAAACGCAGCAATTCTATCAACATTTATTATATTTGCAAAAGATTCTTTTTCCAGTTTTACTGTTGAAAATGTGATTAATATTAATAAAATAAGTTGTACAACGAGTATTGTTGAAATTATAGCTTTTTTATTCATATACCCACTTCCATTTCAATTACGCCAAAACGAAAAACATTGAATGGATCTGTTCCATTTTCAACTAAAGCGCCTGTTGCAATTGCTTTGGTATAGTATTCATTAACCCATGCATCTGCTGGTACTGTAACATTAAAATATTGTGTTGTTGTTCCTGCATTAAATGTAAGATTTATAGGGTTAACAGTCCAAGGCATCTGCATGTCTGTTGAATTATAAATCTGCAATTGAACTGATGTAGCGCCCGTAGTTGTAACAGTTACTGAAACATTCATTATCTTGTTTATATATGTGCTTGGTGCACTTATGTTTACATTTGTTCCAGTATGTAATAATCCGACTGTCATTGAATACGAAGCATATCTTCTGAAAACAAGTTTGTCAGAGAATTTGTTCGGAGAAATGTCAAAAATTTTTGAAGTTGTATTATTTAATTCAAAAAGATACATTTTGATGTTTGCTGGATATTCTAACTGGGATCTTATTAAATCAAGAAGTGCATAAGCGGTTTGATTATCTCCCTTTTGGTATAAATTAAAAACCGAGGAAAATGCTTCATTTACTTCCTCAATGTAAAGATAATTGTCTGTTTTCGTATAGATTCCTGCACCCCTCAAACCAAACGCAGAATCTTCTGTAAAAAATGAATAGAAAAGAAATAATGACGCAAGAAAAAGGCCTAATGCTATCGTTGCATCTATAGTAAATATGATTCCTTTGCTCACACCCAGACACCTATAGTCACAATTACTTGCTCATAATATGAGCCGCGATTTAAAAGGGATGGTCTATTTAACGCATACACTGTAGAACCTTGTGATGGATACAATCCATACTTAACATCTACACCGTCTAATTTAACATAAGATCCATTAAGATATTTTGTCTCGAAGTAAAAATTGTATGTCCATAAACCAAGCAGATTTTTTGCACAATAATAATTTAGACCTAGTAATGCTTTTGTTTTGTTCATGTCTATAATTGATGGTTGGAATGCTATCCCTAATGAATATACTCCTTCACACTGGTGAATAGGTGGTGGGATTATTGGGGCGCTTGCTGTGAACTGGCTGCAGCTAAGATTTTTAGAATTCCCTCTGCTATCATTTGCTTTGATAAGAACATTATAAGTGCCTTCAATTACTGGCGTATACAGATTACTATAACTTGGCCCTGGGGGATTTAGATTTATTATAGCATTTGAAGGTCCAGTTATTTCAGCTTTTACGGAAGTTACTAAACTTGGTGGAGTTACATAAGCAGTTATATTTGTATTATTTGGCAATTCAAATGTTGTTGGGCTTATAGTACAGTTATGGATTACTAATGGTTGCGTTGGGGCAGTTACATTAAATGATCCGCAATTTAGAGTCGCTGAATTGCCCAGATAATAATTTGCTTTTATGGTAACATTATATGTTCCATTCAATGTTGGCGTATACACATTGCTATAAATTGGGCCGCCGTTCAATGTTAAATTCACATTTTCTGGACCAGTTATTAATGCTTGCACTGATGTTGTTAAAAATGAGGGTGTAACATTGGAAGATATTGTTGTGCTACCTGGTAATTCAAAATTCCTTGATGAAATATTACAGCTATGTATCTGCAATGGTGGTGGATTTGGTCTGAGCAATAATTCTGATACTGTGTATACGCTTGTGGGGCCAGCAAATGTAACATTCATTGTATAATCTAAGTTATTGACTAATTGTGGTATTGTAACATTAACATGACATGTAAATGAGCTTCCACTAATGCCACGTCCGGGTGTAGTACAGTTACATGAATTTCCTGAACAGATAGGTACAACAGTACCACCGCTTACAGCAGTTATATTAGTAAATGGCTGTGAAAATTTTATTGTTGCATTTCCTTCGAAATTGTGATTTGAAAATTCTGATGTGTTAAACACAAATGTGTAAGTTGTTCCGTTCTGTATAGTATTATTTGCGCCTGATGCTTCTGTAAATTTGTTGTATAACCCAAGAATTTTGTATGCTGTAGATATACAAATAGTTGGAGATTTGATATTTAGAAAAAATCTTTTAGTAAAGTTTGAACCATCAGTAAATGACGCATTTATAATTGCAGTAAGATTGTCCTGTGCTGGCTGGGAAGCGCCTTTGAATGTCAATACCCATTCTGCATAACCTTGGGGTTCTATGGTTATTGGAGTAGTTAAATTAACTATTATTTTATCCGTACCTGTTTGATTAAAAGAAGTATTTGCTGTTACATCTAAATATGTAACTTTATCATTTCCTAATTCTGATTTAAGTATAGAATTTACCATTGCTGATGCATTAAAATCAAATGTAATGCGGGTTAGATTAATGTATTGCGAACCGTGATTCCAAAATACAAAATATTGTATTCCCTCTTTGTTAACCATCCAGATTGGATTAGTAACATCTTTGTACAGTGTTACTGCGTCTGCCTGCGCTGCAAATACCAAAGGCATACAAAAAATAGCTAAAACAGCAATTATACTTAATTTAAGTGCGATTTTCATGATTTATTCTAATTAATCTGTAAATATAATTATTGCTTTTAGCGTAAACACCACTTAAAAGTTATACATAGACATTGTAAAAGTATTTTAAACAAACAATTCTTATAAAAGGTATGGCAAAAAAGAAGCTAAAATATGTTAAAAGAAAACCTACAATTAAGCTTCCTAAACCCCCGAAAATTAAATTTCGATTATTCAAGAATAAATCTAATGCTAACACAGCAAAGGATTTTGTAGAAAACATCAAAAAAGGAGAAAAATCATTAATTGGAATCCTTTTAAGTGAGAAAAAATCTCGTCCTATAAAACCCACCTTAGTTATACCAGAAATCAAAAGAATCTCAGCTAAAGGCGATCTTATTGAAACAAAAATTGATGAGCTTTATAATTTAATTTCTAAGAACGGCAAAATTTCAACAAATGAAGCTGCTGTTAAACTCAATGTAAAAAGAGAAGAAGTCGAGAATTGGGCACAGATTCTTTTTGAACATAATCTGATAGACATAGATTACCCTGCTGTTGGTAAAACAATAATGATAAAAAAATAAAAGAATAAATTTATTCTACAACTCCAAATAATGTGCCTGTATCAAAGTGCCAAAGTCCTGAATCTGGGTCTGTGAAATTGATTGCCACTTCGATTGAATAAGATGCTTTTGAATCCATTGTGCCCCAGATACCATTGCAGTATACATGATATTGTTCTTGCGCATTTGGACCAAAGTTATCGTTTACAGTTTCATTACACTGATCAGTTTTGTATGATGCAGTAATCTCATTCAGTGTTACTGTTTTTCCAAGCCTGTTACCGATGAATATTGTTAATGTTTCATTTGTATCTGCTTTAAAGTCAATCATCTGGAATTGTGTGAATCCTGTTGACCTCTTCCCTGTAAATGTTCCTGGGCTAAACACACCTAATGCATAAAGTGCTGAGCCGACAATAATGATTATGAGAATTGCCCAACCATAGGTCATAAGGTATTCCAATGCTGTTTGTGCCTTTCTACTCAATAATACCACCTCTTTCTATTTACACAATAATATTGCCTTATTTAAATTCTTATCGAACCGAAGAATCCTGAAACAAGATACCTGACAATAAGGAATATTATCATTGAAACTGCTACAAATAATGGTATATACCTTATTCCATACTTCTCATTTCCCCTTGTTATTAGCGCCACCATTAATGCTCCGAATACTGCAGTGATTATTAGATTCACATAGGAAAACTCAAGCAAAAAGTCTGGGGATATCTCGCTCGGAACAATTTTTAATGTTGGTGCCCCTCTTGTCAAAAACGCCACAGATATCGCTCCGCTTAGCCTTGAAAGCGCTCCTGCAAGATGTGTAGAGATAGCATAAAGAATTGGCGCTGTAACTACTGCTGCTATAAATATGAACAATGCATAAACTAAGATAACTGAACGGATTTCTCTTTGTAAAAGATCATTATCTCTTATGTCTGTTGCTGTTTCTTCAAGAAGCGTTGCCATCTCCCCACCAGATTGAATCCCTTCAACAACCAAGTTTACTGTTTTTTCTAAGATTGGAGAGTCTATTCCTTCTGATAGTTTCATGAATGCAGATTCAATTGTCTCTCCAGTTGCTACTCTTTCACCAACTTCTTTTAATTTATCTGCAAGAAATCCGAATTCTGGTCTTGAGCTTAACATTATGGCTTCATCAGTAGCCAATCCGCTTCTTAGATTAGATGACATAAGTAAAAGTGCGTCTGGTAATGTTTCTTCCACAAATCTTGCTCTTTGGTCTGATAAAATAGAAAGCATTGTTGAAATAACCATATAATACATTGCTGGAACTAAAATTAAAGAGATTAAAACATAAAATGGATTTTGCGTCAGATAGTAAACTGCGAAATTTACTACAATCATGATAATGATTGCAAGATTTAAGTTTAAACCAACCCACACATACGGATTAATTTTGAGATTAGCATATGTCAGACTCTTCTTCACACTACTTATGCTTTTTTTTGCAATTATTCTCCCTAACTCTAGATTTATATCCAAATTAACCACCGGACAAACTTAACATTGGTTTCTTGTCTCTTATTATGCGCATGAAAAATATTTGCGCTATAAACACAGCAATAGGTATCATATAAAATACATAAATAGGAACCGTTAGGCCTGAAAATGAGCTCATTACTATCAAAACAGTAACGCCCAAGCTTGGTATTATTATTGAAAACATCATATACATGAGAATTATTGGATTGAGTTCTGAACCATATTTCCTTATTAAAATTTTCTGTTCCCGTACAAGCGTTGAGGTTATCGATTCAAGTATTTTGCTTATGTCAGAACCTGCACGCAAATTGTTTGTTATCTGCCAAATTGTGCGCCTGAAAAATGTTGATGGTGCTCTTAGTGCCATATGTTCAAGAGCAATAACTTCTTCTGTTCCTGTTGCAATTTCTCTTATAGCTTTTTTGAATTCATTAGAAACTTCGCCATAGCCTCCTTGAGCAATGCCCACCATTGCATCATATAACGGGATTCCAGATTTTATTTTGATTAGTATATATTTTAATGCGAATAAAAGGTCTCTTTCAAGAAATTTTACTTTCTTTTGTATTAGTACATGTGGATAAAACATCGCATAAAAATAAATTGTGAAATAAATTGTGACTCCCATAACTAAGCCTATTCCTGCTGCGGTGTTGACTGGCGCAGTGAACGTACCTAAGAAAAAAGTTAAAATGAAAATTATAATTGCCATGAAGAACGCTGAAGTCATCGCAATTGAGATATATTCTTTTGTGGTAAGATTTATTTCTGCCTGGGACAGTTCATTTTTAAGATGTGGCATAAATTTCGAGGCTGTGAACGCAGGATATGTGAATATGACAGAAAACCTTTTAGCAAAACTAATTGGAAACGGTGAAAATGGAAGCATCTTTATCATTTTTTCAACTCTGATATGAATTTACCCAATATTCTTTCTACATCTTGTTTTTGATTAATTGTTTTAAAAAAGTTTTCTTTATCAGTATAATACTCGCTTACAACTCTCCCAACAGTATTAACTGTATTAATCTTATTTTTGACCATCCACTTCAATATCCCTTCTTTTTCTTTCATATCACTTTGTAATTCTGCTGGAGTCATGCCTGTAAACATGTTCAATTCGCTAAAAGATCTTATTGAATCGGCTGTCTTTTTTGCCTTGTCTGAACGCACATCCCAATGGTAGATATTATGCATGTTTGCTTTGCCTTTTTCTTTTTCACCTATTAATTCTGAAACTTCGAAAACTCTTCTTATTCTCAATTTCCTATGTCTAAACATTATTGATAACAGCGGCAATGAAAGTACAAGTTCTTCTGGTAGAGATATTGGTGGGGAAACAAGTCTTCTGAATGCTTCTTCTGCAGTATTTGCATGTAATGTTGAATAAACAGAATGTCCTGTGTTAAGCGCTTCAAATAATACTTCTGCTTCTGGCTGTCTCCTTATCTCGCCAACAACAAGTCTGTCTGGTCTCATTCTTAATGAATTAATCAATAAGTCGAGCATGTTTACTTCTCCTTTGCCTTCAGGATTAGATTCTCTTGTTGTTAATGGGACCCAATGCAAAAAGTCTGGAAGATTAAGTTCTCTTGTGTCTTCAATTGAGATTACTCGTTCATTCGGTGGTATGAAGGGCATCAAAACATTAAGCATTGTTGTTTTTCCTGATGCAGTCCCGCCACCTATTATCATGCTAAGCTCATACTGCATACAAAGCCAAAAGAAACTCGCGATCTCTGGATTCAATGTATTGTTCTGAATCAAATCAGTAACAGTCCAAGGCTCGCGTCTGAATTTTCTTATTGTTAATGTGTTACCAAATGAGGATATTGGGAATAGTGTTGCATTTACACGGTCCCCAGATAACAGATGTGCATCCATTAATGGAGTTAAAATATTGATTTGTCTGCCTACGCGTCTACCAACAATAGAAGAATAATTTTCGATTTGTTCTTCGCTTGGAACAACTACATTTGTTTCAAGCCATCCGTGTTTCTTATGATAAACCCAAATGGCGGTTTTGCTATTATTAATTACAACTTCTTCTAGCCCTTCATCATCAAGAAGAAATTCAATTGAGCCCAGTCCAAGCATTTCATTCGCTAATACAACAACTGCATAATCAAGCACGTTTTCGGGTATCTCTGGTATTGTTTTCTTTATTATCCCGCGCGCGATTTCCTTTATTTTAACTCTTAAAATAGCGAGCGAAGCTGGATCCCTAAGAGTTTCTATTTTTATTGGAACGGTAGTAATTATTTTATCTCTAGTATCCTCAAGAAGTGCTGTAGTTGCATCCTCTAATTTAGGTATATGTATCTCATATGTGGGCACAAATTTAGAGGGATCCTTGTATACAGACACCTCCACCTTTATTCCATCTGATAAAATAGTATACCTATCTATCTGATTTCGTTCCATTTTTACCTATAAATATAAAGTTCCTAAGATTTATATGTTTTAAACTGACTTCTACTAAGTGATGAATGAAATAAAAAAGCTTGAAATCCTTGGATTTAAATCATTCCATAATAAGAAAGAAATCCCTATACCAAACGGTTTAACACTTATTGTAGGACCTAATGGTTCTGGAAAAAGCAATGTTCTTGAAGCTATCACTTTCGTTCTTGGTAAAAGTTCAAAAAAAGACCTGAGAGCAGCACGTTTAAGCGACCTTGTTTTCAGCGGAAGCAAAAAACTTCCCCCAAGCGATTCTGCGAAAGTAACTATTGAAATCGATAATACAAATAGGGCAATGCCAATTGATGATGATGTTGTAAAAATAAGCAGGAAAGTCAGTAAAGAAGGCTCAAGCGTTTTCCGTGTAAATGGAAAACGTGAAGTCATGGATTATGTAAGAAATCTTTTATTAAATGCAAATATTGATACTGATGGTTTTAATATAGTTCTCCAGGGCGAAATACAAAAATTCATTGATTATTCTCCTGAAGAAAAAAGGTTGATTATTGAGGATATAAGTGGAGTTGCAGCATTTGAAGATAAAAAGCATAAATGTATGCTTGAAATTGACAAAGTTGAACAAGCCATAAGAGATGCGAGAATCCATCTAAATGAAAAATTGAAATTCATGGAAAATCTGCAAAAGGAAAAAGACCAAGCAGAAGAATTTGCAAAAATCGAATATCAATTAAAATTCAAAAAGGCAAGTAAATTATTCAAAGAAAACGAAGGTTTTGAAGAAGAATTAACCAAAGAAAATAAGAAGCTTGAATCAAAACAAAAAGAAATAACTGTTGAATCCGAAAAAAGAAATAAACTAACTTCTGAAACACTTAGAATAAATGAAGAGATTGTAAAAATAAGTGGTGAAATTGATGAAAAAGGTGAAAAAGAACAGATTGAATTAAGCCATAAAATTCAGGATTTAAAAGTGCGCCAAGGTGAACTTAAAATCTCTATAAAAACTGCTGAAGAAAGCCTTAGAAAAAATGTTGAAAGAAAAAAGACTCTTATCCAACAGATAGAAACTAATAAACAAAATGTTGTAAATTTTGATAAATCCATCAAGGAAACCACTAAACAATATGAAGAATTAAACAAAAAGATAGTTTTTGATGAAGAAAAATTAGAAAAACTGAAAAACTTAGATAAGGAGCGGCTTTCATTATTATCAAAAATATTTTCTATAGAAAGAGAACTTGGGGAAAAAGATCGAGAATTATATGATTTTGAAGAAGACATACGGGAAAAACACGAGGTTGAACTGCACAAAAAAGAGGTTGAAAAACTACAACGAGAATTGAAAGAAAGATTAGAAGCCGATGCTGGTGTTTCGCTTGCTTTAGGCGAATTGCGTGAAAATCATGCTAAGCTTTCTAAAAACATGCACCATCTTGAAGGCAGACGAGAAGCTATACTAAACTTATTGAAACATGGTGTAAGAACAATTATTGAGCTTAAATCCCAAAATAAGATAAGTGGAATCCATGGTTTGGTGTCTAGTCTTGGAAAAGTTGATGATAAATATGCATTGCCATTAAAGGTGGCTGGCGGAAATAAAGTAAATTCTATTGTTGTTGACGATGAAGATGTTGCGAAAGATTGTATCAACTATTTAAAACGCGAAAAACGTGGTTATGCTACATTCTTACCCTTATCAAGATTAAAACCCAAGAAATTTGAAATTGATGAAAAACTGAAAGAAATTAGTGGTGTTATAGGTTTTGCAATCGATTTAATAAAATTCAATAAAAAATATGAAAACGTATTCAGATATGTGTTCGCAAATACGTTGGTTGTAGAAGACATTGAAACCGCTAAAAAAGTAGGCATAAACAAAATACGTATGGTCACATTAGGCGGGGACTTGATTGACAAAAGTGGTGCAATGACTGGAGGCTATCGCAAACAAGAAATTTCAGAATTCAAAGAAACGGATATAGAAGAACAAATAGAAAAACTAAAGTTAGAATTAAAAAATTTAGGAAATAAAATAACGTCACATGATTCTGAACACGCTAAGCTATCCGAAGAAATATTCAATTTAAGAACTAAAGAAAACGGTTTTATGTCTAAAATAAGAGAAATTAATATTGATAAATCTAAATATGAAAAACTAAAGAAGGAGATTGAAGAAAAGAAACACGAACGCGAGTCTATAAAATCTGAGATGGAATCACTTCCTAAAAAAGTTGATGAGGCATTGTTAAGCAAATTAAAGGAAGAATTGGAAAAAGAACGCGCTGAAGCAAATAAATTATCTTCTCAAATTAATGGTGATGGTATACAGACAAGGATAACTAATGGTGAAATAGGGCAAACACAAGGTGTATTGAAACAATTAGAAAAAGAAATCACATTATTCACTGATAGTCTTGATGAAGACAAAAAAGAAGCTATTGTTGTAGACAAGAGTCTGGGTGAAATTGATAAAGAAGAGAAAAAAGTCCTGGAAAAACTTAGACAATTATTTGAAACTCGTAAGAAAATGAATGAAACAATTCAAAATAATGAAATAAAAAAGGTTGGAATTGAAAATATAATATCTAAGTTACGAGATGAATCTCAAGCATTTGAAATCAAAATAAACGAATTGAAAGCAAAGATAGAAAGTAGGATCATTGGTCTTGAAGAATACAAAGAAATAGAATTAAAGGAAGTTAAAGAAAACTTAGAAAAAATTGAACGAGAGATTACTGAGCTTCAAATAAAACATACAAATTTTGGTCCAGTAAACATGCGTGCTCTCGATAGCTATAAAGAAACTGAAACAGAATATAACACTCTAAAAGAGCGCGTAGATAAGCTCGATACTGAAAAAAATAGTATACTTAATGCAATGAATGAAGTTGAAACTCAAAAAAAGGAGTCATTCATGGAAGCATTTGAAAATATTGCAAAATACTTTTCATACAATTTTGAAGTATTGGCTCCTGGGGGTGAAGGAAAGATTACTTTAGAAAATCCTGAAAATCCATTCGAAGCAGGTATGGATCTTGTAGCAAGATTTGCTGGAAATCCTATGGTTTCTTTGAGGGCTATGTCTGGCGGACAGAAAACATTAACTACAATTGCGTTCATACTCGCAATTCATAGCTATAAACCGTCTCCATTCTACATATTCGACGAAATTGATGCTGCACTTGACAAAGAAAACTCAGCGCACTTAGGTAAATTATTAACAGAGCTTTCAAGCACAGCACAATTTATAGTAATCTCCCACAATGATAACATAACTTCAGAAGCAGCAACAATGTACGGCGTAACAGTAAATGCGCTTGGCGAATCACAAATTCTAACTATTAAATTGCCTAACGAGAAAAAATAAATGGGCCCGCCCGGATTCGAACCGGGGACCTTCTGCACGTCAAGCAGACGTCATAACCACTAGACTACGGGCCCGCATTGAAACAAATTTTTCTTATTTTATAAATTAAACGCCGGGACTGGGATTTGAACCCAGAAATTCCTTACGGAAAACAAGGTTAGCAACCTTGCGCCTTGCCAGATTGGGCCATCCCGGCAGTTTTTCTGTTAACTCTTTTTTAAAGAGTTAAATGCAGGCACGTCCAAAGGTGGAAATACTGACCCATCAGCAGTCTCTACGTCTTTTCTCCACCCCGTATCTTAAGAGCACGTGCTATTTTGCTTAGTGCTGCTGCCTTCCGGCCCTGACACGGTTCGCAGAATAACATGTCCCTTAAGGCGAGGTTTCGCAGATACGACATAAACTTACTGGTAAACCAATAAGTCGCCCCTTGGACTCACTCTGCCTAAAGCTGATTTGCAGTTACAGGGAACAGCTAACTCCCCAGCTATGCCTGCAGAAAAATTAAAGAAAGTTTCATTTTAAAAGTTTTGCTTTACGTTGCTAAGAAAGTGATATTTCCTGAACATATGCCTTTGGTGCCAACTGGTATTTTTACAGACCAGTATGTTTTTCCAGTGCTATTTGTTCCTGTGGTTGTATCAATAATGTTTAAATTCGTGTTAACGGGTGTTTCTACAAGTGGAAATAATTCATCATATGTTGCAGTATAATTGGCTGTATCATAGCGTATATAATGATAACTAATGCTTCCAACTATATCGCATGTCATACTTGTTCCGCTTAAATAAAGATAAAATGGTATGTTTCCGCAATTTTGTACAGTCACATTTTTATTTGGTGTTGAAATATCCAGTGGTGCTAAAGAACCAAAATTTACAGAATTTTCGTAAGTATTGATTGCTTTCAATGCATTTAATGTTTGGTTATTTATGGCTGTTGCTGTGGCACTAGCATAATCTGTTGCAGTCACATTACAAGTCCATGTACCATTATTTGCATAATAAGTCATATTAGATGTACATGTGTAATCCTTTTTTGTTGTTGCATAACCACCCAGAAGTCCACAGCTGGAATTAGTATAATGTGTATTTGGATTATCTGCTGCTCCAGGTGTTGAAGATGAATGATATAGAACAGCACTTGCAGACGCAATATTCGCATAACCGTCTGGATCATCAATTGTGCCATTGCATATAACTGTAACATTATCGCAAGCTGCTAACGTTATTGCAGAACCTAAATTTAACACCGCAGTAACTGTTGGCGCTGTATTTTCCCCAGATAACTGTGAGCTACCAAAGTCAGATACATAAGATTGTGATGCTGATTTATTTATTATTGTCTGTCCAATGGATGATTGCGACGCATTATAGCTTTGTGAAGTTGAATTATTTCCTCCGCTGTTGATCAAACTTGTAACATTATAACTGTTACTTGACTGGCTTGTTGCAACAGCTACTGAAATCACTAATAAAATAACAACAAATGCAAATATTGCTAATTTCATGTTGCACCTCAAAGATAATTTATTTGAAACATTCGTACAATCTTATCATTTTGATAGTCATATATCACCAAAAGTTTGTCTGTTGAAGAAAAAAATGTTATTTGATAAAATCCTGGTGTTAGGCCTGCATAAACTACTGGTTGTTTCGCTGATAGGTCTGCCAAATCCCCTTTTGTCAAAACAGCAATTTCTATGCTGTAGTTTTCATATTTTTGTATCTCTGGATGTGTTTTGAGTTTTGTAAGAACCTCTATTGTGCCATATGTGAACACTGGAGTAAATTTTTCTAAAAGTATGAGACATATGATCACACTTAGGACTATTATTGCTGCTTTGTACATAGATCTTCTATTTTCTGAAATTTTATGAGTCGCTACCATACCAACTAAAATATTTAAACTATTAATTATTAATTAAAGTAAGCTTAAATGCTTTTTTAAGGTGAAATGATGAATAAACCAATAATAATTGTCATATTGTCATTATTTATTCTTGGTAGTGCTTGGGCGTCCATTCCTCAACTTATTTCGCTACAGGGTAAGCTTACAAACTCTACAACCGGTGCTGCTCTAAATGGAAATTATCAAATGAACTTTTCGATTTACAATGTAGAGACTAATGGCGATCCATTATGGTACGAAAACCAAACTGTTGCTGTATCAATTGGCACTTACAATGTTTATCTTGGGAGTTATACTGCATTAACTCTTCCATTTAATGATTCTTATTGGCTTGAAACCAAAATATACAATGGATCTGGATGGGAAACGCTTACTCCGAGACAGCGCTTGACTTCTTCGCCTTATTCTT
>Ga0315273_10001059_pt1 | contig 30484 bp, 42 predicted proteins | sample YL17G02_0_MG_FD_205753 | JGI IMG/M metagenome (GOLD analysis project Ga0315273, IMG submission 205753) | Sediment microbial communities from Yellowstone Lake, YNP, Wyoming, USA - YL17G02_0 | ecosystem: Environmental > Aquatic > Freshwater > Lake > Sediment | place: USA: Wyoming | collected... | reverse complement strand
CCCACAAAAGTGGCGCATAGTAATTTCCCTCGTTGATCCAACTACTCGCCTCGAGTCCGGGGTGCGAGTGCATGGTTGCGTCCGGCATCGTCGTAACGGCCTGTATCTCGGTGACGGCTCCCGCGGGGAGGAGTTGCCGGTGAGCACTGAATTGTGGTGGTTTATTCGGCCTTCCCCAGGGAGCGATGACATAGAACTGGATCCACTTGAGCTCGGTCGCGTTCACGTAGGCCTCGACTGAAATCGCCTCGGCCAGAGCGTTTGTATCGACGTACCAGTTAGGCGTAAGCGGCGCCGACAGGACGAACGCGCGAGCCACAATCGCCCCGTTCGCCCCGCCGACAACGGCGTTGTTGAGGTTCACCCCGACCGGCTGCACCAGGTTCGACCAGGCGATCTTCTTCCCCTTCGCGGCGGATCCGTCGTGATCATGACCACTCGTCGTGTTAGCGAAGACCGTTTCGAGATAGTTCTTCGTAACGGCGTCCTGGGCCGCGGTAGGGTCCAATACGTTCTTGACCTGCCAATTCGATGCGCCGGACCCCATGTAAAAATCGCCGGTCATCGCGTAGGTCACGCCGCCGGTCCTCGGCAGACAATTCCCATAGTCGCTTCCATTGGCGAGCCCATATTTTCCGACGATCTTCCACACCCCGGTCCCGATGCGAACCTTGAGGTGCTGGGTCGAGGTGTTGAAACAGAGCTGCCCCTCGAAGGGTGTCGGCGCGTCCGCTGGACCGGCGAAGGTGGTCCTGAGCGTGTCGAAGTTCGTGACGATCTGCGCCCGCGAGTCCTTCAGGGTCTCGCCCGAGTCAATCGATTCCCATGTTTGTCCCATGTCAATATCCTCTCGCGGTCCAGTCTATGTTACCTGCAACCTTGGCCCCCGTCGAATCGAAGTACTTCACCTCGATCGAGTCTTTGTCGACGTTCTGCGTTTGAATCGTATCGCCGACAGCGCCGTTGTGCGGGGTCGCGTGGAAGGTCGGTGTCACGTTGAAGCTTTGGAAGGTAATCGTCGTCCAGTCTGTATCGTCGATTAGGACGTTGTTTGCCGACTCGACGACGTCGGGAGGTTCGACCTCGCAGATCATCTCGTGGATCGTCGCGCCATAGCCCGTCGAGTCGACCTGGGTCACGAGCTTGAACTGGAAGTACTGGCCGATGTAATAACCCCGCTGGAAGCGAATGTAGGCTCCGGTCGGCGTCGTGTCGCCGTAACGGAACCACATGACACTTTCAATCTGCCCGCCGTCGGGGTTCCCGTCCCAGGTCGTGTTCGCGGCGGTCGCACTATCCCAGGTAAATGTCGCCGAGTTCCAGGTGTAGTCCTCGGTCCCGAGGGCAGATGAAAACTGGGCTCGGAGTTCGACCGTCGCAACGACACCGATATCCAGAACTGGAGTCTCGTAGGAGCATATCGTCTGGCCGCCATCCATGACGAGGTCATGGCCAACGACTGAGGCATCGACTTTCGTCCCCGTCCAGTCGGGTCGGCCCGAATGGGAGACAATGACATCGTCAATGAAGTCATCGGGGAGCGTGTCCTGGACGGATGCCGCCGTCTCGCTGTAGATCCCCGAGCGGTTGACCGCCTTGACCATGAAATAGTACTCGGTCGCCGCCGGGAAGTCGGTTGTGATCTTCTCGGGCGTCTTGTCGAGCCACGCGAGCCACGTGGTCGACGCCCAATCGTTGACCTTGCCATAGCGAATCTCGTAGCCGCCGAGGTCGCCGATGACGACTGGATCCCAGCGCATAATGACGGTCTGCCCGACGCGCGTCAGGCGGAAGGAGTCCTGGCCTACGTCGGGTGGTCGCTCAACCTTCCCGTTGTATTTTATGGTGAGCCAGGGAGAGCCGTCGCAGAGCCGCTTCATGCCGAAGGGGCTTATGCTCACGACGCAGATGTCGTACCGCGTCCCTTCCTTTAGGTTGCCCGAAACGACGAAGTGCGTCCCGCGCGAGTACCCCTGATACCTCCATGCCTCGTACCCGGTCTCGCGAAGGAAGATTTCGTACCCGGCGGCGTTGTCTCCACCTTTGAAGGTTACGTCGATCACACTCTGGATCGTTCCGTCCTTCATGAGCTGGGCCCGCTCGGTAAGGACGAGCTCACTGACGTTCCCGGGGAACTTGCGCGGGTCCGGCAGATTGCTATAGACGACATACGGGATGTTCTCGATGTCGTCGTCGTACACGCCCTCGACGTAGTTGATCGCCGATATCTTACACTCAAGGTCGCTCGTCCTCTTGATCTCGGTTACGATGAAGGGTTTCGTCAGGATGTTTTGGACGCCGACGACCCAGATATCGCCCGCCTGCGGGAGGGTGTCCCACATGTCGACCTCAAGGACGCTCGTCGTGAACGTGCCCGAGGTGAGGACGGTCTGAATCTCGATGGCATCGTTCGCGTGGCGGATCATGATTTCATAGGAGTTTCCGCCCACGAGCGTCGTTGGTTGGTCGAGGGTGATTGACGCGGTGTCGGCACTCAAGACATATCCCGAGTCGCCCCAACCCGGAACATCGTGTTGAACCTCGATGCGATCGAGCGGTTCGCAGGCGATGGCGTCGACGCCCGCCACGAACCCGACCGCGACCGTTTGGTGCCGGTTCTTCTTACAAAGGAACCGTCCGACGCGGTTCGCCTCTGAGGGACGCGTTGTCCCGTATCGCGTCGTCGTCTGCTTCCGATAGGGCTCGTTCTCCTCAAGTTCCTTGTCGACGTATCCTACGAAGTCCTGGGCGTAGTTCGCCTCCTCATTGAGAAACTGGATCTCCCAGTAGTTTGCCCCGAGCTGCGGCGTCTGATAGACCGCCTCAAAGGTCCCCTTTTTGATGTTCGCCATCGAGAAGACTTGCGTGTGAACCTTGGGGCACTCCCAGGCGACGCGAATCCGGTTCCCTTGGCGAAGCGGGACGGCCCGGTACATTGCGAGAATATCGATGATCTTTTCCCACGAGGCGTTCGCGGCATCGATGATCCCGTCGTAGCAGAACCGTTTCTCCGTCCCTCCATACCCGTCGGCGACGAGTTCGTCGCAAAAGGCCGCGAATCCGAGGAAGGTATCGAGGTCGATGTCATCCTCGGAGATATAGTCCCCCATGCCATAGTGCGCTTGCGTCAGAAGATAATAAACCACCCAGGCGGGGTTGTTTGAGCACTCAAGGCTGTGGCACTCGGCGTCGGCGAACGTGAAGTCCGTGAAACGCACCATGCAGTTCTCGGGCGTCGCCGCATGAGAGGATACCATGACTCCCACCAAGTAGCAGTCATCCTCGTCATATAGTGTGGCCAGATAAGCATTGGTGTTCCGTTTCGTCCAGGCGACCCCGTCGGTACTCGAATAGAAGTTCTGGATGCCGTTAGTGCAAACGATGCGGTAGTACTTCTCGGCTGTCGTCGTCGCGCCGTTTATGCTGTCCGCTCCATACTCCCCCGGGATGCGATACTCCCACTTCGTCGCGCCGTCATTCATAAGGCCTATTTGGGCGTACTGGGTGTATGTTGGGATCCCGTTGGTCGTCCGGCACGCCGTCAAGTAGGCGGCATCTCCGCTCGACAGTCCATTCGGGTACTCTATGACGATGCGGACGTCCCAGTTGAGCCCTCGAATCTTCTTATAGAAGAAGCTCGAGGTGTACTCGTAGCTCCCCATGTCATAGTAGCCCCAGCGAGAAGCCGTCGCGCCGTGCTTGACGTCAAAGGCGTTCGCGGTGGGTCCGCACACCTGGGAGTAGTCGAGGTACCCGAGCCCGCGAACATTCCAGCCCCAGAGGAGCTCTCGGGGCGTCGTGTCGTATGCCCCCGGGTCGTAGAGCGTCCCGGCGAGCATGTCTTGCGTGCGGTCGGCCGAGAAGTCGTCGCCCGGCTGGAATACCTTCAGGACGGTCCCATGGACCAGGTTTGTCATGGTCGGCAGGCGGCCGTTGAGTTGCTCGGTTGCGAGCCACGATCCGCCACACAGGGCGATGCCCTTGTACATCACGTCGTTGTTAAGCCGCTCGTTAGTCGAGCCGAGGTAGGAGGTGGAAACCTCGTAATCTTCGTCGTCTAGCGTTAGTCGCGTGAGCTTGATGTCATAGATTCCGATGGGGAGCCCAATAATCGAGACCATCTTCTCGTACTGACTGCGCGTCTGTGCCGAGAACTTCACCGTGTCCCACCCGGCGAATGCGCCACCGCTCCCGTTAACGCGGTACTCGACCTTGATCGCAACCTCGTATTGTCGGAATGCGCCGCTGACGTCATGGCTGTATAGCCCCTGAGGGAACCTAAAAAGGAGGTCGATCGCCTGAACCTCTCCGCGGGTAACGATAGTTTTGTCGTCCTCGTAGCGGAGCTCGGGGTCGATGCTATAGTCGCTCGCCTCGTGATACTCAACCGTATCCTGGAAGCCGCGAATAAGGCTCTGGTCCCAGCCGCCGCGGCGATAGTAGACCTCAAGCTCCTTGTACTCGTTCGCCGGATTCTCGTTGACGAGAAAGTCGGCGGGGACAGAGGCTCCGTTCAGGATGCTCATCCCCGTCGCCGGATCGTAATAGGTGTCCCGCGTCTGACCAGAGATGGCACTTATGGGCCCGGCGCAGAGTCCGATCAGGAAGCTCAGGTAGCTCTTGTTTCCCTCGGGTATTGTCACGAAGGTCGAGAGATACTGACCCGCAACGCGGTGGCGGCCGAAGACGAGCGGGATCGGGGTCCCATTCTGGGTCGTGTTCTGGACCCCGTCCCAGCTATAGGTCGGGCTCTCCTCGGTATTATCGTAGAGCTTGTTGTTGAGCTTTGGCCTCGGCGTCAACGCCTGGAGCGCGAAGCTCACGCCGGTCGAGACGATGGTAATCGCGAGGCCTATCAGGAAAAGCGTCCCAGGCTCTCCCGGGATCACGCGCGCAATAAACTGGTCTCCCTCCCGCCTGCAGATAAGGCCGAGGATCTCCTCGTAGCGGTTATATGCCTTCCCGTTCCAGATGACCTGGAGTTGGTCATGGGGCAGATCGAGCGGCAGAAGCTCGGCGATCGGCGTCCCGACCGTGATCGGGATCGTCTCAAACTTCTGCGGCGCGAGCAGGTTCCGGATGACCTTAAGCTCCGGCATATCGGTACGCCTTCAATAGTCTGCCTCTGACCCTTCGCAGCGGCTCCGAGACGACCCCGAACTGCGACGTCGCATGGAGGATCCGCTGCCCGCCCACATAAACGGCACAATGGACGGCGCACTCCCCACCGTTCCGCGACAGCAGTAGAACGTCGCCCGGCTCTGCGGCGCCCGCGACCTCCAACCATTCGGCCGTGATGTTCGGCCCGAAGACGTCTGCCGCTGCGTCCTTGCCCTCCCGGGGGTCCCACTGGTACTCCAATGGGTCTGGGATCGTGACCCCGCGAAGCGCGTGATAGGCCCTCACAATGCCCCAGCAGTCGAGGCCGGAAAGGTCTCTCCCGCCCCACTTGAAGGGGACCCCGATGAGCTTAGAGTAGTCGACCGTTGGGCAGCGCAGGGCAGCCTCCATTGTGAATCGTGTTCTTGTGGTTCTGGCATCCGTTCGGCCCGGCGTAGCTGTAGTCACACGTCAGAAACCCACCCGCCGTAAAGCGGATAAACCAGAAGTTACACTGGACCGCAAGCGCCTGATATCCACCGCTATACCAGGACCCGATGCCGACGCGCACCGACCCCTCCATGTTGTCGTTGGTAACCTCCCCCTCGGCGGCCCACTCAAGATCGGAATACCAGTTTCTGCTATAAAACCTGAACACGTTTCCAACGCGGGCGATTCTCCAGTAGGAATGCCCCTCGGAATAAGGTTCTATGAGTTCTGCGTCTGAACTTGAGGCGTCAATAGTGTTCCGTGTGATGATATGGTCATAATCGAGCCCCATATACCCGAGCCAATTGTCGGGGGTCCCGTCGCTCTGGACCATAAAGATGGGGCCAGACTCGTCGGCATACCCGTACATCGGCGCTTTGATGTAGCAGTCGAAGTCGCCATCGATGAGCTTATAGACGTAGGGCCCGTCGCGTGCCGAGTTATTCCAGTCGAGTGCGCCCTCGGTGTCCTTGCAATAGACGACGAACTGCCCGCTGCCTTGCTCCCCTGGGTCACGCCGAGGGGAGTCGTTCGTATCGCAGAGAGCGGCCCCCGCCATATTGGTGGCGTACCAACCATAGAGGCCCTCCCCGTCGCCCTGCTGGAAGAAGTCCTGCTCGGTGACCTCGCCAAACTCGTCTCCCAGGTAGGCGCAGTGCTCGTCGCGATAGAAGAACCGGCAGCGGTCACGAACGAACCGTTGCCGCGGGATCTGGATCGCGAAGAGGTCGTCGTGCCCAAGCTCGAACGAGGCGGCAACGACGATCGTCGAGACTTTGTTAATCCGATAGGTGAACGTCAGGACGTCCGTCGTCACGTCGAGGTGGCCGCGATTGACGACATAGAGCGTGACCTCGCGCCCCAGGAGGAGGTCCTGTTCGAGGTACGAGGAGATCTCCCGGCTGACATTCGCGACCGACAGGGCGAGGCCCTGAATCTTACCCGAGACGTCCTCCCCGACCGGTTCGAGTGTCGCGGGAAACCGAGTCCAGAGTTGCCCGTTCCATGTAACGTCTTGGGGATAGATGGCGAGGTATCGAGTGGTTGTGTCGTCGATGTCGATTTCGAGCAGCCAGATCCAGGGGTGGGCCAGGTACTTCTGGTTCTTCGCGAGGATGAGGGCCGGGTTCAGGGTCTTCACTCGAAGAGTTCCTCCAACTCGCAATCGAAGGCCCAGGTGTTCGGAGTCACGCGGCTCTGCTCAAACTCGTCCGAGAGGAAGTGGACGAAGACGTCCTCGTCGAGCGTGTTCTCAGTAGGGGTCGGATCCCCGGACTCGCTATACCCTCCGGAAGGCTCCGTCCAGGTCCCTCCGCTGGTCGCAATCGCCCCTGACTGCTTATACAGGGTGCCCGACGCAGGGCCGACATAGACGTTGGCATAGGCCACATTGGGCGGGAAATAGGGCACGGTCACGGTTGCGAGCCGATTCACGGCGACGATCAGAGCGCCCGCCTGCGACGGCTTCGTCTCGGCACCCTCAGAATCGCACCAGGTGTAGGCGGCGTAGACCGTATGCTCGTCGAGCGTCCCCCCGGCCTCCGAGGACACGTCTGGCGGGCAGTAGGGGTCGGCACAGGCGTCCGCCGGGTTGAAGTAGAAAGGGGTCGCCGATCCTAGGTGGTCGCGGTGGAAAGACCGGAAGATGTCGTACTCGCTCCGCGGCGCCGTGGCCCAGACGAGTTTCCAGTAGCGACGTCCGCGTTCCGCCTTCGCGCGGAGCTGGATGTCGCCGGACTCGAACTCTGTCTTCGCCGTATCGTACTTCGCCTTCTCAGTGTAGACGAGTTCGGGGTTGAGCGGGAATGTCTGGTACATCAGATCCTCCTGTGCGCGGAGCGGTAGGAGGGGGAACTCTGCGCCATCTCAGTCGTTATGGCCTCAACACGTTTCTTTGACTTCACGAGCCAGGCCTCGAACGTCGTCGAATCGATGGTTTGGATGTTCCAGTTGTTGACGACCGTCGTCCCCTGGCCCATTCCGCCGCGGAGATCGACGGGGATGGCGCGCCCGTTCGGAAGAGGGACGACGGCCTCGGCGCCCCTTTCGGCGATGATGGCCCTCGTTGGCTTCGTGCGGATGCCACCATATTGCATCGCGTCCCAGACGAGGTCGGGAGCATCGGATCCGGTTTTATACTCACCCGTCGCTCCGCCGCCAATTGACAACGCCAAAGAGGCGACCCCCTTGATAATCCCGAGCATCATCATCTGGGAAGCGAGCTCCGAGAGGGCCTTGGCCAAGTCCTTGAGGAACGCGATCAGGTAGTCCTTGAACTTCCCGAAGTCGTTCGTCAGGGCCCCGAAGATCATGTCGCTGAAGAAGTTCTGGACTGAGCCGAGGGCGTCCTGGAAGAACCCCTTCGTGAGGACCGCCACGCTCTTGAGCTTATTCATGTACTCGTCGATGGCGCTCTCGCCAGCCTTCCAGAACGCCTTCGCCGTGTCCCCGTGCGCCTCGTAATAGAGGATAAGGTCTTCGCTTCGTCGCCGCACATCATCGAGCTTCTGCTGCTTGTCCGTGAATTCGGCGTAGCCCTTTGCGCCTTCAAAGGTCGTGAACGTCTCCGGCATGAGACGCATGAGCTCGCGCGCGTCCTTCCGCATCTGGGCCGCGAGATCACGCCGCTGCTGCTCGATCTCGTCCAGTGCTTGCGATTCCTCGATGAGGGCGACCATTGCCGCATCGCCCATTTCTCCGTAGATTTCAATCAGGGTGTCGCGAGCGCGCAGCAATCGATTCCGTCTATCGATCTCGTCCTTTGCGGAAAGGAAGCCCGTGATGTCTCCCTTAAACGGCTTGTTGAACAGGGCTTCGAGGTCGGCGCGCATCTCTATGGCGCGGTCCAGGAACTTCTGGTCGGCATCGGCGTTCTTGTTGAGGGTGGCAACCCATTCCTTTGGCGAGGCCATCGCGGGGAAGATTTCCGTGATTGGGCTCTCGTAGGTGCCGATTGCGCTCCCCGACTCCCGAAGAAACTTTCCGAGCGCACCCTCCTTATCGTTAAGGCCCATCATCTCTTCGTATTGACTGAAGAAGACCTGAAGCTCGGCTTGCGCCCTTGAGAGGGCCCGCTTCATGTCTTTGTCGGTTGGGATCCCGAATGCCTTAAAGAAGTCCGTCGGCTTCCCCTCGTAGCCGGTAAGGGCCTGCCAGTCACGGAGGCGCCCCATGGCCTTCCCGAGTTCCTTGAGCTTCTCTATTTGCTGTTCGATCGCGGCAATGTTTTCCGCCGACTGTCGCCTCCCCTCTTCGTTCTTTGCGTCAGGCGGGCCCCTATATGGCGACCAACCATAATTCTGTGCTGGTGCGCCGAGAAGAAGGGCCTTCTTTTTCTCCAGATCCAAGAGCGCCTGGAGCTCAAACCCCGTCATCTTGGGAAGGAACGTGTTCTTGAAGAAGTCGAGATCCCCCTTCCAGGCTCTGATCCTTGCGGAGTCAACCTTTGCCGCTCCGCCGCTCCGGTCGGCGGTGTTCTGCCGCATCCCCTCGGCCGTCTCCATGACATACTTGAGGATCGAAGCAAAGGTGGCCAAGACCGGCGGCATGGTGTTCGCGGCGAACTCTCCAAGCGCCTTGCCGAAGCTGACCAGGGCGAGCTTGTTGTCTTTCAACGCATCCGACAGCTTCAGAGACAGCTCAAGGAACGCTGGCTTGATTCCCTCGGCGAGCGCCTTCCAGGCGTTCGATGCGGCGACGTGAAGCTGGGAGAACTTCTCGCTGGTCGAAAGAACGTCGACACCGAGCATCTTCATCCGGTCACGCCCCGCCTCAAGGACGGCCGAGCGATACGCCATCATGCGGTCGTTCTCAGTGAAGTCTTTCTGCGCCTTATTGATCGTCCGGGCGTACTTCTCATACGCATCGTTCGCCGAGATCGTGATGCCGATTTCGTCGAGCAGCCGGTCGCTCTGCCGGGCGATTCCGAGGATGAGGCGCTCGAAGGCATTCGAAAGGTCCCACCCCATGGCTTTGCCGAGGCGCCTGGCCATCTCGCTGAACATGGCCATCTCGCCACTACTGCGGATGACGCCGAGCATCATGGCCTTGTTGGCGTAGGCCATGAGGTCCATGTCTGTCACGGTTCCCTTCATAGCCTCCCGCATCCCACGGAGCCCCTCAGAGGCGTTGATGCCCAGGCTCTTCGTGAGGGTCGAGAAGGTATAGGAAAGGTCCTCGCTCTTTTTCATGACGTCGGCCAGGGACTTTACGAAGTACCCGCCGATCCAGGTGACGAAGACGTTCCGCAAGCTGAAGAGGTCGTGGGAGAGCCGCTTGAACGAGGCCCCGAAGGTCGTCGCGAAGGTCTTTGTCTTCTTGGTCGCCGCCGCGGTCGCCTTGTCGAGGCCGCCCATGGCCTGTGTCGCCTCGTTCGCGCCAGTAGTTATGGCTCCGAAGCCGCTGCCCGCGGGCGCGAGCGCCTTGTTGATCTTGGCTGCGGCAGCCTCGATCTTCGAGACGATCTTGTCGAAGTCGGCCGAGAAGCGGTCCTTCAGCGCTACTACGACTTCGAGCGTTGGTTCCGGCACTTTTCCTCCCAGGCCTTCTGCCGGGCTACGACGACTATGTTCGCCGCCTCAAAGAACTGGTTCGCCTGATCCAGAATTCCACCCGCGTCAGGCCAGGTGTGCGACGGATCGATCCAACTAATGAGCCTGACCGTGTGCATGACGTTCGGCGTGAGATAGGTCCTCGGGCACCGTGGCAGTCCGCCCTCGATCCCCGACATGGTATGCCAGAGGGCCGGGTTCAGGATCTCCGTCTTGCAGCCGTAACGCATCTGCCTCGTCTCGTCACAAGTCGCGCAGTCGAGATCGGTCTCCTCGATCCCGACCGCGATCAGGAGTTTTTTTCGTCTTCCTCGGTCAGCTTGGCGGCACCCCAGATCGCGAACGCGAGTTCGCTCTGGTCGTCAGACCCGAGCATGGCGATGATCGCGTCCTTGACCCGGCCGTCCTTTTCCTTCGCGAACTTGACGGGCTTCCCCGCCTTGTCCTCGACGTTGTCCCAGCCAACCAGGCCGCACTTCAGGTTCTCGTAGACGAAGGAACCGACCGGGAAGCCGTACTCGCTGTTCCTGTTCCCCATGAGGTCTCCAATCCTCTTGACCTCGAGGGGGGTGAGCGGCTTCAGACGGAAGATGCTCGGTTTGTCGGTCTCCCGGTCGCGTTCCAACGTGTACTCAAACACCTCACGAGTCGAAACGTGAATCATGGCCCCGTGTCCTTTCTTGGGCGCGTGCGCCCTACGAACAGGTGATGGTTACGTCGTCATCTCCAAGGTTCTTCCGACACGCGAAGGCGAGGTCGTGGGTCGCGGTCCCGTCGCGATCGCCGGTCGGCTTGCTGATGATCTGAATCTTCGGCGCGGCGATGGAGATGATGTTGCCGGGGGTCGCGCCGAGGGTGAACTCAAAGATCCCGAGCGTCGGGGCCGTCATGAACGCCGTCAGGTCCTGCGTCGCGACGGCGACCTGATCGACGTTGATCGTGCCGCGAGGGTTCCGTTGGCCGATCCGGGCGTACTGGAGTCCGTTCGGGGCGTTCGCGTTCTCGCGGACCTTCACCTCGTTCCCCATGTCGAGCGTCACCGTACTGAAGACGGGGTCGCTCCACTGCGAGCCGAAGTCGAGGACGGCCTGGGCGTTGTAGAACTTGTCAGGGAGCGTCGTCTCGAACGTGATCGACTGTTCATCCCAGAGCGCCTTGTCGGTCTCCGAGTCGAAGATCCCTGAGAAGTTGAACTCGGCGTAGCAGATCTGGCCCGAAGTCCAGGTGAAGCTGACGTTACCGCCCGCGCCATAGAGGAACTGGAACTTACCGTCCAGGTTGTAGCCGATCGTGAGCGTCTTCCAGTCTGCCTCGTTCGAACTCGGCGTGTAGATCACGCTGTCCGTGTTCAGGTCCTCAAGGAACCCGCAGGCCTGGAGCAGCCGTCCGAAGACGGGTGCCGTCCCCGGGGTCCCCGAGCCCTTGAGCTCGACCCGGAAGGTGCATGTTGCGATCGGGGCCCCCGGGATTGAGGCCTCCGTACCGAGGGTCGACCGCAGGATCTCGCGGTTGATCTCCTCGGGGGAATAGTCGAACTTGGGTTCGACAACCAGCAGGTTGGCATCGGTCTCAGCGAGCACCTCAGCCGACCCTTTCGTCTCTTCGATCTTCGCTGCGACTTGCGTCTTGCGCGTGAGCACCGTTGCCTCCTGCCGGTCACCCGGCACGTACTGTTGGGTCGGTCCGCTTGTGGCGGTAAACGACCTTGACCTCTATCGAAACCGTCCCGGTGGGCTCGGCGTCGTCGTCGACGCTATCAAGCACCGTCAGGATCTCCGTTGAAATGGCATTCTGATTGCGCTTCTCGTCGGCGAGGAGCGCGCGAGTTATATCCGCTGTCACGTCATCCATGGCGGTCGGGAGGTCATCCATGTCCTGGATCACACAGAAGAGCCCAACCGTCATCGTGCTTTCCGTAACATTGTTGCCCCAGTCCGACTTCTTCTCGCCGAGCGACTCGACGTAGACCATGTCGCGCTGCGCCTCCATGAGGCTCTTGCGCTTGCGCGAGACGGCTCGGAGCGTCCGCTGATAGGCGGGACTTCCGCCCCCCGTCTGCACGGTCTCAAGCGTCGAGACGATGTCGTTGATAATGAGCGTCTTTATCGCTTGAGCCACTTCCGTATCCTGTCTCCGAGGTAGGTTGTAATCTCTACGATGTGTGCCTTGATGTAGTCTCGGAAGAAAAGCTTCTGAGGGATACGCACGCTTCTCGCGAGGTTATACCAAGCCTTCCCCTTGCTGGGTCTCAACTGGAAGTCCTGGAAGTGAAACCCCCTGTCTGCAGGAAGGGTGTCGTAGAGCGAGAACCCGAAACGCGGGCGCCCGCTGCGGAAGACCGCAGGACCAGGGTCGATGGGTATCGCGAGAAACTTCCGCCTGACGGGCCGGATCGTCCGCCCCCCGGGCGTGTCGAGAACGCGCGCGTATTTACACTCAGTCCAGATCCGCGCCATGGCGGTCGCGAAGTCGGTCCCCAACGCATCCTGGTTGCTTCTGAAGGAGTTCTTCAGGTTCCCGGTGCGGTTCCGCACCCCGCCGCCCCCACCGGACATGATCCGCGCCCGCTGGAATCCCTTCAGGGTATCGCGGGCCCACGCCTTCATTGCATCTGGCGCCTGGGAGTTTATCCCGGCAGAGATCGCCGCCATCACCCGGCGGAATGCGCCGAAGTTGATCGCGACCTTCAGGTCTGCCTGGCTTCTTGCAGACATCAGATGCTCCTCAGCTTGTGGAGGTTCAGCGTCTTCTTGACCGACGTCAGGAACCCGACGTCGCCGACGACCGATACCGACCCGCCCTGGGTCGAGACCGCCGTCGCGCCGATGGCCTTGTCCGCCCTGAACTGGAACGCCGTCTGGACGGCGCACGCCTCGGCCAGCCCCTTGAACTCGTCCGACCGCTCGATATCCCCGGCGTCGAGACCCATGCCGCCCCGGTACTTTGCTTCGAGCGCGTAGTCGCCCTCAGTCAGGACGCCGCGGAGGAACCGCAGGACTCCTGTTTCATTGCTGATTCGGTAGTAGTCGTCGGCGACCTCGCTCGCCGAGTCGAACTCCCACTGGGGGTCGTTCCGCACGCTCGTCACGATGATGGGATGGGCCTCACAGCCGAACGCCTTGAGTTGGAAGAACCGAGTCCCCAAGACATCAAAGAGCTGCGTCCGCTCCTTGAACTCGACGCCGCGGCAGAGGTACTTCTCCATGTCGCTCGAAACGGCCGACAGGATGGCCTGGAGCCGCGAGTCGTACTCGACCTGGCCTCCCTTGATCCCGAGGACTTCCTTGACGGCCGTGAGCGTACAGAGGTCCATGTCTCACATCGCCCGGTTCTCGGGCGCCTCGTCGATCATCCTAATGACCTTTGGCGGTCGACCGCGCTTGCGCTTCGCGGGAAGTTCCGGCGGCATTGCCGCAGGAACGAGTTGCGGCGGCCCGGCCTCCTCGGTCTTCGGCGTGATCTCATCGAGCATGTACCGATAGGCCGAGACGCGCTCGTCGGTTGCCGAGAACTCGCGGCCGCCCTTGTAGAAGACATGCTTCACTTTGTCCGCGGGGTACGTGTGTCCCTGTCTCACTCTCCACTGTTTCATGACGAATCCTTTCTACGAGACCCCCGGGGCGGGGTGTACAACTTCCCCGCCCCGGGCGAATCCCTCGAGTGCTTAGCTCGTCGAATCGTTGCACAGGCAGACCGCCGCCTCGTGCCTTGCTCCGCAGTCCATGGTGTACGTGGCCTTGACCTCGATCAAGTTCTTGATCCACGCCTCGCCGCCGACGTCCGTCGCGGCAAGCTCCAACGTGCCCCACTCCGCCACGATGACTTCCGGCATACGAACCAGGAAGACATTGGCGAGTGCCGTTCCGTTGCCCTTCGTGTTGGTCGTCGACACCTGCGTCGACTGGTACACCGGGTAGCCCAGAAGCTGCTCGGGTGCCCCGACCGTCGGGTTCGGATTGATCAGGTACTTGTAGGTACCCGACTCGGTGACGAATTGCCTGATCGCGTTCCAGGTCCTCGGGTGCATGATCCAGACGCGACCGCTCCGGCCCACGTTGTCGTTGTTGAGCTGGAAGTCCATCGCGTAGATGTCGGGCGGCGAGAAGGCCGCGCCGTTCGTCCCGAGTTCCCAGGTGTTGATCGAACCCGTGTTTGCAAGCCCCGTCGGCTCGCCCGAGCTCCCGGCGCCTTCGAGGATGGCGAGGTCGACCGCGAGCGCGATGCTCGTCGCCAGGTCCTCGCGGAAAAGCTGCTCCGCCGCGACGGCGTTGTTCTGCGCGAAGAACTGAGACATGTTCGACCGCGCGATACACCAGTGCGGGTTCAACGGAAGCTGCCCGGCCGTGATGTCCGTCGGGGTGAGTTCCTCGCCCTGGTTGATCCAGTATGCCGTCGACCCGGAGGTCTTCTTCGGGATCTGGACGGGCGACCCGGTCGCCTGCAAGAACCGCGCCCCGGCGGCGCGACAGACGATGTTCGCCTGGAGAAGCTCGATGAACTCCGCAGGCAGGAAGTCGACCGCGACCCAGTACCCGCCCCCGCTACCAGAGGCCCACGTCATGGTCCTCTTGCGCGACTCTTCGAGGATGGCCGATTCGAGCGGAGCATCGGACCACTTCCTGTCGATCATGGCCAGGAAGTAGCGCATGAAGGAGAACTCGTCCTTGTGCAGGCCGTCCGTATAGCGGTGGAACCGCTTGCGGTTGTCGTCCTGGATCTTGAAGGCGATCGACTTGTAGTCGATCGGAGTCGTGAGCCCCGTGGTCACGATGCCAGCGCCTTCGGGGGTGACGAGCCGGGGCTGCTGCCTGCGCACCTCCAGTATCTCGTCGTGGAGCGGCTTCACGGCCGCCTCGGCCGCACCCTTGAGGAGAGCGGACAGCTCTTCCTTCGTCAGGGTGATGCCCGTGTTCGTGTTTTCAGCCATTGTCCTAACCTCCTAATCAGTAGACGGTGATGCCCTCGGGCTGCGTGAGTCCGATTCCGGTCTCCGTCTTGGGTGGCTCCGTCTCCGCCGTCGCTCCAGAGGCCTCGCCTGCAGGCTGCGCGTCCCCCTGAGGGGCCGGTTCCGCATCTTTCCCTGTCGACGATGCTTGTGCGTTTGGCGCCGGGGCGTCCTCGACGTCTACCTCGATTGGTTCTTCGCTTTCCGCGAGGATTCGTTCCATGAGGCCATCGACCTCCTCGTCGAGGAGATCGAACGTATCTTGATCCCATTCGCCGAGGACTTCCTCGACGCTCTTTGCCAGATCCTTATGACTTGAAAGCCAGCTTTTCGCCGACGCCAGGTCCCATTTGTCGGCCACGGGGAACCGAAGGCTCTGAACACTCATCGCGTCCTGCCCCTTCTTCTTCCCCATGACGGAGAAGACGCGGGGCTTCTTCTTCTGGATGGCGACCCGACGGAGGCTCCCCTGATCGAACAGGCTCGGGTCCTTCACCCGGTACCGGATCTCCGAATACCCCTCCTGGAATTCCCAGCCGCCGCGGGCGGCCCAGAACTCCATGGGGATCCACATGCCGCTGTTGCCGTCGCCAAAGGCCTGGTTGTTGCCTTGGAAGTACCCGTGGACGGCCTCAGGCACGTTCGACCGCGTAATCCGGCTGAGGTCGTTCGTCATTCGCCAGGCCTCAAGGACGTAGGCCATCTCGTCGGGAACCAGGAGCCCCTTCTTCATGGCGTCCTGGAGCGCCTCGGGGTTCGCCGGGACCGGGCAGAGCGAGTACTCAAGGAGTTCCTTCCTGAGGAACTTCCGGCCGAGGTACTCGTCGCGACGGTTCTTCTGCCGCTCCTCGTTATCCTCCGTACTCTCGGGCAGCCGCTCGGAGTCGATCGCCCGGAACCCGACCGAGCCGCACTTGATGAACCCAAGGCGAGCCATGTCGAAGGTCCGGTGGGCGATCGGATGGTCGACCGAAAGCGGCACAAACTCGACATCGAGCTTCCAGCCCTTCTTCCCGTTGACCTTCCCCTTGTAGATCTTCAGGCCGCGGCCAACCTGGTGGTCCCCGTAGCCGTGAGCCCAGAGGACGGGGGCGCCCGTGGCGATGAAGTTGTCGAACTCCCAGCCCTCGAGGGGGATCTCATCGCCCATGCGGTCCTTGATCGGCGTCGTCATCATGAAGGTCAGGACCCGGTTGTTGTCGACCGGGCCGGTGACGTCGCAGGTGAAAAAACTGCGCTCTTCGACTGCTGACTTATTTGGCATCACGAACCTCGTTTCGGTTGTCGTTGTCCTTGGTCTCGATCGCCGCGCTGTTGGTTAACAGCAGCAGCGGCAGCGGCAGCAGCCGTCGCATTGGTTGCGTCGGTTGAAGCGATGTCTATACGTCTGCTCATGTCGTCCATGCGGCGATCGAGCACGTCCATGCGTTTGTTGAGCGCATCGAGTTGGGCGCCGAGGGTGTGGGTCGCGCCGATATTGGTAGCGATAGAGACTTTGATCTCGGTACTGATAGTGAGGATCGCCTTGACGGCTTCGCGGAATTCGGTGTTTGCCGACGCTTGTATGTCGGTGAATTCTTTATGGTGCGCGCCGCACCGGGTTTCCCATAGTTTCTGTTGATCTTCGAGGTTCTTGATGCGATTGCGCATCGCACCCCAGACGACGGCGATCCCGCCGAACGAGCCGAGGAAGCCGATGACGATCGCTACGTCGCCGAGCGCCGTGGTCGTTATGTCAGCAAGAAACATGGGTTATGCGTGTCCTTCGTTTCTGGCTTTATCAGCCAACATCCGCACGGTGTTTAGTTCTTTACGCAACGCAGAAAGGTCTTCGCTGATTGAGATATGCTCGTGCTTTCGGGTGGCGAACTCGGAGGCGACTTCGTTTTGCCACGCGATGATCTTGTCCATAACCGAGGCAATGTACCGAGCGTCGGTTGCTATTTTCATGAGGCCGAAGGACATGATGATGGCGACGAGGATCGTGATCGCCGCGTTAATCGGCACCCAGGTCTGAAAGGTTTCTACGCCTGCAAGGTTGAACATCATGGTGTGCGTTCGTAGACAGGGGCCAGGGAGCAACGGCAGTTGATCACTTCTTCCGGCGGGCCGTCGATGTCGCCGGGGAACTTACACCCATTGGGAAACGTCGCTCCCATCGGGAACGGCCCGATGGCCATGTTGTAGTTGTGTGTATCCCTCACGCGTTCATCCATGGACGTAATCCACTGGACCTTCTCGACCCCGGCCGCGGCATACGATTCGTATTCGACGCCGTTCACGACCTGGGCGATCTCAGTTCTCGCAATCGTCAAGGCCCGAGCTCGGTTGCCACGAACGACGTCGACCAGCAAGTCGGCGACCTTCTCGACCTCAAGCCCTTCCTGTTGCGCCTGGAGAAGCGCCCGGCGAACGGCGCCACGGAGGCGGATCCCGTTTATATTCTCTACGACCTTCGATACCTTGGCCTCCAGGAACTCGACGATGCCTCGGGACGTCGGGTCGTAGCGGTACGCGATTCCAAGCTTCGCGAGTTCGGCGTCGATGACCGGCCGAATCTCTATCGTGATCGACTCGAAGACCGAGCGGGCGATGCGTTCGAGATCCTTATCGAAGGACAGGGGGAGGGTGATCTCGGCCTCGGTGACGCCCGCGAGCCCGCCCTTCGCTGCGGCCCCCTTCCTGAATGCGGCGAGGATCCATATCTTCGCCTTCCAGAGATAATTCCGAAGGCGGGACGTAAACGACTGCTCCGACTTCTGCCACGCCTTTGAGACGGCCAGTACGTGTGCCCGGTGCTCGGGTGAGTTAGGCGTAAGGGTCTGGAATCCACGTTCAACACCAGCACTGGTGCTGCTTTTTGCAGGGGGTCCATCGTCTGCGTTTTCGTCAGGCACTGGGGGTGCCTTCGGTTTTTTCTCGGCAGGGGGGGGGTTCGGGTCGGGCTCGTTAGGATCCATTGAAGGATCCAGGACGTTATTCCCGGGGAGCGGAGCACCAGGCTGCGTGAAAGGCACGTCGATCGGGCGCAGGTTCACCGGAACATAGCCCACGTCGCCGCCTTCGATTTTCGGGTATCCGAGCTTCAGGACCGTGTTGATGAGGTTGAACGGGACGCCCATGCGCCACGTCTTGTCGGCCCGTTCAATCTTGACCGTGTAGTCGTCCTGGAGCATCTCGATATTCGCGTAATCGAAACGCCCCTCGCACCTCGCCGGGACCCCATTGGCCCCGCGAAGCGGGATATAGAACTGGCTGATCAGGGTCTCTTCCATCAGCTTGTGGATCGGCATTATGGTGCCCTGGAAATACATCTTGAAGGTCTCGGGCGCAGTCGCCTTCTGGATCTGCTCGTAGAGCGAGATCTCGCTCGGCGGGACCCTGAAGATGGCGAGGATCTGCTTCCTCGCGTCATCCATAAGCTCGATGAACTGGAGGGCCTCGAAGCTGATTGTGAGCGGCGTATATTCGACCTCGCCCTTGAGGACGAGGGTCTTCAGGGCCTTGAGCTCACCCGAGGGGTCGAAGCCGACATGCCGGTCCTCGAACCGCTTCCGGTAGCTTTCGAACTCGACATCGCCGACCTCCTCCTTGATCGAGAGGACGCCGCCCGGCGAGGCCCCGTTCTTGAAGAACGCGCGGACGAAGGCCGAGGCGATCCAGTGCTGTTCGACCGCCTTCATGGCGGCCTCAAGGGGCGCCGTGCCCCACATGGTGTCACCGGCCGGGAAGAGCGAGAACCAGATCACCTGGCACGGCAGGAGGTTGATCGTCTTCTTCCAGTTGTCGGCGGTCGGGTGGAAGATCCAGCGAACGATCTCCATCCTGTCCTTCGCCCAGACAGCCTCGAAGCGGTCTTGATTGAAGGCCCAGGCCTCGATGGGGATCTGGGTTGGAAGCGTCCGGTCGAGGATCCACAGGCAGTTCCCCTTGAGCATGAGGTTCGCGGCCGTCGCCTCCCAGAGGCGCGTCGCGCTCCAGAATTGGTTCGGGTGCTCGAAGAAGTCGACCAGGTCCCCCTCGGTCATGGCCTTGCTATCCGTCCCGCCATCCCGTTGCTGGAAGGGGACCATGCCGGTGCGCTTCATGATCGAGTCGACGCAGCCGAAGACCCAGCCGTTCTGGATGAAGGGGCGAGAAAGCGGCCCAGCGTCGTTGGGGAGCTTCGAGAGGGCCCAGGTACGCTGGACGGCAGGGACGTTCGGCGACATCCGAACGACGTCGTACCCGGTCTTCCTGAGGAGGTAGCGGATTACGCCCATGCTCACCACTCCGTTATCTCAATCCGCGGGCGGACGACCGCCTGCATGGCGTTCGCCGTCGCGTCGACATAGTCATCGTGGCCCCGCCCCTCACCGTCGAACGACAAGAACTCCTCGATATATGCTTGGTTCCAAGCTCCGGGCGCGATGAACATCTTGCCCTGCTGGAGCCTGCTCGCGATCGGGAGCGCATAGGACGTCTTGTCCGTCAGCCGGTCGATGCTCTTGATCGGGTGGCCGACAAGGACGTCGCGGATGTCCTGTAAGCTCCCGAGCTGGGCCCCGACCTTCTCGACGGCCTGAATGACGCTTGAGCCGTCGCCGCGCGCGACGTCGGCAACCATCTGCCGCGCCTGCGGCCAGGGCCACTTCCCGTGGACGACGTTCAGGACCCAGACGTCGTTTGTGGCCGTCACCCCGAGCTTGACCCCGCAGGTGTAGTCGGCCTTCGTCTTCGTCGAGTAGGCGAGGTCCCAGCCGCGGACGAAATACCGCCAATTCTGGGGCGGCTCCTTGATGACGAACCACTCCTTCTGGAAGAGGTCGCCCTCGGGGTCTACGAACTCACCACCGGCCTCCTGCTTGTAGAAGAAGCCAGTCCCGTATTCATGGGCAAGCCGGGCGGCGAAGTCGTCGGGCAGGAACGGGTTGTCCTGGGTGGCGCTCTTGACGATGGCGAAATCCGGGTCGTTTGAGTCCAGGAACTTCTTCGCCAGCCAGTGGGAGCGCCCGCAGGGGGTCGTCGTCAGGAAGAGGACCCCGTCCTTGAACTGCCGGAGCCGGGCGACCAGGATATTCCAGGTGTACAGACCCGCCTCGGGGTCCCCCGTCCCCCACTCCCGGACCTCGTCCGCCCAGATCCAGCCCGCCGAGAAGCCCCGCAGCTTGTCAGGTTTGTCGGCCGACCGGCAGTAGACCTTGGTCCCGTTGATGAGATCCCCCGAGTCCTCGGCCTTGTTGTAGCTCCGGAGGTACCTCGGGGATTCACCCGGCCCGATGGCGTACTTGAAGAACGCCGGGAGGAGCAAGTCGTGGAGCATGGGGTAGGTCGGCGCCACGAGCAGGCCGACCGACCGGCGACGCCCGCCCTCGATGATGGCCTTGAGGGCCCCGGCGATGGTCTTCCCCGACCCGACACCCCCCGTGTAGGCCACGTAGCGGGTGCGGATCCGCGCGAACTCGTACTGTGGCACCGAGACCGGCCAGCAGACCTCGCCGTCCTGGGAAAGCGCCAAGGCCCGCGCCGCGTCCTCCCGCCGCTTGACGACCATGAGACGGATCGGAGGGCCCTGCCTGGAGTCGGGATGCTGGGGGGCCTCGTTGGGCCCCAGGAAGCCCGGGAGGTCAGAGTCCATGTCGAGGGTAGCCGTCCCTGGGCCCGCTCCCGCGGAGGCGTTTTCATAATCCGGCGGCCCTGGGGACTGACGTTTCCGTCCCATCTGTGGGCCAACAAATACCAGGAATTGGGGCTGTGAATAGGGGCACTGCCCATTCCTGGGAAATAATTCGGAATTTACTGGAAATTCCTCGCAATGGGCGGTAAAACGTTGCCCCAGGTTGCAGCATTGCGGGCGTCAGCGAACAACTCACACCTCAACTGCACCAACAGTCCCCCCGCGGGACGATCTGGCCGTCGCGATGACGCCTACGCCGGAGTGGCCGAGCGCGACCGGGTCAACACCAACCGCGGGGGGGCAACCGGCCCACCTTGAACTCCACCTTCTTTTCCACTTCACGAAGTGCCCCGCCGGGGGGCCTTTTTCGTTCAAAACACTAAGTTCGCCTTAACATTGGACTTATGCCTCGTTCATTTTGGGAAAAGGGCCAAACCTAGATTTCGGCACAATTTCATAATCGGCACAAAACGTCACAAGTCAAGCGCGCGGGCAGCGTTACGAAAATCTTTAGCGCTCCGTTTTGTCAAGAGAAATCTCTACAAAAAACTTCATGGGACCCTAGGAATAAGGACTTATGACTTTTGGTTTGTGCCGAAACTCAAGTTCATTCACAGCTAAACCGTTAGGGCGTTTCCGTAAATGGCGGTTGTGCCTTCGGTTGGATCGTGTTTGAGTTTTTTCTTGCAAAGCACGCGAAACCCGATCACACTCAGAGCGCCAGGCGCGATGGTAAACCCTCAGCCGTAGCGCAGCGGAGGCTCCGTCCTCAGTCTCCGGGCTCCCCCGTTTTCCCGCCCCCAAAGGGGGCCTCGGACGCGAACGCCAAAATCGGCTGCAGAAGATGCGAAAGAGGCCAAATGAGCGAAATGAACATCGCCGAGTTGCCAAAACCCCCGTCCATGCCAATCGAGGTGCTGAAGGTCGAGGCGAAGAACGGGCCAATGCCGCTTGCCGCCATAGCGACCGTCAGGCTGGGTTCGTTCGAGCTCGAAGGGGTCCAGTTCTACATGGGCGCCACCGGAGCCCTTTGGGTTGGATTCGGCGACAGCCTTCGCGATGAAATCTCGGCCGCCATCAAGGCAAAGTACGAGCGGCCGGGGCTTTCGGAAGAAGAGGCCGCCGCGGCCGCGCTCGTGCCGGATGACCTGCCGTTTTAGACCTAAGCCAACCCGCCCCCAGCAAACCTCCGAAATCGCTCAATTTTCCTGTTGACGCGCCCCAAAGCTGTGGCATAATCATGATCAACAGGAGGCACCATGGCAGAGAGACCGAAACCGCTCAGGCTTGCGCTGTACGAGTTCCGAACGGCCCTCACCCGGATCTGCCGGGAGTGGGACCCGCCAATCATAGAGGTGATGAAGGACGGCGAGGTCATCGGCGTCTTCGTCCGAGCGAAAGAGGCACGCGCCGCAGGACTTCTTCCTAAGGAGGGAGAATGACCGAAAAAGACGAGGGTCTCTTTCAGGTCATCGTTACCAAGCTACGGCCGATTGACGGCCGCGGGTCCTGGCTCGCCGTTGCCGAAGTCGCGATTGGAGACATCCTGATCGACGACTGCAAGCTGTTCGGGAAGAAGGACGGAGAGCTTTGGGTCGCCGGTCCGTCGCGGGAGTACACCACGAAGGCTGGCGAGAAGAAGTATGTTTCGCTCGTGACCTTCTCGGGCGATCTGAAGGATGCGGTGCGCGACGCAATCGTCGCCGAGTACAACCAAAGCGTCGTGCCCGACGACGGGAATGCGGCGCCCCCGGGCGACATGCCTTTCTGAGAGGAGGAGTAGCATGGGACAAGGCATACTACTTCGGCTGAGAGTGATTCTCGAAGAGCGCCGACAGAACGAGCGGTACCTCGAGGCCCAGAAGACGTGTAAGCAGGCAATCGCGGAAGTCGACCGCGAGAACCGGGGCCAGGCCGCCGCCGCCATCGGACTCGTCTTCTGCTTGACCATCTTCATCGGCTCCCTCATCGTAACCGCCATCATGTACGCCATGGGCTGTGCTTTTGAATGAAAGGATAGGTCATGAAGAAGTTGTCGAAGAAGCGGGCGCGGCAAAGAGCGCGGGCGGTCGGCTCCGCGCTCGAGAAAATCATGAAGCGGCTCAACTTCAAACAAGCGAAGTCGCGGAAACGCACCGTCTACGTCGACTACCCGGTCTACAAGCCGAAGGCGTTCAACTGGGAAGCGCACTCGGCAAACGGAGACATCCTCGCCAAGGGAGAGATCGAAGACTTCAGGTGGAACTCGCGACACAAGCAATACCGGCCCTACGGGACAACGGTCGACCGTTGTGTCCACGGCGGCGAGATCGCCGAACTCATCATCCGAAACATCAGAGGCACTGTCGTCCTCAGACTCAAGGCGTACTCCCGCAAAGAGCCCGTTCCGGCGCGAGAAGAGACCGCCATGACTATCTCATCGCGGTTCCTCTCGGACGGCGACACGATGGGCGTTGAGAACGTCTACCTCGACGGGCCTATCTTCCAGCAGATCGCCGAGGCCTATCAGAAATACTTCAACCTCAACTACCGACTCACCCATAAGTACGTCGTCAACTGCGTCGGCCTCCTGACCGCACGCGTCCCGAATAAGTGGAGCAAACGACGATGAAAAACACCGAAGTCGAATACGAGAGCTGGACGACCGAGGTGGGGTATATCGCCACCATCATCTTCCGGCGCCTGTCCTCGCCGCACAAACTACCCGAGCCCCTTGAGACTGGGTACTGGTGCGGGTATGTCACAATCCCCGAGAAGCATCCTCTCAGTGAGAAGCGCGACGTCCCCGACCACGTCGGCCGGTGCATCACCTTCGCCGACATGGAGACAGACGGCTGGACGTTCGGCTTCCACTATGGGGACATCTTCGACGACCCGAGCATCTTCAACCGCGAACACGCCAAAGCCGAATGCGAAGCCTTGGCCGCAGAACTGAAGGTGCGAGGATGACGCTCGAGGAGGCAGAAGCATACGGGGCCCTGAAGCAGGCCTGTGAGGCCGCACGCAGAGACGTCATTGAGCTCAACCAGCGGCTCGCCAAGCTCGCCGTCTATGGCAGCATCCTCAAGTCGGCCGTCAGGAAGATCAAGGAGGTCGTCGAGGACGAAGGGGTCGAGGTCGAGATGAAGCTCCGCGTGATCGGCGGCATTGCACTCAGGGCCGCGACATACGACGAGCTGGTCGCCGCCTGGAAGGGGCCCCCGGAGCCGCCCGCGCCCGCCCCCGCCCCCAAGGGCGAGCCCGTAGAGATGGTCGAGCTCCCGCCGGACCCCCCGCAACGGCCCCAGCCCGACCTCGAGCGGCCGACCCGGCCCCAACCGCCGCTGGCGGCACCGCCGCTGGCGGCACCGCCGCTACCCGTTCCACCCCCAAACGAACTCGTGAGTAAGGGCGGGGCCGTCGTGGAGAAGAAGAGGAAGCATCGGCCATGACGCGCGACAACGTCCCCGACCTCCCCTTCGGTGAAGGCGCCGCGTACGCCCGCGGCGACGACCCCGATACATCGCACGAAGCCGCCGACCAGATGCGCGGCCGGAAAGCCTCCGCCCTTGAGACTCGCGTCTACGAGGCCCTGCGGAACCTGGGCGGCTTCGGAACCTCGGAGGAGGTTGCAGACCACCTGGGCCTCGACCTACAGTCCATAAGCCCGCGGTTCTGCCCCATGGAGACCCTCGGGCTCATTCGGCGAACGACTCGACGGAAGGCCGGGAAGTCGGGCCGACAACGCATCGTCTGGGAGACACGGAACGGCGCCACCCCAGGGAGGGCGCCCACAGAAAGCCTCAAGGAGGAAGAATGAGCAGCATCGTCATCCAGTGCCAAGCCTGCGGAACCGGGCTCATGGTCTCCGGGAGCGTCCTCTTTCCCTCGGACAACGCCCTTCTCTCTGTCTCCCCGTGCCCGAAGTGTAACTACGAAAATCCGACGCAGGCAGAACTCAGCGCCCGCGGCGACGACCTCACGAGACGTCGAGCCGCGATGCAAGAGAAGCTCGAGGAATACCGTAAGGACAAATTCGAGCTCATCGAAAGCCGCAATAAACTCATCGAGCTCGTCCACGACATGATTGAGACGATAGAAAAGGCCGAGGTGCGCCAGGGGCACGTTGTCGTTCTCAGAAACGGGATCACCTACGAGTGGAAGGCGCGGCAACAGAACGCCACGTTCGGAGAGAAGAAGGCATGAAAGAGACACCCCTCTACGTCATCGAGGCTTGGTTCGGCGCACCCGCCGATGGGGCCTGGGGCCCCCTCCCTTTGACTCCCCACGGCGTCGGCGTCAGCCTCGACAAGCACGCCGTCGAGAAGCTCCGCGTCAAACTCAACCAGGTCATGGCGGGGGGCCGCAAGTTTCGCATCGCCGTCTACGCCCGGAAGGAGGAACCCGATGCCGGAAGCAAGCACTGCGCCAGTGGCGCCTGAACCCTGCCGTTGGTGCGGGGGCACCGCCGGGGCCGCGGGTACCGACTGCATCTGCACCGTCTGCGACCTCCAGAAGCAACTCTTGCGCGTCACGGGCGCCCTCATGTCCATGGTCAACCAGTTCTTCACCACCGGGAAGGATGGCCGCATCTCGCACTCTTTCATGTCTGCCGAGGAAGAGGCCATCGGTGTCCTCCTCGACCTCGGACTCGCCGAAGAGGCCCCACCCGGCAAGGTCTTCTGCCGACTCAGGTGGGACAAACTCGGGCAGGAGGACGCATGAGCGGACAACTACTCGGCGTCCACCATTACGTTCTTCGTGACAACGGAAGGTTCGAACAATACCAATGCCACGGATTCAAGGACGCCACGACGGGGATGAGCGCCACCGGCGAAGGTGAACGCTGGATCGCAGTCGATACAGAAAGGACGGAATGAACATGAACCACGAATTGGGGCTGGTACGCAGTTGGAAGCGACAGCTACTGCAAAGCGTCGGCTGGTACCACGGCGAAACCGGCGTGTTCCGCTGGGAAGGCTGCCTACTCTGTGGAACCACCGAACGACCAGTCTTCAAGACGCAAACGTGCTACAGATACCGAGACGAAGAACTTAAACCAGCCTTCATTTGTCGCGACTGCATAGAGTACCCACCGAAGACAGAGGAGACAAAAGAATGAGCGATAAGACCGTCGAGCAACGGAAGGGAAAAGAGTTATTGTCGAAGGCGATAGACGACCTGGCTGCGCTGTTTCAATACGGAGCACTACAGTCTTGCACTGACCCAACCGGGTTGCTTGAAGACGCAGCAGAGGAGATCACAACGCTTCGCGCAAAGTGTGATCGACTGAAGAGAACGTTCCGAAAGTTTGCCGCAGCACACGACAACCCCGCCGAGATGGCGTTTGCTGAGTGCTGTATCAATGAAGCCGAGGAGGGAAAGAAGTGAGCAGCGCCGTATTCTGCAAGGCATGCAAGATACAGAAAGGAAGGAAGCATGAATGACTATTTTCCCGTCACTGGTCCACATTCCGCCGACGCGGAAGCGCAACGACAAAGGCACGAAGAGACGTGCGAGTATAAGGCGAAGTACGAGAAGTTGCTCGCGGCGGCGAATGCGGTGATGTGCGACGACAAGGCACATCGCAACGCAATCTTCGAGTCTTCAGGAGTCGCACGTAATTGGTGCAAGTTCGAAGCCGCCATCCGCGAAGCGGAGGAGGGGAAGGCATGAACGAATACGGCTGCACCTGTTGTGGTAAAGAACCGGCGACACACCACTACTGCCACAAATGCTACATCGCCGACTGCTTCGACACCCAAGAGCGTCACGCCCGCCTACTCGCGGCGGCGAAGGTAGCCGTGGAGTATCAGAAGATCAAGGACGTAATGCCGAGAGCGGCTGCCGAGGCAATTGAGCGGCTTGCGGTCGCTATCCGCGAAGCGGAGGAGGGGAAAGAATGACGCGCAAGAAACGGCAGCTCACGGTAAACGTTGTGCGAGGGAAGAGCAACGGCCATGGAAGCGAAGGGGATGTCTGGATTGAAGCCGACGCTTACTCGGGACAAGTGGACTGTTGCTACACGTACGCGTGCAAGCTCTTCGGACCTATCCGCGAGGGCCAACGCAAGAAGTTCGTTCTCACCGCGAGGGAGGCGAAAGGATGACCCCAGCACGAAAGAAGGCCATGGAGCTCGTCGGTTCCTGCACCTGCCACGAAGGCTACACGTCTCGAAAGCTGCGAGACCCATCGTGCGCATGGTGCGAGCACGGGGCGGCGGTCGAAGAAGTGGTTGGCGAGCGCGACAAACTCCAAGCTCGTTACGATCGCCTACTCGCCGCGGAGGAGGGCGCAGTCGACATTCTCGAGGACGAAGCGATCCCCGCAAGGGTGGCTATTGCGATGTCGGTGTTGCGAGACGCCATCCGCGAAGCGGAGGAGGTGAAGGAATGAAAGTTTACAAGCTCACCGACGAGAATATGCGAACGTACAACGGCCACCAGTGGGAACTCGGGAAGCGGTTCGCCGTTGCGTCACACTCCGCCTCCGCCGAGTTGTGTAGCGAGCACTGGATTCACGCATACGAGCACCCGTTGCTTGCCGTGCTGCATAACCCGGTGCATGCCAACTTTTCTTGTCCACGTCTCTATCTCGCCGAAGCCGAGGAGCCGATCAAACGCGACAAGCAACTCAAACTCGGCTGCAAGGCATTGACGTTCGTTGAAGAGCTGGCTGTGCCGGTGCTGACGATGATGCAGCGCGTGTACTACGCCATCGAATGCGCTCGTTTCATGTATCACAACGCGGCGTGGATCGCCTGGGCAGACGCCTGGGTGTCGGGTGCAGATCGGTCGTATGCGGCGGCGTATGCGGCGTATGCGGCGGCGTATGCGGCGTATGCGGCGTATGCGGCGTATGCGGCGTATGCGGCGGCGTATGCGGCGGCGAATGCGGCGCATGCGGCGGCGTATGCGGCGGCGAATGCGGCGTATGCGGCGTATGCGGCGGCGTATGCGGCGGCGAATGCGGCGCAGGCGGCGGGCTTCGACTTAATCACGATCACCGAACGCACGGCGCGGTTCGAGAGAGAAGAGACGAAAGAATGTGTGTGTTGACTGACAGTCTAGCAATAGACGTTCAAGAGACGTGCAATCGCGCACTCAGCCTACAACACGAGTTAGATGTGGTGCGTGGCAAGTACGATCGCCTGCTCGCGGCGGCGAAGGAGATAGAAGAGACTGCTGGAGCTACTCACGGTGTTGAATGCTGCGAGTTTTGGTACGCCTTCGAAATGCTGCAATCCGCCATCCGCGAAGCGGAGGAGGCAACCTCATGAAGCTCCTCCTCGCTATGCTCTACGGCTTCGTCCTCGGCTTGGCGGTATGGCTCCTGGCGGTGGCGTATCTGGTGTAGGAGGTAACGATGAGCGACACCTGGATGATCGAAGTCAATACGCCTGGTATCGGCTGGGAATTGCTCTCGGGCTTCGCCTGCCTTACGCGCGAGCAGGCACGGGACGAGATCGCCGCGGAACGGAAGCGATCGCCGGGGCTGAAGCTCCGCGCGGTGCGGTATGTACGGAAGGAAGGGACGAAGGGAGACACCCCATGATCCGCAGGCAGTTCCTCAAGTCCGCCATCGGACTCTTCTTCCCACTCGTCATCCCCTTCAAAGCCATCGAGGCCTGGGCCCGGTTCCGCGCAGCACCTGTACTGGCAACCCTCCCGCTCCCGCCTAACACCTGGCTCATCTCGCCCTCCTGCTGGCTCGAGTTCCAAACGATCGAGATCCGAGCGATAACCGAGAGCCTCTCCTCCGTCGCGGGCGTCTACGGCATCGACTTCTCCTCCATCGCCGCCTGGGAAGCCTACGTGTCCGAACGCGTACCCGATGGGCCGCAAACAGGCATCTTGATCCCCAACGAGATAAAAAAATTATCCCCCAGCATACCGCGGTTGGCGCCTCGCGCGCAGTTCCTAACCCACAAGGAGATCGCATGAAGATCGAAGACCGACTCGACTCACTCGAATCCCGCATCGATACCATCCAGGCCACCCTCTATCATGTCCGACTCTCAAACGGGGCACTCAGATCACCCGGCAAACTCGAGGGAACCCCCGGAGCAACTCCAGGCTATAGCCTCGGGGGACCCGTCAGCGCTCACCTCGATAGCCTCACGACAGACCCCTTCCCCCTCAGCGCCGGGACCACCGGAAAGGCGACCGCCGAACCCCGACCACCCGGGCCCCCCTTCACCTGGGAACTCCAAACCGCCTCCGGTGACCTCCTCGCCTCCGGCTCCATCAAAGGGCTCGCCTACACCAAACACGGGCCCTGGGGTGCTAAAGAACACGTCTTCCTCTTCTACGGCCTCTCCCCATGCCGATTTACCAGCCGCGGCAAACCCTACTTCGTCGTCATCCGCAACCACCTGGGCACCGCCGTCTTCAGACTCCGAACCCTCGGACCCGATGACACTCGCCACCCCGATCGCCTCTCCTTCCGACTCCCCAACTCCCAGCTCTACGAAAACGATACCTTCGCCTGGGAAAAAAACACCCTCACCATCCCCTCCGAAGTCTGGACCGACATCGCCCACGCCTACTCCGCCTGGCGCGCCGAACAGGGCCACGCCAACGACGAACCCATACGCGGCCCCAAAGACGTCGCCAAACTCCTCCTCACCCTACCCGCCCCAGTCCTCTACTCCTGGAGAACCATCACGTAACAGCGCCAGCGCTGAACAGCGCCAAGGCTGAACAGCACCAGTGCTGAACCATGGGGGAGACCCCCCTAACAACGAAAGGATAAACATGACCTGGAAAAACGTCGAACCCCAAGAACTCAGAGACATCTACAACGGCATCACCCTCGTCGCCGAAGCCGAATGCGAATTCACTACCGACTTCGTCGGCGGACAACCAGCCGACGACAAAGGACTCGAAGCCTTCTGCCGATTCCACCTCAAACTCACCGACGATGAGATCCCCGCCGCCGTCGCCCGCATCAAAGGCGAAGAACTCGCCAAACCATCAACGGGGGCCCCAACCCCGAACGGCGAGGCGCAGGCGCCCGAGGGCGAACTCAAGGAGGCCGAGTCATACGCCGTCTGCTCCATCCGCCACTGCGAGGCCGGACCCTGGCTCGGCGACTGGCAAATCAAAGCCTGCCTGAAGTGCGCCGCCACACGCGTCGACCTCTTCTCGTCAAAAAAGGGCGCCAAAGGCGACATGTCCCACCTCGGCTCCATTCGACCCATCGGCGCCTCCAAAGCCTGCGAACACGCCGGACATATCCACCTCTATACCGGAGATCCGCCATTCGCAGCGCCCACCCAGTTCAAGAAGTACATGGGATCCGTCCACGGCGCACAGGGCCGCGTCAGCATCGTCCACGACTCCGAAATCGCCCTCCCCGGAACCCGCTTCGCCTTCCAATTCCGCGTCCCCCCACTCAAGTTCGACGAAACCGCACTCAAACTCCTCTTCGCTACCATACCCATCATCGGCCTCGGCTCCGTCAAAGCCCTCGAAAACGGCAAGTTCCGCGTCCTCTCCCTCCGCTACGATATCCCCGAGATAAAACGAAAGGAAAAGGAGAAAAAATAACCCGGCGGCTTCACCGTGCTTGACGCGACGCGACTCCGCGGCGAACCTGGACGGTGCGACACAGAACGAGACATCACCGGACCAAACAGTGCCGCGAGACGTAACAAAACGAAACATAGCAGCTACACGGCACCCCACGGCATGAGACGAGACGGAAGGGCTGGACCTGACGGCACGTGACCACGCGATACCGAGCGGCACAACAGAACTTGAT
>Ga0315273_10001058_pt1 | contig 30490 bp, 27 predicted proteins | sample YL17G02_0_MG_FD_205753 | JGI IMG/M metagenome (GOLD analysis project Ga0315273, IMG submission 205753) | Sediment microbial communities from Yellowstone Lake, YNP, Wyoming, USA - YL17G02_0 | ecosystem: Environmental > Aquatic > Freshwater > Lake > Sediment | place: USA: Wyoming | collected... | reverse complement strand
GCCGAGCGCACCGACGAGCGAGGTCCCGGCCGCGAACACCGACCCGACCGCCAGAATTCCGATCGCGTTGTTGGCGACGAAGGCGCCGCCGAGACCGAATGCGCCGTAGAAGATCGCGATCAACGCCGGCAGCAGCGGCAGGCCCTGCGCGATGATCTCGCGGCGGTCGGCGTCGACGTAGTAGAATCCCGGATATTTGACCTTTTGCGGCAGCCGCCGGAGACCCGCCGCCGCGTGGTCGGCCCGCCCCGACACTGGATAGAAGCGCCGCATCGCGTCCCCGCCGATGAGGTCCGCGGTGTGGTCGCGCAAGACCAGCGAGCCCTCGCGGGCGAGGCCGATGCCGCTCACCGTGTAGACCGTCGCGTCGCGCTCGCCGAGCAGCATCTCGAACGGACGACCGAGAATGACGATCGAGGCGAGCGCCACGACCACGACGAACCCGCAGCTCTCTGCGAACGAGGCTCGAGCGAGCGGCCACGCGAAGCGGAACCCGCTCGCGGCCGCGAGCACGAGGGTCGAGCCCGCAACCGCGGCGCATTCGGCCGGGAGCGAATAGACGCGGAAGGCGCCGAGCGCCGTCGCTGTCAGCGCCGCCAGTGCGACGCTGACGGCGACGCCGACCGCGACGCCGCGGGGCCACGGCCACGGCACGGCGCCGAGCGCCCGGGCGCAGCCGAACAGCACGAGCCCCGGCGCACCGAACAGAAGGACTAAAACCAGCGCGGAGAGCATCAGGCGGCTTCCGGAGCCACCAGGAGGGGGACCGGATTCCCGGCCGGCCGAGACCCGCCGCGGCCGAAGTGAACGATCGTCGGTTGGACGAGGTATTCGCCGCGATCGGGCGGGGCGGTGAAGCGAAGCCGCACGGATTCGTCCTCGCCCGGGCCCAAGTCCCGCACCAGAGCGGTCGGCCGCAGCCGCGCGACGAGCTCGCCCCCCGGCCCGAGCAGATCGGCGGCGATCGCGACGTGCCCCCCGAACCGCTCCGGCGTCGAGACCCAGCGAGACGCTCCATCGTTCCGAATCGACAGCTCGAGCTCGACGGCCGAGCCCGGCTGCGAACGGAGAGCCGGCGGCTCGGACGCTCGGACCGTCGCGTGAACCGCCGCGCCGCGGCTCGTCGCTGCCGGTCGCCAGATCGGCAGGCGCGGCCGAGGCGACGGTCGCGGCACCGCGATTCTTTGCACGGCGTCGCAAAAACCACCGGCCGCCGCTTCCATCGAATGCTCGGCGGCGACGAACGCCCGGGCCGCCCGTCCGATGCGCATCCGGCGCTGGGGATCGCGCGCGAGCGCGACCAGCTCGCCCACGAGCGTCCCCTCCTCCTCCGCGCCGAGCGGAATCCGCACCGCCGCCTCCGCGGGGATCTCGAGAAACTGCCGGTAGGCCGAGACCAGCGTGCATTTTCCGTCGCCGAGAAGGCGGAGCAGGCTCGCCGAGGTCTCGCCGGCGGACGGAAACCGCAGGTTCACGGCGACGTCGGTCGCCGCCATCCAATCACGATACTCGTCCGCGGCCACGTATCCGCGATGCTCGACGCGACCGCCGGCCAGCTCGCTCGGCGTGACGATCTCTTCCAATCGAAGACCGGAGCTGGCCTCACCGACGAGGACCAGCCGGAGCTCCGGACAATGCCGCCACGCGGCGCGCAACGCCGTGGCGAGCACGTCGAGCCGCTTGATCGGCGTCAGGAACCCGAAGGCGCCGATCAACACCTGCTCGGGCGATACGCCGAGGCGGCGGCGCGCGCCCTCGCGGTCGAGCTCCGGCTCGCGCGGGATGCCCATCGGAATCCGCTCGACCGGCGTCTGCGGCAAGCGACGGCGCACCTCGGCTTCGGCCGAGCGGCTGTGCACGAGAACTCCGCGGCTGCGTGCGCCGATCGGCTCGAAGAGCGGCAACGCGAAGTTCTCGCGCTCCGAGGCGAGACGCCAGCGCTTCCATTGCACGACCGCGCCACCGATCGGGCCGTAGCCCTCGCGCAGCGCCTCGCCATAAGCCTCCCACTCGTCCTCGAGGCCGGCGATCTCCTCGTAGAGATGATGGAGGACGAGGTCGTGCAGAACGACGATCCCCGGCAACTCGCGGGCGAGCTCGAGCACAAAGCGATGATGGAGATTGTTGCCCATCTGGTAAACGACGCAGTCGAAGTCGGCGAAGCGTCGCCCGAGCTCTGCGCCCGGATGCAGGCGAAACGTGCCGTACGCGCCTTCCGCCACGAGGGGATGCCGATCGTCGACGAAGACCTCCACCTCGAAATCCTCAACGAGGTGGGGCAGCAGGTCGCGGGCGTAATCGGCAATCCCGCTGCGCACCGGCGGCAGCGGGCTGACGAAAGCGAGCCGTTTTCTTTCCGCGCTCACGTCGCCTCGCCGCGACGACAGACGAGGACGCGCTCCCGCGGCGCGCGTCCATCACCGGGGAACTCGCGGGCATCGACGACCGTGAACCGCTGCCGCCCGGCGAGCCAGCGCAGCCGGGCGGCAGCGCCCTCGTCCGCGAGCCCCTCGAACAGGGCCACGCCCCCGGGCCGGAGCGAGCGCCATGCCGCGGCGACCATGCGCGGCCAGGTGACGAGTGGATAGCGATCGACGACCCGCGTGACCACCAGACCCCCGAGCGATCCCTCCTGCACCGCCTCGAGGTAGGAGCGCAGCGCCGCGATCTCGGCCGCGAATCCCCGCGAGCGGCACTCGTCGACCAGCGACGCGCTCGCCTCCACGCCCGTCGCGGCGATTCCGTCGAGCGCCTCGAACACCTCGCCGTCGCCGCAACCGAGCAAGAGAACGGGCCCCGGGGAACGGAGATAGTGGCCGAAGGGCCGAACGCGCTCCGCGAGACCGGCGCCGACCGCGACCGCCATCTCCGCGAGCACCGACTCCTCGGCGTCGCCGGTCTGCGGTGCGAGCCCTCGGGGCGACTCCACGAGCACCCGGCGCAACTGCTCGCGCGCCTCGAGCGCCTCGAGGCGGACGTCGAGGGCGCCGAGAAAGAGGTCGTTTCGCTCCGCGACCGCTTTCGTGCGCTCCGTCACCTCGCGAAGCAGCCGGTCGCTGCGCTCGGCGAGCGCATTGTTGAAGCGCACCAGCTCGATCAGAAACAGCCTCTCCTTCTCGAAGTAGCGATCGAGCACGCCGAGCACCAGCCGGCGGAGCTTCCAGCGCAGGCGCACCACGAGCGGGCCGGACCATCGCCGATGCGAGCGCATCTCCGAGAGCGGATCGAAGAGGTGCCAGTTCCGATTCAGGTAGTCGAGCTCCGGCCGGGTGGAGATCGCCGGCAATCGGTCGACGTCGGACGGACCGGAACGATCGGTCGGCGCGGCGTTTGCCTCGGCGGCGATCTCCCGTCGGATGCGCTCGATGATCTCTTCGATACGGACCGGCACGTACCCCCTCAGTTTTCGCACGACCCTTCGGCAAGGCGGAGAGCGCGGTCGGTTGTGATCGGCCCGTACTCGAGTCGATCACGACCGACCGCAACCGCGCGGAGCGCGGAAGGCAATAGACCAGCGCCGAGGGTTGTTGCGTTCCGCGCTACGCGCGGTGGCTGGAGTTTCCTGTCGGGCCGAGTACGGCCCGGCGGGAAACTCCAGCGCTCCTCGGAGTTCGCGGCGTTGGTACGAAGACTGATCGGGTACATCAGCACTTAGACCGTGATTTCGAGCCGAAGCGTCTGCGACCCGTGCTCGACGAACCAGCAGATTCCTTCGTCGACGAGATCGAGGTCCACGAAGTAGCGTCCGGGCCCAGGCAGCTTGAACTTGAGCTCCACACAGGCGCGTTCCCGCGGATGGACGTCACGCGGGATCAGCGCCCGCAGGGTCTCGCCGAGAAAACGCTCGCCCGAGTGGAGTCGACCGCCCACCATGACGGTCCCGCGTCGGGTGGGCGGTAGAGCGCGCCACACGGTGTCGCCGACGTTCTCGACCTCGAGAAGGGTTCGCATCACGTAGTGCCACGGCTCGGGCGTGCGTACCGGAGGATCCACCACGCGGATCGTCGCGGCGAGCGTTCCCGGCGTCAGGCTGTCGCGCAGCGATCGCTCGCGCAGGGGGCTCTTCTGTGCGGGCGTGACGGCCGCGTGGTAGAGACGTACCACCTCGGCCGGATAGCCCCGTGCGGCGATGCGTCCCTCGTCGATCCAGATGGCCTCGTGACACCACCGCTCGATCGACTCGAGGCCGTGCGAGACCATGACGATCGTCTTGCCGGCTTCCTGAAAGGCCGCGATCCGCTCGTAGCACTTGCCGATGAACGATTCGTCGCCGACCGCGAGGATCTCGTCGATCAACAACACCTCGGGGTCGGCATGCACGGCGACCGAAAACGCGAGACGCATGTACATCCCCGACGAGTACGTGCGTACCGGATCGTCGATGACGTCGGCGAGCCCCGCGAACTCCACGATCGAATCGTAGCGTTCCTCGGTCTCGGCCTTGCTCATGCCGATGACCAACCCGTTGAGATACACGTTCTCCCGCCCCGAAAACTCGGGGTGGAAGCCGGCGCCGAGCTCGATCAGCGGGGACACCCGCCCCCGCACCTCGACCACGCCCTGATCCGGCCGGATGATCCCCGCCATGATCTTCAGGAGCGTGCTTTTCCCGGAGCCGTTGCGCCCGATGATGCCGAGCGTGAGCCCGGCCGGGATCTCCAGATCGATCCCGTTCAACACGTCGAGGTAGTTACCGACCGGGAACTTCGCGCGAAACATGCGCTTCACGAGCGACGTCTTGAGCGTGGTGTAGCCGCCGCGCACTGTGTATTTGCGAAAGCGCTTGCACACGCCCGCCAGGCGGATTGCCGGCGGCTGCGGCGCCGGAGCGACGCCGCTCGGAGCCGCGCCGCGCGCCCGCGCCCGCGCGGCGTCAGACGAGCTCGGGGAAGGTGTCGCGGTAGCCATCGAAGATCTTCGCCCCCACGAGGATCGAGACGAGTGCGTAGATCGTCAGTACGCCGAAGGCTTCGAGGTTCGGCCATGCCGGCGTGACGAAGATGTCGCGGTAGATTTCGGTGAACAGCGCCACGGGGTTCGCCCAGAGGAGCAGATGCAGCCGCTCAGGAACTTGCGAGGCGGGGTAGACGATCGGAGTCAGAAAAAACCACAAGAGGAGCAGATTTGCCACCACGTGCTGTACATCCCGATAGTGCACGTTCAGCGCGGCGAGCGACAGCACGAGGCCGAGCGTGAACACGCATTGGAGTACCATCACCGGCACGAGCCACAGCCAGGCAAGCGGGCTGAACGAAACGCCGTACGCCCAGCCGGCGAGGGCGAGGAGCGGGATGCTCAGGGCGAAGTTCACCATGTTGGAGAGCACGACCACAACCGGCAGGATCTCCGTGGGAAACAACGATTTGGTGACGAGCGAGCTGCCGCCGACGATGGCGTTGGTGCCGTCGGCGAGCGAAGACGAGAACCACGTCCACGGCAGCAAACCGGCGAGCAAGAAGAGCGCGTAGTTCGCCACGGCGATCCGCATGTAGAAGCGGAACACCAGCGCGTAGACCGCCATCAACAGCAAGGGATTCAGGAAGGTCCAGACGAAGCCGAGGATGGACCCGCGGTAGCGAGCCTTCAGCTCACGCTCGAGAAGGGCCAGCACGAGCGAGCGGTGGCGCACGAGGTCCGCCGCCATGGTGAGGGCGGCGAACGAGGGACCGGATGCGCGGCTGGCCACGCGCTGCGAGACGGAGACCGCCACTAGCGAAGCTCCTTCCGCAGGTCCCAGAGCTCCCGGAAGGCCTTGCGGATCACCGACAGGTTGGCGCCCGTGGGAGCACCGGCCTTGCGTGGATAGTGCCGCACGGGAACTTCGCCGATGCGATGTCCCGCCACCCGGGCGCGCAGCAGGATCTCGGTGGAGATGAACGCGCCGTCCGAGCGCATCGGCATCGCCTGCAGGACTTCGCGGCGGAAGAGCTTGAAGCCGCAGTCGATGTCGCGGACGTCGAGGCCGAAGAGCACCCATTGCAGGCGGCCCCACGCCCACGCGTTCAACTTGCGAACGAAATGGTCCTGGCGGTTCACCCGGTAGCCGACCACGACCGGGTAGGCGTCGATCTTGTCGAGCAGCCCGCCGATCTCCTCGAGGTCGAACTGCAAATCGGAATCCGTGTAGAAGACGAGCGGCTTGTCGGCGGCCTTGAGTCCCGTCTTGAGCGCACCGCCGAATCCGCGATTCTGCGGCAGCGAAATCAGCCGGACACGCGGATTCGCCTGCGCTTCTTCGCGCACGCAATCGGCCGTGCGGTCCCGGCTGCCGTCGTCGACGACGATCACCTCGTAGTCCTCGGCGAATTTCTCCCCGGCTGCCGCGCAGGCACGAATCGCAGCCCCGACGTTCGCTTCCTCGTTGTACGCAGGCATGACGAGCGATAGACCCGAGCAGCGTTTCACCGGTTCAGCTCCTGGCGCCAGTGGTCCAGCAGATCGACGAGCGTCTGCCGCAGTGGAATCTCCGGCCGCCACCCCGTATCACGGCCGATTTTTTCGATCGAACCGACCACGCGAGTCACCTCGCGCGGACGGAGCTTCCGTGGATCGACGTCGACCTCGACGGGAACGCGGCATTGCTCCCGAAGCTCGTCGAGCACGGTCCGCACGCGGGTCGCTCGGCCCGAGCCGAGATTGTACGCCTCGCCCGCGATGCCCTTCTCGAACAGCGACAGGTATCCGCGCACCACGTCGCGGACGTCGCTGAAGTCGCGCTCGACCTCCAAGTTCCCGACCTGCAGCCGCTTCGGGCCCGATCCGGACTCGGCGGCCGCCAACGCTCGGGCGAACTCGGAACAGACGAAGTCGGCCGTCTGGCCGGGTCCCGTGTGATTGAACGGTCGAGCGCGCACGACGTCGAGCGAATCGGACCAGAAGAATTGGAACGCGGCCAGATCCGCCGCCGCCTTCGCCACGCTATAGGGCGACAACGGCCGCAGCGGCTGGCTCTCGACCAGCGGAAGGTCCCGCGCGGAATCGATCCAGCCGTAGACTTCACCGGAGGTCACGAGCACCACTCGCGCGCGTGGCGCGACGTCCCGCACCGCCGCCAGCAGCTCGATCGAGCCGAGAAAGTTCACCTCGTAGGCCAGCGCGGGCCGCTCGAAGCTCTTCGGAACGAAGGTCAACGCGGCCAGGTGATAGACGCCGTCGGGCTCGGCCCGCGCGAGCGCCTCGCGCAGCGCCGCGTGATCGCGGATATCACAGATGTCCACGGCGCTCGTCGGGAATCGCTCGCCGTAGCGGCGATGGAGCGTGGCCAGCGAGCGAGCCTCGCGCGCCGCGCCCGCGACGAAGTGCCCGCGGTCGAGCAGGAGGCAGGCGAGGTGCGAGCCTGCGAAGCCGGAGACGCCGGTGATGAAGAACCTCATGCCTCCTCGAGCCAGCCGCTCATTTGGCGATTGCGGAGCGCAGCCGCGCAAGATCGGCATCGACCATCATGCGGACGAGCTCCGCGAAGCTGATCTTCGGTTTCCACTGGAGCTTCGCGCGTGCCTTGGCCGGATCGCCGATCAGCGTATCGACCTCGGCCGGGCGCAGCAGGCTCGAATCGACGGAGACGAATTTCTGCCAGTCGAGTCCGGCGTGCGCGAACGCGACCTCGGCCAGCTCGCGAACCGTGTGGTTCTCGCCAGTCGCGACCACGTAATCGTCCGGCTCGGGCTGCTGCAGCATGCGCCACATCGCCTCGACGTAATCCCCCGCAAACCCCCAGTCGCGCTTGGCGTCGAGATTGCCGAGGCGGAGCTCGTGGCCGAGCCCGAGCTTGATCTTCGCCACGCCGTGCGTGACCTTGCGCGTGACGAACTCGAGCCCCCGTCGCGGCGACTCGTGGTTGAAGAGGATTCCACAGCACGCGAAGATCCCGTAGCTCTCGCGGTAGTTCACGGTGATGAAGTGTCCGTACACCTTGGCGACGCCGTAGGGGCTGCGCGGGTGGAAGGGCGTCGTCTCGCGCTGCGGCACCTCGCGCACCTTGCCGAACATCTCGCTCGACGAGGCCTGGTAGAAGCGGATCGTCGGATCCACCAGCCGTACCGCCTCGAGCATCCGAGTGACGCCGACGGCATCGAATTCCGCGGTCAGCATCGGCTGGTTCCACGACGTCGGCACGAAGGATTGCGCCGCGAGGTTGTAGATCTCGTGCGGCCGAGCGCTCTTGACGAGCTCGATCAGCGACAGCTGATCGAGCAGGTCGGCCTGCTCGAGGCGGATGCGGCTACGCAAGTGCTCGATACGCTCGAACTTCTCGACGCTGGAACGCCGGACCATGCCGAAGACCTCGTAGCCCTTTTCGAGGAGCAGCTCGGCGAGATACGAGCCGTCCTGCCCGGTGATGCCGGTGATCAACGCCCGCTTCGTTTCAGCCATTTGCACTCCGTGGCATGCGCCGCGGATGAGAGCGCCTCGCGCTCCCGCTAGCGCTCGCTCCCCTCCTCCACGCGCCCGTACCGATCTTCCAGTCGGACGACGTCGTCGAGCTCCGGCGTCGAGACCTCGAGCACGTCGCAGTCCTCGAGCGCTTCCATGCGGTGACGGAGGCCGGCCGGGATGTGTGCCCCATCGCCCGGCACGAGCACCCGCATGTCGCGGGCGCCACGTTCCTTCGCGCTCTCGAAACGGAGCCGACCGGCCAGCACGCGGATCGTCTCCTCCTTGACGCGGTGATACTGGAAGCTCAGCGATTCGCCCTTGCGAAGATGGAGGATCTTACCGACGTAGCGCTCGGTCTTGGCCCAAATGAGCTCGTGGCCCCAGGGCTTCTCCACCCGTGTCGTCGTAGAGAAACTCACTTCAGTCGCTCCCCATACCAGAGTTCATAGAAGCGTTGGTACTCTCCGTTCTTGATCGTCTTCCACCAGTGTTCGTTCTGCCGGTACCAGTCGATCGTGCGGTCGAGCGCCGCCGAAAACGCATGCTCGGGAGCCCAGCCGGTTTCGCGCTGGAGCTTCGTCGAATCGAGCGCGTAGCGGCGGTCGTGCGCAGGACGGTCCGCCACGGAGCGAACCAGGTCGCTCGACTTGCCGAGGCGGCGAAGAATCTCGCCGGTGAGCGCGCGGTTCGTCCACTCGTTTCCCGCGCCGATGTTGTAGACCTCTCCGCTGCGTCCGCGAACGAGCGCGCGGTCGAGCGCCGCGCAGTGATCTTCGACGTAGATCCAATCGCGAACGTTTCCGCCGTCACCATATAGCGGCAACGCCTGGTCCGCCATCGCGTTGGTGATGAACAGCGGAATCATCTTCTCGGGAAATTGGAACGGACCGAAGTTGTTCGAGCAACGCGTGACGACGACGTCGAGACCGTAGGTCCGCGCGTAGGAGAGCGCGAGCAGATCCGACGCCGCTTTGCTGGCCGCATACGGGCTCGTCGGGCGCAGCGGGGCATCCTCCGTCGCGCGTTCGTCGGGCCCGAGGCTGCCGTAGACTTCGTCGGTCGAGACGTGCAGGAAGCGGGCCACCCCACGCCGGCGGGCGGCTTCGAGCAGCACGCCGGTCCCCGCCACGTTCGTGCGAAGGAACGGGGCGGCATCGCGGATCGAGCGATCGACGTGACTCTCTGCGGCGAAATGAACGATCGCGTCGACACCCTCGTCGAGCGCGTCGTCGACGGCCGCGGGATCGGCGACGTCGGCGCGCACGAACCGATGGCGCGGATCGTCGCGCAGCGATTCGAGGTTTGCGAGGTTTCCGGCATACGTCAGGCAGTCGAGGGTCATCACCTGAACGTCGGCATGGCGACCGAGCATGTAGCGCACGAAGTTCGAGCCGATGAAGCCCGCTCCACCCGTCACGCAGAGCTTCATGCTTCGATCATCGGAGCCGGGGCGTCCAATCGAAACCGATCTCGGGAGAGTCGAAGGGGATCCGTTCCGGCGCGTTCGGATCGTAGGTCGCGGTCGTGCGATAGAAGTGGCCGAGCACCCGGTACCCGTGCGCGACGTATTCGGGAATCGACACGACGAGCCGATTCTGAGACCCCGTGCAGTGAAACGCCTTGATCACGCCCGGGTAGGCGGGTGAACGTCGTCTGCGCGATCGCCTCGACGAGGGGGTCGTCGGCGCGCAGCGCCTCCAACAACGTGCCTCGGTCATCGTTGTCGACTGCGAGCCTCTTTGCGTGGACGTCGCGGATCATGCGGCGGGGGCAAAGATGTCAGAAAACATGCGGCGGTTCCACCGGGACGTTCCTGACCTTCGTAACCTTCGTCGCGTTCCCCGCGCTAGCGAAATCCCTTAGGACAAAGGCGCGACGAAGGTTACGAAGGTCAAGAACGTCCCTACATCTTATTCGCGCCGCCGCGCGCAACCAGGCGACTCGCGCGTGCCAGTGATTCAAACGTCCCCGCGTCGGCCCACCAGCCGCGAAGTATCTCGTACGTCATCGTGCCCGCTGCGATGTACCGATTGTTCACGTCGGTGATCTCGAGCTCGCCCCGCTTCGATGGCTTCAAATCGCGCACGTAGTCGAACACCGCACCATCGAAGAAATAGATGCCCGTCACCGCGTAGCGACTCGGCGGCCGGCGCGGCTTTTCGACGATTCGCTCGAGGGTCTTGCCGCGCAGCGCCGCCACCCCGAAGCGCTGCGGGTCCGGCACCCGCTTGAGCAGAATCTTCGCGCCGCGCGGTTGACTGCGAAAGGCGGCGGCGGCGCGCTGGATGTTGCGCTCGATGATGTTGTCGCCGAGGATCACGCAGACCTTTCCGCCCTCGGCGAAATGCTCCGCGAGCAACAGTGCCGCGGCGATGCCGCCCTCTCCTTGCTGGTACGTGTAGTTCAAGTGCTTGAGGCCGAACTCCGCGCCATTGCCGAGCAGCCGGAGAAAATCTCCCGCGTTGTTGCCGCCGGTGACGATGAGGATCTCCTCGATCCCCGCGTTGATCAGCGTCCACAGCGAATAGAAGATCATCGGCCGGTCGTAGACCGGCAACAAGTGCTTGTTCGTCACCCGCGTCAGCGGATCGAGCCGCGTGCCGAGGCCGCCGGCGAGGACGACGCCCCTCATCAACGGGTGCGGCCGATCGACCCGAGCCCGACGAGCGTCACCTGGAAGCGAAGCTGGGTCTCCGGAGGATTGATGAGATCGGATACCGACAGGTCGGCGATCCAGCACTGACACTGAGACGTCAGGCGAAAGCCGCCGGTCTTCTCGAGGAAGATTCCTGCGAGCGCGTCGTAGCGGGTCTGATAGAAGGTGGACAGCGTGTCCGCCAGCGGCACCACGATCCCGCCGTCCACTTCCTGCAACGTCTGGTCCGAGATGAAGCGGTACGACACGCCGAGCGACGCGCGCTGCGCGGCGCGCAGGAAACCCTCCGTGGACCGCTGCCGCGGATCGCGCAGCACCATGCCGACGTTGGCAGACGTCAAGAGGGCATCTCGGGCGTTGACGGTGGAATCGAAGATCAAGTTGAACGACTCGTGTGGATACAGCCGCATGTGGACGTCGACGTCGGAGAAGTGATCGTTCTGGTCGGGCCCCGTCGTCGACTGTAGGCTGTCGCGGAGGTCGTAGCTCTGGAAGATCTGCAGTCGGGCCCATTCGACGACGTTCGAGACCGCCGACTTCTCCTCGGCGCGCCGAGCCGCCCGCTCCTCGGCGCTCTGATTCTCGTCGGTCCTGGGCATCCCCTCGGCGCCCTCCTTCTGCGTCTCATCCGTGTCGGCGCCGATCCCGCTCGGGGTCGGTCCGGACAGGCTCGGGTTTCCGAGCGACGCGAGCCCGCCGCGCTGGTCCTCGTCACCGAACGGCGAAGGCTTCACGCCGCTGAACGAATTGAGATCGCCGACGGACAGCGGCCGTCGCGTGTCGACCGGCGGGGCACGGTCGAGCTTGGCGAGCAGGCGGCTCGTGAACCCGTAGGTGATGAGGTTCCGGCGGTTGATCTTGTCGACGAAGTCGTAGGTCGGGAGATCGTTCTGGTTGACGTCCGGAATGTAGAGGTAGTCCACTTCGGGCTCGATCGTGTGCTTGAGCTTCTGGACGTGCTCGCCGCCGATGTCGAAGGCACGAGAGAGTTGCGTGCCGAGCGTCGCCGTCGCCGCGTAGAGCTCGCGGGTCGGATTCTTCGCGAGCGGCTGCCCCGGTGTCGGCGCCGGCGTCGGCCCGCCGCTCGACCCCGGGGCCGGGGTCGGCAGCAGCAGGTCCGTGTTGCTCATGTGATAGGCGGTCTCGCGTCCCTGGATGCCGATGTTTCCGTTCAGATACTCCTTCCAGCGGAACGGCACCTCGGCTTGAGGGTTGAGGTCGAGCCGTGGCCCGTCGAAGCCTTGCTTGCGCACGAAATCGGTGAAGTCGTTGCTCATGCCGAGCTTCAGATGACGATCGAGGAAGCGATCGGAGGTGAAGAACTGCAGCTGCGGAAACCGCTGCAGCGTCTGGTCTTGCGGCTGGATGAAATCCTGGAAATAGACGACCTGGCTGATCAGCGTCGCGTGATCCCAGTAGCGGTAGAGCCCGCCGCGCGTCGAATCGAAGGTGCTCGTGCGCAGCGATCGGGCATATTCCGGATCGAACGAGACCGTCGGGATCTCGCGCAGGAAGAAGTCGTCGGAGACCGCCAGGGCATCGACGAAGCCGCGCAGCTCGAACGGCAGGTCCTGACGCATGCCTGCCGTGACGCTCCAGCGGTTCTGCGGGATCGTCGGGTTGGCGACGCTCGTATTGACGACGTCCTGGTTCGCGTTGTTGCGAAGGAACTCGTTGAAGTACGAGACGTCGACGATGCCCTTGGAGCGCTCGTCGATTGCGTAGCGAACCTCGCCGATGGCGCCGAGACGCGCGGAGGTCGCGATCTCCGGGGCCACGGTGAAGTCTGCGCTCTTGTTGAGCACCACGTAGATGGGTTGCAGGTACGTGAAGCCGCGCTTCTTCGAGTAGCCGTAGAGCGGCGAGAGCATGCCGGTCTGCCGCGTCTTCTTGGCCGGGAAGCTGAGGTAGGGAAGATAGAGGATCGGGGTGCCCAGCACCTTGAGCTTCGGCCGGTCGACGAGTCCGTAGCCGTCGAGGGTAATATCCACCGATTTGCCGGCGATCGACCAACTCGGCGCTCCCGCGCCGCACTGGCACGTCGTGAACTCCCCGTTCTCGATGTGATACGTCTGGCCAAACGACTTCTCGATCTTCTCGCCTGAGACCGTGAGGTGGTTCGAGCTCAAGTAGACGGTGCCGTCGGTCAGTTCGCCGGTCTCGTCCTCGAGATTACCGGCGAAGCCTCCGGCTTGAATCGTTCCCTGGGGGTCGGTGAACTGAACGTTGCCCTTCGCTTCCGCCCGCTGTGTGTCGCGGTTGATGCGCACCTCGTCGGCGGTGAGCAGTGAGCCCGCACGTGCGATCGTCACGTGCCCTTGGGCGACGAGCTCGTTCTTTTCCTCGTCCGTGCTGAGATGCTCTGCATCGACCGTGAGCCCCTCTCCCTTGCCCAGCGCCGGCATCGAGACCTTCGGCACCAGCTGCTCGCCTTGGATCGCAGAGGCCGATTCGCCCCTACGCCCAGGGGCTTTCGGTTCCTTCCCCCCGCCCTTCACCCTGCCCGTCACCGCCGACGGGGTTCGCTCGACGACGGGTCCCGTCGGCTCCGCAGCGAGGAGCGTACCCGGCTCGACGCGGATGTGCAGCTCGCCACCGTCGCGTGACACCACGTAATAGATCGGCCGCCGGGCCACGACCGTCATGCTGACGCCGCCTTCGTCGGGAAAGAGCCGCGCCTCTTGGACGACGCGATCGTCGATCGTGATCAGTCGCGCCCGTGGAATCGTCACACCCGGGAAGAAGAGATGGATCTCGTTCACCGTCACAGCGCCGGGACCAAGCTCTGGCTTGGGCGTCGACTTGGCCCGGGCCGCGCCCGCGGCAGGTGTCGCCTCGGCCGGCGGCGTGGGCGTCGGCTCGGGCGTTTCGATCGCTTCCGGCTTCTCGGCCACCCCTGGCGTCGTGGTCCGCTCGGGCCGCCGCGTCACGCGAGCGGGCTGACCCGACGGCGACAAACCGGGGCGCTTTTGCGTTCTGTCTTGCTCGACGATCGCCTTCGGAATCTCGAGCGAGATCTCGGTCGCATCGGTTTGGGAGCGCACCCGCAGGTCACCGAACGGAGAGCGCTCGCTGCCTGCCTCTGCCGAGGTCGGAAGCCACGTCGCGGCAAGCGCGAGCGTTACGATCAGCAGAAGTGTTCGAACGGCCCTCATCATCACCCGACGATGCGGGCGCCTCGTACCACGAAGATCGGGGCGAAGGGAAGTTCGCCCCGATGCAAATTTCCCGTCATGCCCCGTGGATGCGAAATTCGCACGGGTCCTGTCGCCGGCGCCACCCGCGCGAAGTAGACGTTAGGCGGGTACGGGCGTCTCGAGATGGGCGCGCGCCTCGCCGACCAAGAAGAGCGATCCGGCGACGAGGATGACGTCGTCACGATAGCCCGGATCCTCGAGCAGCCGCTTGATGGCTGTCGTCGCGCTGCGCTCGATCCGGGTCGGCACGAACCGACGAAAGAGCTCCCCCACGCGTGCGGGACTCTCCGAGCGCCGCTCGACCACCGGAACGACGGCGACGTCGACCACGGCTGGGGCCAGCCGTTCGACCATCTCCGACCAGCGCTTGTCGGCGAGGACGCCGAACACGAGATGCACGGGCCGGCCGCCCGCCAGCCTCGGCAGCTCGCGGACCAGGGCAGCAACGCCCGCCGGATTGTGCGCGCCGTCGAGGACGACGCGTGGCCGCTCGCGGATCACCTCGAGGCGGCCCGGCCAGCGCACGGTTGCGACTGCCGTGCGGATCGTCTCTTCGGCGATCCCCTCGAGCCATCCCCCTTCCTCGAGCGCTGCCAGCGCGACCGCCGCATTGTCGACCTGGAAGCGGCCGGCGAGCGCCGGGCGGAGATCGCGGATCGTGCGCCGCCCGTGGTAGTCGAATCCCGCCGCCGCAATCTCCGCGCGGAACTCACGGCCGTAGAGATGATACGGGCATGGCTGTGTCGCGGCGATGCGCGCGAGCACCGACTCCGCTTCGCGATCCATGCGGCCGACGATCGCCGGAACGCCAGGCTTGAAGATCCCCGCCTTTTCGGCGGCGATCGAAGCGATCGTCGTGCCGAGGTAGCGCTCGTGGTCGAAGCCGATCGTGGTCACGACCGTCGCCCGCGGCATGAGCACGTTGGTGGCGTCGAGCCGGCCGCCGAGCCCGACTTCGACGACCGCGGCATCGACCCGAGCCCGGGCGAAGTGGAGGAACGCCAGGACCGTGGTCAGCTCGAAGAACGTGAGCTCCACGCCCGATTCGAAGAGCCGCTCGCGAATCTCGTCCACCAGCTCGACCACCGCGGCCTCGGGGATCCACTCGTCGCCGACTCGGACCCGCTCGCGAAAATCGCTGAGATGCGGCGAGGTGAAGAGGCCGGCGCGAAGTCCGTGTCGCGAGAGCACCGCGTGTGCGATCGCCGCGGTCGAGCCTTTGCCGTTGGTGCCCGCGATGTGAAGCGAAGGGAATTTTCGCTCCGGCGAGCCTAGCCTCTCGAGCGCCGCCCGCACCGATTCGAGCTTCAAGTCCCAACCGCGGCTCACCTCGAGGCGGTAGAGCCACGAGAGGGTCTCTGCGTAGGTCATTGGCTACGGGCTACGGGCTACGGGCTACGGGAAAAGACTTCGCGACGTCTTTGCCTGTAGCCCGTAGCCCGTAGCCGTCTTCTTCAAGTCATCCACGAAAGGATCTTCGCCAGCGTCGCCTTCAACGCGCGCCGCTCCACCACCAGATCGACCATACCGTGCGCGAGCAAGAACTCGGAGGTCTGGAACCCTTCGGGGAGCGTGTGGCCAATCGTTTGCTCGATCACCCGCGGACCGGCGAAACCGATCAGCGCGCCGGGTTCGGCGACGTTGAGATCACCGAGCATCGCCAGCGAGGCAGCCACGCCTCCGGTGGTCGGATCGGTGAGGACGGAGACGTACGGCACACCCTGGTCGCGCAGACGCCCCAGCACGGCGCTCACCTTGGCCATTTGCATCAGCGAGAGAATCCCCTCCTGCATCCGCGCGCCTCCCGATGCCGCGACCACCACGAGCGGAACCCGCTCGGCGAGCGCCCGCTCCGCTAGGCGCGTGAGCTTCTCACCCACCACCGAGCCCATGCTGCCACCGAGAAAGCCGAAGTCGAACAGCGCCAGCGCGATCCGCTGTCCCTCGATCGTACAGAAGCCGGTGAGCAGCGCTTCGTTCTTGCCGGTGCGCGCTCTGGCATTGCTGATGCGCTGCGGGTAGGGCATCGAGTCGTGAAAGCCGAGCGGGTCGGCCGCCGCCATCGCGGCGTCCGTCTCTTCAAAGGAGCCCCGATCGGCGAGCAACACGAGGCGCTGGTCGACGGTCAGGCGCAAGTGGTGACCGCACTTCGGGCACACGTTGAGCTTGCGCTCGATCTCCTTGCGAAACAGGATCTCCTGGCAGCCGGGACACTTCACCCAGGGATGATCCGCAGGCGCCGCGGCGGCGGCTCGGGATTTCCTGGCCTGCGGGCTCATCGCCGATCCTCCGCACCGTAGATTCGCGCACCACGCACGGCCGCGGCCAGCGACCCGGCGAACGCTTCGACCGCGCCGACCAGATCGCCGTCCGGCGGGCACTCTTCGACAACGCGAGCGATCGCGCTGCCGACGATCACCGCGTCCGCGAAGGTCGCCACGCGGGCGGCCTGCTCCGGGGTGGAAATGCCGAAGCCGACGCCGATCGGCATCGACGTCAACCGCTTGACCGAGCGAACGAGCGTCTCGAGATTCTGCGGCAGCGCGGCGCGGGCTCCCGTCACACCGGCAACCGAGACGAAGTAGACGAAGCCACGAGCGCGCGAGAGCACCTTGCGCATGCGACCCAGCGTGCTCGTCGGAGCGAGGAGATAGATGACGTCGAGTCCCTGAGCGCGGGCCAGGCGATCGAGATCGACGGACTCCTCGGGGGGCAAATCGACGCAGAGAACCCCGTCGACCCCGGCCGTCCGGGCGTCGGCCGCGAATCGCTCGAGGCCGTAACGGAAGATCGGATTGTAGTATCCGAACAAGATGATCGGCACGTCGGATCCGCGGCGGAACTCGACGACCGCATCGAAGCAGCCGCGCAGCGAGGCGCCGCCCGCGAGCGCGCGCTCGGCCGCGCGTTGCAGTACCGGCCCGTCGGCCATCGGATCGCTGAACGGCACCCCGATCTCGATGAGATCCGCGCCGGCGCGGTCGAGCGCTTCGAGGAGCGGAACGGTCAACTCGGCATCCGGATCACCGAAGGTCAGAAACGGAATGAATCCCGCTTCTCGGCGCGAGCGGAGCTCGGCAAATTTGTCTGCGATGCGCGACATCGAGAAACGTCTACCGGCTTCCGGCTTGCGCAAGAGATTCCGTGATGTCTTTGCCGGCAGCGGGTGGTCGGTAGCCCGTAACCTTCCCTTCACAGCGTCACCCCGAGGTGATCCGCAACGGTCGCCATGTCCTTGTCGCCCCGGCCGGAGAGATTGACGATCACGATCTTGTCCTTGTCGAGTTTGGGAGCGAGGCGGGCGGCGAACGCCACCGCATGCGCGCTCTCGAGCGCCGGAATGATTCCCTCGGTTTCGGTCAAGAGCCGCAGCGCCGCGATCGCCTCCTCGTCCGTGGCCACCACGTACTCCACGCGTCCCGTATCCCTCAAGTAGCTGTGCTCGGGCCCGACGCCCGGGTAGTCGAGCCCGGCGGAGATGGAGTGCGTCGGGCGGATCTGACCGAGTTCGTCTTGCAAGAGGTAGGTCTTGTTGCCGTGCAGGACGCCGATCTGACCGCGCGCGAGCGTCGCCGCGTGCTGGCCGCTGTCGAGACCGCGACCGGCCGCCTCGACACCGTACATCGTCACCGTGGCCTCGTCGAGAAAAGGATGGAAGAGCCCGATCGCGTTGCTGCCGCCGCCGACGCAGGCGACCAGCGCGTCGGGCAACCGCCCAGCCGCGCGCAGGATCTGCCGGCGCGACTCCTCGCCGATCACCGATTGGAAGTCACGAACGATCTGCGGATAGGGGTGCGGGCCGGCCACCGAGCCGATGCAGTAGAACGTCGTCTCGACGGTCGCGATCCAATCGCGGAGCGCTTCGTTCATCGCGTCCTTGAGCGTCTGGGTTCCGGACTCGACGACGCGCACCCTCGCGCCGAGCAGCTTCATGCGGAAGACGTTGAGCGACTGCCGGTGGACGTCTTTCCTGCCCATGAAGATCTCGCAATCCATGCCAAGCAGCGCGGCCACGGTCGCGGTCGCGACGCCATGCTGGCCCGCGCCGGTCTCGGCAATGATTCGCCGCTTGCCCATCCGCCGGGCCAGTAGGCCCTGGCCGATCGTGTTATTGATCTTGTGCGCGCCGGTGTGACAGAGGTCTTCGCGCTTCAGGTAGATCCGCCCGCCGGCAAGCCGCAGCGTCAGATTCTCGGCGAAGTAGAGCGGCGTCGGGCGGCCGACGTAGTGACGCAAACGCTCGCGCACCTCGGCCTGGAAGCCCGCATCGCGCCGCGACTCCCGATATGCCGCCTCGAGCTCGAGGAGCGCGGGCATCAGCGTTTCCGACACGTAGCGCCCGCCGAACTCTCCGTAGTGGCCGCTGCGGTCAGGCATGCTTGGCATTGTGAATGAACTCCCTCACCAGCGTCGGGTCCTTGCGCCCAGGCGCGCTCTCGACGCCGCTTGCGGTGTCGACGCCGTAGGGGCCCGCCATGCGAATCGCCGCCGCCACGTTTTCCGGGCGCAGGCCGCCGGCCAGAAACAGACGCCCCGGCGCCACGCCTGCCGCTTGCTGCCAATCGAATGAGCGTCCGCTGCCGCCGTATTCCCCGCCACAATCGGCATCGAGCAGAATGTAATCCACGGCGAAGCGTGCTGCGATCACCGAAGGCAATTCGCCTCCGAGCGTCACGCGGATCGCCTTGATCACCGGGACGGCGAACCCGCGACAGTGCTCCGGGGCCTCGTGGCCGTGGAGTTGAACGGCATCGAGACATGCGCCGGTAATCGCTCGTTCGATCGCGGCCCGTTCGGCGTGGACGAACACCCCCACCTTCAACACGGACGGCGGCAGCGCCCGGGCGATTGCCGCGGCGCGCTCGACGTCGATTCGACGCTTCGAGCCGCTCCAGAAATTGAGCCCGATGGCGTCGGCGCCGGCGTCCGCGCAGAGGAGCGCGTCCTCCACCGTGGTCACGCCGCAGATCTTCACCCGAACCGACACGATCTCCTCAACGAAGCTTCGCACTGCAACCGAGACGCGCGCTGGCGACGATGCCTCGTATCTCATACCTTCGTGCGGAACCCGACCGCCTACCGTAGTCGCTCACGGCAAAAGCTCGCGCAGCGCGACTTCCGGATCGGGCGCGGCCATCAGCGTCTCACCGATGAGAAAGGCGCGCACCCCGGCCGCCTCGAGACGCTCAAGGTCAGCGGTCGTCTTGAGGCCGCTCTCAGCGACGACCGTCGCCCCCGGTGGTGCGAGCGGAGCGAGCGATTCGGCGACCTCCAAGCGGGTCACGAACGTGCGGAGATCGCGGTTGTTGATGCCGATGAGTGAGGCGCCCGATCGCGTCGCTCGCTCGAGCTCTTCGCGCGAGTGGACCTCGACGAGAGCGTCGAGCTCGAGGCGATCTGAAAGCGCCAGCAGCTCCCGCAGGGAGCCGTCGCCGAGGATCGCGCAGATCAGCAGCACCGCGTCCGCGCCGAAGGCGCGCGCCTCGTGGAGCTGGTACGGGTCGAGGACGAAGTCCTTGCGCAGCAGCGGCAAATCCGCGACGCGCCGGATCGCCTCCAGATAGGCGAGGCTCCCCTGGAAGAACGGCGCGTCGGTCAATACCGAGATCGCCCGCGCGCCGGCTCTCTGATAGCCGCGCGCGATCGCCACCGGATCGAAATCGGCCCGGATCAAGCCTCGCGAAGGCGAGGCCTTCTTCACTTCCGCGATGATGGCGCGACCCGGCTCGGCGAGGGCGGCCGCGAAGCGTCGGCGGGGAGCGCGGTAGAACTCGGCGTCCACCAACGCCGCGAGCGGTCGCTGACGCTTGTGCTCGACGATCTCGTCGCGCTTGGCCGCCACGATGTCGTCGAGGATCACGTGCGCCCTCCCCCATGGCTCGTGCGCGCCACCCGCTCAAGCGTTTCGCGCGCACGTCCCGTATCGATCGCGGTGCGTGCCGCCGCGATCCCGGCCTCGATCGTCGTCGCGCGATCGGCGGCGTAGATCGCCGCGCCCGCGTTCAAGAGCACCACGTCGCGCGCCGGTCCGGTTTCGCCCGCGAGCACGTCCCGGATGATCTCTGCGCTCTGGTCGGCAGTCTCCACCTGCAGGTCCGAGAGGCGAGCGCGCTTCAGACCGAACGCCTCGGGATCGACCCGGAACCGTCGGACCTCGCCCCCGCGAAGCTCGGCCACCTCGCTCGCCGCGGTGGTGGTGAGCTCATCCAGGCCGTCGTCGCCGTGGACCACGAGCGCGTGCGCCGATCCGAGGCGGCCGAGCACGTGCGCCAGGGGCTCGACCCAGCGCGCATCGAACACACCGAGCAGATGATGGCGCGCCCCCGCCGGGTTCGTCAGCGGCCCGAGGAGGTTGAAGATCGTGCGAACTCCGATCTCCCGCCGCGGTCCTGCGGCGTGCCGGATCGCCCCGTGGAGGAGTGGGGCGAAGAGGAAGCCGAAGCCGGTCTCGCGCAGCATCGTTTCGGTTTGCTCGACTCCCACATCGATGCAAACACCGAGGCGCTCGAGCACGTCTGCGCCCCCGACGGCGCCAGAGATCGCGCGGTTGCCGTGTTTAGCCACCGCGCATCCCGCCGCCGCTGCGACCAGCCCGGCTGCGGTCGAGACGTTGAACGTGTGACAGCCGTCTCCTCCGGTGCCGCAGGTATCGAGCACGGTCGCGTCCTCGCAATGCACGGCAATGAGCTTCGCCCGCATCGCGCGTGCCGCGCCGGTGATCTCCTCGACCGTCTCGCCTTTGCGTCGCAACAGAACCAGAAGGGCGCCGATTTGAGCCGGCGTGGCCTGGCCATCCATGACTTCGCCGATGACCTCCGCAGCCTCGTCCTCGGATAGATTCCGGCCCTCAAGCAGGCGAGGGATGGCGTCGCGGATCGTCACGTCAGGTCAGCCGAGACGGTTCAGAAAGTTTCGGAGCAAGCGCTTGCCCTCGAGGGTGAGAATCGATTCGGGGTGAAACTGGACGCCCTCGACCGGTTGGCGGCGATGGCGGAGCCCCATGATCTCGCCCTCGCGGGTCCACGCACTGATCTCCAGACACGCGGGCAACGTCTCGCGCCGGACGACTAGAGAATGATAGCGGGTGGCGTCGAACGGATTCGGCAGGTCTTTGAAGATCGTCTTGCCGTCGTGCTCGATCGGCGACGTCTTGCCGTGCATGATGCGCGCGGCCAGGACGATCTCGCCCCCGAAGGCCGCGCCGAGCGACTGGTGCCCGAGGCAAACGCCGAGAATCGGGAAGCGGCCGGCGAAGCGCTGGACGAGCGGCACCGAGATCCCCGCCTCGTTCGGCGTGCGCGGGCCTGGCGAAATCACCACCGCCGCCGGCCGTAGCGCCTCGACGTCGTCGAGCCCGATCGCGTCGTTACGGCGCACCACGACCTCCGCACCGAGCTCGCCAAGATACTGGACGAGGTTGTAGGTGAAGGAGTCGTAGTTGTCGATCATCAGGATCATGGGGACAGACGGCTGCCGGCTGCCGGCTTCCGGCTTCCGCAAAAGATCCCGTGAAGTCTTTGGCGGCAGCCGGGAGTCGATAGCCGGTAGCCCCTCTTCTTCTTCACAGCTCTTCCGCCAATCGTAACGCCTGAAACATCCCTCGCGCTTTGTTCAAACACTCCAGATGCTCCCGCTCGGGGACCGAATCGGCGACGATGCCGGCACCCGCCTGCACGTAGACGCGACCGTTCTTACAGAGCGCGGTGCGAATCGCGATCCCGGTGTCCATGTTGCCGGAGAAGTCGAAATAGCCGACGGCCCCGCCGTAGACCCCGCGCCGCACGGGCTCAAGCTCTTCGATGATTTCCATGGCGCGAATCTTCGGCGCCCCCGAGAGCGTGCCCGCCGGAAACGTCGCGCGAAACGCGTCGAACGCATCCTTGCCCGCCTCCAGCCGGCCGCGCACGTTGGAGACGATGTGCATGACGTGCGAGTAACGCTCGACGACCAGCCGCTCGGTGACTTCCACCGAACCGATCGCGGCGACCCGCCCGACGTCGTTGCGACCGAGATCCACCAGCATGACGTGCTCGGCGATCTCCTTCGGATCGTTCAAGAGCTCCCGCTCGAGCGCGAGATCGTCACTCTCCACGGTGCCGCGCGGACGCGTGCCGGCGATCGGACGCACGGTGACTTCACCGCCTTCGACGCGCACCATCACCTCCGGCGACGCGCCCGCCAGCGAGAACTCGCCGAGATCGAGGAAGAAGAGGTACGGAGACGGATTGATCGAGCGCAGGCTCCGATAGACGTCGAACGGCGAGGCGCCGAGCGCGCCTTCGAAGCGCTGCGCGAGCACCACCTGGATGACGTCGCCCGCATGGACGTATTCCTTGGCGCGCCGGACCATCGACTCGTACTCGGCCTGGCTGAGATTCGAGCGCAGCGCCGGAAAGGGACCAGGCCCCTTTCCGGCGTAGGAAAAGGGACCAGACCCTTTTTCCGGCACGGGCCCGCGCAGGCGCTCGAGCCACTCCTCGATCGCCGCCACGGCGGCGTCGTAGCTGGCCCGCAGGTCGGAGCCCTCCTGGAGGAAGACGTTGGCGATCAGACGAATTTTCTGCGTGACGTTGTCGAAGACCAGCAACCGGTCGGCCAGGACGAGCATCGCGTCCGGCAGCTGGAGATCATCGACGGCGCGCGCCGGCAGACGCTCGAAGTGACGCACCAGATCGTAGCCGAGGTAGCCGACGGCCCCCCCCGAGAATCGGGGCAGGTCGGGCAGCGATACGGTGCGATAGGAGTGGAGCCATTCTCGCAGCGCGCCGAGCACGTCCGGAACCTCCCGCCGCTCGACCTCGCCGCTTCGGGTGCATACCTCGATCGAATGACCGCGGGCGGTCCACACCCTCTCGGGCTCGGTCCCGAGGAAGCTATACCGCCCCCATTTCTCTCCGCCCTGGACGCTCTCGAGGAGAAACCCGTGGCGCCCGCGGTGGAGCTTGAGGAAGGCCGAGACGGGAGTCTCGAGGTCGCCGAGAATCTCACAGGTGATCGGCACGACGTTGCCCCGCTCGGCAAGGCCGACGAAGTCGTCGTAGGTCGGGCGAATCGTGCCGGTCATCGCGCTCAACGGTCGTTCACCTCGGCGGCCAAGAAGGCATTTGGATAGCCCTGCTCTCGCAATCGCGTGACCGCCTGCTTGGCCGCTTCCACCGACGGGAGATTGCCGACCCGCACGCGATAGAGCGTCTTGTCGCCGACCCGCGCCGGAGAAATGAAGGAAGCGTAACCGAGACTCTTCAGGTCGTGGACGAGCTCATCGGCACGCGCCTTGTCGGCCATCGCATTGACCTGGACCTGGAAGCTACCCCCTTCGACGACGGCCGGCGGCGGGCGGGTCGGCGCGGGCGTCGGCGGGGCCTCCCCTTTCCGCTCCGTCGGAGGCGGCGCCGGCGTGGCGCCGAGCGGCGAGACGCGCAGCGGCGTCTCGGCGGCCGTCGGGCTCGGCGCGGCCGCCGGTGGAGGCGTCGCTTCGCCCTTGCCGAGCTTATCCCAGAACGTGACGTCGACTTCGTCTCCTTTACCGCTACCGCCGGCGCTGGGCGTCGGTACCGGCAAGCGCACCACGCGGCTTTCCTGCGCGAGGCGTTGCTCGACCATGCCCTTGCCGACGTAGATCCCGAGCAGGAAGACGATCCCGCTCGCGACCATCGTCGCAACGGCGAGGAGCAGAACGCCGGTGGCGGAAATTTCGAGCTTGCCGCTTTGATCGATGCCGTCTCGACTGCGCATCACCGTTCCTCCTACATCCGCTCCGGGGCGCCCACGCCAAGCAGCGCGAGTCCGCTCGCCAGCACCTGGCGGACAACCCCGACCAGGCAAAGGCGCGCTCGAGAAAGCTCATGATCCTCGCTCACCACTCGGTTCTCCCGACGATTGTAGTAGCCGTGAAACGCCGCGGCGAGGTCGAGCAAGTAGAAGGTGACGCGGTGCGGTTCGAGCTCCGCGGCCGCTTCGGCGACGAGATCCGGGAATTCGACCAGGCGCCGGATGATCGTCATCTCGTCCTCCTGGACCAGCCGGTGGAGCGGCGTTCCATCGGACGCGGCTTCGTGAATCCCCTCGCTCTCCGCCTTGCGCAGGATGTTGGCGATCCGCGCGTGCGCATACTGCACGTAGTATACGGGATTCTCCATCGACTGCTGCTTGGCCAGATCGAGATCGAACTCGAGGTGTGTGTCCGCCTTGCGAGTGAGGAAGAGAAAGCGCACGACGTCCGCCCCGACCTCGGCGACCAGCTCGTCGAGCGTTACATATTCGGCCCTTCGGGTCGACATCTTCACCAGCTGCCCGGCGCGCAGCAGCGTGACGAACTGATAGATGATGCCGTGCACGCGCGAGTCGTCGAGCCCGAGCGCGCGCAGGGCCGCTTTCACCTCCTGGTGCTCGGCGATGTGGTCCGCACCGAGCACGTCGACGATTCGATCGAAGCCCCGTTCGAGCTTGTTCTTGTGATAGGCGATGTCGGGAAGGCGGTAGGCGGGCTCGCCAGAGCTCTTGACGAGCACTTTGTCATCGGTGAGCCCGAGCGCCGTCAGGCGGAGCCACTGCGCACCGTCCTTGTCGTAGACCACGCCGGCTGCGCGAAGGTCGGCGAGCACGCGCTCGATCGAGCCGTCGCGGTAGAGCGAATCCTCGTTGAAGTGCACGTCGAAGCGGATGCACATGCGCTCGAGCGTCGCCGCAATGTCGGCGAAGATCGCCCGCTCGGCATGCTGCTGGAACGGCTTGTGATCGGTCGCTCCGGCGAAGGTGGCGCCGTGCTTCGCCTCGAGGTCGGCGGCGATCTCGCGGATGTAGTCGCCCTGGTAGCCGTCCTCTGGAAAGCTCGATGGCAGACCGAGATGTTCGAGATAGCGGGCACGCACCGATTCGCCGAGCACCCGCATCTGCCGGCCCGCATTGTTGAAGTAATACTCGCGCACGACCTCGTGACCGCAGGCCTCGAGCAGGCGCGCGATCGAGTCGCCGAGCACGGCATTGCGCCCGTGCCCGACGGTGAGCGGGCCGGTCGGATTGGCACTTACGAACTCGACCTGTACCTTGAGCCGCCGCCCCACGGTCGGCCTGCCGAAGCGCGCTCCTGCCGAGCGTGCCTCCGCGAGCCGCTTCCACCAGAATACCCGCGCGAGCTTGAAGTTCAGGAAGCCCGGGCCCGCGACCGTGACGCTCGCGACATCGTCCGTCTGGCGCAGATGCCTCTGCAGCGTCTCGGCAATCTGCCGCGGCGGGCGGCCTTCGGAGCGCGCCAGGACGAGCGCTACGTTCGACGCGAGGTCACCGTGAGCCGGATCCTTCGGGACCTCGATAGCAAGAGGGGGGAGATCCGATGTTTTCAGCTCTCCCCCCTCTTTGGCCTTTACGAAGGCTTCGCTCAGGAGCGAATGGATGAATTCCTTCATCTACCTCCTGGAGGGCGAGCCGAGCACCTCGACGATCTGCGCCAGAGTTTCTCGGACAATGCGTTCACGATGGCTTCCCGTTATGGAGTTCACGATCGTATAACGATTGCCTGAAAACCAGTCAACGTGCGCCTTCCCGCGTCCCCTGCCCACGGCTTCAGGAATCCTCTCGTGGCGCGGAGGGAAGCGACACTCCGTTTTCCCGCAGGGGCGGGGCGATGGCGGGCGGGAGGAGGGGCGGGTGCGGCCGCGATCGTGCCTCGACGGAACCGCGCCACCGGACGTGCAGCGCGCCGAAACTATTGCTATAAGATCCGTTTTTCCTCCTACGTCCGGAGGTCGCTTGCCAGAACGCTCCCAAGGCCCACTGATCGTCCAGTCCGATCGTACGATTCTCCTCGAAACCGCCCATCCCCGCTACGAGGAGGCGCGGGATTCGATTTCCCGCTTCGCGGAGCTGGAGAAGAGCCCGGAACACATCCACACCTACCGGCTCTCGCCGCTCTCGCTATGGAACGCGGCGGCCGCGGGGCTCACGGCAGCGCACATTCTAACCGCGCTCGACGAGCTTTCGAAGTACCCGGTGCCGCAAAACGTTCGCTTCGACGTCGAGGACATCGTCAGCCGCTACGGCAAGCTCCGACTGGTGCGCGGCACGGACGACCGGCTCGTTCTCGAGTCCGACGAGGCGTGGTTGCTGGAGGAGATCTCGCGGCTCAAGGCGGTGGAGCCGTGTCTCGACGCGCCGATCGACGCCCGCTCGCTGGCGGTCAAGCCAGGCGTGCGTGGCACGCTCAAGCAGGCGTTGATCAAGGCCGGCTTTCCGGTCGAAGACCTCGCCGGCTACGTCGATGGTGCGCCGCTCGCGATCAAGCTTCGCAACGACACGATCGCCGGCCGGCCGTTCCTCCTGCGCCACTATCAAGAGGAGGCGGTGCGTCTCTTCCACGCCGACGGCTCGAACCGAGGCGGTTCGGGGGTGATCGTGCTGCCGTGCGGCGCCGGCAAGACGATCGTCGGCCTCGGCGTGATGGCGAAGCTCCAGACCCAGACGCTGATCCTGACGGCGAACGTCAGCGCCCTGCGCCAGTGGCGTGACGAGATTCTCGGCAAGACGGACCTGACCGCCGATCAAATCGGCGAGTACAGCGGCCACGAGAAGGAGATCCGTCCCGTGACGCTGAGCACGTACCAGCTGCTCACCTACCGGCGCGGCAAGAACGAAGAGTTCCTGCACTTCAAGCTCTTCGCCGAGCGGGACTGGGGCCTCCTCATCTACGACGAAGTCCATCTTCTGCCGGCACCCGTGTTCCGCGCCACCGCCGATCTGCAGGCGCGCCGCCGGCTGGGCTTGACCGCGACGCTCGTCCGCGAGGACGGCGGCGAGGACGACGTCTTCACCTTGATCGGTCCCAAGCGCTACGACGTTCCGTGGAAGGATCTGGAGCGCCAGGGGTGGATCGCCACTGCCCGCTGCACCGAGATCCGCATCCCGTTGACTGCGGAGTCGCGTCGCCAATACGCCGTCGCCGATGCGCGCGCCAAGTTCCGCATCTCCTCCACCAACCCCTTGAAGCGGGAACTCCTCGCCGCGCTCCTCGCAGAACACCGCGGCGACAAGGTGCTGGTGATCGGCCAGTACATCGATCAGCTCGAAGCGATCGCCGCCGACACGGGCGCACCCCTCATCACCGGAAAGACGCCACAGGCCGAGCGCGACGTTCTCTACGAGAAGTTTCGAGGATCGGAGCTGAACCTGCTGATCGTCTCGAAGGTCTCCAACTTCGCGATCGATCTGCCCGACGCCAACGTGGCGATTCAGGTCTCCGGAACGTTCGGATCGCGGCAGGAGGAGGCGCAGCGGCTCGGCCGCATCCTGCGCCCCAAGGCCGATGCGAACCAGGCGTGCTTCTATGCGCTGGTGACACGCGACACGCGTGATCAGGAGTTCGCGCAGAACCGCCAGCGCTTCCTCACCGAACAGGGCTACCAGTACGAGATCCGCGCCTGGACGCCGCTGGCGCAAGCCGCGGACGCCGCCGGTGACCGGCGCTCCTCGGACACGGGCTGAGCGGGACATGCCTCGCGCGAGCAAGACGATCAAGGCAAAGCCGGCACGGCCGGGCGCGGCGTCCGCCGCGCCCGGCCGGCACGAGCGCAGCGAGGCCTTCGACACCTTCGCCCGGGATCTCTTGACGTTTGCCGGCCACTTCGAGCGCGTCTCGACGAAGCGGGTCGCGACCGGCGGCATCGGCAAGAAGACGACCCAACGGATCGCGCCCTTCCTGCGCCGGAGCGACGAGGAGTACGCGAGCTTTCTCGGCGTCTTCCTCATCGATCGCCGCGTGCTCTTCGAGGGCGAGGATCGCTGGGAAATCAGCCGGCCGAATCTGATCCGGCTCTGGCAGCCGGAGCGCCTGCTCCGCTCGGTCCACCATTTCTGGCTGCGCACCGCGCTCTGGAACGAATCGCTCGCCGATCCCGACGTGCTGTCACTCGTCCGGCGCGAATACATCTCGGCCGACCCGGGGCTAGAGGCGCGACGCCGCCGCCTCTGCGAAGAGTTGCTCGCCGCACCGGAAGGCGAAGCGATCGAGATCGGCACGCTGCTGTCTCGACTCGACCGAAGCCTCCAGGCGCGCGGTCGCGGCGCCGACGACGGCGCCCTGTCGCGCTACGGCGGACGCGTCTCGCCGGCGACGCTGCTGCGGCGAATGCTCGGTGGTCCGCTCGCCTGGCTCGGGCTGGTGGAACCGCTCGTACGGCGGCCGCCGGCCGTCTCGGAGGCGGAAGCGTTTCGCGTCTCACCGCTCGGCCGGCTGGTGCTCACGGAGAATTGGCCGGCGATCATCCAGAGCTTCGGCACCGCGCTCTCGGATTCCGCGGCCCGTGCGACGCTGCAGCCGAATCTCGAGATTCTCGCGCCGCCGGATCTCGACCCGGGCGTCTACCTGAACCTCGCCCGGCTTGGCGATCTGCGCTCGGTCGACATCTACACGGCGTTCGCGATCACGTGGGACTCGCTGATGAACGCGCTCGACCGTGGATTCTCCGCCGGCGAGCTGCTCGCATTCCTCGAATCGGTGAGCGCGACCGGCGTACCGGCAACCGTGCGCCAGCTCGTCGAGGACTGCGAGGGCCGCCACGGAGAGGTGCGGATCGGCGTCGCCGGGCCCTACATCGAGGCCCGCGAGGGCACGCTGCTCGGTGAGCTCGAAGCCAATCCGCGCTTCGCCCCCTACATCCAGCGCCGCATCGGCGACGCGCTCGCGCTGCTCACGTCGAACGTCGACCTCGCGAGCCTCGGAAGAGAGCTCCGCAAGGCCGGCTACAGCGTCTCGTCGGCGGGAACCGACAAGGTGCAGGTGACCGCCCACGGCGCACAGCTCACCCTCACGCGCGCCGAGTTCGAGGAGATCTACGCGGCCGTGCGGGCGGCGACCAAACTGGCGCGCGAGGTGGATCCCGACTTCGACCTCTCGGCGCTCACCGCGCTCGAGGAGACCCTGGCTCTCGAGCTCACACGGCGAGAGGACACGGGGGCGCCGACGCGCGCCCAAGAGCTCGAGTCGCTGGTCGAAAAGCTCCTGCGCGCGCGCGGCAAGAGCGCAAAAGGGAAGCCCAAGGCGCCGACCGAGGCGCGCGACAGCGAAGACATCCGCGCGCTGCTACTCACCGCGGTCGAGAATCACACGCCGATGGAGATCGAGTACGACGGTTTTCAGGGTGTGACTCGCCGGATCGTCGAGCCGTCGAGCTTCGACGGGCGTTACCTCACCGGCTTCTGCCGCCTCCGGCAGGACCAGCGCGTGTTCAACACGGCGCGGATCCTTTCCGCCAAGCTAGTCAGCTAGATTCTTGCGCGCCTCACCGGGCCGTTCGGAGAAGCGAGCACGCATCTCGCGCCGCATCCGCTCACCCTCGGCGCGCAATCGACCCCCGCCGGATCAAACCGGTGGGCCAGGCCCTTCATGCGACGCGCTCGACCTCGGCGCGGGCGAGCACGTCGCAACGCTCGTTCAGCGGATCACCCGAATGGCCGGCCACTTTGATCCACTCGACGTCGTGAATCTCGGCGAGGCGGATGAGCTTTTCCCAAAGCGTGCGGTTGGTGACCGGCGTCTTGTTGCGGCTCATCCAGCCGTTGCGGATCCACGTGTCGTGCCAGCGTTGCCGGAAGCAGTTCACCAGGTAGGCGCTATCGCTGTGCAGGCGCACGCGACAGGGGCGCCCGAGAGCGCGCAGCGCCTCGATGGCCGCGGTGAGCTCCATCTTTTGGTTCGTCGTGTGCGACTCGCCGCCGGAGATCTCGCGCTCGTGGTCGCCGTAGCGGAGCACCGCGGCCCATCCCCCGGGTCCGGGATTTCCGGAGCACGCCCCGTCGGTATAGACGATGACCTCGGGCCGGACGTCCTGCTTCTTCTTCGCCTTCACCCCGGCGGCCACCGCATTGGTCGGCCACCGAGTAGATGGAAGTGGAGGTGATAGACGGTTTGACCGCCGTCCGGCCCATTGTTGACGACGACGCGAAACCCGCCTTCGAGCGTGCGCTCGAGCGCCAGCCGATTCGCGGTCTCGAAGATCCGCCCGAGGAGCCGCGCGTGCTCGGGCTTCAGGTCGAGCACCGTGGGGATGTGGCGTTTGGGGATCACGAGCAGGTGCGTGGGCGCCTGAGGATGGATGTCCTCAATCGCCACCAGCTCGTCGTCCTGGTGCACGAACTTCGCGGGAATCGCTCGCGTGACGATCTTGCAGAACACGCAATCGTCGTTCATCTCTGCTTCGCCCTCGGGCCGACAGTTCAGAGTTGGCGTCCGAAAGCCAACTGACGATGCTTCGCGCGATTCTCTTCGATT
>Ga0315273_10001055_pt1 | contig 30587 bp, 32 predicted proteins | sample YL17G02_0_MG_FD_205753 | JGI IMG/M metagenome (GOLD analysis project Ga0315273, IMG submission 205753) | Sediment microbial communities from Yellowstone Lake, YNP, Wyoming, USA - YL17G02_0 | ecosystem: Environmental > Aquatic > Freshwater > Lake > Sediment | place: USA: Wyoming | collected... | reverse complement strand
GGCAACACACTCAACCCCAGGGTCTACCCCAAGGGCATCGAGTACGTCGCCGTGAACGGCAAACTCGTCGTGGCGAAGGCGAAGCACACCGGCGAGACCCCGGGCAAGGTCCTCCGCCGGGAGTAACCCCTATACCATAAGCTCACGCTAGTACCGCTGATGTCTCAGTCCTTCCCAGCCGGCGGATCAGGGAACAGCCTCAGGTGGGCGGTCGCGCTCGCCCTCCTGATCGATGTCCCCGTCCTCTCAGGACTCTTGCTATCCGGGGGGAGGCCCGAGTCGGTCGTATCCCCGATTATGATCGTCCCGTTGGTGGTCTCCGGGCTGATAATCTACTCGTCCTACGCCGCGGGGAGGATGGAGTATGTCCTCGGGGAGGACGGGTTGAGGGTGAGCTTCCTGCTGTCTCCCCTCAGGGTCAGCTACTCCATGATCAGGGGTGTGGGGAAGGTCGAGACGAGTCTCCGTTTCCGCCTCTTCGGGGGGAGTCTCCCTGGGGTGCACTGGGGGACATTCACGACGAGCAGCCTTGGTAGTGCCCAGGTCTACGCGACCCGATACAAGGGTGAGTTCGTGCTGCTGGAGCTATCGGACGGCGCGAAGATACTCATCTCGCCGCGGGACCCAGACGCATTCGTCGAGGCTCTGAGGGAGAAGACCGCATTCGACGCGCCCACTTTGACTGAGGTGGGGGAGCCCCGCCTCGACCGACGACTCACCGCAGCGCAGGTCGCCGTAGTCACGATCGTGTGGCTCGCCCTCGTGGCCTACGTCGCCTCCATCTACCCCGGGCTGCCCGAGGTGATACCCGTCCACTTCGGCCTGGATGGCGTCCCCAACAGGTATGGGGGCAAGGTGGAGATGCTCCTCCTCGTCGCCCTATCGGCGCTCTTCCCCGCGCTGAACGCCGTCTTCGCCCTCAAGTTCGGGAAGTACAACAAGGGACTGATCGTCTTCCTCGGCGTCGTCTTCCTCCTCACCCTGGGGCTCTTCGCCCTAGTCGTAAACCAGATGGTCCAAGCGATCTGACCGAGGAAAACGGCTTTATCCCAACCCCGCGGCTCATCAGCCATGAGAGTCCTCCAGCTACACTGCAGCAGCTTCAGCTACGAGACGAAGAAGGAGACACCCGTCGCCGAGCAGCCCCCCAGCCCCAAGGCCGAGTCCCTGGAGAATGTTCTCGTCTGCCTCACATGCTTCGAGAAGCAGGACGAGGCGAAGATGGAGGAGATCATGAAGGCGTACGTGGAGAACATAAGGATCGACACGGAGAGGATAGGGACGAAGCGCGTCCTCATCCACCCCTACGCCCACCTGAGCAAGCAGCTCGGCTCCCCACGCCTCGCCAAGGAGTTCCTGAAGAAGCTACACGAAGCCCTCCAGGCGGCTGGCTTCGAGGCCCACAGTAGCCCCTTCGGGTGGTACAAGTCGTTCACCCTCGCCTGCATAGGTCACCCCCTCGCAGAGGCATACCGCGAATACTAGCCGCCCCCCTGGGTCCAAGTGTTAAATACAAAATTATTATCCAATTAAAACAGGTGAACTGGTTGTCAAAGGGAAGTAGACCGACTGGAATAACGATACTCGTCGTCCTCCAGATACTCGCGGGTTTGCTGTACCTGATCGCGGGTCTGGGCCTAGTTATGGCGGGTGAATACCTGGGAGGCGTCTACGGCGCGTTTGGTGGCGTCATAGGGATAGCCCTGGTCGTCCTCGGCATCGTCGTGTTCGTCGTCGCCTGGGGCTACCTGACCCGCAAGGGGTGGGCGAGGTGGGCCGGCCTCATCCTGGCCGGCTTCGGCGTCCTAGAAGGCTTGACATCACTGCCAACGGGCATAATCCCAATCGCTATAAACGCAGTGTTCATCTACTACCTGACGAGGCCGAACATCGTCGACTGGTTCGCCGGTAAGAGACCGGAGACGGCAGAGCCGCCCCCACCGCCGCCCGTCTAGGCTACCGCCTCTCCTTCTGCAGATAATCGTAGAGCTGCCGCTGGTACGCGGCTATCGCGTCCACCTTCTTCACGAGTTCGTCGAGGCGCGCCTCGAGCCTCGTGACCCTCTCCCCAAGTTGGGCGTCTCCCGTTTGAACGTCTGGCTCAGACAAGCCCATCAGGGGAGATGTGGACGTTCAGGAATCATTAAACTTGTGATAGGAGATTCAACCCCATATCTTGTCGGGGTTGAGGATGCCGTTCGGGTCAAAGACCCTCTTTATCCCCTTCATCAGCTCGACCTGGGTCACACCCACCTTCTTGACCAGGTAGAGGCGCTTGGTGTAGCCGAGGCCGTGCTCCCCGCTGACTGTGCCGCCCATGCCGAGGCCGAGGTCGATGAGGTCGCTGATGGTGGCCTCGAGTTCCTCGTGCCACTCCTCATCCGTGCCGCCGAGGCGGATGACGTTGCAGTGGATGTTGCCGTCGCCTGCGTGGCCCACGGGGATGATCTGCACCCCGTGCCTGGCGCCGATCTCGTCGAGGCGGTCGATGAAGTCGGGTATCCTGCTCCGGGGGACGCAGATGTCGGCCTCGTCCACCTCGTAGAGGGTGTTGTATGCGTCGTACACCGCCTTCCGTGCCTCCCACATCTGGCGCTGCTTCTCAGCCGTGTCCGCGATGTAGGCGTCCACCGCCCCGTTCTCTATGCAGACCTCGCCTGCCGTCTCAAGCTGTGTCCCGAGCTCCTCCTCGCTGTTGGATTCCACGCCGACTATGAGGTAGGCGGGGTGGGTGTCGTCGGGGAGCTTGCGCTCGATGTAGCGTTCGACGGTCTCGACGGCGTGTCTGCTCATGAGTTCCAGGGCGAATGGCTGGACTTTTCGGCGTATTATCTCGCTGATGGCCTTGGCGGCGTCGTGGGTGGAGTCGAAGGGGGCGTAGATGAGGGCGGTGTGTTTGGGCTTGGGGACGAGGCGGAGCGTCGCCTTGGTCACGACACCCAGAGTGCCCTCGGAGCCGACGATGAGGTCGAGGAGGCTGTACCCGGTGGTGTCCTTGACAACCTTCCCACCGACGTTGATGACTTCACCGCTCGGGAGCACAACCTCCAGGGCCTGGACGTAGTCCCGGGTCGTGCCGTACTTGAGGGCGCGCATCCCACCAGCGTTCGTGTTTATGTTGCCCCCGATGCTCCCCGACTCCTGCCCAGGATCCGGGGGGTAGTAGAGGCCGACCTTCTCAACGGCCTTGTGGACGTCGTCGACGAGGGCGGCGGGCTCGACGACCACCATGAGGTTCTCCTCATCGATCTCCAGTATCCTGTTCATCCGTTCGAGGCTGAGGGCTACGCCGCCGCGGGTGGGGTGGCTGGCGCCCGCGAGGCCCGTCCTGCTCCCCTGGGCGACGACGGGGATGAGCTTCTCGTTGGCCAGCCTCATTATGGCGGATACCTCTGCTGTCGTCGCGGGCTTGACGACGACCTCGGGTGGGTGGGGCTCGAGGGGGCTCTCGTCCACCGAGGCCTTCTCTATATCCTCCTTGGAGAATGAGACGTTTTTCGCGCCGACTATGGCTTCCAGCTTGTGCCTTACTTCCGCGTCAACTCTGGGGTGTGCCACTGGTCTTCTGCTCCTTGATCTTCTCTATGAGGCGTGGCACCACCTCATAAAGGTCACCGACGGCGGCGAGGGTGCTGATGCGGCATATAGGGGCCTCCCTGTCCTTGTTTATGGCGATAATGACGTCGCTCGTCTTCATGCCGGCCTGGTGCTGGACGGCTCCGCTGATGCCGCAGGCCAGGTAGAGCTTGGGGCGGACGGTGCGTCCGCTTAGGCCGACCTGGTGGCGGTAATCTATCCAGCCCTCGTCGACTGTTGGGCGGCTCGCGCCCACCGCGCCCCCGAGCGCCTCGGCCAGCTGCTTCATGAGCTCGAAGCCCTTGGGTTCGCCCAGCCCCTTGCCTCCGCTTACGACGATGTCGGCGTCGACTATGCTGACCTGCTCCTTGGCGGCCTCGAAGGCGAGGACCTTGACGCGGTCCTGGAGCCGGGCAGGGTCGACGGGCTTCTTGATTATCTCGCCCCTGTGGGCGGGGTCGGCTGCGGCCTCGGTCATGACCTTGTAGCGGACGGTTGCCATCTGTGGGCGGCTGTTCTGTGTGTAGATGGTGGCCATGATGTTCCCACCGTACGCCGGGCGGGTCTGCAGGAGGAGGCGGGTCTCTGGGTCGATGTCGAGGCTGGTGCAGTCGGCGGTTAGGCCGGTTTTGAGCTTGGCGGCGACGCGTGGGCCGAGTGTCCTGCCTATTGAGGTGGCTCCGATGAGGAAGATGCTGGGCTTGAGCTCCTTGGTTGCCTCGGTGAGTATCTGGGAGTAGGGGTCGTCGCGGTATGTGACGAGGCTCGGGTGGTCGTAGACTAGGACCTTGTCTGCGCCTCGTTTGACGAGTTCCTCCGCCGCATTGGCCAGTCCGCTGCCGATGACGACGGCGTAGACGGGTTCACCGAGGGTGGTGGCGAGTTCCCTACCCTTGCCGAGGAGCTCGTAGGCGACTGGGTGGACCCTGCTGTCGCGCTGCTCGGCGTAGACGAGGATGCCGCGCCAGTCGGCGAAGCTCTGTGGGCCCTCTGCCTTCTTGATGGTGATGGCCTTGACTGGGCAGACGGGTTCGCATATCCCGCAGACGCGGCAGGCGTCGCCGATCAGGGCCTTGTTGCCGGTGATCGTGATGGCGCCGAAGGGGCAGGCGGAGACGCAGACGCCGCAGCCCGTGCAGGCGTCGCCGACGTTGACTGGTTTGCTCATACTATCTTCGCCTCCTTGAGCTTCCTGTAGATGGCGTCCGCGAGCTGGTCGGGGGTGCCCTCGATGACCTCGCCCCCGGCGTGGGGCTCAGGCGTGAATATCTTGGTGACGCGTGTGTAGCTGCCGTCGAGGCCGAGCTCCTTGGGGTTCATCCCCATCTCCTTGTTCGTGATAACCTTGATGGTGGCCTTCTTGGCAGCCAGCCTGCCGCGGAGGGTTGCGAGGCGTGGCTGCCCCACGTCCTTGCTCACGGTGATTATGAGGGGGAGGGGCGCCTCGAGGGTCTCGACGCCGTCGTCGAGGTTCCTCTTAAGAGTAACCTTCCTGTCCTCGACGCCGAGTATCTGGCTGACGTAGCTTATGCAGGACTCTCCGAGGTGCTCAGCCATCTCTGGGCCGGTCTGCCCGGTGTCGCCGTCGGTGGTCTTGAGGCCACAGATTATGATGTCGTGTGGGCCGGTGAGCTGGATGGCCTTTGCGAGTGTGAGGCTCGTGGCCCAGGTGTCGGCTCCGCCGAAGACGCGGTCGCTGACGAGTATGCCCTCGTCGCAGCCCATGGCGATGGCGTCGCGTAGTGCCTGCTCGGCCATGGGTGGGCCCATGCTTATGGCCTTGACGGCCCCACCATGCTTCTCCTTGAGGCGTAGGCCCGTCTCTATCGCGTACTCGTCGAAGGGGTTTATGACCGCCGCGACGCCCTCGCGCTTGAGGCGGCCCGTCTCCTTGTCGAACTCGACCTCGGTGGTCTCGGGGACCTGTTTTATGCAGATGACGATGTTTAGACTTACAGTCAACGAAGTTTCCCCGCTGTTTGTTGAAAGTAGGCTGGAGGCGGTGGTATAAAAGGGTAGGTACACGCGGCTAGGCGGGTGGGAACTTTATGGGGAGTAGGGTGCGTGCCTTCTCGGGGTCGCTGACGCCGAGGATCATGCGTGTGCGGGTGGCGGTGTAGAAGACGTCTATGTTTATTCCGGCGTCGGCTATTCGGCGGGTGACGGCGGCGAGTTCCCCGGGGCGGTCACGGATGTCGATTATGAGGGCCTCGCGCTGGTCCTCGACTCGGATGCCCGTGGCCTTGAGGGCCTTCTCGGCCTTGGCGGCGTCCTCGACGAGGATGTGGGCGATGTGGGTGACGAACTCGCGGTCCTCGCCTCCCCTGACCTCGCGGGCGAATCCGCAGATGCCCTCGATGTTGACTCCCGCCCTGCCTAGTGCCTCGCTTAGGTCGGCCAGGGTGCCGGGGCGGTTCTCCAGGGTTACCTTGAGGTCCTTCATCTTCTCCTCGGGATTACACGTGTCTCGGGCTCATAAAACGTTAACCTAAGATCCACGATTAGTGAGCTTTATCTCCGATTTTTCAAGTTCTATAACATGAACTGGGACGCTTCCGATTGTGCCTCCGATGCGTGCGGGAGTCGCCCACCTTAAAATTTGACGGGTTCAAGGAGATGGTGAGGATCAGTAAAGTTGAACCGCTTCACATATCGACCCCGCACGCACGCGTCGATGCTTCCATTCTTATCCAAGGGCGTCGGGATGAGGGGGAGGACCCCGACGATTTCTTTCACGTCAGATTCAGATTGCATGAGCCTCCGTTCAACGTTTAATAGTACCAGAGACGCGCGAACGCGGGTGCCAAATAATTTCAGGACATGAACGGGTGAGGGGTCACTTGTACTCTCCACTCATCGAGATCCCCACGAGGAAATGGGGCTCATCGACCTTCTTGTAGGTAAAAATGTGCTTTAAGCCGCGTGGGATGTAGATGCCCGTGGTCTTGTTTATGACGTGTCTCTCTTCCTCGTCGCCTAGGATGATCTCTATCTCGGCTCCGAGGTGCTGTATGTCGTGTGGGTTCGTCCCCATGAAGAGTATTATCTCGTCGTGTGGGTGGGAGTGGAAATTGAGCCAGGGGTTTGGGTCAGGGATCGTGTGTATCCCTGAGATGAAGACGTGCTGGGGGGCGCCCTTGATGAGCGAGTCCTCTATGTATGTGTGGCTCAGGGTCCTGCCTTTGACTCTCTGACCCTCGGGTAAGACGCCGTGCGCTAGCTTCTGGACGTTGGGCGCGTCGATGATGTATTTCCCGTATTTCGACTCAGTCATAGTACCATCTGCCGAATGGGTTCTAGAGTCGGTACTCGCTGTACTCGTACTCGCAGGGGGGTCCGCATGTCGCATACATGACCTTGTCCTCGGGCACCATTATCACGGATGAGACGGTCATCGACCGGGCGAAGGGTGGCATCTCCTCGTTCGGGTGCCCGCAGATGGCGTGTGGGTAGTTGCCGTGATCGGACATCAACTCCATCATCTTCTGCGGGGTCAGGTCCCCGTAGTACCGCTCAATGAGCCTATTCAGCCTCTGTGTCCTGACATAGGTGCTCCCCCTTACTTCGGGGATGTCGCTGTCCCCCTTCTTGAACCTCATATCGTGGTAGTGGTTGCCGTGCACGAGGACGTCGTTGTGGGGCTGCTCGACGTTGAAGCTCGTGGGGTGCGTCTCTACGCTGAAGATGTCTCCCTCGGCGCTGGCCAGCATGTAGTGTAGCATGCTCCGCCCGTGGGTGCAGAGCACACTCAGGGCGTCCCCCACCCTCTTCTGCCGCATCACCTTAGGCATCAGGCAGCAGCAGGGGACGCTCAATCGCTGCTCCCTCGTCGGGCTCAGGACGACGTTCAGGACGATTCCCAGGCCGGTTGAGGTCAGGGTCAGCTCGCCTCCGCCCCAGAATACGAGGGAGAGTTCCTTGCTCCCGTCGCCGCGCTTGATCTTGACCATGTCCAGCGACACGCCTGGTAAGACGTCGAAGTTCTGACCCACGATCGTCTTCCCGTCCCGTGTCGCTTTCCCCGTCACAGCGAAGGAGGTGCAGAGGGTCGACAAGTGCTTGTAGTAGAAGCGTAGCTCGAACCAGCATCTCAGCGCGAACACCTCGTCGAAGGTGACCCCAGCGCCGTCCGCCTGCCCCTTCAGCTGCTGTATCAGTTCGGGGTCGAATTTCTCGACCGCTGGCAGATACTTCATGGTGTTTGAGAGTAGCTCCTCCTTCGTGGCATTGTCACCCGCGGCGATTCGGGTCACGAGCGTGTCGATGGATCGGATAACGTTCCCCTTGGCTGCCTCCCCGTACTGCCGCCCTATCTCGTAGGGGGTCCCGCTGCACTCTATGACTTCAAGCCTCTGTACCTTCTTCATTATAATCACCGGATGAATAACCCGCCTGATTCCCCGTCTATTAACAGGGCCATTTAACACTTATTGAAAATGGTCTGTTATTGTATATCGTTCAATAAGCGGCGAGGATCGATGAGGTGCACCATGTGTGGTTATGTTTATGATCCCGCGAGGGGGGACCAGGGGCACGGTGTGGGGGTTGGAGTTCTCTTCGAGGAGCTCCCGGAGGGCTGGGTCTGCCCGGTATGCTTGCCCCAAGGAACATTTTTGAGAGGGTCGTGGGCTCTAACTAAATGCGGGGCTGTTTAGATCTTTGGCCGCTTCTTCTTTCTCACTACCTTCTTTGGTAGCACTATCTTTCTCATGGCGTCGCCCCCTCTAGGAGGAGGCGGGGGATTATGCCTGATCCTGACTGTTTGCTCCCGGTGATCCTCATAAGAATCCAGTTAGGGGTGAAGGTTCCCCCTATTAAAGGGACGTATCCGGCGCCTCTAGTTGGGTTGTGTGTTTGTCCTCCGCTGGGGGCTTGTGCCCGTGGCCCCGGGTTTTATCTCCTTGTCCGGGTGTACTTGAGGCGAAGAGGCTCAACCTTCCTCTCGACCACAGGCACAGGTTCAGGAGGGGCAGGGTCGCCCTGCTCTAGGACGCGGTGGAGGAGGGTGAGGATGTAGGTCGTGTTGTAGCCGCAGCTGTCCCTCATCTTCTGCTTCGTGCCGGGGACATCGTCGATGTAGTCGTTGTAGTAGGTTGCGACCTTCTCGAATTCGGGGTATCCTACTGTGCGGATGCCCTTGATGCCCTTGCCCTCTATGAATACCCGGTCGGAGACGGTGCGTGCGTAGAAGTGGCCGCTCCGGGGTTCGAGCGCCCACGTTTCGAGTTCTAGGTTGTTTGTCTTTAGCTCGGCTTGGATCTGCTCCCAGTATTGTCTGGTCTTTTTGAGTTGGAGGTGCTTCAAATGGTTCTGCTTATTATATGGGGGCGTCGCTTAAAAATGAGTGGTTCGCCCAGCGGGGGTGTGGATGCAGACCTTTTCCCGTGAAAAGGTGACGCCTATGTTGTTCTGGGTGACGCGTTTAAAATTTTTACTTTCAAATTTTTTTCGTTATAAACATGTTTCTTTTTTAGAAAAAGTGGTTTTTCACCCCCAATAATTTTCAATTAAACCCCTCAACATTTATCCCTTCTATGGGACCCCGTTTTAATTGATCGTGTTGCCCGTCCACCCTATTGAGTTCCGGTACCGTTACCCCGAGATGTACGCCGTCTTCACGGAGGAGGCGAAGCTGCAGAGCTGGTTAGATGTCGAGGTCGCGCTGGCCTGGGCGCACGCGGAGCTGGGGACGATCCCCCGGTCCGCGGCGGAGGAGATCGAGAGGAAGGCCAAGGTTGGCATCGTCAGGGTGGAGCGCGTCAAGGAGATCGAGGAGAGGACGAAGCATGATCTCCTCGCGATGGTGTATGCTCTTCAGGAGGTGTGTGAGGGGGACGCGGGTGGCTACATCCACCTCGGGGCGACGAGCTACGACACCGAGGACACGGCGCTCGCCCTCCAGCTCAGGAGGGCCATGGACATCATCGAGGGCGACCTGAAGGCCCTGCTCAGGGTCCTGCTGGATAAGGCCTTGGAGCACAGGGAGACCGTCTGCATAGGGCGGACGCATGGGCAACACGCGCTGCCGATGACTTACGGGTTGAAGTTCGCCCTCTGGGCCTCGGAGGTGGGCAGGCACCTCGACAGGCTCTCGGAGACGAGGAGGAGGGTCGAGGTGGGGAAGATGAGCGGCGCCGTCGGCACCATGGCGAGCTTCGGTGAGAAGGGCTTCGAGGTCCAGCGCCTCACCATGGAGAGGCTCAGGCTGGAGCCGGCGCTGATCACGAACCAGATAATCCAGCGGGATCGACACGCGGAGCTGCAGTGCCTCCTCGCCCTAATCGCGGGGACCCTCGACAAGGTGGGGAGGGAGCTAAGGAACCTCCAGCGGACGGAGATAGCGGAGATCAGCGAGCCCCTGAGGAGCCCGAGCAGCACCATGCCGCAGAAGCAGAACACGAGCAACACGGAGCGCATCTGCGGGTTAGCCAGGGTCATCAGGGGGAGCGTCAATGCGAGCCTCGAATCCATCGCGCTGGAGCATGAGAGGGACATAAGCAACAGCGGGATGGAGAGGATCAACATCCCCGAGGGCTTCATACTCACCGACTACATCCTCCGCCAGATGACGGGGATAGTGAAGGGACTCAGCTTCGACTCTGATAATATTGAGAGGAACCTGAACATGACGCTGGGGCTGATACTGACGGAGAGGGTGATGATCGAGCTCGTCTCGAAGGGGGTGGGGCGGCAGGAGGGGCACGAGCTGATGCGCCGCCTCGCGTTGAAGGCGTGGAAGGAGAAGCGCCCCCTCAGGCAGGTCATGGAGGGGGATGGGGAGGCCACGCGCCTCATCACCCCCGCCGAGATGGATGAGTGGCTCAATCCCCACACCTACATAGGGACGAGCGTGGAGCAGGTGGACAGAGCAGTCACCGAGCTAAGGAAGAAGCTCTAGTGACACCGCCTTAATCTTGGGGAAGAGAGCGGTTAAAATTCTCCGTAAGGGGAGTCTCCTCATTAAAATGAGGGGCAAGTGAACCATTCACAATCTCGTTAACTTATTCTGCGTGCTGCGGTTTATCCCCCACGCTAGGGTTAAATACACATAAAATACACGGATCATCGGGGGCCACTATGGCGCATAAGACTATAACCATCTCAGAGGAGGCGTATGACATCCTCGCCAGTCACAAGCAGCCCGGGGAGAGCTTCACGGAGGTCATTAAGCGGCTCCTCACTCCTAAAAGTAAGGGATCGCTCGTATCCCACAGCGGGAAGTGGGTGGGCACGGATGAGGAGTTCGACAGGATATTCGCCGAGATAGAGGCCACCATGCAACGACCCGAGCCCCGGTGACCCCGCCATGGTCTGCCTCGACACCGATATACTCGTCTCCCTGCTACACGGAGACCCGCAAGCCACAGACTACATCCAACGACTCGGACCCAGAGGCGAAACCGCCTACACGACCCCTGTTAACGCCCACGAACTTTTCCTCGGCGGATGGCGATCCAAACAACGCGAAGCGAACCTCCGCGAGATCGCTAGCCTCCTCGGGGATCTCAGCATACTGGACTTCGACCTCGAAGCCTCATTCTACACGGGCAGGATCGCCTCAAGTCTCCTCGCCGAAGGTCATCCAATAGGAGCCGAAGACACGCTCATAGCCGGCATAGCGCTGAGGCACGGCCAGACGCTCGCCACCCGAAACACGAGACACTACGCCAGAATACCCGGGCTGAGAATCGAGGAGTGGTAAAACCCCGGAGATGTTTTTCGTGAACTGTCGACGGCCTCGATGGAAAGATGACGGGGCCCGGGATTCGGGAAAAGTGCTTTACCCGGTTGCCCCGCAGACTAATGCGAACTATGGGAGACGCCTTGGGTATCCCTGACGCGAGGAAATACGATCTAGGCAGGGAGCTTCTCAAGTGGATAGCAATAGTCACCATGACGGTTGACCACATCGGTCTACTATTTTTTCCACAGTACCCGATTTTTCGAGTGATTGGCAGGATCGCGTTCCCACTGTTCGCCTACCTCCTCGTGCTGGGAACGGAGAGCACGAGAAACATGAGGGGCTACTTCAACAGGCTACTCTTCTTCGCGCTACTATCCCAGGTCCCCTATTCCCTGGCCAACGGCGTAGAGCCGTGGGAGGAGCTGAACATATTCTTCACGTTGTCCCTGGGCCTGATCATGATATATTTCATCGAAAAGAACAGCGTCGCATTTGTCATCCCGTTAGCTGCTTCAATCATCGTTCCCGTTGATTACGGGGTCTACGGCGCCGCCACCGTGCTGTTCTTCTACCTGCTGAGGAGAAACTGGAAAACGGGCGCGAGCCTGTTCGTGCTGGTTAATCTGGTGTTGCTGATTAGGGATTCCTGGTATCAGCCGTTCGCCGTGCTTGCCCTGCCGTTGATTCTCCTGTGTGATGGCGGGAGGTATCCGTTTAGCGGAGTCGGGGAGCAGACACGTAGCACCCTTTTCAGGAAGTATTTCTTCTACGCGTATTATCCCCTGCATCTGATGGTGCTTTGGGGTCTGAAGATGTTTATTTTATAATCGCCTCGGCGAGGTACGCGCAGTTTTACAAAAGTGCTTTACCCGGTGAGGCTACAGAACTAAAGAACTGCGATGAGACCCACCCTCGAAGAGATCGTCGCCGCGAAGCCCTACCGGGACTACGCTGACTGGTGGCCCATGGGGGAACACTTCCTAGGATTCATGGCGGACGCCATCCACGCCAACTGGGAGATGCTCCAAGATGACGCATCGGAGGTCGCCCGCTACGCCGAACAATACATACGCGTCGTCTACGGGCGCGAGGCGAGGCCCACGCTTGTCGGGGATTTCGTGGAGCACCGGGCCGCCGTGGAGTCGGGGGAATTCGACGCCCTCAGCTACGCCTTCTACAGATCAGCGTACGAAGAGCTAGCCCGCCGCATAAGTGACCCGGAGACACTCATCGCGGAGCGCCGCCAGTTCACGAGGCGCGTTGGTAAGCGATTCTTCTCCAGCATGGTCGCTTACCTCAAACTCGACCTCCCAACGAAGCTAGAATCAGAGGAGGACCACCGCCGACTCACGCGCGCCATAGAGGAGGTGGGCGCCTTCCTACACCGCGAGGGCTACCTGCGCACCCACTTCGCCTTCCGCCTCGACGTCGACATCACCCACAGGGGGCACAGGATCAGGCAGAGGGCGCAGGACTTCCCCACCACCCTCGACCGCGGCGCCTCCGCCTACGCCCTATACGAGATGGGCTACCCCGCCATCATGCCCTCCGCCGTCTACCTCTACCAGACCATCGGCGAGGCACAGCACCACTCTTCAAGGACCATAGAGGAGCTATTCGACCGCGTCGGCTGCACGGCGTCCGAGACCAGCGACTTCGACCCGACGGGTTACCCCGCGGACCTGGTCGTGGAGCTCTGGGAGATACGAAAGAGGGCATAGATGCGTAAAACGAGGCTCTTTTATCCGCCTCTCACCTCGCCACCTCTGCGCCCCATTTTTAAGCTAAACTCAATAAGCCCTCACCCATGGGACGACTCACCGCATCAAGCCCCCGGATGAGGCTCCGCGAAACCGCCGCCGGACTAGACAAACACTTCAAGATGGCTCTAAAGGACACCGAGCGACACGCGGCCTTCGAGGCCCTAATCCGCGTCTGGGACGACGAGAGCGCCGCAGCTATATACCAGATGGGCAGCGACGGCGTCTACAGCGCCCTCGACCTCCTAAACCTCCAGAGCAGCGTCGACAACCGCCGAGAGATAATCAAGCTCCGCGAGGAATACGAGGAGTTACATGAAGCTCTCAAACGACTGTCCTAATGGTTTGATGTTTCAGCCCCGAAGAAGCCGTCGTTATCTATGGTGGCGCAAGTTGGATCGTCGCCTATTTAACTCGTCATCCTGATACCAGAACGATGCTCGAAGCCGAGCGAATCCTCACCGAGAGGGGCATCCCCTACCGCCTCATAGAGCTGACCGACCGCGCCGGCTGCGCCGCCTCGGAGACACCCGACTTCGACCCCACCGGCCTCCCAGCAGACCTAGTCGTGGAGCTATGGGAGATACGAAAGCGGGCTTAGCCACAAAAAAACGAGATAACCACCTGCAAATAAAATATTAGGATGCACTTTTATAGAGTTCATTCCTTTTCTGTTCAAGAGTGCGACGTTTATCGTCATCCTCAACTTTCTTTAGTTCATCGTCAATATACTTTAACTGATCTTGGTACAACTTCATCTGTTCATCAATGCTTTTCATGTATGAGGCATAATATTTTTTTGCATTCTTATCGAGAGTTCCGACCATCATCTTTGCGTTATTAAAATAGAGCTTGGCGAGTTCAAGCTGTTGCTGACCATCCATCTTCGTCGAAGAGTCCTTTCCAAACTCGCCGCCCAAGTTGAGTTTCTGAAAGATGTCGAACTGTATCTTGAAGCTGGTTTTCTCGTCTTTGAGCGGTCCATCCAAGAGTTTTAGTATTTCCTGATTAGCGCCCCTTACCTGCTTCATGAGCTCAGGCAGGTTTTTCTCGATTACCTCACGTTTCTTTAGCAGAAGGTCTTCCATGATTCCACCTATTATTGACACATTAAAATAACTATCTCTTGGGATGGTTTTCATGCATTTATAAAGAGAAAAATATTTTTTTTGTTATCTGTGATGGCGTAGGTTGGACCGTCGCCCATTATACCCGTCGCCCCCATACCGGCAGAGCCCGTCGAGTGCCACCATATTGTCCTCGACGACGCCTCACCTACGTTCGACGCGAGCCACCGATCCCCACGCAAAGAGCAACCACGGCCAGAAGCACCCCTAAAACCACCGAGAGGGGGTCAAAGCCGGGGATCTGCTGCGGAGCGGGCGCTTGCGGCTGCTGGGTCGCCGGTGGCTGCGTGGTTGCCTGCGGCGCGGGAGCCCGCCACACCACCTCCACAGGCGCAAGTTCATTGCTCAACACGGACAAGCCGTACTTCCTGTCATCGACCCTAGTGACCTTATAACTGGAATTCGTCGCTACGTAGCTGGTTACCTGCAACTCCCACCGGTCGTTTGCGTTCGACCATGTCATCGAGTTGCCGTTCAGATAGAGGCCGCCCTTCCCCCCGTCGTAGACCTCCCCGTCGTATTCGTAGACGGCCTTGGCCCAGATGACGACTTTCTCCCCCAGATCGACGGAGTCCGACGCGGCACCCACACCCACTACCTTCACCCTGTCGAAGACACAGCTGACCACGTTCGAGACGAACTCAACCGACCCATACAGTTGATCCGTGATCGCCGTGACCCTGTAGTTCTTCTTCCCGCAGACGCCCTGCGTGAGCTGGTTGTCGTTAATAGTCACTAGGCCTTGGAATTGCTCGACGCCCCTCAGGTAGTGGCCTTCGACGGTGAACTCGGGTTGTGAAGCGACGTCGATTCGAGAATCCGTGACTTCGATGGATAGGTGAGCCTGGTTTCCCTCTGTCAGATATGTCTCGTAGAGTTGGTTGGCTCGGGTTAGGAGCTTGGGGTAGAGGGTGTTGTAGTATTGGTCGTCTATTGGGAAGCCCCAGAATAGTAGTTTCTGTTTGACATCGTGGCCTACGGCTGCGCTGAAGGCGGCGGCCCAGTAGGTTTCTACTTTCTCGTCGACGAAGTCTATGAGTTCTGCGTCCGAGGTGATTGAGAGGAATCTCCTGATCACGTCCTGTTTGTAGGGGTTTTCATCGGTGGTGTAGTCGTGTACGTATTGTTGGAAGAAGCTGCAGAATGTGGCGACGCCATCGAAATCCGCGTCTTCATCGAATATTCCCTTTATTGTACCATCTCTGATGCCTCTTTCGAAGGTGTCGAGGTTTTCCTTAGAGGAGGGTGAGTCCCATTGGTTGAAGTCGCGATAGTATGTCCATTCGAAGTCCGTTTTTGTCAATCCATATCGCTCAGGGCAATCGTAGAGGTCCTTGGCGGTGTAAATTACTGGTAGGGAGGCTACGCCTTCCCCGAAGCCGGCGCCGTTGATGAGATAATTCTTTGTGTAGAGTAGTTTGGAGAGGGTTTCTCGGGCGAAGTTGTGCCCCATCTCGTGTATTACTAACCAATATTGGGGTTTACCGATTTCATCCATGTAGCATTTTGGGTGTGTCTGCAGGGGGTTGTCACATCCGCCTTGTGCGCCGGGGATGACGAGCAGCGCGAAGATTTGGCGATCCCCGTTAAACGGTTTGAAGCCTAGGTAGAGCCCCGAGGTCTTGTTGTAGGCCTGATTTACCATCCGGATGTAGTTGGGGTACGTCGTCATCATCGTCTTGAATGTGTAGGTGTTGTTAGCTGGGGAGTAGTCTGGGAAGACCGCTAGGACGCGGTCTTGTGGGGTTCCGTAGACGTCGCCGGTGGCGAGGATTACAGGTTCTGAGTTGAGCAGAGTTGCCTTCGAGTGGGCTGTGACGAAGAGGTAGCCCTCATTTACGTATCTTGCGACGCCTTGAGCGTCTATGGAGATTGTCCGTGTTAGATACTCTCTGCCAGGGATGTTCGCGCATGGGTGGTATACGCTGTATGTTATGTCTCCAGTGGGAGCCGGCGTCTCAACGCCATCGACGAGGAAATAGGGGGATAACTGCACTGGCTCGGTCTTCTTGGGTATGTTGATCAGCGCCGGCTTCTCCTCCAGGACCATATTCGGCGAGCCTATCTTGAGCCGAATGTCTCCCCTCGGCGCCTGGAGCTCGACCCTGACCACCCTACCCAGGTCAGTGTGAGGTGTGCCCCCGGAGCTTTCGAAGTAGAAGTTGAAGACGCCCGAGGGGACGTCGGAGTACTCGATGTTGAGGAAAAACTGGTTATCCTCGTAGGTTACTGGACGTGATACCTGCCTCAGGACCTCTCCACCTGCGTTGAAGTAGATCAAGTACGCCTGATCCTGGATCACAATCTTGAACTCCCCGCCGACCCTACCCCCCCAGTTCTGCCCTGTAGAAAGATTCAGATCCGTGTCGAAGAAGAGGAAGTAGTACTGCTGGTCCTGGTTAGACAGGGGGCCATTCCCCTCCCAGATGAATTGAACGTATTTCCCCAGCTGCTTGATGGTCACGCTCTTTATGTCGACGTAGCTACGCGCCCCAGGCGATGCGTCCCCCGTCGGGTCCTCAAGCCTGATGACGTTAAAAATGAGAGAATCCAGTGTTGACGAGGCGTTTACTGCGCCGACACTCGACACCGGGAGAGAAGACGCCGAAGGCAAGACAGGAGCTGAACTACCATCTAACAAGCTCGGAAATAGAATCACAGCCTGAAAAAGGAAAAAAAACAGGATCACTATGCCTATTTTTCTCATAGATCCAACGTCTTTCCATGAGATTAAAGACTTTTCACCGAAGAACAATAAATCTTAGGCATGAGAAGGGGGCCATCCTTCACATTTTTTTCTTAAATAGAAAACCCACAAAATAGGCAAATTCGAAAAAAAATGTTATCTATGGTGGCGCAAGTTGAACCATCGCCTATTTATCGTGATACCACCCTAGCAGCACCATGCTCGAGGCCGAGCGAATCCTCCACGAGAGGGGCATCCCCTACCGCCTCATCGACCTCACCGACCACGCCATGACCGTCGCCGACGTCGCCCGCTACAGCAAAGGCGACATCAAAGTCGACGAGATATGCAAGACAGTCATCATGCGCGACGACTCCGGCGGCCGCTACGCCTTCCTCCTCGTCGGCAAGGACAGAGTCGACTTCCTCAAGGCCAAGAAGCATACGGGGAAGAAGCTCAGCGTCGCCAGCCCCGACGAGGTACGCGCCTCCGCAGGCGTCGACCCCGGCGCCGTCTGCCCCCTCGCCCTAAGCATCCCCCTAACCATCGACCAACACGTCCTCGATCTGGAGCACGTCAACTTCGGCTCCGGCCATCACCTACACGGCATCGAGATGAACACCACCGACCTCCTACGAGCCATCCCCCACACCGCTGCCGACATAGCCAAAGAACGAGCCACCTAACACCCCGAAAGGGCAGCCCGTCCTGCCCACTTTCCTTTTATTCTGAACGTAAAACAAGGGTACGGATAAGACATGATCGACTTCCACAGCCACTTCTACCCGAAGGCGTACATGGAAGAACTCAGCAAACCCGGTGGATACGCCAGGGTCGAGAAGGACAAGCAGGGCAGGCTCCTCATCCACTACGAGGGCGACTACAACGTCGTCGTCGGCCCCCACATAGACATCGCCGACAGGCTCGCCGACATGGACAAGCACGGCGTAGAGACCCACGTCCTCACCCTCACCACCCCGAGCGTCGAGCGCGAGAACCCCAAGAAGGGCCTGAAGCTGGCGAGGCTCGCCAACGACAGCTTCTCCGACATCTGCGAGAAGCACCCCGGCAGATTCGTCGCCCTCGCCGCCCTTCCCCTTCAGGACCCCACCGCAGCAGCCGACGAACTCGAACGCAGCGTCAGGGACCTCGGCCTTAAGGGGGGCACCCTCATGTCCAACGTCGCCGGCAAGCCCCTCGACCTCAACCTCCAACCCGTCTACGACAGGGCCGTAAAGCTCGACGTCCCCCTCTTCATCCACCCCACATCCCCCATCAACACAAAGTACCTCGAAGACTACCGCCTCGTCCCCATCATGGGCTTCGGCCACGACACCAGCCTCAGCGTCCTCCGCATGGTCTTCAGCGGCCTATTCGAGAAGATGCCAAGGCTCAAGATAGTCGCCAGCCACCTCGGCGGCATCTACCCCTACCTCAGGGGCAGGATAAACACCGGCTACAACGCCTACCCCGAGTGCAAGACCAACATCAGCAAACCCCCCACCGAGTACCTGAAGAGGGTCTGGGTCGACTCCCTCATCTACGACGCCGACGTCTTCAGGTCCACCCTCGCCTTCCTCGGCCCCGAGAAGATCGTCCTGGGAAGCGACCACCCCCACCAGATCGGCGACATCGCCGAGGCACACAAGCGGATCAAGGGCCTCAAGCTCGACGCCAAGGCCGAGGACGCCATCCTCACCGGGAACGCCTCCAAGTTCCTGAAGCTCTAGCCCCCGTGAAGAGAAAAACCTCACCGCCGCCGCCCTCCGCCGCCAGAGAACCCAGAAAAAGACCCCAAACAGAAAAACCGACGCAAACAAGCGGAAACGCGGCGGCGACGGCGAACACTCCCCTCCCCCCCACCCACACGCACACGGAGCGCAAAGAAAATAAGCCAAACAACGTTCACACCTACCAACATGAGCGAGCCCCCGAAACCCAAGCCAAAGAGGCAGAAGGCAGAGGAACGCATCGCAGAACTCGAAAAACAGCTCACAGACACCGGCAAAACCCTCGAAACCACCACAACCCAGCTCAAGTACGCCAAGGCAGACCTCGACAACCTCCAGAAACAGACACAGAAACGCATCGACGAAGCCACAGACAGAAACAACGCACGAATCCTATCCCAACTCATCACCATCGCCGATGAACTCCAAATCATCGCCACAACCACCAACAACCCAGCCGACGCCATGATCCACGCCAAACTCCTAAAACTCCTCGAAACCGAAGACGTCAAACCCATCCAAGCACAGGGCCAACCCTTCGACCCCTACAAACACGAGGCCATCCTAGAAGTCGAGACCGCCACCTGCCCACCCGGAACCGTAGTAGAGGAGATAAGGGGCGGTTACACCTACAAGGACAAGGTACTACGCGCCGCCATGGTCAAGGTAGTGAGGGCGCCGAGCACAACAGAGGAAGAGTAACGATGTCTGAGAAACGAGAAAAGATCATAGGAATCGACCTAGGAACGACGAACAGCGCCGCCGCGGTCGTCATGGGCGGCAAACCGGTTGTCATCCCGAGCGCCGAGGGGCCGACGGTCGCGGGGAAGATGTTTCCCAGCGTCGTCGCCTTCACGAAGGATGGCCAGCTACTCGTCGGCGAACCCGCGAGGCGCCAGGCAGTCACAAACCCCGAGGGCACCGTCCGCGAGGCGAAGCGCCTCATGGGCACAAGCAAGACCATCACCCTCCACGGCAAGGACTACACCCCCCAGCAGATCAGCGCCTTCATCCTCCAGAAGATACTTCGAGACGCCGAGACCTTCCTAGGCGAAAAAGTAACAAAGGCCGTCATCACAGTCCCCGCCCACTTCAACGACAACCAGCGCCAAGCAACCATCGACGCAGGCGAAATCGCCGGCCTCAAGGTCACACGCATAGTAAACGAACCCACAGCCGCAGCCCTCGCCTACGGCGTAGACAAAGCCGACAAAGAACTCAAGATACTCGTCTTCAGCTTCGGCGGCGGAACGAACGACACAACCGTCATGGACTTCGGCGGCGGAGTCTTCGAGGTCCTCAGCACTAGCGGCGACACCCAGACCGGCGGAGCCGACGTCGACAAGGCCATAATGGACTACCTCGTCGACGAGTTCCGCCGCAGCGACGGAGTCGACCTACGCAGCGACCTCAAAGCCATGGCGCGCCTCAAGGAGGGCGCCGAGAAGGCCAAGATCGAGCTCAGCGGCGTCCTCAGCACCGATATCGACCTCCCATACCTCGCCATGGGCGCGGACGGCCCGAAGAACATGCACATCCCCATGACACGCGCCAAGCTCGAGCAGATAGCCCGCCCCATCGTCGAACGCATAAAGGCACCCATAAACCGCACCATCGAGGACGCCAAGATCACCAGAGACAAGATAGACAAGGTCATCCTCTTCGGAGGCATGACAAAGATGCCACTCGTCCAGCAGATCGTCGAGGAGGCAATAGGCAAGAAGCCGGAGAGGGGCCTAGACCCGATGGAGTGCGTCGCCATGGGCGCCGCCATACAGGGCGCCATCATCGCCGGTGAGATCAGCGACATCGTACTCCTCGACGTCACCCCCCTCAGCCTAGGAGTCGAAACCCTCGGCGGCGTATTGACCAAGGTCCTCGAACGGAACACGACCATACCCACCAAGCAGACCCAGACATTCAGCACAGCAGCCGACATGCAGACCGCCGTCACCATACACGTCCTACAGGGCGAACGCGCCATGGCCAAGGACAACATAAGCCTTGGCAGATTCGACCTAACCGGCATCCCCCCCTCCCCACGCGGCGTCCCACAGATCGAGGTCACATTCGACATAAACACAGACGGAGTCCTCAACGTCTCCGCCAAGGACCTCGGAACCGGCAAGAAGATGGGCATCACAATCCAAGCCTCCACAAAACTCAACCAACGCGAGAAGGATCGCATGATGGAAGAGGCCGAGAAATACGCCGAAGCCGACAAGAAGGCGAAGGAGGAAGCCGAGATACGCAACAACGCCGACAGCATCGCCTACACAACCGAGAAGACCCTCACCGACGTCGGCGACAAACTCCCCAGTGACCTCAAGAACAGGATCACCGACAGCCTCAACGCCCTAAAGGAGACCCTCAAGGGCACAGACACCGAAGCCATCAAGGCCAAGACCGACGAGCTGACGAAGATCGTCCAAGAGGCAGGCACCGAGATATACAAGCAGACCGCCGCGGCCCAGCAACAGCAGGCAGGAGCCGAGCAACCCCCACCCGGCGCAGAGCCCCAGCAGGACCAGGGCAAGAAGACCATCGACGCCGAGTACAAGGTCGTCGACGACGAAAAGGACGGCAAACCTGTTTAACCGCGACCCCACACGGGGTAACGCCAACTTTTCCGCCCCACCGCCACAATCAATCCTGAACCCACTTGGCGGAGCGCACAAAACTAGACGCCCTCGACCTCATAGTCAGGGTCCTCCTGGAACACGAGAAGAGCCTCGACCGCCTCCTCAGCAGAATGGAAGGCCTAACAGAAAGACTCGAGGAACTCGTCGAGCGTCTCGAAGCCCTATACGAGCCCACCACAGGCTGACGGCTGCTGGGCAACGTTTTTAAGCCCTCCTCTTCGGAGAAGTCTCAGCACCCGGGGATGCATTTGGCTGCAAAACGCGACTACTACGAGGTACTCGGCGTCGACAGAAACGCGTCCCCAGAGGAGATAAAGAAGGCCTTCAGGAAGCTCGCCTTCAAACTCCACCCCGACAGGAACAAGGACCCCGCCTCCGAGGAGAAGTTCAAGGAGATAAGCGAAGCCTACGCCGTCCTCAGTGACTCCGAGAAGAAGCAGAAGTACGACGCCTACGGCCACGCCGGGATAAGCGGCGCCTACAGCCAGGAGGACATATTCCGCGGCGCCGACTTCAGCGGCTTCGGCGTAGACATGGAGGACATACTCCGCACCTTCTTCGGCGGAGCCTTCGGTGGGGGATTCAGTGGCTTCCAGCGCCAACGCGGCGGCCCCCAGAAGGGCAGGGACCTCCAGACCGCGGTCGAGATCACCCTGGAGCAAGCCGCCACCGGCGCAACCGTCGAACTCAACCTCAACAGACTCGAACACTGCAGCCGATGCGGTGGCAGCGGCGCCGAGCCCAGCACAAGCGTCATCAACTGCCCCAAGTGCGGCGGCACGGGCCAGATACAGAGGAGCGTCGCAAGCCCCTTCGGCAGGATGATCACCGTCACAACATGCGACCGCTGCCAGGGCAGGGGGCGCACAGCCGAGAAGCCCTGCACAAAGTGCAGAGGCGACGGCGTCGAGGAGACCCGGAGGCAGATAGATGTCAAGATACCCCCGGGCATAGACGAGGAGATGTACCTCACACTCCGGGGGCAGGGGGACGCCGGCCTCTACGGCGGGCCAGCCGGGGACCTCTTCGTCGGCGTACGGATCAAGCCCCACCCCTACCTCCTGCGAAAGGGCGCCGACACAATATACGAGGCCGAGATAAACGTCGCGCAGGCCTCCCTAGGCGCCGAGATCACGGTCCCCGTCATCGGCGGCGAGGAAAAGATAAAGGTCCCAACAGGCACCCAGAGCGGAGACATAATCAGGCTCAAGGGCAAGGGGATGCCGGGCCGCTACGGCAAAGGCGACCACCTCGTACACGTTACAGTAAGGGTCCCCGAAAAACTGACGAGGCGCCAGCGCGAACTCATGGAAGAACTCGCCAAGGAACTAGGCACAGAGCAGCAGAAGAAGGGGTTCTTCAGGCGCTAACGCCTGTCGATGAGCTCGTCCACGCCGGGGCCGGTACCGATCAACGAGACGGGGGTCTTGACCTCGTCCTCGATCTTCTTGACGACCTTCTTGGCGTCCGCGCCGAGTTCCGAGTACTCCTTCGCGCCCTTGCAGTCGGGGAAGAGGACGTCAAGCTTCGTCAGCGCGATCATCGTGGCCCCGTTGATCATCTTCGCCCGCCGGGCGAGGTCGTAGTCGAAGGGGGCGGCGCGCCTCTGGCGGCCCGTGACGGTCCCGTACTCATCCCAGCCCCTCTTCTTCGCCTCCTCGTGGCTGATCTCCCCGTCGAGTTCACCCCCGCCGACGCGGGTCACGTAGCTCTTCAACACCATGACTACGTCCGTGACCCGGGTGGGCCCGACACCAACGTCGCTGCAAGCCGCTGCGGCGCAGACGTCCTTACTCGTGACGTACGGGTACTGACCGTAGTAGAGGCTGATGAAGGTCCCCTGAGTCCCCTCGATCAGGAGGTTCCTGCCGTCGTCGAGGACCTTGTTGGCGATGGCGGGGACGTCGGCGAGGTACTTCTTCAGCTCGGGTATCTCCCGGGCCATCTTGGCGACCCGCATGACGCGGTCCGCGTTGCAGGGCCCCGTCCCGGTCCCAGTCGTCTTCACGGTGTTCTTCAGGTTGCTGTCGGTCTGGTCGAGCTGTATGTGCTTCGGCTCTATGATGGCGCACTGTGGGTCGATGCCGAAGCGCTTCTCTATCCCCGTCTCCGCGACCTCCTTGAGGACGAGTTCGGGGTTGATGAGTACGCCTGGTCCTATGAGCATCTTCGCCTTGGGGTTGACGAAGCCGCAAGGCACCATCCTGAGCTTGTAGACTTTCCCGTCCTTGACGACGGTGTGGCCCGCGTTGGGGCCCACCCCAGCCCTCGCCACCACGGCGGCGTCGTCCGCCACCGCAAGGTATGAGATTATCTTCCCCTTCCCAGTGTCTCCGTAGAATCCGTCAACGACAACGGTGCAGCCCATCCAGCCTCACCTGAACCCAACAGATTGGGTTGGGGCGGTGCTTTTAACCTTTTTCATCTAAAATAGGGGTCTATTTAATCTATATAGTTAACTAATCGGTGTAATAAATCCTTCGATGCCGCGGGGGTCGAACCCCCAACTATTGCTTTCTCCGAGTCAAATCCGGGCGCCCCGACAGGCTGATTTACCCACGGCGGCCCCATACCAAGAGTGGGGCGGCGCTGTTGACGGAAATACGCAAAGTCGAGGAGGGCCTCGGTGCGTTTCTCCGAGATTTACACGGGGAAGATATTCAGGTCGAGGACTTCGAGGACATCACGGTGGGTTGGGAGACCCAGATAGTCGCCTTCAGGCTGGTCCCACACGGCGGGGATGCGCTAGACCTTGTAGTCAGGATCTACTCCGGCCCCAGCGGGGGGAGGAAGGCGGAGTTAGAGTTCAACGTAATACACCGCCTCGCCTCCGTCGGCTACCCCGTCCCCAGGGTCTACGCCTACGAGGCCGGCGGTGAGACGCTTGGGTCCCCCTTCCTAGTGATGGAGAGGATAAAGGGCGGCGTCCTCTGGGACGTCTTCTTCAGCAGCCCCAGGGAGAAGTACGGCGAGGTGCTCGCCCTCAATTCCCGGCTCATGGCCCGGCTACACGAGATACCCCCGGCCAAGGTGCTCCCCGGCGTCCAGAGAGTCGGGACGAGGCGCCGCGTCCTCAGCAGAATTGGGGAAGAGGCCACCGAGCTTGAGGAACACGGGCTGGAGACGGCCTTCGAGCCCCTGATCAAGTGGCTCGGTTACAACGCTGCGGGCCTCACCGAGAGCCCGCCCTGCCTCATCCACCAGGACCTCCACCCAAGGAACATACTCCTCCGCCCCGACGGCTCGCCCGTCGTGATCGACTGGGCGACCTGCACAGTCGGCGACTTCAGGGAGGACCTCTGCTGGACGGGGCTCCTCGCCGCCACATTCATAGACGAGGCACTCAAGCAGGCGATCTACGACGCCTACGTAGCCGCCTCGACGCGGGTACTCGTGGATCTCCCCTACTTCGAGGCCTTCTCCGGTCTCCGCAGATTGGCGGACGTCGCCGTGACGATGAAGGCCGGGGCGACCACGAGGGGCATGAGGCCCGAGGCCATCAGGGAGATGGAGGGGAACAGGCCCCACTACGCGAAGGTTCTCGGGGTCGTCACGGGGGCAACAGGCGTCAAGCTGCCCGCCCTCGCCCGACTCCTCGGCGTCTAGGCAAACCCCTTTACGCACCGCTCGGCACCATTAAGCGAGTTGACAAGCCAAGTCGCCATAGTCACCGTCGGCAACGAGATACTCGATGGCATAATCCTCGACACGAACACGAAGTGGATGATCGAGCGCCTCAAGCCCCTGGGGTTGATTGTGAAGGAGGTCATCATCGTGAAGGACGACGTGCCCGAGATCGCCAAGGCGATCAACAGGGCGGCGGACGACGGCTGCGGCCTCATCATAACCAGCGGGGGGCTAGGCCCCACCCACGACGACATGACCCTCAAAGGCGTCGCGGAGGCCTACAACCTCCCCTTGGAGATCAACGAGGAGGCGCTCGCCATAGTGGCTCGGCAGTACGCGGCTCTCCACGAGAGGGGGATAATAAAGTCGGGTGAGATGACCGAGGCACGTAGGAAGATGGCGATATTCCCGAGGGGCGCACGCCCACTCGATAACAGGGTCGGCGGAGCCCCAGGCGTGCTACTGGCACGCGACGGGGTCGAGGTCGTCTCCCTCCCCGGCGTCCCACACGAATTGATGTGGATATTCGACAACCAGCTCATCCCCCACCTCAGCGAGCACATCGAGGGGGTCTACTACGAGGAGGTTCTCAGCCTCCCTTTCAGGGACGAGTCGACCCTCGCCCCCCTCATAGACGAGGCGATGAGGCGCGTCCCCAGCGTCTGGATAAAGTCCCTAGTCAAACCCTACGGAGACATAGGCATCAAGTTCTGGATCAGCGCCAGGGGCAAAGAGAAAGCCGAGCTGGAAGCCAAGGTGAAGAGAGCCGCGGAGATACTCGTCCAGCTCGCCAACGAGCGCCTTCCCTCCGGATAGGATTAGACCTAACTTAATATCGGTCCGCGGAGAAGCCATACGGGAACGAAGATGCTTGTGGCGGACCTCCCCATCCCCGACGAGGTGAAGCAGATCCTCATCCTGAAGGGGATAAAGGAGCTCTACCCGCCTCAGGCCGACGCCGTCAACACGGGCGTCCTGGAGGGAAAGAACCTGGTTCTCGCCAGCCCCACGGCGAGCGGTAAGACGCTGATCGCGGAACTCTGCGCCCTCAAGCACGTCCTCGAGCGCCGCGGCAAGGTCCTCTACCTCAGCCCGCTCCGCGCCCTCGCCTGGGAGAAGTACGAGGGCTTTGAGGAGTACTCGAGCATCCAGAAGCCCGGTGGGGGCAAGATACGCGTCGGCGTGAGCACAGGGGATCTCGACAACAAGAGCCCCTGGCTCGAGGGCTACGACGTAGTCATCACTACCAACGAGAAGTGTGACTCCCTGCTGAGGCACCGGAGCCCGTGGATGGGGAACGTGACCCTAGTCATCGCGGACGAGGTCCACCTCATTGGGGACGAGCGCGGCCCGACGCTGGAGATCGCCCTCGCCCGGCTACGACAGATGAACCCTGAGATGCAGATCCTCGCCCTCAGCGCCACGATAAAGAACGTGGACGAGGTCGCGGAGTGGCTCAAGGCGGAGTACGTCACCACAGAGTGGCGCCCAACGAAGCTTTACGAGGGCGTCGCCCACGGCAACACGGTCATCTTCCGCGATGGTGCAGTCAAGAAGCTCCGCCCCCTAAATACGATGGACGCCCTGAACATCGCCATGAACAGTGTCCTCGACGGCGGGCAGGCCCTCATCTTCGTAGAGTCCCGCCGACGCGCCGAGAGCATGGCCCGTGAGGCCGCGATGGCGCTCAGCGGGACCCAGAGCAGGAAGACGCAGACCGACCTCGAGGGGCTGGCATCCGATATCGAGGTCCACGGCGAGAAGACGAGCCTCACCGACACCCTCAGCTTCGCGGTCTCTAAGGGGGCGTCTTTCCACCACGCGGGGCTCAGCACCGAGCACCGCAGGATCGTGGAGCGTGCCTTCAAGGCGGGCACACTCAAGATACTCACCGCGACCCCCACCCTCGCCGCCGGCGTCAACCTCCCCGCCCGAACAGTCGTCATAGGCAACTACAAGCGCTTCGTCGCCGGCTACGGCATGTACCCCATCACAGTCCTAGAGTACAAGCAGATGAGCGGACGCGCAGGTCGCCCCCAGTACGACCCCTACGGCGAGGCAATACTCATCGCCAGCAGCAGCGACGAGCAGGACCAGCTGATGGAGAACTACATCCTCGCCGACCCGGAGAGACTCTACAGCCGCCTCGCCCAGGAGTCGGCGCTCCGCGGCCACACCCTCGCAGCCATCGCCAGCGACTACGCCCACACCGAGCAGGGTCTCCTCGACTTCCTCGGCGGCACATTCTACGGCTTCAACTACCCACCCGCCAGCATCAAGCTCATCACGACGGGCGTACTCCGCTACCTCCTCAAGGAGGAGATGCTTGAGGAGAAGGGGGACTACCTTTACGCAACCGACTTCGGGAGGAGGGTCTCGGAGCTGTACATCGACCCCCTCACGGCGGTTGTCCTCCGCAACGGGCTCCGCAAAGGCGCCATGGACGTCACCGACTTCACCTGGCTCCACCTGATCTGCCACACCCCCGACATGAGACCCATACTCCGCCCCCGCAGAGGCGACCTGGAGATGGTCGAGACCTACGCCGAGGAGAGGCAGGAGGAGTTCGCCATCCCCCTCAACCAGGAGGGCGGAGACTACATAGAACGTGAACAGTTCCTCGGCGAGGTCAAGACCGCCATGGTCCTCGGTGACTGGATAAACGAGAAGACGGAGGCCGACATCCTCGAGCAGCACGGAGTCCAGCCCGGCGACCGCTACTCCGCCGTCCACAACGCCGAGTGGCTCCTCTACAGCGCCCACGAGATCGCGGATATAATCGGTGCCCCCGACCACAGGCGCCAGCTCGGGGAGCTAAACGACCGCGTCAAGCATGGTGTCTCCAAGAAACTACTCCCACTCGTTCGCCTCAAGGGCATCGGTCGCGTACGCGCCCGAGTCCTTTACAACAGCGGCCTCACAGGCATCGCCGAGCTGAAGCGCGCCCCCCTGCAGCGCCTCGTCGCGCTCCCACTCATCGGCCCACGCCTCGCCAAATCAATCAAGGAGCAGGTCGGCGGCCTCGTCGAGGAGCAGGAGTGGAAGAGCCTAGACAAGGCCGAAACCGAGCAGAAGGCACTAACAGACTTCGTCGAGGAGAAGTTCGAGCCGGAGAAAGACGAGGACTAACCTTTATTACATAGTTACTATTAATTGGATTTGATGCTTCAACTGGAGAGCCCCGGCTACATCCTCAGAATAAGCAGGGACGATTGGCTCGAACAGGTCTTCCGCCTAAACAAGTACTACACGGGCATCATGCGTGACTACAAGAGGGGGACGCCCATACTCCTCGCCATGAAGGCGGAGGGGCGGGACTCCTTCGTCGGCTACGGCATCGTAGACAAGGTCGAGATGCTATGGGAGATGCCCCCCGAGGAGGAGGACTACAGCAGAGGCCACGGGTGGAAGTGCGGACTAACCTTCCGGGGCCTCACGAGGTTCACGAAGCCCTATCCCATAGGGAAGTCGTGCCTCAGCACAGACCCCCGGCGGGGAGCCTTCCTAAACGGCGCCAAGCTCACCGAGGATCAGGTAGACTCCATCCTAGAGGCCGCCGAGGACAATCAGGGCGAGGGATAAGCTGAAACGCGCCTTCGGCCGACCTCATAGGGGATGAGCCAACTCGCGGGGCTGCTGAGCCGGAGAGGCGAAGACATCACCCAGCGGCTACTGAGGATACTGGGGATGACGCGGGTGCGCCACGACGCCTACGGTATAGCAACACCCGACGGGGCGGAACATAGCCCAAGGCCCATCGAGTTCACCTCCCTCACATCGAGTGCCGCCCTCGGCCACAGACTCATCAAGGTCCACCCAACCGATAACCCTCAGCCACTCCTCGACGGGGGTAGAGCCGTCGCCTTCATGGGCAGGCTCTGGAACGCACCCGAGTCAAGCAGCCTCACGGCGGCAAACATCCTGAGGGGCGGGGCTGAGGAGGGTTTTGAGGAGATACTCACCGAGCACGAGGGCTCCTGGGCCGCCGCCGTCGCTGAAGGGGACGCGATAACGTGCGCCCGGGACACAATCGGCTCGGTGCCCCTCTACTACGGCCGAAACGAGGAATTGATCGGCATCTCGACTGACATCAAGACCATCCTCGGACTCGGGATGGAGCCGCTCAGAGTCAAGCCCGGCCACATCGTGACGCTGAGCAGGGAGAAGATACGCGACGAGGAGGTCTCTCCCCTTGAGGGGCCACTACAGTCGTCAATGAGTCTCGACGAAGCGACGGATGAACTGGATAGGCTGCTGGGGCGCGCCGCGTCCAGGGCTAGCCTCGGCTTGAACTCGCCCACTCTTGCTTTCTCCGGTGGTATCGACAGCACGCTCCTGGCCCACTACCTGAAACGCGCCGGAGCCTGCCCAAAGCTGACCTGCGTCGGCGCCGCGGGCTCACCCGACATCGACGCCGCAGAGGCCGCCGCGGAAGCCCTCGGCCTCCCCGTCAACATCAAGACCTTCACCGAGGCCGACTTGGATGACCACCTCGGCGCAATAGTGGGAAGCGTCGAGGAGGCGGACCCCATGAAGGTCGGCATCGCGGCCCCCCTCTACTTCGTCGCCCTCGACGCCGCGGCCAGACCGAGCAGGGCAATCTTCTCCGGCAACGGGAGCGACGAACTCTTCGGCGGCTACGCAAAATATGTCGAGGAGTATCAGAAGCACGGGGAGCAGGCAAAGGCCACGATGTTTCGGGACGTGGCGCGGTCCCACGAAGTCAATCTAGAGAGGGACTGGAAGGTCTGCTCCAGCCTCGGCCTCGAACTCAGGCTCCCCTACGTGGACCCGGGGCTCACACGGTTCGCCCTCGGCCTCCCACTCAGCCACAAGCTCCCAGTCGAGGGCAAGGAGCCGAGGAAGATCGTATTAAGACACCTCGCCAAGAGGCTCGGCCTCCCCAGGGACATCGCCGAGAGGCCGAAGAAGGCCGCCCAGTACTCCTCGGGCACCGGCAAGATGATCGAGAGGCTGGCGAAGAGGCGCGGGAAGAGCGTCGCGGGTTACCTCGCCGAGAGGCTTGAAGAGGTGAAGAAATGAGTAGAGCAGAGAGGGCCTTATACGCCCTTAGAGGACATTATGGGGAAGACGCCTTCAAGGTCGAGATAGAAGCGCCCTTCCGCGCCCTCATCGGCTGCATACTCTCCCAGAGGACGAGGGATGAGAATGCCTCCAAGGCGGCGCATGCCCTGTTCGCCGTCGCGTCCACGCCACGGGAGATACTCACCCTCGACCCAGAGACGCTTAAGCGGCTAATCCGGTCATCGGGCTACTACAATCAGAAGGCGGCGTACATAATCGGCGCCTGCAGTGCGATGGTCGAGAGGTTCGGCGGAGAGACGCCGAGGACGCGTGAGGAACTCATGACCCTCCCCGGCGTCGGCCCAAAGACTGCGGATATCGTCCTGAGCTACGGCTACGGGGAACCCGCGATTGCAGTTGACACCCACATCCACAGGGTATCGAGGAGGGCTGGGCTCGCCAGGGAAGGCGCGAAGCCGACGGATGTGAAGAAGGCACTCGAAGGCGCCCTGCCCCAGGGCGATTGGGTCTACGCCGACGGTGCCCTCCTCCAACTAGGCAAGGATTACTGCAAACCAAGGAAACCGAGATGCGGGGACTGCCCGCTGAAAGAACTCTGCGACCATGAGAAGGGCGCCTAGCGGAGGCCGATGTGGCCATCCGCGAGCGCAGTACAGAACTCGTCGAGGTGTTCGAACTCGTCTGCGATGATCTCGTTGATGCTCGGCTC
>Ga0315273_10001053_pt1 | contig 30600 bp, 26 predicted proteins | sample YL17G02_0_MG_FD_205753 | JGI IMG/M metagenome (GOLD analysis project Ga0315273, IMG submission 205753) | Sediment microbial communities from Yellowstone Lake, YNP, Wyoming, USA - YL17G02_0 | ecosystem: Environmental > Aquatic > Freshwater > Lake > Sediment | place: USA: Wyoming | collected... | reverse complement strand
ACTGGATTACTTTGTTCTGGGAGTGCCTGTCTACCATTTGCGTTTCAAAAATTTTGGCAACCGTAAAACCATTGAGCAGTTCTTTAGATCAATCCGTTCCGCCTTGTGCCTGGCCGAGCAATGCGAACCGATTCTGAAAGGCATTATTGAATGCGATGAGGCCGTATTTGGGGGCAAAAGAAAGGGTAAACGAGGCTGAGGTGCCCGCGGAAAAATTCTGGTCTTCGGTATGATGAAACGCAATGGAAATGTGAGAGTGGTGCCGGTGCCTTCTCGCGAAACAGAAACACTGGTGCCACTTATCCAAAAACACACCGAGCCGGGGAGTCTCTACTACACTGACGATTGGCACGCTTACGGTTCGCTGCGTCTTCGGGGAAATCATGTTATCATTAAAAAAGAAGACGGAAGACCGAAGGGCAGAGATCATATTAACGGCATTGAGGGATTCTGGAGCTATGCCAAACATTGGTTCTATCAATACCGCGGAGTGCATAAAAAGTTTTTCCCGATTTACTTGTCAGAACTTTCTTACCGTTTCAACCATCGTGATTATGACATTTATCCGCTTATCTTAGGGATTTTAAGGAACACTGATATTAACAAAATTAATCAAATTTAGTCCGAAATGCTAACCAATTACCATTATTTTTAATGAAAACCTACGGTTTTCAAACTTTCCCCTCATGGAAACGCTGTGGCAGTCCGAGGCGGGCAGACCACTGGGGAGTTACTTCATTAAATTTTGCTTGTTTATAAAAAATTGACGGTAGACGTCAAGAAATTTGATAAGTTTTATAAAAGTTAAAAAGTATTAGTTGTTTTTTTTATACCCAAAGATCACTCCGATCGTTTTGAAACAAATGAGGATATCCAGCCACAAAGACCAATTTTCAATATAATAAACATCTATTCTGTATTCATCTTCAAAATCCAGATCTGATCGTCCGGAGACCTGAGCCATCCCGGTGATTCCCGGTTTGATGATCAGCAGCCGGCGGTGATATTCTTTGTATTTTTCCACCTCCCTCTCCTGATGCGGACGCGGTCCGACCAAACTCATATTGCCTTTCAAAACATTGAAAAATTGCGGCAGTTCATCCAAGGAATGGCGCTCAATGAAGTTTCCAACTTTCGTCTTCCGCGGATCATTCTTGATTTTATACAGCGGACCCTTGCGGACGCTTTTTTCTTCAATCAATTTATTTTCGTATTTCAAAGCTTCTTTCATATTTTCATTCTCTTCGCTAATGCAATATTCCCACTTCAAATAGCGAAATTTATAGACAATAAATTTTTTCCCATCATTTCCGATCCGCTCATTTTTGAAAATAACCGACCCTTTGCTTTCCAGTTTAACCAAAATAGCGATGCTAACCATCAAGGGCGAAAATAAAATAATCAAAATAGAAGAACTGACAATATCAAAAAAACGCTTCAGGATTTTTCCCCAACCATCTAGAGGAGTATGTTTCACTTCAATTATCAGCTCTCCTTCCAAGACTCCAACTTCTATTTTTGAGGTCTGAAGAGTGGTGGGGATATATTTAAAAGATATGTTATTAATGCTGCAATAATCAACAAGTTTTTCCTGTTCCAAGTCGGTAATCGTCGGATCGCACAGAATTATTTCATCAACGCCTTTCTTTTCCCGGATCTCTTTGAGATGGCGCACACTGCCACCTTCCATTTGACCGATAATTTTGAAGCCCAGTAAAGGATTATTTTGGATGATTTTTTTGATTTGATTGATTTTCGAGTTGTTGCCAATAAGAAGTATTCGGTGCACTCCCATCCCTTTTCGGATGAGAATAAACTTCTGGATCCTTTGAAGAATAAAACGTCCGACTATGACAAAAGCCACCGACAAGCCCCAAGCAGACAGAATGATAAAACGGGAAGAAAACCATTCCCGTTTTAAAAAAATCGCCACTATGATAACCACAATTCCCAAAGAAGTGGCAGAAAATATCTTAAAAGCTTCTCTCCAAAATTTTCGAGTAGCGCGAATAGCATAGAGACCTTCAATAGCATAGATCAAAATGAATACCGGCACCACCAACATCAGTATCTTAAAATAACTATTGAAAGGTAAATCATATAATTTCGGTTTTAGTTCAATGATTTGCGGAACATTCCGTATAGCAAAAGCGCTTATTCCCGCCAGAACAATCATTGCAAAATCAACCGGAACTTGAATGGCATTAAAAAATAATTCTGACTTTTTCATAAAGCCGATTTCCATTTAAATTCAAAATTATCAAGACAAACCTATAAGCCGGATTCTGTCGAGGACAATAATTAATCTGGATCCGCTGTTACCAGACGGACTCGAGCGGCACTTCCCGATTTTTTTCGGGACACGGCCTTGCATCAGACAGGGTTTTCCACTCATGGCTGTCGCCAGCCATGGAATACCGTAGCTCTTTCGCTCATCAGCTGATAAAGCGAAATAAACACCGGCATACTTTTCATCTTTCATTCCGTCAAAACGGAACTAGTATTGTTTCTGTGGCACTTTCCCTTAAAATATTTCACAATATTCCAGGTGGGCGTTACCCACTGTCCTTTGTACCAATATTTCTTATTGGCAGATGTCCGGACTTTCCTCTCCGTCTTTAAAAACGAAGTAATTGTCCAATTTGTCTTGATAATTTTGAATTTAAAATAACTTATTAATTTTCATTATTAATATCATATAAGCACCATCGTTAAACTAATATTATAATAGTTTTATAGAATTTTGTCAATATAAGAAATTTATAATAGCAAAAGTGTAAGAAATATTATGCGCAATTATTTATTTTTCCGATATTCAAGTAACTTTGTCCATTCAAAAAATCTAATTTATCATCACCTCAACCCTATTCCCAATTAATGGTATTTTTTCCGGAAAAAATACCGGCCAGAATTCAATATTAATATTTTCAATTTGAGAATATTTTTTAACAATCTCTTGAATTTGATCGCCATTTTTGCCTAAAATATCTTCTTTGAATTTCTCCACATCTAAGCTGGCTTTGGAGAATACTTTGGCGTTTAAATTTATCACTAAGCTTTGTGCAGCCATATTCAGCGAGGGCTGACTGTATTCTATCTCTATCAAAGATATATCTATAGCGGAAAAATCATTTCCACTTTCCAGCTTCTTTATTACCAAGCTCTTTAAATCTTCTTCAGAAAATATCAAAGCTTTTATCCTATAATTTACCTTGTATTCAAACATTTCCTCAACGTCTCCAGCACGTGCTGACGTGCTTGATACAACTACATTCCCTTCTGTAGCTTCCGTCAGAAATATTTCTCCGTTTTTTAAATTGGCCTTAATCTCTTCTTCTATTTTTTTTCTAGCTTCGCTTTCGGCTTTATTTTTCGCAGAATTGATATCCTCCTGAGAAACTATGCCCATTTCTAATCCGCTCGATCCTCCTCCTATCATCACTTTAGTTGATTTCGCATAAAATTTTTGAAATTTTTGACTTCCTTCAAATCCAGGGATGGAAAAAATAGTCGAACCTATATTATATTCTTCCCCTACTTGATCGGCAATCACTTCCGCTTCAATCGCTCCCGGTTGAATATTTCCGCCGACTTTCGTCATGCCGGGAACCACCACGCCTCTCGTGAGTCGAAAAAGTTTCCCGTTCTGTGCTAATAATCTGGTAGTTGCCACCAGAGGTTGAGGAGAAGAATTGTATTCATTATAAAGCGTAACCGTTCCTTTAGCTTTTTGATTTGATGAAGATTTTTTCCCTGTTGAAGAAAAATTCATTGAGAATGATGTTTCCTTATCCACCATCCTAGCCAGAACACTCAAATCGGAAAAACTGACAGAAAAAGCTGGACTGGCTTTCACGGAAAGATTCACACTTCTGCTGTTTTTTTCCAAATCGATAATTATTTTCGCTTTAGGAAGAAGCAAAAATGTCACAATACCAACAATAACTAAAAAACTTATTGTGAAAAAAATTAAAACCAGTTTTTTTATTTTTCCTGAATTTGGAATTTCAAGTCGAATTTTTTCTTCTACAATCGCTTCCTCTGATTTTTTTGTTTTCTTTACTTCTTCTAATTTGGGAGCAAATAATTCTTCTAATTCCTCTTCTTCTTGATTATTGGAAGATATTTCTATTTCTCTTTCCATTTCTCTTTTTTTTGCCAAAATTAAAATTTCTTCATCTTCTTTTTTTATCATTATCTCATTTTTCTCTAAAGAATTAGAAATGGGTTGATAAGCTATTTTTTTTGACGCAGGATTTTTTTTCTCACTGTTTTTTTTTGAATCATAAAAATTTTTCGATCCAATCTCCAAAATTCTGTTATTTTTATGATTTTTTTTGACATAAGGAATGTCGTGATTATTTTCTTCGATTATTTTATAAACAATAACTTCTTTTTTTACTCGGTTCTTTTCTTCCAATCCTTCAAGAGAGACGATGGTTTTGATTCCCGACTTTTCTGCCCGCATTTTTCCTTGTACATCCTGTGTTACAATCATTACTTTCTTTTTAAAACGTTCGCTTTCTTTTCTCAATAATTTCAAACTCACCATACTTTGAAGTATCAGCGCTCTTTTCGGAGCCACTAAATAAATTTCATTGGTTTTTGATTTGCGCAAACGATCAATGATTGATGTTATTTCTTCATCGATATCAATATAAAAAATTTGATACATATATATTTTTATCTTGTTAATCCTGAATTATTTGCACAACCCGACGCAAAATTCCTGCCATAACTTTTTCTTCTCCCATAATGTCTAAAATTAGATTGGCGAGTCCCATCGGAGTCACGTCCTGCGGACTGATTAATTTTCCTGTTTCATCTTTTATTCTAGCTATATCTCGGGGTTGTAAAAAATTGACGGACGGCTGTTTAAAAAAAGGAAGATTTTTCACCCATTCGGTAGTATTCAAGGCTTTTTTTATTCCAGGCAAAGCCGAACCGCCGCCGCAAAGAAAAATTCTCGGAGGCAATAAATCAGATTCTGAAAATTCCATAAGCGAGAGTTCTATTCCGCTCAACCAGACAAAACAGTCATTGTGAAGAATCTGTTCCACACGCATATTCACGTCCGCACCCAGTTTTCCTTCCGAATATTTAATTTTTAAATCTTCCGCTTCGTCAAAGCTGATTTTTAGTTCTTGAGCCAATCTTTTTGTAAAAGCTCTACCTCCCAGCGAAAACATCTTGGTACCCTCCAATCCTCCATTTCTTACGACCGCAATATCGGTCGTGCCACCCCCAATATCAATAAAAATGGCGCTGAAATCCAGAATATCTTCATAATCAACCGCTCGCGCTACAGCATAGGGTTCCGCTGCAATGCTTAAAAGATCAATATCAAGTTCATCGGCAATCGTCTGCAAAGCACCTAGATGTATCATAGGCGCATAAGCATTGAAAATACTGATAGAAACATCTTTGCCTTGAAAGCCCTCCGAGTTCGTCACCTGATAACCGTCAATGCGCACATCCACGATGGCTGCGTTGATTAGTTTCACATCCAGATCATCCTGGCCTGTTTCCCAGGACAATTGTTCTTTTATTCTTTCATAGGCCTTCTCTTGGACTTTCTGGATGATGGTCTTCAATTCCTGAAGATTAATCCTCAATTCCGGCTTCGTCCGCGAATAATGAACCATGGTCGTGCTGCCTTTCACTAATTCGCCGGCAATTCCGATGATCGTTTTTTTCACTTTTTTGATTCCGGCCTCCTCCACTGCCTGGCCGATGGCCTTCCGGCAGGTCTCAATAACTCCCGAAATATCGGAAACCGCCCCGCTCTGCATGTTGCCTTTTTTCTGTTTTTCCCTTCCCACTCCGACAATTCTGCCTTCAGAGACACCTGAATTGATCTTAAAAACCAAGGCCTTGGCTACTTCGGTTCCGATATCCAAAGAGAGGAAATATTCGGATTTTCCGCTTTTTCCGAAAATATTAGAAAAAAAAGACATAAACTTTAACTTTTATCATTTTATTTCAAAATATCAATTTTGATCGGCTTGGATCTTTCCTCCATCTGATGTTCATCCAACAATCCTCTGACGGCTCCGTAATAATTCACCACGCTGGCTCCGTTGGCCATTCCCCAGCGGAGACAATCTTCGATATTTTTTCCTTTGAGATAGGCGGCGAAGAAACCGCTCGTGAACGCATCGCCTCCGCCGGTCGTTTCGGTGGGATTTTTCTCGGCCGCTCCGACATACATCATTCTTTCTTTATCGCAAACCCAGGCGCCTCTTTTTCCGTCAGTCAAGGTGACGATCTGCGGTCCGCAATTTTTTAATTTTTCCAGAAGATATCGCTCGTCATTGAGTTTTTTTTCATCTCCTGAATTCACAAGAATTTCAATCGCCTCATCCTTATTCACCATCAGGATTTCCGCGTTTCCGATCATTTCCAAAATTTTGCGCACATCGTCTTTAATGTTCCGCTGGCCGGGATTAAAAATGATTTTCTGATTGTTCTCCCTGGCCAAACTGATAATTTTATCAACGCTGGATTTCCAATCGCCATTCAGCGCGCTAATAAATAGCCATTTGGAATTTTTTAGGATTTCCGACTTAATTTCCAATCTTTCATTGGCATCCCGATTGAAAAAAATAGTCCGATCACGGCTTTTTACATCCACGATGATCGCCGAAAGGTCGCTCATGCATTTCTCTTCGATTTCCACGCAATTCGTGCCCACTCCTCCTTGGCTCAAGTTTTCCATAATCCATCTGCCCAGCATATCGTCTCCAATTTTCGTATAACAATCAACCTTGATCCCCAACCGAGCCAATCCTGACGCCACATTTGCCGCGCACCCTCCCAATGCCTCATAGCGGTTTTCAACCTGATATTTCGCTCCCAATTCGAAAGCGATTTTTTTCTGCGCTGTGACATCCTCCGGCGTGTCAAAAACCATTCCCTCGCTCGTCGGGAAAAAAATGTCTTTGGAAGACGAACCGATGCAGATTATTTCGACCATTTTTATTTTCCGAATTATTCCATTTATATTTCTTCTTCGATTCTCAACAGACGGTTATATTTGCAGATGCGCTCGCCGCGGGAAAGCGATCCGGATTTGATGAAATCAGCGTTAGTCGCTACAGACAAATCAGCAATAAAGTCATCAGTCGTTTCGCCGCTTCGATGTGAGACCACGACTTTCATCCCGTTTTTTTGCGCCAATTTTATACAGTCAATAGTTTCGGAAAGCGTCCCAATCTGATTGACTTTAATCAGCACCGCGTTGCAGGCCTTTTCTTCTATAGCCATTCGCAGACGTTTGATGTTCGTCACCAGAAGATCGTCTCCGATAAGAATAAGTTCCCGGATAGCATGGCGACTCGATCCCCCGAAAACCGGCTGCTTGGAAAATTTTTGCATCATCATGTTCCAGCCTTGCCAGTCGTTCTCCTCCAGCCCGTCTTCGATGGAAATGACGTAAAATTTTTCAATCCATTCGCGATAAAGATTTATCAAGCTTTCTTTTTCCAGAGAAATATTTTCCGGCTTCAAGATATATTTCCCTTGCCCCGCCTCAAAAAAAGAATTGGCCGCCGCATCTATTCCCATACTCACTTGTTTTCCCAAAATATAACCGCTTTCTCGAACAGCATGATTAATGATATTCAAGGCCTGGCTGTTGCTTTCCAAATTCGGAGCGAATCCTCCTTCGTCTCCCACGCTGGTTTTTTGCTTTTCTTTTTCCAAAAACTTTTTTAGCGTATGAAAAATTTCGCTTCCCGCCCGCAATTGTTCGGAAAAATTCTTAAGTCCGGTGGGAATAATCTTGAATTCTTGGATGCTCAATCCCGAATCGCTGTGTTTTCCTCCGTTCAAGACATTGAACATCGGAACCGGAATTTTCATCTTTCCTTCAAAAGAATATTTTTTCCGGATGTATTTGTAAAGCGGCAATTTATTCTTATTGGCTGAAGCTCGACAAATTGCCAAAGAGACCCCGAGGATGGCATTGGCTCCCAAATTTTTCTTATTCTCCTCACCGTCAAGTTCGATCATCACCCGGTCTATTTTTTCCTGATCTTCCGCGTCCATGCCTTTCAGCGCTTTTTGGATTTTTTTGTTGACATTCTCCACTGCCTGCAGCACCCCTTTGCCCTGGTAGCGCTTACCGTCATTATCCCGGATTTCCACGGCTTCATAGGCGCCGGTCGAGGCGCCGGACGGAACCGCCGCCGATCCCCTGATGCCGCGTTCCAACTCCACCTCCACTTCTACTGTCGGATCGCCGCGAGAATCAAGAATCTCCCGCGCGTATATTTTCTTAATTTTCGCCATATCCGTAAAACATCAAAAATTATCTGATTCAATTATAGCACAAAAAAACACACTCTGCTTATTTCGGCAATGATTGCAATGTTTCCAATCCAGGCATCCGGTTGCCGCTCAAAAATTCAAGCATCGCTCCACCGCCAGTCGACACGAAAGATATCTTATCTAAAGCATTATTCTCTTCCAGAAGCTGAACTGATTCTCCTCCGCCCATCAGCGTAAAAGCCCCGCTGGAAATGACAGCATCTAAAATTTTTTTAGTCCCGACCACATATTTTTCTTCTTCAAACTTGCCCATCGGTCCGTTCCAAATTATGGTTTTGGCGCCAGAAATTATTGTGCTGAAAATTTTTATCGTTTCTCCGCCGATATCCATCCGGCTATCGACAAAATCCGAAGGCAAAATGACTTTTCGGCTGAAGTTTATTTTTTGATCAATGGCTTCATTCGCGATTTTTCCGCCCAGCAACACATGATTATAATTTTTTTCAAAATTATGAATAAGTGGAAGCTTCGTTTCAATTTTAGCTCCGCCAATAATCGCCACCGCCGGATTTTTTGGCTTATTTCTTATTCTTTCCAGGTTTTCAATTTCTTTTTGCAACCAAAATCCAGCAAAACTCGGAAGAATTTTTGCCACACCCGTTATTGAAGCTTGATCGCGATGACAAACGGAAAATGCATCATTCACAAATACATCAAAATTTTCCGAGAGCAATTTTGCAAATTTTAAATCATTCTTTTCTTCACCCTCATAAAATCTTACATTTTCCAGTAGCAACACTTTTCTTTCAGCTAATTCCGCAAGACCAATTTTTACTCTTTCTCCGATGCAATCAGGAATAAATCTTATTTTTACACTTAAAATCTTCTCCGCATCAGCAATTAGTTGTTTCAAAGAATAATCAGGATTAATTTTACCTTCCGGCCTTCCAAAATGTGACACCAGAGCTATTTTGGCATTTTTATCCAAAAGATATTCCAGCGACTCTTTGCAAGATTTAATCTTAAAAAGTTCTTGCGCCCGGCCATTTTTTATCGCCACATTGAAGTCGATCCGCAAAAGGACTTTTTTATTTTCAACATCAGCATTTTGTATTAATCTTAAATTCATAATCTTTGAGTTTAGAAAACTCACTTAATAAATGGTATTAACCCCGGGGCAAGCCCCGAACTCTAGTTTCGCGGCAAGCCGCGAGGAATTAATCCTAAAACAGATTAAATGTCTTTTTCAATTTTCAACAAAAATTGCGATAATTCAATTTTAACCATAGGCAATTAAAAAATTATTTTCCCATTCCAAAAATCCCCACAACGATGCCAAAAATAGCCGTCACGGCTGTGAAAATCCAAGCTCTCATCGTAACTTTTGGTTCTGGCCAACCTATGGCTTCAAAGTGATGATGAAGAGGTGCCGCTAGAAATATTTTGCGCTTGAAGAATTTTTTGCTGAATAATTGGAATACCGCACTTCCTGATTCCAAAAAATAAATGAAAACGATGATAAAAAGCACCAAGGCTGAATTAGTAAGCATCGCCACCACTCCCAATGTCGTACCTAAAGCCATCGCTCCGGTGTCTCCCATAAAAAATCGCGCCGGATAAATATTGAACCACAAAAAAGCTAAGAGCGCCCCTGAAATCGCCGCGCAAAAAGCCGACAAATCGGTTTTATTATGAACAAAAGCTATCAACGCAAATGAAGAAAAAGCAATGAGAAGCACTCCACCATTTAATCCATCTAATCCATCGGTTTCGTTTGAAGAAATTGCCGAAAAAATTATGACAAAAAGGAAAACAGGAATATACCACCAACCAATGATAAAATCCCCCACTCCCGGTAGATGGATTGAATCCCAGCCTAACTTTCCATAAAACCACCACGCCCCCACTCCCGCGATGGTCAGCAACCACCAGAAACGCATCAAAAAGCGCATCCCGCCTCCTTTATTTTTACCAATTCCCCGGACACTCATAAAATCATCAGCCAGTCCCAGAATCCCAGCCATTACCAGTACGAAAAGAGGAAGCCACACTTGACGTCGACTGAGAAAATCCAGACGAGCAACAAAATTCATATTCAACCATTTCGCAATAATTGGAAATAAATAATGAGACGCAAAAGCCAATATCAATACCGAAACCCAGACAATTATTCCTCCCATTGTCGGTGTTCCTGATTTATCCGCATGAAGTTTATTAATAAAAGTCAGTTTTTGACCGTCCACCGATTTATTCTTGATCCGGATGCCTATTTTATACTTATATAAAATATACGTCCAGAGAGGCGTTATAGCAAAAGCCAAAACAAAACATAACATCCCTGTCACTAAAATTTTCATTATATTCACCATTTCCGGAACCGTTTGAAATTGAGCCAGTTGCATAATAATAATCTAAACAAAATTATTCTGCCAAATTATAAAGATTATGGAATAAATTTTGAATTTTATTATTTTTTATTTCATTGTCATTTATCATTTCCATTCATATGACTCAAATGTCCAATCAATCATTCTTTTTACGTCTTCCCAACGATAAGGATCATCCAACACTACCACCACTATTTTATGCTTTTTTGTCGCATCATTAGCCGACAAGAGCAAAGAATATCCGGCCAGCGGAGTAAATCCGGTTTTTCCGCCGATACAGTTAGGAACTTGATCCAAAACCAGGTCGGTATTCAATATTTCATGGGAATATTTTCCATCAAATGAATCGATAATTGTTTTATTAGGCAGACGTAAAATTTGCCAAATTATGTCATATTTCATGGAATAAGCGGCAATCCGAGCAATATCATAGGCGGATGAATAACATTCGTTTTCCCGGCCTTCAATTTCCAAACCCGATGGCGTGCAAAACTTGGAATCATTCAATCCCATTTCCTTGGCTTTTTCATTCATCAGTTTCGCGAATTCTTCCTGCGAACCACTAATATGCTTTCCCAAAGCAATGGCCGTATCATTCGCGCTATTCATCAGCATGGCTTTTAATAGATTCATGGCTGACATTTTTTCTCCAATCTTAAGACGCTCAGAAATACAATACCCGGAACGTGGACAACCGACTTTTGTTCCCTCACATAGAACCGCCTCTTCATCAATCTTCACTTTTTCTTCAAGATCTTTTATTTTTTCTACCACTAAAATCGCGGTCATTAACTTTGTCAGTGATGCAATCTGTTTTCTCTGTTTTCCGTTGTTATAATGAAGAATAGTTCCCGAGTCAACATCCAAGATTAGTGAGGAATGGGCATTGGCAATCACTAAATCTTTGGCTTCTTCCTTTTTTATCGGCTGGATAAGCGCTGCTATCGGAAGGATGTCTTTAGAAATCAATTCCGTCTTTGTTTTTTCTACACCTTTAATTTCTCCTTCAATTGTTTCTTTTTCTTTAACTACAGAGTCTTTTATCATCTCTCCAGGAAGAAATAAAGTAAAATTGATAGGGAAAACAATTAGAATCAGTATTTGCGCAATGACATTCATCATATTGGATAATAAAATTATTGAATTACATCTTTAATACGTTCATCCTTTGAAAGTTTCTCATAATCCGGAAGTTTTGTCACGTCGTTTAAACCCATTTTTTTCATAAATTCAAAAGATATTTTATAAACATATCCTCGGCTATCCTGAGGATTTCCTTCCCTTTCAATTAATCCTCTCATCAGAAGATTGCGAAGAGTATAGCTGCAATTTACTCCGCGAATCGCTTCAATTCCAACGCGTGTAATCAAATCGCGATAAGCAATGATAGAAATGACTTCCAATGCCGCCGGCGACAACGATTCCTGCAGCTCTCTTTTTATCAGTTTTTCCGCAAATTCGCTACAATCAGGATTAGTCACCATTTGAATTTCATCTTCTTTCCGAATCAGGATCATCCCTTGCTCCTCGGAGAAATATCTTTCCGAAAGCGCTTTCATCACCTCTTCAATTTCTTCATTGGTTGCTTTTGTTATTTTTTCCAATTTTGAAATTTTCACCGGATCGCCGCTCACAAATAGAAGACTTTCAATGACGCTCATCAATTTTTTTTTCTCCATAATTTTTAGTTGCGATTTATATGTTTTAATTTAATTTCATTAAACATTTCTCCTTGTTCTGCTTCAATAATTCTTTGTTTGACCAGTTCCAGTATAGCCAGGAAAGACACTATCACATCAACCTTGTTTTCCGCTTTCACCACAATTTCTGAAAATGATGTTATTATTTTATCTTTAAACATACTTTGTATATAATTGATTTTCTCTTCTAATGTAACCACTTCTCTTACCATTTCTTCCTCCAATTTTTCAAGAAGAGGGATTTCTTCCAGAATTTTCAGAAAAGTTTTTTTAAGATCAAGTGCATTTATATTTTCCGGTGGAAAGAAAAATGAGTGAAATCCAGAAAATCCTTCTCGGGAAAAACTTATCCGAGATGAATCAAAAATTTGCCTGACTGGCTGCGTTATTTCTTTGAATTTCTTGTATTCCTGAAGCTGAAATTCCAAATCCTTGATTTCTTTCTCTTCCTCATCTGTTAGCTCCAAAAACGGAAGAAGCGCTTTGGATTTAATCAAAATAAGCCGAGAAGCTATCGTCAAAAAATTAGCCAGATTTTCCAAACCGATATTTTCTCTATGGCTGATATAGTCCAAATATTGATCCGCGACCTTAGCCAGACTTACCGATGTCACATCAAGCTTTTCTTCTTCAATAAATTTAAGAAGAAGTTCCAAAGGTCCTTTAAATTGTTCCAATTTGATGTTATATGCCATTCTTATTTTTTTATACTGAATATTCCAACTACCGGCTGTTCTTTTTTAACAAAATCTTTCATATTTATTAAAACCGAATATTGATAATCCCCTGACCCCAAATAAACCTTTTTATTTTTAGTAAATAACACATCTGCAAAAACATATTTTTTTAAATATCCTGCAAAGGGTGCAATCGCTCCCAGTTTACCGTCAATATTTTTTCTCATCCAGGCCTCTTTGGCAAATTCAATTTTTTTATTTGGTTTCAATCCTTGTTTCTTAAATGTCATATTCACTATTTTTAGAAGCTTCTTTTTATCCAGATTTCGATTAGCAGAAAGTAGCGCTACGATCCAATCTTTATCCAGCTTTAAAACAAGCGCTTTTCCTACGTCTTGTGGCTTCACTTTTTCTGTCTGCGCCGTATCCCACGCTGTATAAGTCGTCCGATGCTGAATTAGTTTGTATTTATATCCATTTTTTTCTAGATAATTAAGAATTTTTTTTGGCAATAGCATATTGATTATGTTTTAATTAAAAAAATTATTCTTATTTGCGTCCGGCTCAAGATTTTTTTTCTCCTTTGTTATCAACTATCCGGAATGCCGGATAGAGCGAGGAAAAAATAACCAATGCCAGAACAAAAAACATCATTTTTAGCGGAAAAAACAGTAAAATAAGCGCCGAAATCATGGGAGCCAGGATATAGGCCGCCGGAATCGATGTTCGATAGAAATCAATTATATCCACGTCTCGTCCGTCGATCCGCTTATAAAAATAGGAATCGCGAAGCGTCTGGATGATTGAAGCGCCAATCCGAGTCATAAATAAAATCGCTGCCCATGTATAAATACTTAAAGTCACGGTAAAATAAACCAATAACGTCGAAATTCCCATCAATATGATCGACCCGATCAACATTTCCTTTTCTCCCAGATATTTATCAGCCAAATATCCGACCGGGATGGGAAAAATCACGAAAGGAATGAGCATGACGGTGAAAATATATCCGATCTGCTCCCAGGAAATTCCCAGATCTCGAAGATAAAATGGCACATAAATGACCATTATAGCATAAAAAAAATCCAGGATGAATGAAATATAATATATTCTCAAGATGTTTTTCTTTTGGATGACTTTATTGATCAATTCTTTGATGGTGACTCGGCCTTCAAATTTATGATTGATTCTTTTGAAGCCCTCTACAGCTAAAAATACCACCAGACATTCGATGATCAGCGAAATTAAAAATACTATTTGAAAATTAAATCTTTCCAAGATCTGGGTTGAAAGTATCGGACCCAAAAGAAATCCCGCATCAATAATCATCCAGTGGACTCCGCGAATCCGCCCTGATCGATTATCCACTGAAAAGGACTCCAAAATAATGTCCAACACCACCCAATTTATCTGTGCTGTGATTATATATGCAACCAGAAAGCCGATACCCCACCAAGAAGGCTGTATCGTAGCCAGAAACGCCAAAGTTACAAGTTTGATGATAAGCGTGAAGAAAAAAACATTTGATTTTCCGAACCGTTTGATGATCTTATGAAAATTAAGAAGAATGATGAAAACAACGACATAAGCCAAAGAATAAAAGATGCCCACGTTTTCCGTGCCGAGCGATTCTTTGAAATATGAAGATATAATATAGGCCATCACCGCTTGCGCGAATCCCATGAAAAAAGAAATAAAGCCGATAAGCTTTATTTTTTTCTTATCCAGTATCTCCTCATGAATTTTCATTGTCATATAAATTTTCTGTTTTTATTTTTATAACAAAAAATTAAGGTGTTAATCGTTTCACGTCTCTCGGATATAACACAGCTTCTTTTATGTTCTTGAGTCCAAGAAGCTGCTGAACAATTCTTTCTGATCCTAATCCCCATCCTCCATGGAGCGGCATTCCGTATTTGAAAATATCCAAATAATCCTTAAAATCCTCAGCTTTCAAATTGCGTTTTTTCATGCTCTCTACTAACTTATCATATTGATGAATGCGCTGTCCCCCCGTCGCAATTTCCACGCCGCGAAACAAGAGATCGAAACTTTCCGTAAATATGCCGTCATCACTTGGCATCGTGTAGAATGGGCGGATAGAAACGGGATAATGCGTGAGAAAAATGAAATCCGATTTATAGTTTTTCTTGGCCCATTCGCAAATTAACCTCTCTCCCTCCGAATCAATATCGATTTCTTCGTAGTTTTTTCCGTATTCTTTTTCCAAAATTTCAATCGCAGCCGCTAATTTTATTCTGGGTATAGCTATTCTTTTCGGAATAGACGCATCATACTTTCTAAGCTCGGTCGCGCAATTCCTCCCTATTGAATCAAGCATATAAAACATCGTTTTTTCCAACTGTTCCATGACATCCTCGAAAGTTTCAATAAATCCCATTTCCGCATCCAATCCTGTATATTCATTGACATGACGAGTAGTATAGTGCGGTTCCGCCCGAAATACGGTTCCAATTTCAAAAACACGCTCAAAAATTCCAACTCCCGCCTGTTTGTAAAATTGAGGGCTTTGCGCTAGAACCGCTTCACGATCAAAATATTTTATCTTGAAAAAATTTGCCCCGCCTTCCGTTGCGTTGCTTAAAATTTTCGGGGATTTGATTTCCAAAAAACCTTCACTCCGCATAATCTCGCCATAGGCCTTGATCAGCTCGGAATAAACCCTAAAAATTGATTTTATTTTTTCATTGCGCAAAGTCAGATGGCGATTATCAAGAAGCGTATCCAGATGTAACTCAAGATTATCTTTTGAAATATCAATCGGCAGATCGCCTTCCGTTTTGGAAATTAAATTTATTTTTTTTATTTCAATTTCCACTCCGCCAGTCGGAAGATCTTGATTCATGGCTCCAATCGGACGCGTTTTCACCAAACCCTCAATTTCCACAATGTATTCACTGCGCAGATTTTTGGCGATGTTATAGGCCTCGGTCGCGCCAGGAATGACGACTGATTGAATAAAACCGCTTCGATCACGAAGATCGATAAAAATCAGCTTACCGTGATCACGACGAACATGCACCCAACCGGCTAATTTCACATCTTGCCCGATATATTTCGGAGTGTTGATAATTAAAGTTCTTTCCATAAACAAAAAAATATCTTTAGCAAAAACTAGCATTATTTATTAAGTGCTTTATCGATTTTTTTCACCAGATCATCGGGAGTTATCCGGGTTTTGACAAAAGCATCTACTATTCCCATTTTTTTCACTTCTTCCAAATCTTCATCCGAAACCGAAGCCGATAAAACCACGATGGGAATATTTTTTGTCTCATCTTCCATTTTCAACCGCTCCATTATTTCTTTTCCTCCCATACCCGGCACCACCATATCCATGATGATCAGATCAAAATCACCATCCATGGCTTCTTTCACGCCCTCGGCGCCATTCTTCGCATATTTCAGCAAATATCCCTCACTCTCCAATTTTTGCCCGAAAAGATCGACAAATATTTCTTCATCTTCAATGAAGAGAATTTTTTTCTTTCCATTTTTGCTCCGTTTCTTGATGATTTCCATCAAATTGCCGTTCTTATTTTCATGCTGTTTCTTGAAATCATGCAATCTTCTTTGAATTTCCGACACCAATTTCGAAGGATTGAACTGGGACTTGAGGATATATCCGTCCGCTCCCAAAGCGAAAGCTCGATCCTGATTTTCCAAGTCGCTCAAACTCGTAAAAATTATGATCTTCATCTCCGGATCATATCCACCGCTTTTGAGTTCCTTGAGAACATCCATCCCATTCATCTCGGAAATCACAATGTCCAGAAGAATCAGGTCAAAGTCCTCTTCTTTGACTTTTTTGAGGACATCCTTGCCTGTCACGGAAACCGCTACTTTGAATCCGGCCGCCTCAAATTTTCTCCGATAAATTTCGGAGATCATCATATCATCTTCAACTAAAAGCAATTTTACCATATTTGATGGATATTTTTAAACTTATATTGTTATTTTAACCTAAAATACATCAAAAAGCAAATAGAACGTCTTGATTATTTCACAATTTTCCTGATTTCTTTCAATAAAGCTGGGATAATTTCTTTCTCGCTAACACTTTTTACCACTTTTCCCTTAGCAAAGATCGCTCCCATTCCCTTTCCTCCCGCCACTCCGACATCCGCTTCTCTGGCTTCGCCCGGTCCGTTTACCACGCAGCCCATCACCGCCACCTTGATCGGCTTATCGATTTTCTCAAGCACTTTTTCTACTTTTTTGGTCAGATTTATCAGATCAATTTCCGTCCTGCCGCAAGTCGGGCAAGAAATCAGTTCCGGCCCCCGTTTGCGGAGTCCTAAGGCCTTGAGAATCGCCCAGCCGACCCGGACTTCTTCCAAAGGATCGGCTGTCAGCGAAACGCGGAGAGTCGCGCCAATTCCTTCTTCAAGCAACGTACCGATGCCGATGGCATTTTTTATTGATCCCATGAAAGTCGTGCCGGCATGCGTCACTCCCAGATGCAAGGGATAGTTCACTTTTTTGGAAAGCATCCGATACCCTTCCAGCATCAGTTTGACATCGCTGAATTTGATGGAAATGAGGATATCTTTGAAATTCAATTTTTTCAGGATGCGCACGTGGCGGAGACACGATTCCACCGCGGCTTTCGGCGTCGAACCATATTTCGCGAGCAGATCTTTTTCCAGCGAACCGACATTGACGCCGATCCGGATCGGAATTTTTTTCTTCCGGCAGGCCTCGACCACGGCTTTGACTTTTTCTTCCGAACCGATGTTTCCCGGATTGATCCGGACTTTATCGATGCCTTGCCTGATGGCTTCGAGCGCCAGCAGATAATCAAAATGAATGTCGGCCACCAGAGGAATATGGATCTGTCTTTTTATCTTGCCAATCGCCTTGGCCGCCGCCATATCCGGCACCGCCACGCGAATGATTTCGCAGCCCTCTTTTTCCAGAGACAAAATCTGCCTGACCGTCGCCTTGACATCGCGGGTGTCGGTATTGCACATCGACTGCACATAGACCGGATTGGTTCCACCCAATTTCAGGCCTCCGACTTTCACCACCGATGAAACATATTTTTTGCTCATTGAATTTTCCGAATCAACATCCGCCGGAATTTCCCTCCAGTTGACATCGCTTCGCCATAAATATTGAAATTATTTTATAACTTTTTTAACATTTTCCAATCATCTTTCCGGAAAATTTTCAAGCATCAAATTTCCAAAGCGTCAAAAATTTCCAAGAGGTAAAGTTTCTAAGTTTCCAACTTGCGGAAGCGGAAAACAAACCCGTCGCTGACATTCCCACCCGTCCGACGGCATAGCGTAGCCGCCAATGAGTAGCAGCTGCCTGACAATCGTGTTCAGGCAGAAGACGTCCAGAAGGCCATTATGGTCAGTAATTTGCTTCATCGCAATAAACATCAAATCATGAGATTGATTTTGTAATCTAAAATGCTGTCTGACTTCAGTCGGGCAAAGCTCCAATCCGAATTTTTCAGCTTTTTTGTATATTTCATCCGTAGTCGCTCCGCTTGGAAAACCAAGATTCTTCACTGTTAGTCGAATCAAATCATTTTTCTCATCCTTTTTTAAAGTTTCAATTTTTTCCATATTAATTGATCTTATTCTTATACTGCGGATATTTTTTTCTTAGCTCTTCTTTTTCGGCTGATTCTAAACCGTCAAGATAAAGGCTGCCGCTGATGGATGCCGGGAGCTGTAGCCCTTTAGCGGATTGAAGGCCGGAAAGACCAAGACCACCATTCATCATTTCCGGCAGTTTGAGCCCTTGGGCGGATTGAAGGCCGGAAAGATCAAGATAGCCATTTATCGTTTCCGGCAGTTTGAGCCCTTTAGCGGATTGAAGGCCGGAAAGACCAAGATAGCCATTCATCGTTTCCGGCAGTTTGAGCCCTTGGGCGGATTGGATGCCTTCAAGATGAAGATTGCCATTCATCGTTTCCGGCAGTTTGAGCCCTTGGGCGGATTGAAGGCCGGAAAGACCAAGACCGCCATTCATCGTTTCCGGCAGTTTGAGCCCTTGGGCGGATTGGAGGCCACCAAGATAAAGATAGCCATTCATCGTTTCCGGCAGTTTGAGCCCTTGGGCGGATTGGAGGCCGTGAAGATAAAGATTGCCATAGTGATATTTTATGGTCTTAGGAGATTTCCGCCATTCTTCTTCGGTTAGGCTGATTTGATTTTTGGAATATCCTGTAATGAGGGAGATATCTTCCTTTATATCTCTGCTCTTTATGACTTCTGCTATCCGCGGATCTCTCTGATAGCCGAAACCTTCGATTGTGTTGTTAATTTCGTAGAGAAAAATGAGGTCATCTTTGGTAAGCGGTTTTTGTTGTTTAACTTTCTTTTCAATTTCGGTGAGGAGTTTCATGTCGGATGATTTCTTTTCATAGAGTTGGCCGTCGGGAAATTCTGCGAGTTTGGCTTTAACCACGTCGCCAATATTGGGATCCATGTTTTGTTCGGGCGCGATGCCCCGCACTTCGGCGATGTTTCCTTCCTGCATTCGGATGGCTACTCTGGGAATATTAGGTTTCCCCTTTTCGTCATAAGAATAATAGACATAGAAGTCGCCGTTTTTCAGTTGCGCTTGAGCAGTAGATTCTCCCGCTGTGCACCAGCCGGTGCCGTGGCCCTGGAGCGATTCAACTAAGGGCATGTGGTCGGAGTTTCTATCGTATTTCACCCATTTGCCTCGCGTGTCAGCGAGTTTTTCCTTGGAAGCCGGAGTGACTTGGTCGATGGCGAAAGCATAGAGTTTGCCGAAGTTTTCGCCTTGGAGAAGTTTTTGGAATTTTTCATATTCCGCCTCGTCCGTTTCTAGGTTGATCGGCGGAATCGTTTTAATACCGGCTTGTTTTTTCTCGATGGCGTCCAACACATAAGCCAATGCTTCGCGATTGATGTCCGGAAAGGGTTTGGTTGTGCCGGTGGAGCGTTTGGTGAACTGTTTCTTTTCTTTATCATATTCGCCCAGACTGATAATACTGCGGAAAGAGTAATATTTGAGCCAGTCGGGATAAGTCGCATCTTTTGATGATAAATAATCAATCCAGTTGTCCAGAGAGCTTTTTTGGTCGGTGATGATGACTTCGATGAGTTGTGCTCTGGCTTCGTCGGTGATTTCAACATCGCCATGGCCTTGTTCGCGAGCCAGGCGTTTCTGGTTTTCAAAATAGCTTTCGGGAATTTCATCTTCTTTAATGATGAATTTATCATGCAGAATCTTTTTCAACGCTTCAATACCTCGCTCTCGCTTGGCAGGTTCTTTTCTCTCAATAATTTCCTTAAAGCGGTCCAGATAGTTTTGGATCCGGTCAGCCGGATCTTTCGGAACTTTTTCGCCAGTCAATATTTGGGCGCGCTTGGCCGCCGCTTCCGTTTCGGGAGCGTTGTGGAGATCATATTTCTTCTTGAGAAAGTTGGGATTTTCGAACATATATGGGATATTATAAAAAAATTATTCTTTCGAAAGATTTTTTATCTTCTCCATCACTTCATCAATGATCCATTTCGGAGTGGAGGCGCCGGCTGTCAGCCAAGCTTTTTGGCAATTTTTAAACCAGGAATTTTTAATCTGCCCTGCTCTTTCGATAAAATGCGAACGTGGATTGATCTCTTCGGCAATTTCCCAGAGCCGGGTTGAATTGGCGCTTTCCGGCGAACCGATGACGATGACTATGTCATTTTTTCCGGCTTTTTTCCTCATTTCATCCTGGCGATTCTGGGTCGTGAGACAGATGGTATCCACGATTTCCACGTTTTTATACTTATTTCTGATATATTTCCAGGCCTTTTTCACGAATTCTTGATTCTGGGTCGTCTGGGAAATCACGGAAATTTTTTTCTTCGGATCCAATTTCAATTTCCGGAAGTCCTTTTCCGTTTCGACAAACACGGCTTTTTGATCGGCCCACTCATAAATTCCCTGCACTTCCTTGTGATCTTTTTCTCCCACGATGACGATTTGATTGTCTCTTTCCCTGAAAATCTTCGCCAGCCGCTGCACTTTAATCACCCGAGGACAGGTCGTGTCTACCACGGCTATGCTTTTCTTTTTCGTAAAGTCAAATATTTTCGATCCCATGCCATGAGCGGTGATCACTAAGGTTCCGATTTCTGACTTCATTTTATTCAGTGTTTTAAAAATATTTTTGTCAACATGGATTTTTTTAACACCCATTTTCTCGATTCTTTTTACCACGTCTTGATTATGCACCAGCGAACCCAGAATAAAAATCGGCTTCTTGATTTTCGGATCATCAATCATTCTTTTGACTAGATTATATGCCCGTTTTACTCCGTCACAGAATCCGGCATATTGGCTAAGTGAAATTTTCATATTGCAATGTTTAAACTGCAAAAAATAAGATGGAATAAAAATCCCTTTTAAATCAGCCGAATTTATTTGTTTAGTATTTTTATCAATTTTTCCACGCTCACGATTTCGCTCTTCTCTTCGTTCCTCTTTTTCACTTCTATTCCGCCGGCTGCCAATGATTTTTCACTCACGACTACCCGATATGGGATCCCGATCAGATCCGCATCAGCAAATTTTTCTCCGATTCCAACTTCCCGATCATCATATAAAACCTCAATGCCAATCTTTTCAAGTTTTTTATAAATTTCTTCTGTCTTGGCGTTTTGTTTCAGTTCCAAAAGATGCACTTTGAAAGGCGCGACGGACTCCGGCCAGATAATTCCTTTATCATCGTGAAAAATTTCCACAATTGTTCCCATGGAACGCGCCAGTCCGATACCATAACAGCCCATGACTGCCGTCTTTTTCTCTCCTTTTTCATTCATGACAGAAAGATCAAAAGGAGTGCTATATTTCGTTCCTAATTTGAAAATATTCCCAGTTTCCACCGATTTTTCTTCGCGAAAATCAGTCCCCTGGCACTTGGGACACTTCGGCACTTCATCTTTGATTTCCCGGTTGATCGCCAGGCCACAAGCAGAACAGATATGAATGACATCCTCCCCAGCCGGAGTGACGGTCTGGAATTCATGAGAATACTTGGAAAACGATCCGCCCGAAGCAAATGTCACGTACGTCTTGTCGCCAATTCCCAGCCGCGCGAATATTTTCCGATACGCTTCCAGAACTTTGTCATAATATCCGTCCAGATCTGCCTGATTCAAATGGAAGGAATACATGTCTTTCATGATGAATTCCCGTCCGCGGATCAAACCCGACTTTGATCGCAACTCCATGCGGAACTTGTTCTGGAACTGATAGACCGCCAGCGGAAAATCCTTATATGAATTCGCGAATCTTTTCACCAGAGGAACGACGACTTCTTCATGCGTCGCGCCCAGCGCGAATTCTCGGTCGCTCAAGTCCTTGACTTTATAGAGATCATCCATCTTTTCCCATCTTCCGGTTTTCTGCCAGTTCTCTTTCGGATGGAACGACGGCATATAGATCTCCTGTCCGCCGAGCGCGTTCATCTCCTCGCGGATGATATTTTCGATTTTTTTCAGCACCCGCAGCCCCAACGGCAAAAAAGAATAGACCCCGGCCATCAGCTTGTCCACGAATCCCGCCCGGATAAGCAACTGCGCATTCACGCTGACTTCGTCCGAAGGCGCATTTTTTTGAGTCTTGGTAAAAAGTTCAAATTGTTTCATGGTTAAATATTATAATAAAAAAAACTAAAAATCAACTTTCTTTCTTGGATAATCGGATAGATATTGAATAAACAGAAACCACCAGTTCTAACCGACGGTTTCTATTTTACAGGTTTTACCTGTGAGATTATTTGAGCGGTTGTTATCTTTTCTGTCGGAAAAATAACAACAACCACGACACTCAAAATATATTTTCCTATCAACGATATTTTTCATATATTAAATAGCATATCATTGGTGCTATGATTGACACAAACGGAAAAATGGTCTATCATCATTAGTTGTTTGACAACGGAATACATCAGAGAGAAACCTTGTTTTTTTTCGACGCAAAAAATCCAATTAAGAAAGGAGAAAGGAGAAAATGGCAGAGGAGAAGGAGGTTTATGATTTTGAAAAAAGGATCCAAAATTTCAGATCCACGTGGGAAAAAAGATTCGAAAAATTTCTCCCGGAAGATCTAAAAAAAGAGGACTTCTTTTTCGAAATCTCCATGCTGGAACAGGGAGAACAAGATGAGGAGCAAGAGACCTTCCAAATCACTCTTTCGGATGAATTGATGAAGAAGTTCATCCAAGAAAGGGCGATGGAAATCGTGAAGGCCATTGAAAGAAATTATGATCTCCAGTCGGAGAAAGGAAAAGAGCAGGAATTGCTCAAAATCCGAGGTCAAAAAATAACGACTAAAGGAGAATTCGGACTTTCCTCTATTTCTCACATATTCTCCGCTATCGAAGCGAGAATAAAAAAAGAAATTGAAGAAAGAAAATCCCAGATCAGAAAAAAGATCGAAAAAAACAAGGAGCATCTTTATCTGTACACTGAAAAAATTCTCTCATCTAAAAAAATCCAAATAAGTCATCAAGTTTTTTTCCGTAATGGCAGTTATTATATATGCCTAAGGAAATCGAGAGGAAAAGGAAGGTGGTATGGAAATTTAAAGATAACTTTTTTCAACTCGTCAATCAAGGAATTGGAGAAAATCATCGAAGATAAGATTGAGGAAATTTACATCATCCTCAATCTTAAGAAGTAAAGGCAATCATCAACCAACAGCCAGCGGCATCATCCCCTGGCTGTTTTTTTTTCAATTGTCGGCGGTTTCTCGAACATAGTGTTTCTTCAAAAATTTGTTTCGCGTTGTTATTGTATCAAAATATGGGGAAAGTTCTGGTACCGCCAAGGGGATTCGAACCCCTGATTTTCAGGATGAGAACCTGATGTCCTGAACCGGGCTAGACGATGGCGGCTTTTGTTTCAACAATCACCATTCTAGCCATTTTTCTTCAATAAATCAATACTGGCTAAAAAATAACTTACACGAAATTATCTTTATTCAAAGTTATTTTTAGCCATTCTTTATTTTGTCGGCACAACACATCTTTGGCTTTCAATGGCTCTGCCATGATTTCTTCCACTATTTTTTCCATCCGCATTCCTTGAGAACCTTTAACCAAAATAACATCCCCTTCTCGAATTTCTTCCTGCAGTTTCCTTCCCAGAAGATTCAGATCGTCAAAATAGAATATTTTATCCGCAGGATATTTGAGTTCCATCAACCTTTTCACGGTAATTTCCATCCTTTTGCCAACTGCAAAAAACAAATCCGTTTTTATCCTAAAAATTTTTTCCGCCACTTCTTTATGCCCTTTTTCTGTTTCTTCCCCCAATTCAAGCATATCTCCCAAAACCACTATTTTTCTTTTCTTTGACAATTTATCAAGCACGTCAAGCGCCACCAGTGTCGATTTTGGCGAAGCATTGTATGTATCATCGATAATCTTGCTGTTTTTTATTCCAGGAATTAGATTCATTCTTCCTGGTGGCGAAGAAAAATTTTCCAAAATTCCTGCGATTTCCACCAGATTGATTTTGAAATAAATTCCGGTAGTTATTGCTATCAGCGCCGTATAAATCAAATGCTCTGCGATAATATGCGGCAGACGCACGGGAATTGTTTTTCCCTCATAGCTTATCTTAAAATTTATTCCCTTTGGTTCCATCCCCTCGGAACCGAAAGTTTGATAAACAGCTTTGATATGCGCTTCGTCGGAAAATCCAAAACTTATTATCGGCGCTTTTATCTTGTCTTTTAGCGCAACTATTCTTTCATCGTCTGCATTGAGAATCGCCAGTCCGTGTTCCGGCAACTTGTTCATTATTTTTCCTTTTTCTCTGGCAATGTGATCGACGTTTTTGAAATATTCCAAATGACTGCCAGAAATATTCGTGATAATTCCCACCGTTAGCGGAATAAATCCGACTAGATATTCCATATCTCCCGGATGATCAACTCCCATTTCTAAAACCAGAATCTCAGGATATTGACGTGGCAAGACGATGAAAGACAACCACTTTAAAAAAACTCCGCACCATTTGAATATTGACCTTCCTCCAGTTTCTGAACCAATGATAGTTAAAGGAATTCCGATTTCATTGTTGCAATTTTTTTCATTTTTCCAAACTTTAAATTTAGATGAAAGAACCAGAAAAATCGCCTCCTTGGCAGAAGTTTTCCCAACTGATCCAGTAATACCGACAATCACCGGCTGATATTTATTTATTATCGCTTTTGCCATAAAACGCAGGATTTTTTGCAGGATTTTAAGCATTTTTTCTTTGTTCATAATAAAATATTTCGTGATTAATTAAGTGTTTTTTTCTTATCTTTTTTTTCATCATCCTCTTTGACGATCGGATCCACGGCCGGTTCGGGTTTTATTTCCTGTTCCGGCATATATTTTTTCAATTTTTCCACGTCATAGTCCTCCGTCGACTCCACTCTGTAATAATCCAGGACGAATTTCATTATTTTGGAGAAAGCCGGAGCCGCCGTCGATTCCGCCCATTGTACGCCTTTCGGATTATAAATCTTCACTAGAATCACAAATTGCGGGTCGCTCACGGGCGCAAATCCCGCGAACGATCCGACAGTAATTTCGTCTTCATAACCACCGCCTTCCTTTTTCGGCACTTGGGCTGTCCCCGTTTTTCCGCCTACCAAATAACCCGGCACATCCGCTCTTTTTCCATGCCCATTAACCACAACGCTTCTTAGCATTTTTCCCAATTGCTTGGCCGTATCTTCCTTTATCACCCTTCTAATCTCTTGTGGCTTGATTTCTTCAACGGTTCCATCAGAATGAATTATTTTATCAACAATCTGCGGTTTCATCAATATCCCATCGTTGGCGAGCGCCGCATAGGCATTGATAAGCTGAAGAGCCGTCATCGATATTCCTTGCCCAAAAGCGGAAGTGAAAAAATGGATATTCCTTTTCAGATTCTCCAAATTTTTCACATTACCGTTGACTTCTTCTGGAAGATCAATTCCTGTTTTTTCTCCAAAACCGAAACGTCTCACATATTCGGAAAAATTTTTATTACCCAACATTTTTTCTACGAAAATTGCTCCAGTATTAAGCGATTTTTCCAGAACCTGCGTCATCGTTTGTCTACCATTGGATTTTCCATCGGAATTTTTAATCGAATAGCCCGCCTCTTTCACCAAACCGGAATCTACATAGGTTGTTTCTGGAGATATTTTCCCTTCATCAATGCCGGCGGCGATGACGAACGGCTTGAAGACCGAACCGCATTCAAAGACAGAGCTTACCGACGGATTGGAAAAAACGGAAATATCTTCAACTTCATTGAATTTATTGGAATTAAATGTCGGTTGATTCGCCATCGCCAGGATTTTTCCGGTTTTTGCTTCCATAACAATAGCTGAACCATTTTCCGCTTGGTGTTTTTCTATAATTTCCTTAAGTATTTTTTCCGTTTCATATTGGATCGTATGATCGATAGTCAGAACTAAGCTGTCTCCATTTTCAGCTGACTGTATTTCTCGATTCTCAATAGAAATCCATCTGCCACGAGTATCTTTTTCTTGAGTCAATGTTCCTTTTTTGCCATTTAATTCCTTTTCCCAATACGCTTCAATGCCATATCTGCCTCTAACTTTTTCTCCATCCGACCCCATAAAACCGACGACTTGGGAGCTCAATTCTCCCGCCGGATAAAACCGAAATGTTTCCGGCATCAGATAGACACCTTCCAGCTTCAATTCATGGATTTTTGAAATTTCCTCATCACTCAATTTATGTTTCAGAATTTCAAACAAGTCCTCGAGATTGGATAATTTATCCGCTACCAGATTTTTGTCTAATTGTAAAATATCACTTATTTTATAAATAGTTGCTTCTTTGTTTTTTACTTCTTTGGGAACGACATAGGCCATCTGCAACTGTTGATTGATCGCTATTGGATATTGATCTTGCTTTTCTCGCAGAAAAATTTCTCCTCTTTCCGGATTGAGCGTTTCAAAAAATTCATACTGGTTTTTTGCTTTCTCCCGGAATTCTTCATAAGCCACTATCTGAAGATCATATAAACGAATTAAAATAATGACTGTTGCCAACAAAACAAAGAATACTAGAGCGTGAATTCTCCAGTATTCTTTTGAAAAATAGCGTAAATCTTTCCTTTGTTTAATTTTTTTTCTATGAATCATAACCAGCACCCTTCTACCTCGAAGCCATTGGTCCCGCTTCTTCAATATAATTAGCGTTTCGCAAAACCGTCATTTTCAGATTTTTACTCATTTCTTCCAAATAATATAGTGACTTCAGTTCTGCTTCTTTGATCTTCAATTGCTCACTGTCTTTTTTGAATTCGGATATTTCTTTTTCAACAACGCGCATTTTCATCCCCTTGGAAGCTCCGCCATTGATCGTATATAAATAAAAAGTTCCAGCCATTACGACAAAAATAATCATAACAAAGACCGGATTGATAAATCCTAAAATTTTTTTTGTATTATTTGTATTTCTTACGCTTATAACGCTTCTTGAGGCGCTATAAACAGATTTTGTTTTCGGTCGCCAATGGCAATAACCATCTCCCTCGACCACTGCTATTCCTCGTTTCATTTTTTTTACGTCCCCCACAACATTTATCAGAATGACCTATATAAATTTCTTCTATATCTTTTCTATAATCCTCAATTTAGCGCTCCTTGCCCGTGGATTGATCTTAATTTCTTTTTCATCCGGAACAATCGGTTTTTTGGTAATAATTTTTATTTTGGGCATCCGATAGCATTGGCAAATCGGAAATTCCTTTGGACAAATACATCCCCTAGCATTCTTCTGAAAAATCATCTTGGCGATCCGATCTTCTCCGGAATGGAATGAAATAACCGCTAATCTTCCTTTTTTATTCAAAACCTCTATCGATTGCTGCAAGAATATTTCAATATGATCCAATTCCCGATTGACTTCCATACGGATGGCTTGAAAGGTCTTAGTCGCCCAATGGATTTTTCCCAAGTGATATTTTCTCGGCACAGACTTGCCAATTATTTCAGCCAGTTCCGCCGTAGTATTGATGGTACGCACTTTTCTCTCTTTCATAATCATCCTGACAATCGATCGCGCATACCTTTCTTCTCCGAATTTTTTGATAATATTCTCAAGTTTTTTCTCTTCATACTTGTTCACCACATCCCAGGCAGTTATTTTATCTTCTTTATTCATCCTCATATCCAGGCGAGATTCCTTTTGAAAGCTGAATCCGCGCTCCGGATCATCGAGTTGATCGGAAGAGATTCCAAAATCCGCTAAGATTTTATCCGCAGAAAAAATCTCTAAAGATTCTAAAATTTTTTTAATTCTCGAAAAATTATTATTAATGATTACGACGTTTTCTTTTTTGGTCTTAAGCTTCAAGCTTTTCAATTTCGTTTTGAAATTTTCAACCGCTTCAATATCTCTGTCGATTGAGATCAATTTTCCGTCTGGAGATATTATTTCAAGAATTTGCTTACTATGTCCGCCACCGCCCAAAGTCGCATCTACGACCACGTCTCCATTTTTAAGACATAGTCCTTTGAAAATTTCTTGCAATAAAACTGGTTTATGAACACTCATGTTTAGTAAACCCCCAGCTTGCCTAATTGTTCCGCAATCTCATCGGTATTTTTTTCCGCATTGCGTTTGTAATTATTCCAATGCAGTTCATCCCAAATTTCCAAACGATTATAAATGCCGGCGACAATTACATTTTTTTTGAGTCCGGCATAATCCTTCAGATAATCCGGAATCAAAATCCTGCCCTGTTTATCAATTTCCACATCCACCGCTCCTGCCAACATCAATCGTATGAAACTTCTCGTGTTTGATTCTCCTACCGGAAGGGATCCCAATTTTTCCGCTAATTCCGACCAGACCGTTAAAGGATAGATAAACAGACATTTATCCAAACCTCTTGTCACCACTACTTTATTTTTTAATTCATTGCGAAATTTAGACGGAACCGCCAGACGTTTTTTCGGATCGATCATGTGGGAATATTCGCCGATGAACATAAATAATAAAAGAGAGAATGAATTTTTAATAACCACTTTCCCCCACTTTTATGTAATACAAATCTATTTTAAACCACTATAAAACATCTGTCAACACTGATGAAATAAATCAAAAAACGGCTTTTTTAGGCCGTTTTTCAGAAAGTTATTCACAAATTATCAACTTTATCAGTAATTTCAAATGATTTTAAATTGTAATTTCACCAACTTCCTCCACCACCACCGCCAAAACCTCCACCAGATCCACCGCCGGAAAAACCAGAGCCGCCGCCGGAAGCGGAAGACGGGCTTGATGCCAGAACCGAATTTGCCGAATCGGAAAAATTGGTCAAACTGTTGGCTAAAATTATCGAATTAAAAGTCGCCGTCGAGGAATCGTTATACCAAGACGGATTTTTAACATATATATCGCGAAATTGTTCCGCCCATTTCTTTTCCACTTTCAACACAATCGCAAATGGAAGCAGTTTTTCGAAATGTTCTGGATTTTTTTCCGGTGCATTGTGGAAATTTATCCGATCTTTCTCGGCAACCGTCAGATATTCTTTGAGACCCAGAATATGTTCTTTCGCCAGCACGCCTTTTTTCGTCCGAGACGGCATAAACCAGCCGAAACCAATAATTATGATTCCCGAAACAGTTCCGCTGAAAATTGCCATGCTGCCGAATAAACCGTAACCCAGATATGCTATCAGAAAAACGACCGCTATTCCCGCAATAATATAATTAGCCCGTGCTGTACTCGGATTTTTGTCATAGTATCTCTTTGTCACAACGGCTTGGTATACTTGACCCTTGATTTTTTCGAGATCCTTATAAAATTCATTCTTGAATTCCGATAATTTGACATTTTCATTATTGTTGAATAATTTTTGCATTAGCGTCCGTTCGAATTCTTCTCCGAGACCTGCTTCGGATTTTAATTTTTCCAATTGATAGTCATCAGATTTGGAAATAAATCCTTCTTTTTTTATTTTTGATATTTTCAAATACCCGTGCACTGCCAGATGGATGATGGTAGCGGAAATATCTTTATTATCCGCGCTTTCGTCAAGAATCGTTCCGACTTCGGCTGGCGACAGATTGTCCGGCGCGTCATATTGGGCAATGATGGTTCCCCTGCCTTGCGGATCTCTTCCATATTTTCTCCAGCGATAAAACATATAAGCGAAAACCACGAACGGCAAAAACAAAATTAGATTGTCAGTCATTGTATCGAGAATGTTTTTAACAATGCTCGACTTGGTCACGATCCCTTTAGGAAAACCAACAACAATTGTCATGCCTTCTCGGGAAGCCAAAACATTTTTATTTTCAAAATACGCAACCGTATCCGTCAAATCTCCTCCTGCAGAAGAACCACACTCCGAAGAACTTCCAAAAACGCCAAAATAGCATTTAGTTCTGATCTGGCCGGATGATAAGGATTCTGGAAAAATCAATCTGGCCGAAGACTTTTCAATAGGCACTACCCATCCGTTACCTGTGACATTCCAATAAAGCTCATCACCGTCATTGAAATAATTGATGGCTCTCTTGATTTTATAT
>Ga0315273_10001052_pt1 | contig 30615 bp, 27 predicted proteins | sample YL17G02_0_MG_FD_205753 | JGI IMG/M metagenome (GOLD analysis project Ga0315273, IMG submission 205753) | Sediment microbial communities from Yellowstone Lake, YNP, Wyoming, USA - YL17G02_0 | ecosystem: Environmental > Aquatic > Freshwater > Lake > Sediment | place: USA: Wyoming | collected... | reverse complement strand
GGTTATTCAGGAATTTCTGGTTATTCTGGGATATCGGGATTTAGTGGTTATTCTGGAATGTCAGGATATAGTGGGGTCTCGGGATATTCCGGTGTAGGCACTTCTGGATACTCTGGTATTGGTACATCTGGATACTCGGGTATCTCAGGATATAGTGGCATAGGAGCTTCTGGATATTCAGGATATTTAGGTACATCTGGATATAGTGGTGTATCTGGCTATTCTGGACCGTCAGGATATTCAGGTACATCTGGCTACAGCGGATCCTCTGGTGAGTCTGGATATTCTGGTATAGGTACTTCCGGTTATTCTGGAATGTCTGGATATTCAGGCATCAGCGGATATAGTGGAATTAATGGAACATCTGGTTATTCTGGGATCAGTGGATATTCAGGCTGGTCAGGTTACAGCGGAATTTCTGGTTGGTCAGGATATTCCGGGAGTGGGTATTCTGGAATATCTGGACACTCAGGATACTCCAGTGCATCAGGCTATAGTGGTATCTCAGGACATTCTGGATATAGCGGATTATCAGGATGGTCTGGGTATTCTGGCGTCTCCGGTTACTCTGGCATTAGTGGATTTTCAGGATATTCAGGTGTTGGTACTTCAGGATATTCAGGTATATCTGGATTTTCGGGATACTCAGGTGCTTCTGGATATTCCGGTACAGGAACTTCAGGATATAGTGGTACAGGTACTTCTGGGTACTCTGGAGCTTCAGGGTATTCTGGATATAGTGGTGTTGGAGCATCTGGATATTCAGGATTGTCAGGTTATAGTGGTCAAGTTGGGTCGTCAGGATACTCTGGAATAAGTGGATATAGTGGTTCATCGGGATATTCTGGTGTATCTGGATATAGTGGGTCAGGCATTTCAGGTTATTCAGGTGTTTCAGGTTTTAGTGGATATTCAGGAATTTCAGGATATAGTGGTGTTGGTACATCTGGTTATTCAGGTGTTGGTACTTCAGGATATAGTGGTTTAGGAATTTCAGGATATTCAGGAGTGTCTGGTTATTCAGGAATTTCAGGGTATTCAGGTACATCGGGATACTCTGGTATTAGTGGTTATTCAGCAATTTCAGGTTATTCAGGAATTAGCGGGTGGTCAGGTTACTCAGCAATTTCTGGGTATTCAGGAATATCTGGTTATTCTGGTATGTCTGGATATTCTGGAGAATCTGGAAAATCCGGTTATAGTGGAATAAGTGGATATTCGGGCTTAGGTTCATCAGGATATAGTGGAGAATCTGGTTATTCTGGATTGGGATTGTCAGGTTATTCTGGCACTTCAGGTTATAGCGGACTTGGAGTTTCTGGCTATTCAGGTATTGGAAGTTCGGGATATTCAGGGTTGTCAGGCTACTCTGCTATATCAGGGTTTAGTGGTTATTCAGGAATTTCAGGATATAGTGGTGTTTCTGGTTATTCAGCAATTTCAGGTTTTAGCGGTTACTCGGGTATTTCTGGATATTCAGGGTTATCAGGATATTCAGGTGAAAGCGGAAAGTCTGGATACTCTGGAGTGTCAGGATACAGCAGTGTCTCGGGCTATTCAGGAATTTCAGGATTTAGTGGTTATTCAGGAATTTCAGGATATAGTGGATTATCAGGTTATTCTGCTATATCAGGGTTTAGTGGTTATTCAGGACATTCGGGATATAGCGGGTTGTCAGGTTATTCTGCTATATCAGGATTCAGTGGTTATTCAGGTGGTTCTGGATATTCAGGAATAAGTGGATTTAGTGGATATTCAGGTGTAGGAACTTCGGGATATAGTGGATTATCAGGTTATTCTAGTATAGGTACTTCAGGTTACAGTGGTCAAACTGGTTCATCAGGATATTCAGGAATAAGTGGATATAGTGGTGCATCTGGGTATAGTGGAGTTGGTACTTCGGGTTATTCAGGTGTTGGCACGTCAGGATATAGCGGAAATGGTACATCAGGATATTCAGGACTTTCAGGATATTCAAGCATTTCAGGATTTTCAGGATATTCAGGTAGATCAGGATATTCAAGCATTTCAGGATTTTCAGGATATTCAGGACTTTCAGGATATTCAAGCATTTCAGGATTTTCAGGATATTCAGGTAGATCAGGATATTCAAGCATTTCAGGATTTTCAGGATATTCAGGACTTTCAGGATATTCAGGACTTTCAGGGTATTCAGGCGTTGGTACTTCTGGGTATTCAGGAATTCAAGGAGGAGCGTCAGGCACAATAAACATGATATTAGATGGTTCTGGATCACCGTTATCTACTGGAATTAAACTTGATATAGCTATACCTTATGGTATTCAATTAACTCGATGGACACTAGTAAGTAGAGAAACTGGATCAATAACTATAAGCTTATGGAAAGACACTTACGCTAACTTCCCACCAACAGTGGCAGATTCTATGAATGCAGGAGGTACTGCACCTAATATTACAACTAGCAACAAAGGGCAGTCGTCTAGCTTTGCAGGTTGGGCAGCTTCAACAGCAGCTGCAGGAGACATTATACGAGTAAATGTAGATACTACATCAACGGTTCAATTAGTGACAATAATTCTTGACTATACGAAGACTTAACTATGGCTTTTTAATTGGACTCTATGACACTGGATGGGTCGATACTGTCGCCGTTACTACTCCTTCAGCAACCGGGACCTGGTATCATTTTACAGGTCGCAGGACTGCTTCCAACAATACTAACGAAATATTTGTAGATGGAGTAAAAGACACAGTTCATACTAGCACTTCTACAACTATAGCAAATAGTGCAGATTCTCTTTGGACAGGCGGTCGTAGTGGAAGTAACGATAGGTTTTTAGACGGATGGCTTGAGGAAATACGTATATCAGATTTAGCCCGAGCTGATAGTTGGGTATCTTCAACTTATAATACTATCAACTCTCCTTCTACCTTTGTTACCGAAGGAACTCCCGTATCCGTAGACTATGCGCATTCTCACGTGATTTGGATAGGATAAAAAGATATGGACAGGGCAATTCTTCGGATCATGGAATAGTGGTGGTGATAGTGCAAACGGAGATATAGACGAAATACGTGTAGCTAACATGGATAGGTCTACTAGTTGGATTACTACGGAGTATAGCTCTTTACTTAATCTTCAGACATTCGCTGCGGCAGGGTCGTCAGAAAGTGTAGCAGAAATAATGAATGTTACGTGGATAAGTTAGCATAAATTCTTCATTATTTTTTGTCTAGTATACATAAGTAGTTTATATTTATATGAGAATTACGGGAGATGAACAGCAGTGATTTCTATTATCATTCCAACTTATAATCATCTGCTAAATGTTTGTTGTAACAGTATCATTAAATGGACTAATCTAACAGACATCGAAATAATCATTGTGATGAATGGCTGTTCTTCTGAAAAAGAAGAATACGTCAAATCCCTAATTGATCAAAAATATCCTGTTCGTACAATTCAATTCAAAGATGCAATTGGATATACAAAAGCAATTAATGTGGGCATTCGAATTGCTAGCGGAGACTATTTGGTCTTGCTGAATGATGACACTATAATTCTAAACGATAATTGGTTAGACATTCTTAAACAGCCGTTTTTGAACGATGTAGACACAGGAATAACTGGTCCAGTAAAATTCACTTGGGATTGTGGGTCTATTACTAGAACTGCTATTGCTTTTTGGTGCTGCATGTTTAAGAAAGATCTAATTCAAGAAATCGGCTATCTAAATGAAGATTACAATCCGGGCATGGGTGAAGACGGAGAATTTTCAACCAAGGCAGAATTGTTAGGGTACAAATTGGTTCAAGTACCTATAGATACAGCTAAAGCTAAAGCATTTGGTGAAGGTCTATCTGATTCTAGTTTTCCAATTTATCATGAAGGCAGTGGTACATTTGCAGATGTGAAAGATTCAGATACAATAAAAATTAGAAATATTAGTGTTCTCGAAAAGCAATTGGCGTCTAGAGTTGAAAAAATTTACGAAATATGCTGTCATCATGAATGCGATATCAATAAGTTGTTTCCTGTTATTAGACGATATGCCAATCGCTGTGATCATATAACAGAATTTGGCGTTAGAGGAGTCTTTTCTACTTATGCTTTTCTAGCAGCAACACCAAAAGTAATGCGATCATATGATATAGTCACGTCTGAAAACATCAAAGAAGCTCTAGATGTAGCTCAAGAAACAGGTATTGATTATAAGTTCATTGAACATGACGTACTTACTACTAATATTGATGAAACAGATTTGCTGTTTATTGACACGCTGCACGCTTACAGGCAATTATCAAAAGAGCTTACTAGACATGCGAATAGAGTGCGAAAATACATTATTTTACATGATACTACTACATGGGGCATTGAGGATGAAATTAAAGAAGACATTCCGGTAAAACAAGGTTTACAGTTAGCAATAAAAGAATTCCTTGAAGTCAATCCTCAGTGGGTCATTGAAAGAGAAATTACTGAGTCTAATGGATTAGTGGTTTTGAAGCGCATTCCTAAATTCAGTATTATTGTTCCTACTTGTGATAATACCGGTGATATTCTAATGACTTGTATAGATAGAATATTAGAACATACAAATTTGATAGACAAAGAAGTTATAGTTGTAGCTAATGGCTGTAATGAAAAGGTACTTAACTATCTGTCAACTTTGCGCCGCAAAGTTACTACTCTTAATTTAGGTCCCGCACAAGGTCAAATAGTTCCTGTTAACAAAGGTACTACAATTGCGCAAGGCGAATATATTGTTCTACTTGATGATGATTCACATTTGTTGATGCAGCTAAAAGATATATGGATCATGAAACTCTATTTGCCGTTTATATCAGACGACAAAGTTGGAGTGACAGGCGTATTTAGTGCCGTTTATCCTTATATCGGACAGGCTATGCATAGTGGATGTGCAATGTATCGTCACGACATTTGGAAGCAAGTCGGTGGTTTTGATCCCATATTTGGTTTTGGGTTTTTATGTGATGCAGATGTTAGTTTACGAATAAAAGCGCTTGGTTATTCAATAGTGCCAGTTGGTGATGACATGGCTTATCCAATATATCATCCAGGTAGTCCTGTGGATACGCAAGTTAAGAAAGAAAAATGGGAATTGATGCGAAAAAATAGAGAGATTCTCTATTCTAGACATTGGAGAAAACCAGTGTATTCTGTAATAGTTCCAACGTATAATCATCTTGAAGATTGTTTGAAACCATGTCTTGAAAGTATTAAGCAACACACCGACTTTAATACTATAGATATTGAAATTATTGTAGTGGCTAATGGCTGTAAAGATGGTACGAAAGAATATGTAGATTATCTTGGATATCCGTTTAAGCTTGTTTGGTTTGATGAAGGTTTGGGATTTACTAGAGCGACTAACGAAGGACTTAAGATAGTTAAAGGTGATTACATAATATTGTTTAACAATGATGCAATGCTTTTAGAACAAGGATTGCCAAAAAATGCATGGTTGAATATGTTAGTAGAACCATTTTTGACAGACGATAAAGTTGGCATAACTGGTCCATTGAAACTGTATGACAATTATGCCGGATATGAAGTTATGATATTTTTCTGTGTGATGATTCAAAAGAAATTGTTTGATGAATTAGGTTTACTTGACGAGTGCTTTTCACCAGGTGGCGGAGAAGATATTGATTTTTGCGTGAAAGCGCAGCTTGCAGGATATAAACAAGTAGTCGTTCCTGATTCTAATGTTACAATGACGTGGACAAATTGTGGAAAATTTCCAATCTATCATAAAGGTGAAGGTACATTTACAAATGAAGAATTTCCAGAATACAGTTTACGTATCATAAAAGACAATGGTTTCAAAAATATGATGCGTTACAATAAGCACATTAAACTCAATTTGGGTTCAGGCGGTGTTGATGTTCCTGGATATATTAGTGTTGACAAATATGATACTCGTGCGCAAGTGTTAATGGATGTGTTCGATATGGATATGCCAGAAAATTCAGTTGAAGAAATACTAGCTTCACATTTGTTTGAACACGTGAATCCGTATAAAGCTGTAGAGTTGTTGAAGAAATGGCGGACGATTTTGAAGCCCGGTGGAAAGTTGATTATGGAGCTTCCGAATATAGAAGAATTGTGCAAAGACTTTGTTACAGCATCAAAGGATGAGAGATATGGTATACTAAATTGTTTCTTCTGTCCTGTTAATACAACGGCATCAGGCACAGTGGGTGATATTACGAGTCCACATTTGTGGGGATGGTATCCTGAAATTATGGCTGAGCATTTGACATGGGCCGGATTTCAAGACATTATATTCTTGCCAGAGCAAATTCCTCATCCATTGAAGAATTTCCGAGTTGAAGCTAAAAAACCAAATACGAGAGAAGTATGTGTAGCCCATTTTGCATAGACTTTGGAAAGAAATATCTCAGTAGTCAAATTACAGTACAAAATTACAGCGTGCAATCTGTATGATAACTGCAATTCTTAATGGGTTTAGAAGAAAAGACAATTTGAAGCAGCAGCTTGATGCTTTAAACTGTCAGACAGTAAAGCCAAGTGAAGTGTTGTTGTGGTATAATAATCCGGGTGAAGGCTTTAGTTTGAATTTTGATGTCGTCAATCAGACAAAAGCAGCTATTAGTAATCATAATTTTGGTGTATGGGCTAGATTTGCATTTGCATTAAACGCTAGAACAAAATATGTCTGTATGTTTGATGATGATACGATTCCAGGTAGTAAGTGGTTTGAAAATTGTTTAGAAACAATTAAAGTACATCAAGGGTTATTGGGTACTAATGGATTGATTTGCGATCCTAACAATTATCATAATCATCAGCGATTTGGTTGGATAAATCCAAACGAGCAAACAGTACAAGTTGATTTAGTAGGTCATGCATGGTTTTTTGAAAGAGACTGGTTGTCAGCAATGTGGTCTGAGTTACCGTTAATAGATATGTCATTCATGTGCGGTGAAGATATGCATTTTTCATACACATTACAGAAATATCGAGGATTGAATACATACGTGCCGCCGCATCCAATTTCAGATAAGTCTTTATGGGGTAGCTTAAATGGTTGGACATTAGGTACTGACCAACAAGCAATTTCATTAAGACATGTGCATAATAGCGATCAGACATTTAGGACAGAAGTTCACAGTTACTTCAAATTATTACAATCCAAAGGTTGGAAACTAATACTAGCATGAAAAATATTCTGGTCATCATTGGCACCAGACCTGAAGCAATTAAATTGTTTCCAGTTATTTTGTCGCTTAAAGCAGTAAATTGTAATGTTCAAGTGTGCCTATCAGGGCAGCATGTCGGCAGTGCATTGTCAATTCTATCTACTTTTAGCATTACAGTAGATTATCAAATAGAACAGACTGAAAGAGATAGAACGCTGTCTGACTTGTCATCAAAGATCTTTAATGATCTTCCGTACATTTTTGAATTAGCTAAGCCCGATTTAGTAATAGTTCAGGGCGATACAACGACAGCTTTGATTGCTGCTTTGTGTGCATTTTATTGTCATATACAAGTAGCTCATGTAGAGGCGGGTTTACGAACAGATAACAAGTTTGATCCTTATCCTGAAGAAGTAAATCGTAGAATGATATCTGAGATCGCTTCTATACATTTTGCACCGACTGAGACAGCATTTGAAGCATTAAGAGATAAAGGTGATTCGTATTTGACTGGAAACACTGGAATAGATGCTGTCAGACTTATAAAAAGCAGTATTACGCCATTAGTAGATGATAATGATGTTGTGATTATAACTATACATCGAAGAGAAAATTGGGAGAATCTTGAAAGAATTTGTTGTTCTTTAGACGATTTGTCTAGATTTTATCCAGCAATAACATTCAAGTTTATAACACATCCAAATCCAGAACTGTGTAATAGAATAGAATCTTGTTTAGCGTTGTCGTCACCGATAAAGCTTATACCGGCAATGGACTACATTAACTTTATTTCAATGCTAAGTGCATCAAAGTATGTTATTACTGATAGCGGAGGTGTGCAAGAAGAGTCGGCTTTTCTAGGAAAGTTTGCATTTGTAATGCGCGAAACAACAGAGAGATTTGAAAGTATTCGAAACAACTTGTCTATGTTAGTAACTCCTGATAATTTGATAGAAATAGTGGCTACAACAAATGTCAACATTCAATCATCACTAATATACGGTAATGGATATGCAGCAGACACTATAGCTGAAGTGTTATCTAATGAGAACTAAATCATTTAGAGAAGAATTTGAGTATTTTTGGGATCGTATATTTGTTAAGAGGCAATATACGTATCTTGCTAGATATGCAGACGGTGAAGCCGGATTGTTGCAAGGCAAGTCATTTAATCACATGAATCAGATTGATGGATGGGTATCTTCAGGATTTAACAAATTTAATGATGATTTGCGTCGAGCAATTTCTCATAAAGAATCAGATTACTTCTATGGTATTTCTTGTAAATGCTGTGATGAAGTTACAAAACAATATTTGTTATCACAATTAAAGTGTGATGATGATCAAACAACATATTCAAATCTTTGGGTCAATGGAAACTACAATGAATTCAAGAGAAGATTAGCATTGATAGATGAAGATGTGATAGTAGTTGGTAATTCTATAGGCTGTAAGTCACAATATCCATTTAGAGTGTCAAAATATGAATCTATATCAGGTCAAATAATTCAAGATTGGAAAACAAAGCGTACACAAATCATTCGCTCATTTATTGAATTGATTGTTACTAAAAAGAATCCGTTAGTTTTATTTGCAGCGGGACCATTATCTGAGATCTTGATTGATTGTGCTAAATGTGTAACTACTGGTCGATTTGTTGATATAGGGTCTGCTCTTGATGAATACATATTTGGTCGTCAAACTAGACCATACATGATTTTAGGCACACCTTTTAACACTAGAATGTGCGAGTTCTAATGGCTCTAATAAATGTACCGATTAAAGAAATTGAATGTGTTACTGGCAAAAAAGTTAGAGGTATTGTTCACGTTGGTGCAAGTGTAGGTGAAGAACATAATGAATATGCTTCTAATAGTATAGAAAACGTTATATGGATCGAGCCTCTTAAAGATAGTTTTGAAAAACTTAAGTTACTTGGAATATTGCCTGGCAACAAAGTATTTAACTGCGCAATTGGTGATTATGATGGCGAAGCAGTCATACGGGTGATGAACAATAGAGTGTCTTCTTCTTTACGTGAATTAGGCACGCACAAGATCATGTCACCTGATGTTGAAGTAGTAGACAAATATACTGTGTCTGTCAAGAAATTATCGACGTTGTTTCAAGAAAATAATCTTCAAAGTGACTTGTATAACTTACTTGTAGTTGATACTCAGGGCACAGAGGATTTAGTTCTTGTAGGTTGTGATGATCTTCTAAATAGATTTGACATTCTGTTTTTAGAATTGAATATTAATGAAGTGTATCGAGGATGTAAGACAAACATAGAAGTTGAACAGTTTTTAGTTAATCGTGGATTTCAACTTGTAATTCAAAAGCAAATTAATAGATTACAAACAGAAGCTATTTTTGTTCGCAATACTCCAAAGACATATTTTGTGATTCAAGGTCATACAAAACATTGTGATGAAATTTTGCATTCATATCGAAATGTTGCTAATGTAATCTGGTGTACAGATGAAGATTCTCCGAAAGAATCATTAGACAAAATTAGACATTCAAATGTAGTTTTAGAGACTATTCCATCAATGCCATATATGTTTGGACGCATCAATAAACATATTGCGTCATCGCTTGCTGGAATCAAATTGGCACAAGATTTAGGTGCTAAATATGTTATCAAAATCAGGTCCGATATTGTTATTTCAAGTTATGAAAGTTTTTTGAATGCTCTAAATACAGACGGCAAAATATATAGCATGATGTATGTTGATCACAATGACATTGTTAAACCTTCGGCAGGTATGATAAACAATACAACGCACTGGCTTAATCTATATTTTCAAGGTAAAGTGAAGAACATTTGCAAATTCAACTATCTTACTGATTGGATGTTTTACGGACCAATAGACAAGTTGCGATCAATGTATGAAAATTGTAATTTATCTGATCTTAGTGTTGAAAATATAATGTGTGAAATACGCGTTATTGCTTCGTATCTTTCAAATATAGGTAAAGATATCGATTTATCATTTCCTGTTCTTAAGCAAGATTTTGGTATTATCATGGGACAGATGGATCGCGAAGGTATTGATGTATATTCTCTAAAGATGCAAATGAATTATTCAAAGATGCACAAAGAATCTTCTTTTGGAGCTATACCAAATGTATACATTCCTGAATGATATAGTTTTAGTGACGTATACTAATAGCCGATATGCAGACGTTTGGCCCATTCATTTTGGACAGCTAGATGAATTACTTCCTGAAATGAAAAGCTATGTCATAAGCGATGTAGTGCCGAATTCGTTTTTTCATCACAAATTTATACAGTACAAGAACTCAGATTGGTATTGGAAACAATGGTGTGACAGTCTTACACAAATTGCATGTAAGTATTTTATTTATTTGCAGGAAGATTTCTTTCTATATGGTAGACCGGATTTGTCATGCATACAATACTGTTTATGTTTCTTAGATTGTCATCCTGAATTGTCATTTATACGATTGTGTGCGCATGACAGATTACCGAAAGATAAGATTGAATCGAACTTGTTTGACTTGCCTGCGGGAAATCAATTTGTGTTTGCTATGCAACCGACTATTTGGAGAAAAGATACGTTTCTAGCGCTATATAAAGAGGTCGCATCAGATGATTTTAGAGAAAAGCAAGCTTATGTGGATGCCACTGTTAAGCTGCGTATCTCTGGAGTCTATGTCTATCAGGGTGAATCAAAACGCGGGTTCTTTCATTATAACTCCAATATTTTCCCTTATACTGCTACAGGTTTAGTACGTAGAAAATGGAACACGTTGGAATATCAGAAAGAACTTAAAGAACTTACAACAAAATACAAAATAGACATGAGTATTAGAGGATTTTTTGATCCTAACGAACCGCAGGAATGGTAATGAATTTAGTATTCGACATAGGCTATAATGTCGGTAATTTTGCACATGACATTATTCAATCATACCCTCATTGCAAAGTCATAGGTGTAGATGCTAATGGCAGTTTGTTATCAAATGCGCCTGCAAATGTTACTTTTGTTAATGTATTGATGTCAAATATTGACAATGAGTTGCGACCATTCTATATAGAGACGCTGCAAAGCGGAATATCTACAGCATCAAGGGAGTTCATGTATGATTCTAGATTTGGTAAAGGAAACAGAGTTGTAGATGCAAGCTTTAATTGTTGGGACAAAGTTGATATCGTCAAAACAATGACTTTAGATACATTGGTTAAACGCTTTGGTCGACCAGATTTGATCAAAATAGATGTTGAAGGATGGGAACATAAGGTGCTATTAGGATTGACGTCAAAACAAAGTAGAATATGTTTTGAATGGTCTGAAGAGATATTTCATGTAACAGAACAGTGCGTGAGACATTTGATTCGATTAGGTTATAGAGAATTTTGCGTGGCTGGATATTTTGAAGAAGGTGATGTATTTTCAAAGCTTGAATATGATGTTAACGGTGATACATACGATAGACAGCCTGTAAAATTTCATAGATGGTTTGATTTACAACAAGACATTAAACGTATGTTGCATCCTGATAGACGGATGAATATGGGAATGGTTTTTGTACGATGATAGTTCATGAAAATATATCTGCAGTACCTTATTACGATCCTCTAAGATATTTTCATTTCGGTGAACATCACAACACTGAAACTGACAATGTTCATCTTTGGATTGGCTCTCAAGGTGCGTGCCTTGTCAATCCTGATGACTTAAACATGTATATTGACTTTGAACAGCCAAACATGTGGTACCACGAAGATTCACTACAAAATGCTTTACTAAATGAAACTAGATATTCCAAGATTCTAACTGTATGTCATTATACATGTGACTGGCGCAACAAAGTGCTTGGTAGAAATCAATATGTGCCTATTACATATTTTTTGAACGTAAAGTATGTGCCTTTTGCAGTCAATAAAATTCATAACATAATATACACTGGAAATAATCAAGCACTGTACGGACAGTTCCTTAACATAATGCGACCTTTCAATTACAGAGTAGTATGTGGAGATCCTACTATAGATTATCAAGGCAAATTGAATCTGATTGCACAATCTAAAATTACACTGGTTCACAATCTGATAGGCATACCTGCAGAAGCTCGAATTAGAATAGCAACTGTAGATCGATATAGAGAGAGTGCTATTTTTCATGATTTTGAATCTAAGCAATATTTGCCACAGATAAAGACAAGACCATTTGAAGCTGCGTTTTGTAAGTCATTGATACTGTGTTGGAGAGACGAATATAATGTTATAGAGCGATTTTTTGAAAATGGTAGCGAGTTTGTTTACTTAGATGCAGATGATTCTGAGCGACAGATAGCAGATATTTTGAAGAATTATGGAGATTATCAAGTGATTATTGATAGAGCTTATGAAAGAGCAATGGATGAATATACGACAGATAGTTTATTGAAATTTGTTAAGAGCGCGCTATGAACATACTGTTTATAGAAAAGAAACTTCGTGCAGATAAATTGGGTATTTGCTATTTGTCATGTATATTGAAAGATGCAGGTCATAACGTCGACTTGATTCAAGATGACGTGATTAGTGCTGATGATTACTTAAAATTGCAATGCCCTGACTTTGTTATGTGGTCTGTTTCTAGTGGTGAGCAAGATTGGATGTTTTGTAGGAACAGACAACTTAAAGAGAAATTCAAGTTCATTAGTGTTGTAGGCGGACCACACTTCACTTATTTTCCAGAACAAGGTGATGAAAATGTTTGTATTGATTATGTTGTGCAAGGTCCAGGTGAAAATGTAATACTTGATATTGTTGAATGTCGAATTAAAAGTAAAGTCATCAAAGGGTCGCTACCATATAGAAGTCAAATTAAGCCTCCCGATAGATCAATCATATACAAAGATCCTGAATTTAGTTCATCACCAATGAAACGATTTATGGCTAATCGTTTTTGTAAATGGAATTGCAGCTATTGCTTTAATCACGTGTTTAGAAAGCTATACTCAGATGAAAAAGATCGTATAAATCAGATTACTTATGTAGAAGATATAGTGAAAGAAGTGTTGGATGTAAAAGAAAAGTATGGATTAGAATTAGCATATTTCAACGATGACAATTTGGCAGCGAATAAAGATTGGATTTATGAATTCTGTAAGAGTATGGGAAAGACAGGAATAAAGTTTTGTGGATCTGTACGAGTAGAAGATGTAGATACAAATATTTTGAGAGTAATGGCTGATGCAGGTTGCACGTTTTTGAATATGGCTTTAGAAGCTGGAAATCCTGAAACCTTGAAATTGTTACGTCGGAGTGAAAGCACGTTTGAGAAAGTAAAGAACATTGCAACACTTGCAATGCATTTTGGCATCAAAGTTCGTATTCAGAATATGATTGGTTTGCCAGTTAAGAACATTCTTGAAGATGCACTTTATACTTTACAATGTAACATATCTATTGGTCCTACTGATTCTTGGGTGTCTGTTTATCAGCCTTATGGTAAGACAGATCTTGCAGAATATTGTGTCAATCAGGGCTTCATTAAATCAGACTATATTGCGCAAGGTCAATATGATCGTAGTCAGTTTGATTTTGCAGATTCTGAAAAGATTTACCGACTGTCAAAATGGTGGTGGTTTTTTGTAGTGTATAAGGTAGATATGGATCTGGTTAAGACAATTATTGAATTGCCGTTGACTGATGAACAATTGAATATGTTACAAAACATGCGACTTGAAAAATCTAAGAAACTGCTATATAATTTTTAACTAAAGGGCTAAATCATGTATCGAAAAGTGAAACATGAAGGTACTGGAATTGAAGTTTATGTTAGAGAAGATCACGGTGATCAAGACTTGACCATGCTTAAAGATGTGTTTATGGATGATATTTATGGTTTGCAGAGATTTTTGCCTCAAAAAATACAGAGAATTCTACCAATCAAAACAGTATTGGATTGTGGCGGTCATATTGGTTCTTTTGGATTACTTGCTAACAAGTGCTTTCCAGGAATAAAGTTAACAGCTGTCGAGCCTAATAGAGACTCGGCTAATTTGTATCAGATGAATATGGAAATCAACGGCGTCAAGAATTTCAAAGTGATACCTGTCGGACTAAGTTATGACAAGAGTAAAAATACAATGATTGTGGGTGATGATTCAACAGCGATATCCATGTTGGTTACTGAAGAAGAAGCTCGAAAAGCCGTGAAAGAAGATTACGAGGGATCATGGGATTTGATTAAGTGTTTTGGTAAAGAATGCGGCAGGAACAGAACATATAGAATTGATACCCAGGGCATAAAGACAATAACATTTGAAGAGCTTTTACAGCAAGAAAATATTAAAGAGGTCGATATTTTGAAAATGGACTGTGAAGGTGCTGAATGTGACGTGTTTATAAATTGCAAGGCTGACGCTTTGGAAGTAGCAAAAGTGATTTTGTGCGAGTACCATTATGCTACTAGTGGAGTAAATTTGTTTCTTAAATGTAAAGACAAATTCAAAAACTTTGTACTTAGTGACATTGATTTTAGTCCAGTTAAGTGGTACGAGCGAGTTGGATATTTTGTGGCAATTCGAAAGGACGTTTTGATTTGAAAAAGATTATAGTGATTACGACTATTCATGAACCGACAGAAGCTATAATGAAATATATTGGCATGTCTGATTGGCAAGTGATAGTTGTTGGTGATTTGAAAACGCCTCATGTATTATATGAACGATTACAGCGTGAAGGTAAAATTCAATATTTGTCTCCAGAATGGCAAAGTACACATTATTCTGATCTTAGTGATGCAATTGGATGGAACACGTCATGTCGTAGAAGCATTGGATTCATAGTTGCCTATAAGCAAGGTTGTGATTTACTAGCTCATGTAGACGATGACAATATTCCGTATGATAATTGGGGAAAAGACATTATAGTGAATAAAGAGACTGAAGTCGTAATGTATAAGACAGAGAATTTAATTTTTGAACCATTGGCTGCTACAAACGTCAATTTTTGGCATAGAGGATTTCCATTAGATTTAGTGAAAGATCGACATGCAATTCGATGCTCAGGGACTGCCATAGTGAAAGTGTTAGTGCAGGCTAATTTGTGGAATGGAAATCCTGATATAGATGCATTGCAAAGAATACTATTTAGAGATTGGGAAGATGTAAAGTTCAATGTAGCTGGATATTTCACGTCAAATGCACCATTTAGTCCATTTGACAGTCAAAATACGATTATGGCTCGCGAAGTGATACCTTATTTCATGTTGATTCCGAATATTGGAAGAGTAGATGACATTTGGGGATCGTATTTAGCTCAACATCATTTGTATTCTGGATCACCGATAGTTGCTTATGGACCTGCTACAGTTTATCAAGATCGTCATCCTCATGATCTATTTGATGACTTTGAAAAAGAAGTCTATAGTTATAAAAGAGGATCAGCATTTGTGAAAAAACCGTTTGATGTTCTTCCGCAAAGCTCGATTAACTGCTTCAATTTATACAGGAGTCATTTTAATGAGTGAATGGACTGACAAGTACAATTCGTTCAATTCAATGAAAGCTCTTGTACATGTTGAATACTGGCAACAATTTGTTGAAACTGGACGAATTCCTTCGCCGCGATTCGTGTCCATAGATCCTTGTGGTATTTGCAATTATCATTGTCCACACTGTAATGCAGCAAAGGTTTTAACTGATTCAAAAGAAAAGATGTCAGTTCAGACCATTGATAATATTTTGTGGCTATTACAGCACTGGAAAACACGAGCAGTATGCATTGGTGGTGGCGGAGAATCATTGTTGAATCATAATACGTATGAGCTTATAGATAGTTTGTATTTGTTAGGAATAGATATTGGTGTTGTAACAAATGGATCTCGTATAGATAGTTTGAATACATTACTGAAATGTAAGTGGATAGGTTTTTCTATGGATGCAGCAACATCAAAAACTTATTCTTTAATGAAGGGTTTGTCATCATACAATTTTGATGCAGTACTATCGAATATTGCACTATTGACAAATAAGGGCACTGAAATTTCATATAAGTTCTTGTTGCACCCAAATAATTGTGACGAGATATATGACGCATGTAGAATAGCTAAAGAGATTGGATGTAATTTGATTCATATTCGACCAGGTGCAGAACCTTGGTTTTCACAAGATAGATCATGGGTGTTTAGTACAGATCAAATAGACAAAATTCAAGATGATATTTCTAGAGCACGAAACGCATTTGAAGATGCTGAATTTAGAATCTTCGGAATTACACATAAATTTGCTCCAGATTATAGCATCAAGAAATCATTCAAAAAATGTTATGCTTGCTTGACAACATGCGTTATTTCACCTAATGGTGATGTAGGTTTGTGTTGTGATAGACGAGGTGATTCTAGTGTAGTTTTAGGCAATATCGGAACTGCGTCTACTAATATAGTTAAAGCTTCTGGCTGGGGATCAGACAAACATCGAGCAATTCATGCTCATATAGATGTTAGTGCTTGTCCTCGTTGCACATATTCTCATATCAATGAAATATTTGAAAATGTGATTATCAAAGATAAGATGCTTTTTAATATGTATTGAAGAACATTATGATAGAATTTCCGTTGCCAGATTTGTTAGACAAAATATCGATATTGCAATTGAAAGTTGAACGTATACAGGAAGATTCTTGTAAACAAGAGCTTGCTTATTTGATGCAGCAGCTTCCAGAATACGGTTTTGCAGAAGCTGAAGAGTTCATTAATAGATTACGCAGTGTGAATGGTCGTATATGGGATATGGAGTCAGACATTCGAAAAGGAAAAGAGCACGAACTTGGATTAGAAGAAGTAGGTAGACGTGCTTTAGGAATACGTAATCTAAACAAGTTTCGTATTCGTATTAAAAACGAAATAGTTGAAAAGACTAATAAAGGGTTCAAAGACGTAAAAATCAATCATGGATCAGAATAGGATTTAATTATGACAGATGATCTTACTGTTACTTGTGTCATATCTACTAAAGACCGTTATTTTACAACACTGCCACAAGCTTTGATTGCAGTGTGCATGCAGACTCGTAAACCAGATCATCTTATCTTATTTGATGACGGTGAGCAAAGAGATTTAAGAGGTGACTCACTATATTCGCACATTTTCTCTCTATTAGATTACTATGGATTGAAAGATAACTGGCAAGTAGCATTTGGTGAACGAAAAGGACAGGTCTTAAATCATATCAAGTCTACACATATAGCAAAAACTACATGGATATGGCGACTTGATGATGATAACGTGCCCGAACATGATGTACTAGAAAAACTAGTTAAGAATATACGACCTAATGTAGCTGCAGTCGGTGGTTTAGTTATCACTTCTACTGACATACAACTCTTACCAAAGTTAGCATCTAACGATATTGAAGACATATATTTGGGCATGAATGAACAGTGGTATTTGCATCCTGAAGGATCTAAACCTCGAGAAGTAGATCATCTATACTCTTCATTTATCTATCGTAGAGAAATTGCTGAATATTGCAATGAATTATCTCCCGTAGGGCATAGAGAAGAAACGATATTGACATACAGTTTTAAGGCAAAAGGATATGTCAATATATTAGAACCAAGTGCAAAAACATGGCACTTTCGTAATCCGACTGGAGGAATTAGATCTCATACTAATGCGCAATATTATACGAATGATGAAAGAGTATTTAGCAGATATATGCAAGAGTGGAATATTAAACCTAAAGATCATGTTTATGCAGTACTGGATAATGGAATTGGTGATCATTACGCATTCAAATATTGGCTACCAGAGTATTTAGACAGAAACAAAGATAAGAAATGCGTATTTTTCACTTGTTATCCTGACGTTTTTTCTGACATGAGCATTATACAAGGTTCGATTGCAGATGCTAAACAAATGTTTCCAGATATCGACAGATTCAACATCTACAAATGGATGCTAGATAACAATTGGAAGAAGAACTTACCGTGGGCTTTTAAACAAATGTATCAAGTACACGGTAATGGCAACAAAGAGAAGTGTACTCGAACAGGTACTGGAGATGCAATAATTATCAGCCCATATAGTCATGGTAGTAAACATCCCAAGAGTTATCCGCACTGGACAGATTTAGTTCTTATGTTGAAAACAACGGGACTTAGATTAATTCAAATTGGTGTTACTGGTGATGAGCGATTGTTAGGAGTTGATGACTTTTTACAGAATCAGTCTTTTAGACAAATTGAAAAGTTGATTGATGATTGCCGTAGCTGGATTGGAGTCGACAATTTCTTACAGCACTTATGTCATTGTAGACCGGTGACTCCTAAAGGAATAGTATTGTGGGGTATATCTGACCCTCAATTGTTCGGTTATGAATACAATCTAAATGTGATCGGTAAACGATTGCGACCAGATCAGTTTGGTACGTGGCAAATTGAACCAGATCCTTCTGTGTTTTGGGATGCAGAAGAAGTATTTAAGCGTATTCAATTATTTATTAAGGGGAATTAGTGTCATCATTAGGACTGAGTGTCATAGTTGGTAAAGATGAAGCTTTTGAGTTTGATCGATGCTTGAAAAGTCTTTCTCGTGGAAAGTCATTGTTTGATGAAATTGTGATAACGATGACGTTTAAGGACGTAGCTGTCGAAGCTGTAGCTAAAAAATACACCGACAAGATACACTTTTTTGCATGGATTAAAGATTTTGCAGCAGCTAGAAATTTTTGTCTTGATAAAATGACCACTGATTATGTCATGTGGGTAGATGCTGATGACATTGTTACTGCTACAAATTTTGATAAACTGCTAGAGCTTAAATCTAAGCTTTGCGACCATGATGTGTACATGATGACATATAACTACTTTCATGACAGTGAAGGTAGGCCGGTTGTCGTACAGCCTCGTGAAAGAATTTTTCGCAGGATTAAATCACTACAATGGCAAGGCGTAGTTCATGAGACAGTAATACTTTTAGCAGAACACAAAATAGAACAAAGACGAGATATTGCAATAGATCATTATCGTATGAAGCCGCATAGTGGCATACGAAATATTGAAATATTACGAGAACAATTTAGACTATGTCCTAATGATGCTAGAATTCATTTCTATCTTGGGCGCGATGTACTTGAGGAAGGTCTTTATGGTAATAAGCCTGAGTTGTTAGAAGAAGGCTATACTATATTAGAGGAATTCGTTAGTAAGAGCTACGGATATGAAGAAAATCGAACAGTTGCATGCATTAAACTAGCACAACGATATCTATGGAAACAGCAATATGATATAGCAAAAAACTATGCAATGCAAGGAATGACGCTATCTGACAAATATGCAGAGCTTTATTTGATTTTAGCAGAAATCTATAGAGCAAGCGGTAATTATGACTTAGCAATACAATACAATGAAGAAGCTTTGACAAGAAATTTTGATGCTAATTTTTCGCAGATGCCTGAACAATACAAATTGAAACCTGCAGTTAATCTTGCATTATTGTATTATTGGAACAAAGGTGACAAAGAAAAATCATTTGAATATAACAGATTAGCATTACAGTACGTGCCGCACGACACGAACTTACTATACAATCAGTCAGTACTTTTCAATCAGATGTCTACAAAGATATCAGCAGTGTGGCTAGTACCATGTGTTAATTTACAGTATGCAACTATTAGAATACGATATCACAATATTGATCAAACTTTGACAAAAATGGGCATGCAGTCAACAATTGTGACAAATTACTATAGTTCATCTATAGAAACACTTGTTGAAGCCATGTCCAATAGTACTGTATTTGTTTTTACTAGGCAATCTGATTTTGACCTTAAATTGGCAGCAGCACTAAAAGCTAAAGGCAAGAAAGTCATAATAGACATATGCGAGTCAATTTTTTATAGCACAAGCGATCTGAACTCGCTGAATGTATTTGATGCAATTTCATGCTGCTCTACAGGACTGTCAAATGAATTGACTTCATACGGTGTTAATAGAACTAGAGTTATTAAAGATGCGATTGAAGATAAACCAGTGGTTCACAATTACAAGAATGAGGGAAAGCTTAAAGCTGTTTATTGTGGTATGGGCGGAAATAGTTTTCTAGTCACTGACGTTCTTAGAGAGACAATAGAATCTGCCGGATATGAATTAGTCGTTTTGACTGAATGGGACAACGCAACTAAGAAATGGGACATGAATACGTGGCATGAAGACATGAGCACTTGTGATGTTGCGCTATGTCCACAGAGAGTAGATATACAGCCGTCAAAATCAAACGTAAAAGTTACGACTGCAATGAATCTTGGTTTACCAGTTATAGCATCACCAATACTTGCATATCAAGAGGTGGTAAGTCACGGTGATAATGGATTTTTGTGCAATACAAAAGATGAATGGTACAGCGCGTTAGTTGAATTAAAAGATGAACAGCGACGAAAAGAAATTGGTGAAGCAGGAAAGCGATCTATAAGCAATTATTCGCAAACTAAAATATGTAATGACTGGATATCTTTGTTTTATGATGTGTTGAAAAATCAATCTAGTACTGAAAGCGTAACTGCAACTATAAAAGTTAGAACTACAATTGACATAATCATCATTAGTTACAACTGTCTTGAATACTTGAAACTGTGCTTGAATTCGATATTGTTAAACACAGATTATCCTTACCACATAATTATATCAGATGCTGGTAGCAGCAAAGAAACTTGGGATTATTTTTCAGTTTTGAAGGGGTTTACAATACTTGGTAGTCAAAATACTAGATTGAATTTTTCACAAGCTTGTAATGCCGGAATTTTAGCATCACGGTCAAAGTATTTTGTGATTTTGAATCTAGATGTTATTGTTTCTAAAAATTGGCTAACTAATTTGGTTGAAAAGATACAAACAGTTCCAAGACTAGCTGCTTGCGGAGTACTTAGTAATTGTGATAGAGGGTGGTTACATGGAGTAGCAAATAAGCCAGAATATCCAATGAAAACTGCAAATGGCACTGATTTACATCCAGGAATGATTAAATCGCAGATTAATGTAGATGATCTTAATGATTTCATGAAATCATCAAATGATAAGTTTTCGGGTCAATTTGTTGAACAAGAGTGGGTAGCAGCATATGCAACAATATTTGCAAGATGCGCAATAAATGAAGTCGGATTGTTTGATGAAGAATACAAGAATGGTTGTGAAGATCGTGACTTGTGCTTGAGGCTGAAAAAATATCAGTATACTATTGGGCAAGCTATTGATTCATTTGTTTTTCACTTCGGAGGCGTTGCTAGGGGCGCATATCAAAAAGAAGATACTGTTCTATTTAGACAAGAAGATGTTTTCAATCACAACAAGATGCAGAAAAAATGGGCTAAAGAGAAGGTAGTGATATATACTGGGCCAGCATGGGAAAAATGGAGCAAAGAGACTGTTAATACGGGAATGGGTGGATCTGAGACGTGGGCTGCTAGATTGTCTGAACAATTGAGTCTGCTCGGATATGATGTTACAGTTTATGCTGATTTGCAAGATGAAAATGCTACAATAGTCGAGTCTACAGGTGAAAAGTATAGACATCATACTAAATTAGTTGATGATTTCAAATATGATTGTATTGACTACTTAATAGCGTCAAGAACGACAGATGCATTTGCTTTACCGTATTTACATGCGATAAACAAATACGTAATGATTCATGATATTTGGTTGTCATCAAATCAGAATTACAATATTCATGAGTGGCAAGTTAGAAACTATTTCGTATTAAGTAACTGGCATAAGTCATTTGTAATGAGTCATCATAAGATACCTGAAAACAAGATTCTATTAACTGCTAATGGATCTGATCAACAACTATATGCGCAAGTTGATCAAGTGAAAAAGAAGAATAAGATTTTCTATAGCTCAAGTCCTGATCGTGGCTTGTATGAGCTATTGCAAATGTTTCCAAAAATTCGTGAAAGAGTACCTGATGTAGAGCTTGTGGTCGCGTACGGCTTCTACAATTGGGAGAGAGCTATAATTTCTAGAAATAGTGTTGATGAAGTCAAATCTCTGAACACTATTAGATCACTATTGAATCAACCGGGCGTTAGATTTGTCGATAGATTGTCAAAGTCAGATTTAGCTAAAGAGCAAATGGAATGTAAAGCTTGGCTTTATCCTACAGTGTTTTGGGAGACATTTTGTATTACTAGTGTTGAAGCTGGGCTTGCAAAATGTGCAATACTTTCTACAAAAGTAGCAGGTCTTATATCAACTGTTGGTGATGCAGGAATATTGCTTGATGGAGATAACAAGTCTAGTGAATATCAGAGCAAATTTATAGACGAGAGTGTTAGGTTGTTGACTGATGAAGAATATAGATTGTCATGGGCTGAGAAAGCTCATAACAAAATGTTACAGTATAGATGGGATAAGATAGCGTTAGATTGGCAAAAAGTATTTAAGAGAGATAGCAAGAAAGTTGTTCGATTGAATTTGGGTTGTGGTGGAAAGAAAAAAGAAGGGTACACTGGAGTTGACATTTTTCGTGGTGTTAATATTGAGCAAATGTTCAGTATAGATTCTATACCGTATGTTGACAAGTCTGTAACTGCAATATATTCTGAGCATGTTTTAGAGCATTTGACGTTCAAAGGTACTGAAGTTGCTATAAAAGAGTTCTATAGAGTATTGAAAGATGGTGGTGAATTACACTTGAAGATTCCTGACCTTGAGCAGTGCTGTAGAGAATATGTTAATGCAAAGCAACCTCATGCAAGACAGTGGTATAAGTACACGATATATGGAATACAGGAAAGTCAAGCAGGTGAGCCTGATGAAGCACAAATTCATAAGAGTGGGTTTTCAAAAGATGAGATAAAGACTGTGTTAGAGCGACACGGGTTCAAAGTAGTATATATTGAAAGATATGACGGGTTTAACACGCCATCAATTGAAGTTAAAGCACTAAAGTGACGTCATCGAATACTGCCCAATAATCCTACTAATTGTTACTGACTTAATAATTTCACAATATTTGAGATAGCTTGAAAAACGTCATGAAAAGGACATTTTATGCGAACATTTAAGCGTGGTGACACAGTTGAATCGCGATTCATATTCATTGACACTAATACACGAGAGCCAATTGATGTAACTTCGCCCGTGTATGACATTGTTCATTTTCAAAGTGGTGTCAAGATAGTGGATGTTGTTTCTACAGCTTTGACGCATTATGGTACTGGTGAATATGTTTCGACATGGATAGTTCCAGGAACAGCTGCAGAGAATGAAACATATTTTGTGACTGCAAGCGGCATTCATCCCGTACAAGGTACTAGCACAGAAATAGAAGATTCGTTTATTGTCGCACCATCAAATGCTTTCTCGAATATGGTAGTCAAGTTTACGAAGGACTAGCATGGTACATTTGGGAAAACTATTGACGAAAAAGGATCTGAAGATATTTTTCTTCGATACTGATGGAGCTACGCCCGTTGATCCTTATCATGTTTCATATACGATGTTTGATCTTACTCACGATAGAAAAGAAATCATTAGACAGACAATTAATAGCAGACCGATGAAATTTGATCATGGCAGCTATTTTGCTCCAATAGATTTAGATCCAAAAGTATTTAGACCCGGTCGACACTTAATACAATGGTCATTCAAAAGATTCGCTGAAGACAATGTAGAAATGATGAATGCGACATTTGACATAACTAGGCCTACATATTGGACCGGTGAATTTTGTCAGATGGGATATGCTGTAGATAGGACAATTCCATGAACGATGAACATATAATTACTTCTGTTGTAAAGAAGACTGTTTGGCAGAGATTGCCGGGATATTATAGATTCAGTAAAGACGTGATGTCAAATGACATTAAATTACCCGATGCAATCAAGATAGTTGATGCATTTGAGAAGGGCGCTGACAACGAGCATTCAGTTTCAAGAATTACTCATATTGATGCGTGGACGTGTAAAAAAGTTCTAGACATTGCCTATAAATATGACTTACTCAACAAGGAATAATATATGTCGATAGCACACGACATGCTAACTAAAAATCTCATAGTAGATACTGTATGTGACTTACTAGACACGAGCGCAACGCTTGTGTTTAAGACTGCATCTGAAACAATAGTCGGTGTTATAGCGTTAGACGTAGATTCATTTGCAGTTGCAAGTAACGGAGAAGCTCTTGCAAATGGATTTCCAAAAACTGCGACTGTGACAACTGCTGGTCATGTTGAAAAGTTTGAAATACGAGATGCAGCAAGTGTGCCAAAAATATATGGTACAGTTTCATTGCCTGGTAATGCTGGTGATATTGAATTAGCGACATTAGATTATTTAGTTAGCGAGACAATAACACTTACTAGACTGAATTATCGAGTGCCGAACTAGAGGATATTATGGATTTTGGTGGAGCAACAATGAAAGGGTATGATGCAATATCAGAAAGTATTGCAGTTCTCATACCATTGTATGTTTTCATTGATAGTACGCCATTTGATCCGTATGCAGTCAATTACTCTATTTATGGTGTATGCGGGCAAGCTATTCAAAGTAATCAGCAAGCATCTAGATTTACAACTGGTGAATATTACGCTAATTTCCCATGGAATTCACCTGCACAACTTGAATTATTGAAAGCTGGCAGATTTAAGATAGTTTGGGAAATCACAGCGAATCAATTTGATTCAACAGTTTCAACAACTGATGAATTTACAGTATACAAACAGAAATCTGAAGCGTGCACTGATCTTAGTCGGCGTCAATCTGGTACAGGAAACATGCCGGACTTTGGATATCAAAACGCTTGCTGGCAATATGCGTATTCCCAGTTCAACTTACAATGGGGAATAACTTGTCAATCTACATATAGTTTTACTAGACAGTCTGGAACTTGTAATTATCCATTTTGTTAAGGACATAATATGAACGCATTGCGACACGGCGACACTACTACAAAGGATAATTTGAATGTATTTGTCTATGAGCGATCATCAGATCGACTTAAAGACCCGTATAGCATTACGTTTGATTTATATGATGTAACATCAGGTTCTCCTGTTATAATTGGTGGTCCAGATAGATTGCCTATTAAGTTTGCTGTTGGTAGTTATTTTGCACCATGGCAAATACCTGAAGATGAAAATATTGGCAGACACAAAATTGTATGGAAAATAAAAGAAAATGCTACTAGTACTATTACAATGCACACTGAGGAATTTGATATAGTTTCAAGATTGACTTTGGTCAATGAAGAATATCCTGAACAAATTAAGAGACTTATCTACAAGCTTCGAACGAAGTTAAGGGATGTCAATCCTGACAGAGATTATCATTTTGCACCTCCGAGTTCAGAACAGCAGATAAGTGGTTTCACAGAAACTAGAGGATACAAGTGGCCAGATGAGCAGTTGGTCAATCATATTGAAGATGCAACAAATTATGTGAATTTGTTTCCGCCAGCTACTACTTACGACATTATGACATATCCGGCAGCTTGGGAACCGTTGATGCTATTAGAAGCTCAAGTTTATGCGCTATATGATTTAGCAATTTTATGGGCTGGTGAAGAATTCAATTATTCACTTGCAGGAATTTCTCTTGATATACGAAGATCAGATAAATATTCGGGTTTCGCAAATCAGATCCAAAGCATGGTTGACAAGCAATTAGAAATGGCAAAGAAACGAGTACTTTGTACTGTTGGGCTCAGACAGGACCGCTATACTTATTCAAGAGGCGCATCTATGGGACCTTGGTGCTGCGCTGAGACAATGCTTGTGCATGACACTGACAATAATGAACTTGTAATGCTTAAAAATGCGTATGACAAAAAGATAAAGCACAGCTACTCTATGAATTTAGACACAAATGAAATAATTGTAAATGACGTGAAAGCAATATGGAGTAATGGCAAGCAAGATGTTTACAAGTTAGTGGCAAGAGACTTGTTTTCAAAATATGAAATACAGTGCACTAATACTCATAGATTTTTTGATAAAGACAATAAAGAAGTTCAATTGAAAGATTTAACAGTCAATCAAAAAGTATGGGTCAAAAAAGGCAAAAAATCAAAACTAGTAAAAGTTAAATCAATAGAATTTGTTGGAAGTGTTGACACTTATGATATGGAAATGAAAGAGCCTTTTAGAAACTATGTTGCAAATGGATTTGTAGTTCACAATACGTCAGGTCAGAATATTAAACGTTGGACAGGCTCAAGATTTAACAGAATACAAATTGGTTAATGCACACTTTAAAGATGATAGTAAAAAGTGTTTTGAAGAAATTAGTTCACGATTTCTTACTCAAACCGGTATAGCAATTCATGAAACATATTGCAAAAATTCAAGCTGATTTTTTGAAAGTTGCAGTTGATGCAAGACACTTTCTCCAAAAAGCGCTTGAAAGAAATGACAAGCGCGCTATTGATTATTGGTTAAAAGTGTTAGCTAAAAAGTCAAGAGAACAGTATCCAGTAGTCAATTTGACAGAAAAAGAATTTGAAGAATTGAAAAAACGACCAAATGATAATGTCGAAGTTGATCGTGTAAAAACAGACGCTATTAGAAAATTTGATGGACTAGGCATACAATGGCCAGTAAAAGATATCAAGTCACTGCAAGAATTAACTGACAAAGACAAAAGCAAAGTATTAGCCCATCATGGCAGCATACCAAAATATGCATTTACAGTTAATGGTACTATATATTTGAATGTAAAAGCAATTCAAGATGACAAACAATATACTGACGGATTAGAACATGTCGTTTACCATGAATTAGGTCATCATATATTTCATAGTAAGCATAATCGACAGATAATCATGATAATGAACAAGTATGGATTAGATGATGATCACGATGAAGATTTTGCTGAATTAGTTAGCTATAAGATGACTGGAAAACTAACCGATAAAAGTCTGAAAATGTATAAGATATGGAATGAAACACGACATCTAATTGGTGGGAAATGATGGTAAGTCATACTACAAAAATAGCTATAGATCAAGACGCGCTAATTGCCACCTATAAGAGTGGTAAGACTACAATGCCGTCTTCTCAGTTAAGAGATATGCAAAGAGATTTATGGATTAGAACTTCTTCTGTTTTAGCTCCAAACAATCTTGTAATTCGACAGTACTGTTTAATTGATATTTTCAGTAATTCTGTTAAGAACAAAAGCAAAATCAAAAGTCAATTAGATTCTTTGTCTTATACTTCTTACAACTTAGACAAACGAATTTGGGCCGAAGGCTATAGTTACTGGCTATATGTTCGTGAAGCTTTAGATCTTTGGATAGACAAGTTCAAAAGAACCACTAATTTAACTGATGTTCAGTCATTGATTTCAGATGTAGACTTTGGTTTTCAGTCTACAGCTTATTTACGAAATGGTATCTTTTATCCAGCACCATTTGGTGACTTAAGGGATCAACCACTACATGAAAGTCTTCAAGCTTCGCATGTTATGAAAAGTGCTCGATGCAAAATAGTTTCTTTTTGTGCCGGTGCAACTGTCAAGTACTATATAAAGGCAAATCCTGTAGGATTGAATACACATGTGCCGAAAAATGATTCAACAATTACAATTGTAGACGGTATTCCGAAACCATTTACGTTTTATCATGGCTATGATAAAAAATATGACAACACTTTTTGTGAAATTACAGATACTATTTCTTTTCAACGAGTCATGTCACTGTTTTTTTGAATAGGATAAGCAAATGAAACATCTTGCAAAAATTCAAACAGAGTTCTTAAAAATAGCTGCTGATGATATGAGTGGCACTGTTCATGAAGAACGTGAACAACGTCTTGAATTATCTGAGCTGCCAGCTGAGTGTAATGATGTAAACCCTACTATCATTAGACAAGGCAAACTCAAAGAAATCAAAGATGGCAATGATGTGATTTCTTATGTTCGTATAAGAATGAAGAAAGAACATGACAAAGAACCAGTTTATAGTCTTGGTGTGAAGCAGTTTCCTTTACATCAAGAAGCTGAAACAGAAATCTCTAAAGAGATGTTTGACAGCTTTTACCCTGAGAATGTTGACAAGCCTCAAGAGAAACTACGTTATAGTTTGTCAAGTGGTTGGGACGTTGATGATATTAAGAAAGATAGTAAAATAATTGCTGAATGCGAGCACGCAAAGTCAGAGAAAGTGTCCATACCTAAGCATTGGAATGTCAAAAAAGTCTTCAAGTTTGCTAATTTGATGAGCGACATGGAGATTAGTGAGGCAAAGCCATTAAAGACGTCAGTGTTTTTGGGTGGTAGTTGTGAAGATAACAAATGGCGAAAAGATGTTAAGAGAATGTTTAGAGATTTGGTGTTTTTGGATCCGTATGATGATGATTGGGATCCAAAAGAAAACATTTATGAAGAATGTGCAGCAATGATTAAGGCAGACAAAGTTGTATTTTATGATGGTGGTGATTTGACACAGAAAGAAAAAGAATTCTTGACTGCAGCCGGCAAACAATTTGTCGAGTTTAAGGATTTACCATCATTGATTGAATATCTTGAAAAGTTGTGATATGAATACTAAAAAAATAATCGCTATCGACTTTGACGGAACGATCATTCAGTGGCAAAAAGATGCTCATTTACTAAAAGACTTTGTGCTAATGCCCAATGCAAAAGTCGTTTTAGATTGGATGTATCAGAATTTCTTCTGTATTTTGTGGACGTGTAGAGACAATGAATCATTACAAAATGCGCTTAGTTTTCTTGCAAGAAACAACATAAAGTTTCATGCAATTAACCAGAATGCACCGTTTGTAGACTTTGAAACAAGTGCAAAAATATATTTCGACTTCTGTGCTGACGACAAGTGTTGCTATTGTGAGATTGATTGGTTACAAATAAAACAGTTTCTTCAAGACAAATTTCTATCAATTGAAGAGACTGTAGTTGATAGAGTGATAATAGAGGTAAAATAATGCTAACACTTCAGGCATTTTCTCCGGCAAAAGGTAGTACCGGCGCAGTTAGAACTGCACCAATATACTTTGAGATACGTGTTGTTGCTGCACTCGCAGTCAGAAGTTCAATAAATGTCAAGATTAGTGGAACTGATGCCATCATAAACGGCGTATTTCAGGCAGGTTTTACAGGAGCTATTAATACAGACACTCATGGTTATAATGTTTACGTTCAGCATGCTGCAGTGTTTTCTTTAGGTCAAGTTGTTAGTGTTCATATTTCTGCAAGTGACGATGGCACATCAACAATCATAGAAGATTACAGTTTTACTGTAATGTTAGCTGACACTGTATTGCCTGTAACAATTGCTAATCCTAAGGGCGGAACGTTTGCATCACAACAGAATGTGTCATTAATTGTTAGTAAGTCAGGATGCACCATATATTACACAGTTGATGGGTCAATACCGACGACCAGTTCAAGTGTCTATACTATTCCAATAGTGATTGATGAAAATACATCTCTCAAATTTTTCAGTGTTGACACGTTGGGAAATCAAGACTACATTCATGTAGAAGCATACTCATTTGATACATTTGTTGATGATAATGTAGTGCCCGTGACAACGCCTAGCATTGCTAGTGGCACATATAATGAAACACTATTTGTAGTATTGACTACTAGTAAACCGGCTACAGTATACTGGACAACTGACGGATCAACACCGACGCTTACTCATTATACTAATAGAGATAGTCAGTCTACTACAATAACTATTGAATCTGATACAGTGCTAAAGTTTTTTGCAATAGATGAGTTTGGTAATCAAGAAGCTGTAAAGACAGTAAATTATATAATATACCCGACAGAGAACAATTTAGTACCCGCAAACGTGTTTGTTAATTATCCTTACATCAAAAGTACAGTTGACATATCTTGGGATGATATGATGCCTATAGAGCAGAATATTATAGGCTACAATGTTTATCGATCACAAGTTGATGCTCAATATCTTGAAAACATAGTGTCATCAGATGTTTTGTCATCAAGCGATGTGTATTCGATAAAAGATAGTACGTTTATAAAGATCAATCGAGAGTTAATCACTACTACAGTTTATAGAGATCAGTATCTTAATAGAGTAGTACTTAAAGAAGACGTATCTGAACAATTCAAATATTCTACTGCTGTTGATGTTGCGTCAGATTTTGCAGGTCAAGTAGTTGACAATGTCAATTGGAGTGCTATTGACGTCGATAGAATATTTAACCAGTCAGATGGTTTACATTTCACAGATGTGTATGGAAATAATCGCGAAGCATATTTTCAATCAATATTCAGATTAAAAGATGATTTTGATATTGAGACTAAGTATGACCTGTATGGGTGGTCAATAACTGATGCCATTAGTAATTCAGAGGCAGCGTTTATTGTTGCATTTGGTGAATATTCATACATAAAGATTTCTAGAATTAGACGAGAAGCTTTTGACTATTATGTTAGTTCAGCTGTATTAGATTCTACTGAAATAAGTCGAACAGAGTTGTTGACTG